>WNGL01021794.1_pt1 | contig 12709 bp, 16 predicted proteins | sample 5400591 | NCBI WGS metagenome assembly WNGL01 (sample SAMN13153377, study PRJNA577476) | soil metagenome | isolation source: 80 cm soil or saprolite under Garry oak tree replicate 1 | place: USA:California | collected 2016-06-15
TCCTCCTGCGGATTTCGTGCGGAGGGAGGAGATACCAGCGCCGACTGCCGCGCAAACCCACCACGTCCGAGGCATTATCGAAAATCACCCGGGGCAGGCCGAACCGACGGGGCTAGGTGTATAGCGGCACCAGAGTCTCACCGTCACCCGCGCGCTCGTACAGGCCCGCAGCGGACGGATCCGCGCCCACACCGGCCTGGGCGAGGGCCGCGGCGGCGTCGACCCGTCACCGACCATGACCTCCGCCCCTCCGTCGGCTGGCAACTGCTTGACAAGGGCGAGCGGGTCGGCCGGCAACACCTCGGCGTGTACGGTGTCGATGCCGACTGGGCGGTGGCGTGTGTGGCGGCGTGCTTGTTGTCCCTGGTGAGCCAGGATCCGGGTCGACCGCGCTCGCTATTCGGCGATCGAGTTGTTGGTCAGTGGCCGGAAGGTCCGCAACCGCAGGCTGTTGGTGACGACGAACACCGAGCTGACGGCCATGGCGGCGCCGGCGATGATCGGGTTGAGCAGGCCCGCCGCCGCGAGGGGTAGGGCGGCGATGTTGTAGGCGAAGGCCCAGAACAGGTTGCCCTTGATGGTGCCCAACGTCTTGCGGGACAGGCGGATGGCGTCGGCGGCGACGCGCAGGTCTCCGCGGATGAGGGTCAGGTCGGAGGCTTCGATGGCGACGTCCGTGCCGGTGCCCATGGCCAGGCCGAGGTCGGCCTGGGCCAGGGCGGCGGCGTCGTTGACCCCGTCGCCGACCATCGCGACCACCTTGCCCTCGGCTTGCAGCCGCTTGACCACGTCGACCTTGTCGGCGGGCAGCACGTCGGCGACGACCTGGTCGATGCCGACCTGGCCGGCTATCGCGCCGGCGGCGGCCGTGTTGTCGCCGGTCAGCAGCATCGGGGTAAGACCCAGGTCGCGCAGCTGCCGTACCGCTTGGGCGCTGGTGGGTTTGACCGTGTCGGCGACGACGAGCACGGCGCGGGCAGTGTCGTCCCAGCCAACCAGGACCGGGGTGCGGCCCTGCGCCTGCGCCGCCTCGACCGTGGTGGTCAGCGCGTCGGGGATCCGGTAGCCGTGGTCGGCGAGCAGGCGGGGCCGGCCGACCACGACCGTCCGGCCGTCCACCTGGCCGGTGACGCCGAGCCCTTCGATGTTGGCGAACTCGGCCACCGCCGGCAGGTCACCGGTGCGGTCCGCCGCGGCGGCCGCGATAGCTCTGGCGATCGGGTGTTCGGAGGCGTGTTCCAGGGCCCCGGCCAGCTGCAGCGCACGCGCCTCATCCACGGAACGGTCGGCGATCACTTCGATGAGGGACATGCGGCCGGTGGTGACGGTGCCGGTCTTGTCCAACACCACCGTGTCGACACGGCGGGTGGATTCGAGGACCTCAGGACCCTTGATGAGGATGCCGAGTTGGGCGCCGCGGCCGGTGCCCACCAGCAGCGCGGTCGGTGTGGCCAGGCCGAGCGCGCACGGGCAGGCGATGATCAGTACGGCGACGGCGGCGGTGAACGCCGCCCCCGCCTGCCCGCCGGTGCCCAGCCAGAATCCGAGCGTGCCGACGGCGAGGGCGATGACAATGGGTACGAACACGGCGGAGACCCGGTCGGCGAGACGCTGCACGGCGGCTTTGCCGGTCTGCGCCTCCTCCACCAGTTTGGCCATCTGCGCGAGCTGGGTGTCGGCGCCGATGCGGGTGGCGCGCACGACGAGCCGGCCGCCGGCGTTGACGGTGGCGCCGACCACCACATCGCCGGGACCTACCTCGACCGGCACCGACTCGCCGGTGAGCATGCTCGCGTCGACTGCGGAGCTGCCTTCCTCGACGACGCCGTCGGTGGCGATCTTCTCGCCCGGCCGGACGACGAACCGATCGCTGACGGCGAGCTGGTCGGTGGGGATGCGTTCCTCCCGGCCGCCGCGCAGCACGGCGACGTCTCTGGCGCCGAGTTCGAGCAGGGCGCGTAGCGCGGCGCCGGCGCGGCGTTTGGCGCGGGCCTCGAAGTAGCGTCCAGCCAGGATGGCGGCGGTGACCCCGGCGGCGACTTCGAGGTAGAGGTTGTCGGTGCCGGCACTGCGTTCGATGGTGAGCCGGAAGGGGTGGGTCATGCCGGGTTCGCCAGCGGTGCCGAAGAACAGCGCGTACATGGACCAGGCGAACGCGGCGAGGGTGCCGATCGAGATGAGGGTGTCCATGGTGGCCGCGCCGTGGCGCAGGTTGGCCCAGGCGGCCCTGTGGAACGGCCACCCGCCGTAGGCGACGACGGGCGCGGCGAGGATCGCGGTCAGCCACTGCCAGTTGGTGAACTGCAGGGCCGGGATCATGGCGAGGACCACCACGGGTACGGCGAGCGCGACGCTGATCCACAGCCGCAGGCGCAGCCGCGCCAGGTGCTCCTCCTCGGAGTCTGCGGCGGGCGCCTCGGTCGAGGTCGCTGCCGGTGGCGGTGGCACGCGGGCGGTGTAGCCGGTCTGCTCCACGGTGGCGATCAGGTCCGCCGGGCTCAACGCGGCCGGGAACTGCACGCGGGCCTTCTCGGTGGCGTAGTTGACCGTGGCGGTGACGCCGTCGAGCTTGTTGAGCTTCTTCTCGATCCGTGCCGCGCAGGAGGCACAGGTCATCCCGCCGATCTGCAGCTCGATCAGCCCGGTGGCGGCCGGCAGCGTCGGCCCGGTGGTCTGCGACGTCATCTGAGCTCTCCTCGATCTGGCCCGGTGCGGCGCGCTCTGGCGCGGTCTGGCGCGGTCAGGCGGCGGTGGCGGTGAACGCGGCGGTGCGGACCACGCCGGCGTGTTGGAAGTCCAGGAAGAGCCGGTACGGCCCGGCGGCGGGTATCTCCGCGTCGAAGACGATCCCGGGTCCGGCGGTGTCCGTCTGTTGTGGATGGACGTGCAGGTAGGCCAGGTCGCCGGCGCGCAGCGCCACGAGGTGGCCGTAGGCACCCAGGTATGGTTGCAGGTCGGTCACCGGCACGCCGGCTTTGGCGACGGTGAGGGTGAGCCGGCTGGTCTGCCCGGCGGCCAGGTCGCCGTGCGCGGTGACGGTGTAGTCGTCGACGATTGCGGTCGAGGTCGGTGCGGGCAGTGGTTGGGGCTGGTAGTCGCCGGCTACGGGCACGTCCAGGCCGAGGGTGACCTGCCGGTCCCGCCCGGCGGGCAGGAAGTCGGCGAACACCCTCCACTGGCCGGCCGCGGGCAGGGTCAGCGGGGTGCGCCAGGTGCCGTCCGGCGCCATGGTTGGGTGCAGGTGCTGGAAGCCGGTCAGGTCGCGGCGTGCGACGATCAGGTGCAGCTGCTTGTCGTGGCTGGTCTGGAAGCCGGTGACCGGCTTGCCGGCGGTGTCGAGGATCTGGAACGCGAACTCGCCAGGCTGCCCGACGGTCGGGGCGGCGGTGAGTTGGCGTAGGGTGTAGCCGTCCGCGGACACGGCCAGCCCACCCGGCTCGGCTGGGGCTTCGTTGGTGCCGTGACCTTCGGCCGGCTGGTGCCCCGCCGCGCCCGCGGTGTGTGGTACCGGGTCGTGGCCGGCGGTCTGGTCGGCGGTGCCGCTCGCCACGGGCCCGGCGAGAGCTCCGGCGGTGTAGGTGCCGCCGAACACCACGCCGAGGACGAGGGTGAACGCGGCGAGCTTGGCCGGGACGTTCATCGGCGCGCTGGGTCGGCGAGTCGGTAGCCGGCTTCGTCGACCGCGCCGCGCACCGCCTCGACGTCGAGGGGCTGGTCGCTGGTCACCGTCACCGTGCCGGTGGCCAGGTCGACCTGCACGTCACTGACCCCGGGCAACGCGCCCACCTCGGTCGAGACCGAGGTGACACAGTGCGTGCAGGTCATGCCCTGCACGGTGTAGGCGGTCGTCGTCATCGCCGGTTTCCTCTCGTGCTTGGTCGTGTCGGGCCGGTCGCTCCCGGCTCCCGCGCAATCACTCTATACCCTAGGGGGGTATGGTAGGCGTGGCGCCGGCCGCCCTGGGCGGTCTCGTGAGATCTGCTGGTGGGTTAGCCGCAGCCGGGCATGCCGGCGCCCATGCTGGCCATCATCGCGTTCATGTGCACCAGGCCGGCGGCTTGCGCGGTGGCGCCGACGCCGAGCAGCACGGCGAGCACGACGGCGGCGAGGAGGGCGAGCGCGAGCGGGCCGCGGCGTAGGTCGCGAGGTCGGACGCGGCGGCGGTCGGGTTCGTCGGGCAGGTCGGCGGTCAGCGCGGCGAGGTCGCCGTAGGTGACCGCGCGGTGTGCGGCCTCGGCGCGGGTGGCGAACTCGTCCAGGGTGAGACGGCCGGCGCCGGTGTGCCGCTGCAGCGCCTGCACCACCTGTTCGCGGTCGGTGTCGCCGGCCCGCATCCCGGGCGGCCGGTCCGGCTCGTATCGAGCGGCGGAGCTTCTCATCGGACTCTCCGTTTCCTGCAACGTGGTAGTCGATCAGCAGATGCCTGGCGCCGTTGCTGCCGTCAGGTCAAGTTGGGGACGTAGAACCAGGTGAACGGCGCCGAGGGCAGGTTGCGTAGCACGATGGAGTAGATGAGGAAGAAGGCGGCGTAGCCGATGATCCAGGGCCGGGTGATGCGGACCATGGGCAGCCGTCGGCCGAAGATCCAGCCGGCGGCCCACCACAGCCAGGCGTAGGCGCCGACCGGGACGAGCAGGAACGCCGCGAGGTGCATGCGGGCGGCGTCGATGAGGTCGCCGTGCAGGAGGTACCAGGTCAGGCGGGTCAGCCCGCAGGATGGTCCGTCGATGCCGAACAGGGCATGCCAGGTGCAGGGCCCGGTCGGGTCACCGACACGGTCGGTGGGGTTGAACGCGAGCGTGTACACGAACCAGGCGACCGGGACCGGCAGGACGAGCAGCGGCGTGAACCGCCCGAACCCCCGCGGGCGGTGCTCGACGGCGGACATCGCGGGGGCGGCGGCACTCATCGGGGCTCCAGTCGGGCGGTGTAGCCGGCTTCGCCGATCACGGCGATCACCTGGTCCGGCTCCACCCGGCCAGGATCGAACTCGACCACGGAGGTCCGGGCACGGAAGCTGGTGGTGGAGGTGTGGACGCCGGGCAGGTCGGCGAGGGTGTCATCGATGAGCATGCCGCAGCTGCCGCAGTGCATGCCGTGGACGGCGAAGGTGAGCGTCTGGTGTGCGCCCATGAGGCCATTCTCCCTCTACTTGCTGGCTCTACTTGTTGCTGGCTCTACTTGTTGGTCGGGGTCGGGGTCGGGTCGGTGATGGTGAGCTGGCCGGAGTACATGCCCATCGCGCAGCGGTAATGCATGGTGCCGGATTGCAGGACGCCGAGGTCGATGCGGCTGTCGCCGTTTTCGGGCAGCACGTACTGCTTGCCGGAGATGACCAGGGCGCGGGTGCAGCCGTCGTTGTCCTCGGAATGCACGACCAGGGTGGTGGGCACGCCGGCGGTCAGGGCGATGTTGCCGGGGCTGGAGGAGCCGGGCCGGGCGGTGATGACCGCCTCCTGCCGCCGCCCGGTAAGGGTGACCGTGCTGGCGTCGGCCGGGCCGGCGGAGAGGCCCAATGTCTGCGGCAGGTTCGCCGCGGCGAGCGGGGAGTCGAGGAGGGTCAGCCCACCGTGGAGCGTGTAGACGCCCATCGCCAGCACCACGAGCCCGGTGAGCGTCGCCAGCCGGCCCCGCCACGCGGTGGCGGCCTTGCGGGCGGCGTAGCCGAGGGCCGCGAACAGCGGGCTGGTACCGACGACGAACACCGCCATCACCGCGGCGCCCTGCCAGGCCGACCCGGTGGTCAGCGCGAGGGCCTCCATGGACAGGGTGATCCCGCACGGCACCAGAATGGTCACGAAGCCCAGCACCGCGGGGGCGAACGCGGCCTGGGAGCGGGCCCGGCCCCGCACAAACCGCGCCCACGCCGCCGGCGGCTCGATCGTGAAGCGTTTGAACGGGCCGACGCCGAGTTGGGCGAGCCCGAACGTAATGACCAGGGCGCCGGCGGCCAGCTGGGTCCACGCCCGGATCATGGGCGAGAGCTGCGCCGCCCCGCCGACCAGGCCAAGCAGCGCGCCGAGCACGGTGTGTGAGGCGAGTTTGCCGCCGAGGAACGCGCCGACGGGGGTGATGTCATCGGCCAGGGTTGCCCTCGCTGCCCGCAACCCGTCCCACGCCCGCTGGTACCAGGGCTTCGGTGGTTCAATCGTGCGTGCGGTCCACCGTCCGGCCTTCGATTGGCTCCCCTTCGACTGTCCCGCCTTCGCGGCATTCGCGCGAGCCGGTGGGGTGCCAGCGGGGGCGCGCCACGCCCCGGCGGGCTTGGCACCCGTCCGGCGGGCCGGTGGGCTGTTGCGTTGGCGGGTGACCAGGCCGGTGAGCAGGCCGCCCTGCACGGCGGCGCAGGACACTCCGCCTGCGAACAGGCCGGTCAGCAGGACAGCTCCCAGGTTCACGCGTACTCCTTGTCTACTGTGGTCAGATGCCGATCTGGCCGGGGCCAACGGTGGCCCGGAGCCAGTTGAGGAATTCGCCCCACCAGCCGCCGACCAGCGCGACGCCGACGGCGATGAGCGCGATCCCACCGGCCTGGGCGATGTGTCGGCCGTGGCCGCGGAGCCACCGCGTCCAGCGCAGGGCGCGGCCGTAGGCCAGCCCGAAGACGATGAACGGCAGCCCCATCCCGAGGGAGTAGGCGGCGGCGAGCACGACGCCTCGGCCGGCGGAGCCCTGCACCGCGGCCAGCGCCAGCACCACGGTCAACGTGGGTGACAGGCATGGCGTCCAGGACAGGGCGAACACCGCGCCCAACGCGAGCGCCCCGGCCAGCCCCGCTCGCGGCAACCGGCGTAGCCGCCAGGTCGGCCCCACCCAGGGCAGCACATCGAGGAAGACCAGCCCCATCGCGACGATGCCGATCCCGGCGACGACCTCGATCGCCCGCTGGTGCACCAGCAGCGCCCGCCCCGCGGTACCGGCCGCGTACGCCAGCAGGACGAACACGGCGGTGAACCCTGCCACGAACAGCGCCGACCCCGCCGCCGCCCGAGCCGTGCTGCGGGCGGTGGCCGGTCCGCCCGCCGCCGCGGCGGTGCAGCATGCAGGGGGCGAGGAAGCTGACCAGCCCGGCCAGCGCGGCGACCGCGACCGCCGCGAGGAGCGGGCCGGTCGCGGCGGTCTGGGCGAACCCGCTCACCGTGTGGCCCCGGTAGCCGTCGGCGTGGGGCTGTTTTCGGCGGCGACCCGTTCGACCGCCGGTTCCAACTCGCCGGCGACGAGGGCTTTACGGAAGATCGCCGCCACTCGTCCGGATCGGTCCAGAACCACGGTGGTGGGCACGACGTTCGGGTTCACCTGCGTGAACTTCAACGTGGTCTGGCCGGCCGGGTCGAACAGGCTCGGGTACGGCACGGCGAAATCCGCGACGAAGGCTCGGGCGGCGTCGCGGTCGTCGCGCACGTCCACCCCGAGGAACGCGACGCCCAGACTCTTGGTGGCCTGATAGGCGGCGACCAGGTGTTTGGTCTCGGCCCGGCACGGCGCGCACCACGACCCCCACCAGTTGACCACCACCACCTGGCCCTTGAGCGAGGCCAGGTCGAAGGCGGTGCCGTCGAGCAATTCCCCGGAGACCGCACCAGGAGTGACCCGCTGGCCGGGCTCGTACACCTCGCTGAGCAGGGTGCCATCGGCGAACTGCCCGTTGCCGCTGCCCGGCGCGTTCCGGCTGGACGAGCAGGCGACCAGGGCGAGGAGGGCCACGGCGAGCAGGGCCGTGACCTGGAGCGATACTGGGCGGTGGTGCCGCACGCGGTCTCCTTCCGGTGGACGACACGCATCGTAACAACTATTCTCCTTAGGTGTTTAGGTGACCCCACGGTGCGGAGGATGTCGGTGCGGGATGTGCTGGTCGGCCCGGTGTTGCTCACCTCGCTGCTGGCGGGTGTGGTGGCGCTGCTGGCGCCGTGCTGCGTGTCGGTGATGTTGCCCGCGTACCTGTCCACGGTGTTCCGCCGCCGGACCGCGGTGCTCGCCGCCACGCTGGTCTTCGCCGCCGGGGTGGCCACCGTCATCGTGCCGATCGGCCTGGGCGCGTCCGCCCTGTCCGCGCTGTTCCAGACCTGGCACACGCCGATCTTCGCCACCGGCGGTGTCGTGATGATCGCTGGTGGGGTCGCGGTGTTGGCCGGCTGGTCGCCGAAGCTGCCGATGCCCGGCGGGCGGGCCGCCGCCGGTGGCGGGATCGGCGCGGTCTACGGCCTCGGCGTGTTCTCTGGCGTCGCCTCGGCGTGCTGCGCCCCGGTGCTGGTCGGCGTCTCCGTCCTCGCTGGGGCGACCGCGTCGTTCCCGGCCGCGCTCGCGGTCGGCCTCACCTACGTCGCCGGGATGGTCGCCCCGCTGCTGCTCATGTCGCTGGGCGTGGACCGGTACGGCACCACCGCCGTTCGTGCATTGCAGGCCCGCCGGATCTCGTTGCTGCCCAGGGGCCGGCGGCCGGTGCCGCTGGGTGGGCTGCTGTCCGGGCTGCTGCTGGTCGGCATGGGCGCGTTGACTGTCGTCCTGGCCGTCACCGGCCCGAGCATGCCCACCACCGGGTGGCGGGTCACGTTCACCGCCGACCTGCAACACACCACCGCGGTCATCGCCCGATGGTTGGGTTGGCTGCCCGGCTGGGTTGTCGTCCTGCTGCTCGTCGCGGCTGCCGTCGCTGCCGTCTTCGCGGCCCGCCGCCGCCACCGCCTCCCGGCAAGCCGACCGAGCGCGGCCGAGGCGGAGCGTGGCGCGCTCGTCGCCGGGCGCCGGCTGGCCGCCGTCGCGGCGACTGACGAAGGCCGCGGCACCGATGAAGGGCAGGACGATGGCCAGTAGCAGGACCAGCCGGCAGCGGCCCGCAGGGATCGGCCAGCCCGGCCCCGGCGCACCCGCACCCGGCTTCTCCCTCGCGGCGACCATCGGCGGCACGGTGGACCTGACGTCCCTGCGCGGCAAGACGGTGCTGCTGTACTTCCAGGAGGGCCTGTCCTGTCAGCCCTGCTGGGACCAGCTCACCGACCTGGAAAAGAACAGCGAGGCGGTCAGGGCGGCGGGGATCGACCAGGTCATCTCGATCACCACCGACCCGGTCGACCTGATCGCCCGCAAGACGCATGACATGGGCATCCACACCACCGTGCTGTCCGACCCGGACCTCACGGTCTCGAAGGCGTACGACGCCAACGCGTACGGGATGATGGGCGACTCCCGGGACGGGCACACCTTCATTCTGGTCCGGCCGGACGGCACCATCGGCTGGCGGGCCGACTACGGCGGCGCCCCCAAGTACACGATGTTCCTGCCCACCAGCGCGGTCCTCGCCGACCTGCACGCCGCCACCGCCACCGCGACCGGGGCGACGCCATGACCACCGTGGTCACGCTGCTGACCCAGCCGGACTGCGCGCTGTGCGAGCACGCCAAACAGGTCCTCGCCCGCATCGGCGCCGAGCATCCCCTGCGCGTGGAGGAGATCGCTCTGGACAGCCCGCGCGGCCAGGCGCTTGCGGCCATGGCCGGGGTCATGTACGCCCCTGGCATCCTCCTCGACGGGCAGCCGTACGCGTTCGGCCGGTTGTCCGAACGCGCACTGCGCAGGGACCTGTCCCGCCGTGCCCAGACCACCGAACCGGTAACCACACCCAAAGGCAAGTGACCAGCATGGACAAGCTCGTGTACCTGCTGCCCGCCGTCGGCTGTGCGGCGATGATGGGCGGCATGATGTGGATGATGATGCGCGGCAACCACAACAGCATGCAGACGCCGCAGCCCGACACCGAGACGGCGACCGAGATCGCCGCGCTGCGGGCGGAGATCGCCGCCCTGCGAGCCGACCAGGACGCCACTACCGCCGCTCCCGCGCGCGCCAGTGGTCGCGCGGACCGTCACGGGTGAGTGACCTGGCCTGGGTGCTCGGGTTGACCGCGGCGTCGACCGGCCTCATCTGGGTCACCTGTGTGCGGCCGATGCGGCACGGACACTGCCGACCGCGCCGAGACGACGACGGATACCGCCGCGCAGCTGGCGGCGCTGCGCCGCGAGCTCGCCGTGCTCCGCGGCCAGCAGAAGCCGGGGCGGCGCCGGTGAGCGACTGCTGCGAGCCCCGCGGCGATGACCGCACCCCCGCCGGACGCCGCGCCGGCCCGATCGCCGTCACCGTCGTCATGATCCTCAGCTGGGGCGCCCTCGCCCGCGTGCTGATCTTCGGCCGATGACCCGGGGCCCCGCCGATCCCGGTGGGCCAGCCGAGCCCGGCGCGTACCCAGGCCGGGTCAATGCTGCGGGTGCCCATCCGGCGGGCCGTGCTCGCCCGCGGTCGGCTCCGGGCGTCCACCGTGGTCGTCGCCGGTGCCGTGGTGGCTCATCGCATCGGGTGCGCCACCCATCATCTACAGCATGGGTATGCCGCCGGTGCGGGTGAACCGGACCAGCAGCGCCGCAGCGAGAAGCAGGAAGGCGATGTTGAGCCAGGTGGTGTAGTTCCAGCTGATGTCGCCCGGGTCGGGGACCCGCGCGGTGCGGTGGGTGGGGATCAGGCCGGTGGCGCCGAACAACAGCTCCACCGCGTAGCCGGCGAGGACCATGGCCGTGTAGAAGACCCCGGTGATGAGCAGCGCCATCCGCAGCCCGTAGTACTTGCGGTAGATGTTGATGATCGGCACGATGATCAGGTCGGCGAGGATGAACGCGACCACCCCACCGAAGCTGATCCCGCCGTTCCACAGCACCGCGGCGAGGGGCACGTTGCCGATCGAGCAGACGAAGCTCACCACCGACACCAGCGGCCCGACGAGCGGTCCGATGATCTTTTCGGCGGTGGGGTGGCCGGTGAGGAACAGCTGCTGCCAGAAGGCGTCCGGTACCCAGGCGGCGATCGCCCCGGCCAGCAGCAGTCCGCCGACCAGGTCACGAAGGATTGCCGCCCATTCCATGACGAAGACGTGCGACACCGCGGTGAACCCTCGCCGGATGCCAGCCGGGCCCAGAACCCGCCGGGTTTGCGCACGGACATGTCCATCGCGGCGTGGCCTCCATCGACCCGGCCCCGCCCCGTTCGGCTTGCGCGATGGCATCGCGCAGCAGCCGTTCCCGCAAGACGAGGCGGAACAATGACGGCGACGAGAACGATCATGATGGGTCCGCCGATGAACCGCGACGCGGTGAACTGCCAGCCCAGGAGCAGGGCCATGATGATGCCCAGTTCGATGACGAGGTTGGTGGAGGCGATCTCGAACGCCATCGCCGCGGTGAAGCTGGCCCCTCGGCGGACCAGCGCCCGGGCGAGCGCGACGGCGGCGTAGGAGCATGACGACGAGGCGGCGCCCAGGCCGCTGGCGATGGCCAGGGTCTTCGGCCGGTCGTCGCCGAGCAGCCGGTACACGGACTCGCGTCGGACAACGGCCTGCACGATCGCGGAGAGTCCGAAGCCGAGGATCAGCGCCCAGAGGATCTCCCAGGTCATCGCGCCGGCCATGCCCAGGGCGTCGCCGATGTGGCCCAACACGCTCACCACTGCCTCCCATCGTTGCGGTCGGGACTGTCCTGCTACCCCGGGTGGGCGTCGGCGTAGATGAAGGTGCGGCGGGTGATGTGTTTGGCGTCGACGACGGTCTCGGACAGGATCCGGTCCCGGTTGTCGAGGGTCAGGTGCACGTAGCGGCCGTCGGCCGGGAACCCGACCGCGAGACTCACTGTGCCGCCGGTGCCGGTTGTGGCGGCGGTCTGGACGACCTGCGGGGCCTGGCCGGTGCTGTAGGGCTCGGTGGCCAGGAACTGGGCGCCGCTCATCCGGATCGGCACCACGTCGCCGGGGCCGGTGCTGGTGTCGCTGGTGACCGCCTCGTACACGGTGAGCTGCCCCGCTGCCTGCAGCGCGGCGGCGACCGCTGCCAGCCGCGGCGCCGCGGCGGTGACGGGCCACGGCACGAGCAGGCTGACCGTGCCACCCCGCCAGCCGTCGGCGTGCGCGGCGAGGGTGAGCAGGTTCGTCCCGCGGGTCCAGTCGACGTCGCCGACGTAGCAGCCCTCGCCGCAGCCGCGCAGCCGCACGTCGCGGTCGTGGCCGTCGGCGGTGTGCAGCCGGGCGGCCAGCCGGTAGTGCTGGGCCGAGCCGGTGTCGTAGTAGTCGCCCAACCGGGGCGCGGTCAGCCGCACGACGAGCTGCCCGTCACTCGCGGCGACGGCGACGCCGACCTGCCCGGCCAAGGTGGCGAGGGGCAGCACGACCCCGGTGGGTGGTGGCGGCGCGACCGGTTGGCTGTCGCGGGCGGTGGGTGTGGACACCAGCGTCGCCGTCACCGCCAGGACCAGTCCGAGGGTGACGACCTCGACCCGGGTCGCGGTTACCGTGCGGTCCAGGGTGGCGCGGCGCAGCCACCACCGGGCGGTCGCCGCCGTGCCGGCGGCAAGCACGACCAGGGCGAGTTTGACCAGCAGCAGTCGCCCGTACGGGGTGCTCGTCAGCGCGTCGAGGGGTACCAGGATGAGCCCGGCCACGGTGCCGGTGGCCACGAGCAGGCCGAGCGACCAGGCCGCCCACCGGGCGTATCCGGTGATCAGCCACCGCAACGCCGCCGGCTGGCCACGCCATACGACTCCGGCGCGGACCACATGAGCGAGCGCGCCGACCCAGACCCCGGCGGCGAGCAGGTGCACGGCGGTGAGCAGGCCACCCCAGATCGGCGCGGCCTGCCAGGGATGCGCCCGGACGGCTTCGGCGACCGGTACCGCCAGCA
>WNGL01033979.1_pt1 | contig 12708 bp, 8 predicted proteins | sample 5400591 | NCBI WGS metagenome assembly WNGL01 (sample SAMN13153377, study PRJNA577476) | soil metagenome | isolation source: 80 cm soil or saprolite under Garry oak tree replicate 1 | place: USA:California | collected 2016-06-15
GGCTCGACGACGCAGAAAAGCAGCTTTGGAGCGTCTTGTCGCAGCAGCCCGAGCAGGTGTGGGCGCTGGACCTCATGGCGGAAATTCGAACGCGCCAGAAGCGCGCGCCAGAGGCCGAAGCGCTGTTTCGCAGAGTTTTGACCCTGAGCCCCAAGGATGTCGAGGCCTACCACGGCTTAGGTAAGTTGTACAGTTCAGTGGGGAACAGCCCCCAGGCTATTGACTCCTACTTGCATGTCGTCGCGATTGCGCCAGCCGACGCGCCCGCCAACGTGGAACTAGCCCTCCTGTATCAGGCGGTGGGCCAGTACAAGGAATCCATAGCCGCCGCGCATAGGATTTCTTTGGCATCGCGTCCTGCCCGAATTCTGCCCGTCCTGGCAGCCGATTACTTTGCGATTGGCGAACCTGATAAAGTCCCGCCCTTGATCCCGAGTTTACAGCGCCACGCGAACGCGGAGCCTGAGGTCCTGCGGGACTTTATCACCGTGCTTCTCCGCAACGGGTATGTTGAAGATGCGGTGCATCTCATGGACAACGTGAAGCCTGTAAAACCCTCAGCAGACTACCTGCAGTCGCTTGCGTTGGTCCGCACGGCTCAGGGGAAGCCTCAAGCCGCTATGGTATTACTGTCGCAAGCACTGAAGCTGCAACCCAAGGCTTTCGATTTACTCTACGAGGCCGCCGGTCTTGCCGCGCAGCAGAATCACCTAGATGAAATGATCGAGTTGCTCCACCGCGCAGATGAGGTGCAGCCAAATCGTCCCGAGGTATTGCAAAAACTGAGTTTGGCGTTGTTGAAAACCGGTCATCATGCTCCGGCGGTTGCGGTGGCGCGGAGACTGAATTCCATTCAGCCCGATAATCCGGACAACGAGTACGTTCTGGCCTTTACTCTAATCGAAGCTGATTCGCCGAAGGCGGCCGAGCCCATCGCCCGCAAACTCGCGGCCGCCCGCCCCGATGATGCCAACAGCCAGTTGCTGCTGGGGATCGCGGAATTCAAAACCGGCGACGCTGACGGCGCTAAGCGCGATCTTCAGCGCTGCTTGACGATTGACCCCCATCTCGCGGACGCCCATTACTATCTGGGTCTGATGGCCCGGCGAGAAGGGAACGTCGACCTGGCACGCGGAGAACTGGAAGAGGCTGTAAGGGTGAACCCGCAGCATGTTTCGGCCGCGGCAGAACTAGGGACCCTGTACCTGCAAACCGGAAGCTTGGAGCAGGCTCGGGCCGTGCTGGAGCAAGCCGTAAAGCTTGCTCCGGCTGTTTCCCAGTACCATTATCATTTGGCCCTGGCTTACTCACGACTGGGGATGCAGGAACCCGCGCGGACGGAGATGGCAACCTACAATCGGCTCCGGCAGACGGAAGATGACGAACATAAGCGTAAGGACGCGGCTTCTCCGCCTCCGGCTGCCGCACAGCGGCCGTAACTGCGGCGTGTGGTTTCGCGCAAAGAATTTCGAAAGGGCATGATGTTTCGAACGCGAATTCTCGTGATGGTTGGCTTGTGGCTGCCTTGCAGCGTTCTTTCCACTGCTGAAATGGCGGCTCAGGAAAGTGCCAAGCCTGCGAGCGAGGCAAATTCTCCGGAGCAGGCTTTTCGATCGGCGCAGACATTTCAGGTCGCAGGTGATTACGAAAGCGCAGCTGCGGCATATCGTGAGGCCATCTCCGGAGCTTTTCAGCGATTAGGGAACCTGCGCGTTTCCAAGAAGGAGTATGCCGAAGGCGTTGATCTGCTTGGCCGGGCCGTCCAGGCCACACCCGCGCGAGTGGCTCCGCGCGTCGACCTGACCATAGCCCACTTTCAGAACCGAGATTTCGACAAGGCAAAAACGGAGATCGAGGCGGCGCTAGAGAAGGAGCCGAAAGATGTGCGTGCCCTGAATCTTGCAGGCAAGATCTATTTCATGAAAGGAGATTACTCATCCGCAGCGGCTCGACTAGAATCGGCGCTGCGCATGCAACCGGATTTCGATACCGGCTACCTGCTGGCTTTGGCCGACCTGGAGCTGAAAAACCCAGTCCCCGCGGGCGTGATTTTCGACGAGATGCAAGCTTCCTCACTGCCCAGCGCCAGCCTCCACGTCCTGATTGGCCTTGCCTACCGGGAAACCGGCTATCTGGATCAAGCCGCGATTCATTTTGCGAAAGCGCTTGAACTGGAACCTAGGAAATCACGCGTGCGCTCGTCTCTCGGACTCACTTATTACTTACAGGGTCCACAGAACTATGCGAAAGCCCGCGAACAGTTTCTTGCCGAACTTACGAAAACTCCCGATGATTATAACAGCCAATATTACCTGGGGATGATTGCGGAAAAGGAACAGAAGCCGAGCGAGTCGGAGAGGTGGTTCGAACTGGTTGCCGCCGCTCGGCCGGATGATCCCGACGCCTTCTTTCGTTTGGGCCAGGCCAGTCTCGAAGCCGGGCACTTGGAGAAAGCCGTGGCCGCGCTGCAAAAGTCGCTGGCACTGACCTCACGTGAAGGGGGCCACGCGGACGCGGCGGAAGTTCACGAATTATTGGGTCAGACGCTGGAAGAGTTGGGCCGGCACGCAGAGGCGGAGTCCGAACTGGCTCAGGCCAAACAGGTTCGCAGCCAACAGGCAGGGCGCGATCCGCCGCAGGCGCCGGATACTTCTACTGGATCCGGCGAGACTGCCGCGATGAGCGGCTCCCGCCAGCAGGAGCTGCGCTCAATGTTGATGCGCGCGCCGCATGGACCTGAACTCCCCAACAGCCGGGAAGCCGAGTACGTGAAGCGCGTTTCCGCGATGTTGGGAGAGGCGTATCACAATCTCGGCGTGATTGATGCGCGTGCCGGTCACTACTCCAACGCGGAGGAGGAATTCGCGGAAGCAGCGCGGTGGAATCCCAAGATTGAGAGCCTGGATCGCAACTGGGGACTGGCCGCTTTCCGCGCGGCACGCTACGAACACGCGATCGGTCCGCTAGAGCGCCTCCTTCGCCAAACGCCAAAGGACGCCAACGTTCGCCAGATGCTCGGCCTTTCGTACTACATGACCGACCAGTTCACGAAAAGTGCTGAGACCTTCCGTCCGATTCTGGATGCGTTGCCCGAGAACCCCGGACTACTCTACGCTGCGGGAGTGGCATTGGTGCGGAGTGGCGATGCAGCCACCGGCGGACGCCTGTTGGATCACGGCGCGAACTCTCCCGAGGTTCATCTCTTGGTAGGGCAGGCGCACTACGGGCAGTCTCAATACCCCGAGGCGCTTTTTGAGTTCCAGCGCGCGCTCAATCTGGATCAGGGCCTGGCTGAGGCGCATTACTTCATCGGCATGGTCTATTTCAAGCAGGGCAAGCTCGATCAGGCTGTTCAGGAATTGAGCGCGGAACTTTCAGTTAATCCTCGGTCCGTCCCGGCCATATATCAGCTCGCTTATGTGCGTCTGGAGCAGCACCAAACGGAAGAGGCCATCCGGCTCCTCAACGCGGTACTGGCCGAAAAGCCTTCTTACGGCGATGCGCATTATCAGCTCGGAAAGGCGCTGCTGGATAAGGGCGACGCAGAGGAAGCTATCCAGCACCTCGAGACAGCCACCCAATTGCAGCCTGCCCAATCGTACGGTTATTACCAGCTAAGCCTAGCGTATCGTCGCATCGGCCGGGTCGAGGATGCGGATAAAGCTCTCCGGACGTACCAGCAACTGAAGGAAAAAAACTCGCGGAAGGGTTCGGCTGACGGTCCTTCGAAATAACCGGAAATATTTTTAGCGGGCGGGAGCCCCACCGATGGTCAACGCCAGCTCCGACGTCCCGAACTGCCCCGTTCGATTATCCCTGACGCCAAGGTGAAGCATGTACTGACCGGGGGCGAGCCTGATGGACACGGGCATCGGAAGGCCGTTCTTCTGGACGCGGTCATAGGTATCCTGCTTGAGCGGGGCTTCTGCTTGCTGCACCTCGGCTTTCACTAGCTTGCCCTCGGGAGTGAAGGCTTGCACCTGGAATTCCAGATTGCATTCGTGCTGGTTCTCCGATTGCGTCTCAAAGGTGATTGTATGGGGGTCCACCAAGAATTCGACCTTCACGTCCGCATTGCTGGATGGCGGCATCGCCCGTGCGTAGAACAAAACGCCGGTGGAAACAATGGCATCCCTCTCCAAAGCCGCCTTCATCTCCTCTTCGCCGCTCTTGCGCCATTTCCCGGGATCGATCGCGTAGTAACCACGACGATGCCGCCCCACTAAACCATCTCCCGCGACCTTCACCTTGATCGTGTGAAACTTGCCGTCCCATTGCTTGTGGCTGGGATAGTAGCCAACCTGGTAGAAAGTGCTACTGTCCCGCACACTTTCGACAATGGCGCGATCGAAGTCATTCGTGTTCAAGAAAACGCGCCCGCCGGTTTCCTGGGCGACCTTTGTCAGACTGTCTTCTTTATTGAACCGCTCGAATACTTCCTTGCTGTTCGCGTTCATGTGCGCGTCTACTGTCAGCGCCATGCGGCCGTTCGCATCTCGGCCCGTGTCGCTTGGGTCCGAGATCAAATTTCCCGTCAGGCCCCGCGCATCCACGGGGTAGATCGCGACCTGGGCGTCCGACAGCAAATTCGTCGTGGCCCTGACCCGGTCGGCATAGGAGCGATAAACATCAAAATCCGCGGGATCGACAACCGAGAGATTCAGCGGAAAGGAAGCCGAAAACCAGATGACAACCTTGCGTCCAGGGAATCCGGCCAGATAGCGTGCAATCGAAGAGAGTGCGTCAGCGGTGTGCGCAACTCGCATTTCCATGGTGCTTGCGTTGCTCTCTTTCTCAAATCGGGCCAGTGCATATCCGATGTTCATCAGCGATCGCGAGTCGGAATCTCCCCCCACGCTCCTGGCTCCGGCACTCGCCGGGGCTTGCGGAGGAAGATTGGGCCCATCAAACGACGGCGGCTGCAATTGGACGTCCGTCCCGCCCATTCGTCCGGCGGCTGAACCCTGCGAACGGTATCTCTGGAGCGCCGCAGTCAGCAGCACCGGATCGGACGTGAAGTCCTGCAAAACCGTGAGTTCGTTACCAAGAAGGAAAACGGCGATGCGCAGGTGAGGATCGAAATGATCCGCCATGAACTTGAGCATTTGCTGACGAACAACGATCTGGTTCTCCACGGGTGTGTTGATACCATCGAGCAGCAGGATGACCGGTGGCCCCACAGTGCGGCGGTATTCCGGCCGGTTGGTGGCCACGTTCAATGGAAGCTGCGGTGGCAGTGGGCTCTGCCGTTTTTCCTGCCCTTCGAGCTGCTGAAAGGAGAAGAACGAAAGCTTTTGCGGCTTTCCGTCCTCCAAGATGGTGAAGTCCTTCTCGCTGAGATGGTCCTTAGGCGGATGCCCGGAAGAGTCTGTGACGACAACGTCCAACTGCACCAGACGCGTCGTCGCGCGGATTACGGTCGCGGAGTCAGCCGAGCTTTGTTGGACTTGGGCTCGAGCGAGTGGCACGCTCGAGCAAATGCTTAAAATAAGTACTCCGCCTCTGGCTAATTTGTTCATATGCGAAACAGCCGCTTCACGATATTATTCCGTATTATTTCGACGAGCAATTTTTTTGGTTGCTTGGGACCTAGGGTGACCGGATGGGACTGCGTGCGACCTAACAAACCTCATCCACACTACGGATCGATGTCCATAGCCGGTGTTCTGGCTGTCTCCATCTGGTTTTCCCTCGCTTTTGCCATGGCTCAGACCAAAACTCCATCCACGGCAGCGGTTCCCCAGTTCGAGGATCTTTCCAAGCAAGTGGGCCTGACAGCATCCCATATTTCCACGGCTGAGCAGCATTATATCATCGAGTCTATGAGCGGCGGTATCGCCCTGTTTGACTGCGACGGCGACGGCAAGCTAGATATAGCCATGGTGAATGGCTCCACGGTGGAGCACTATCGCGATGGCGGCGATTCCCTGATTACGCTCTACCATCAGGATGAAAATCTTAAGTTCAGCAACATCACTCAATCGGCCGGGCTGAAGCGAAAAGGGTGGGGTATGGGAGTTGCCGTCGCTGACTTCGATAATGACGGCAAACTAGACATCTTTGTCACCGGCTTTGGAGGCAGCGCACTGTACCGCGGCTTGGGAAATTGCAAATTCGAAGACGTGACCGACAAAGCCGGAGTGCGCGGGAGCGGCTTTATGACCGGGGCAGCCTGGGCCGATTACGATCGCGACGGCTACGTCGACCTTTTTGTGGCGCGGTACGTCCATCTGGATATGAATAAGCTCCCGGAATTTGGCAGCAACGAAAAATTCTGCCGCTACAAAGGAATTCTGGTGCAGTGCGGTCCATGGGGCATGGAAGGCGAAAGCGACCTGCTTTTTCGAAACCGCGGCGATGGTACGTTCGAAGAGGTCTCCAAGAAAGCTGGGGTTGACGATCCCCGGCACCGCTACGGGCTCGGGGGCGTGTGGGGCGATTACGATAACGACGGCTGGCCCGATCTGTACGTGGCCAACGATGCCGGCCCCAATTTTCTCTACCACAACAAGCACGATGGGACCTTCGAAGAAGTCGGCCTTTTGACCGGGACAGCACTAAGTGCCGACGGACAGGAACTCGGCTCGATGGGCGTTGACTTCGGAGACTACAGGCACGAAGGGCGACTGAGTATCTTCGTTACTAATTTCACCGACCAACCGAACAACCTGTATCACAATCTTGGTTTGCAAGGTTTTACGGACGAGGGCTGGGCGTCGAAGACTGCACAACCTGCGTATCCCTACGTAAAGTGGGGAACCGGATTTGTCGACTTCAGTAACACTAGCTGGCTCGATCTCTTCGTCGCAAACGGTCACGTGTACCCGCAGGTGGACGCAATTCCTGGTGGTGTGAAGTACCGGCAGCCGATGCAGTTGTTCCGAAACCTGCACGATGGGACGTTCGAGGACATTTCCGCCGTGTCCGGGCTGACGAAGATCCCGCTTGCCTGCCGCCGTGGCGCTGCTTTCGGAGATATCAACAATGACGGCAGCATGGACATAGCCATCCTCAACGTCGGCGAGTCGCCTACACTGCTGATCAATCGCTCCACGAACGCCAATCACCGCGTGCTGTTCAAGTTGATCGGCACTAAGAGCAACCGCGCTGCGATCGGCGCGCGCGTCACAATTCTTGCTGCGGGTGTTCGTCAGTTCAGCGAGGTTCGTGGCGGCGGAAGTTATCTCTCGCAGAACGACCTCCGTCAGCATTTTGGCCTCGGCGCCGCCACGAAAATCGATTCGGTGGAGATCCGTTGGCCCACTGGCAAAGTGGAGATGCTGGAGAATATCGTCTCCGACGCGATCTATACGATTGTGGAAGAGGAGGGAATTCGGGATACAAAGCCACTCCCGCCTCCGCCAATTGCTGCGCCGAGCGGTCCTCGTTGATCTCTTAATGGAGTCCTTGGCGTTGCCTAGGAGCGTCCATTTCGGAGAAGCGAATCCGCTGCTGAGGATTTTTCGCATCAGCCGCTCAAATCAACACTTAAGCTTCCCAGTTGAGCGGACTTGTGGCTCCCAGAAGAGGGCCGCTGGTATATGGTTCTGCGTAGAGATGGAGTTGAAATCGGAGATTCCATCTGAACACCAATGAAAAAAACCAGCACAATTGTTCTAAGTCTCTCTGCTGTGTTTCTCCTATGGCTGCCCGGGGCTGGCCGCAAAGCCGCGATACAGGAACAAGCCCGCGGGGAATATCTGAATGCCCGGGCTGGGGTTGCTTACGTTGGTGACGAAGTCTGCCGCGATTGCCACGAGCCTCAATACAACGATTTCAAGAAAACCGGTATGGGCAAATCCCTTTCCCTTCCGGGGCCCGGCAACTGGCCAGAATTTAGAAAGCGTGTGACGCTCTTAAGTAAGAAGCTCGGTCTTACGTATAGCGTCTCCGTCAGCGGCCGCAAGATGTACCACACGGAATCGAAGATCCGGGCAGACGGCAAGCTGGAATACTCCGAAAAGCACGAAGTGGCTTTCACCGTGGGTTCCGGAGACGTGGGACGAAGTTACTTGGTGGCAAAAGGGGACGCGCTATTTGTTTCGCCGATCTCGTACTACACGGGGATTCGCGGATGGGATCTCTCGCCTGGTTATGAGGCCGGCCGGTTCCGGAGCTTTGCACGGCCCGTCGGGAATCTTTGTGTTTCGTGCCACTCCGGAATTTTTCGTCCCATTGCAGGCACGCGAAACCGTTATCAAGATCCGCCTTTCCGTGCTTTGGCCGTCGGCTGTGAACGGTGTCATGGTCCGGGCGAACTCCACGTTCGCGAACGTCTGGAAAATGCACCACTCCGAGGTCCAATTGATTTCTCAATCGTCAATCCCGCCCGCCTTCCGCAACACATTCGCGATGACGTGTGCATCCAATGCCATTTTGGCGGAGATGCACGTGTCCTGCGGCCCGGCAAGACATACCTGGACTTGGTGCTCGATCGAGAGCAACGGCCGCCTCGGCTGCATTACTTGTCATGATCCCCATGTGCAATTGCGAGGGGCAGCGTCGTCGTCGTACTTCCGCAGGAAGTGCCTGACGTGCCATACCGTTCAAAGCTGCTCGTTATCCTCCACGCGCAGACAGACGACATCTCCACCGGACAACTGTATCCAATGCCACATGCCAAAAAAGTCCGTGGCGAACATTAGCCACTCTGCGTTGACGGACATCGCATCCTGCGAATTGCCTCCCAGAGTCCTCCCCAGGTTGCCGCGACGCCGGAATCCCAGGAAGATTTGATTTACCACCCAAGAAGTGGACAAGAGCCGGCTGCCCCACCGGATTTGCGGACCCAGGCGCTGGCCTTTTACGAAGTGAGTCAGGTCTACCCGGCATTCCGGCAAAGAGGTTTCGCGCTCTTAGAACAGGCCGCCCGAGAACTTCCTGATGATCCCGAGGTGCAGGAGGCATATGGGCTGGTCCTTTTGGTGGCTCACCCCCAATCGCCGGCGGAGGCAGCCCAAGTGTTGCAAAAAGCGATTGACTCTGGATCTCCATCTGTCGAGGTTCGAACTCGTCTGGCGAAGATTCGGCTTAGAGAGGGAAACGTGGCGGCGGCGCGGCAGCTCTACGACGAAGCCATCGAAGCCGACCCCCATTACACGCCCGCATACTTAGGACTGGCATATCTTCACGAGGTGACTGGCGATGCCAAGTCCAGCATTGAGACACTGGAACGCATTCTGACATACGATGCAGGAAATGAAGAGGCACGCACAGCCCTGGCTGAGGCCAAGGAGGGCCCACGGTGACTGCCGCCGCCAGCGCCAAGACACGGACGATTTGACCCAAGATGCTCCCTCAGACCAACAGTACTTTTTGAATGCGGTAGCCCCCTCCGGCCGGAGCATCGAGCCATGTGTGTTTCGAAGAAATCCCAAGCCGCACCATGGTGGGTACGGGCCTAGGGCGATGTATTGGGTCGTTATTTGGTCCGGGGGCTTTCTTTGAGGTTCGTACAGAACATTCAAGGGGGATTATCCCTTGGGGCGCGCCATCCCCGCTGGCAGCAGACACGCGGAAAGGCCAACAAGCGAAATCATGATTACCACTGCGACGAACGTCCATGGATCAGTGGCCGATACACCCCAAATCTGGCTGGCGAGGAATCTCGTCAGGGCAGTGGAGCAACATAGTAGGAATCTCGAACCCGACGCCGACTATTTCCACTTCGCGAAGTCCTTGTTCCAGTTCTACATCCGTAGGGGAATATAGTTCCGACATCCGGCTTCGGGTTGTGTCCCATCCTAGAATTGTTGATATCCTCTTGGCACAGTTTGCTTCGCAGCCACGTCTTGCTGCTAAATTTGACCAGAATGATAAAATCAACTGCCGTTGCCTTCCAAGTCAGCCGACATGTAGGGTCGGTTACCAGACAGAGCGCAAGTCCACTTATCCGGTAAGCGTTTATCAGGACTTTGTTTAACTGCGAAGTATTGCAAGGAACCGCGCAGCGTGCTCTGATGCAAGGGCGAAGTCTTCGAGCATTCGAGTGTCTTAGGAGGTTGCCAATGAGCAAGACGATAAGCACTCGACAAGTCGGCGGGGTGACGATTGTGGACATCAGAGGGCGGATTGTACTTGGCGAAGAGAGCGCCTCAGTGCGCGACGTGGTTTGTGACCTGCTAAGTAAGGGACATAAGCAGATTTTGCTCAATCTTGGTGCCGTCGATTACATCGACAGCATGGGCCTGGGTTCTATGGTCGCTGCCTTCGTGAGCGTGCGGAACCAGGGGGGAGAACTGAAACTTCTCAACCTGACGAATAAGGTCACCGACATAATGCAAATTACAAAACTATACACCGTATTCGACATCATGAATGACGAGGCGGCGGGTGTGAAGTCTTTCGGTCAATCGACAGCGGCAGCTAAGTTCTAAATAGTCGATTATTACCGAAGAAGTGAACCGAAAAGATTACGTAAAAGCAGAGGTCACTATGCCGTTCTGTAACTGAACAGTTTTTGGCATTCTTTTCGGAGAAAACCGCCGGTGACGGGGATGGGGTGATTGCCCTTCTCGAAGACGAGCCGGCACGGCATGGGACAAGCTCGCCACTTGTAGTCTTCCGTACCGCGCTTGCGGCCGTAGGCTCCAATGTCTTCTTGGGAAACGCCGTAGACGACCGCGCCAATTCTAGACCACACGCAGGCACCGGCGCACATGGCGCAGGGCTCGTGGGTGGAGTAGAGGACGAAGTCGGGCAGGTAGCGGCCATAGCCGCTTGATACGTATTTGAACGTTTCCAACTCTACGTGCTTGATGCTTGATCCCGAAGTTTTCACTCGGTTACCTGCGCTGGCAATGACCACCTCGCGCTTGCCCGTGAGGCGTGTAATGACTGCACCAATGGGATAGTCGCCTCAGTCACCGGCGCGTTTGGCCTCCGCGACAGCCAGCTCCATGAACTTCTTTCTCGGTTTGTAGGAAGCAGGGATCATGTTGTTAGATTATATCCGGTTGTCGCGAGTGTCTCTCAGGATAGCCGCACATGTCCGGTTTTCGCGTTATCAGGCACTACCCAAATGCAAGGGAGGCTTGGCGGCAGCTAATGGAAGACCTATTATGAAAGCCAAATGGGATTCGCCTTTTCTGTCGGTCACGGAACCGTTGGAGGGTCGCGCTTACGCAAGACTCTGCTCAGGCATTTCGGCGTGTCTCCCGGCGAAATCGCAACGGCAGGGCGCCAGTTTCCGATAACAGCCAGGGTCGATATCCAGTCGGCGCTTGAGGACCTATTCAAACCCCATACCGACACAAAGCTTCTCGGAATCCTCTCGCCAAATCAGCATGAGGTACCGGCCATTGCGAGCACATTGGCGGGAGCATATTTCCCGATTGATGCCGGTCCACTTCAACACGACGAGATCGACGTGGGCGAACCGATTCCAGTTCGCTGTCTGAAGAACGGTTTATGGCTGTCGCGCGATAAGGATTTGCCGTTCGCGATCATGATGGCACCAGGCGGTCGCTTCGGGCTCCGCACCGGCGTGCAGGTTGAGATTGCCGTCCCGGCCGGAGAGCGCGGGGCGCAGTTTTCACAGGAGTTTTTCCGCGAACTCGAACTTTTGGTCGGCCAGGGCCGAACCTATCGGGGGCGAATCATCTCTCTGGAAGGCCACATCGATCCATTGGGTGGCGGCAGCATGGTCAAAGTGCACCGTTTGGCCAAGATCGACCGCGACAGTGTGATCCTGCCCGAGAAAACTCTTGCGGTGCTCGACCACAATGTAGCCGCATTCATGATGGCCCGAGAGCAGCTAAAGACGCTGCAGTTTCAGGTGCGAAAGGGGATTTTGTTTTACGGACCGCCGGGCACGGGCAAGACTTATACGATTCATTATTTGGCTTCGCAATTGAAAAACCATACGACCTTACTCGTGACGGCAGAGCAAGTCGGGCTGCTCGGGGAGTATTTCCGGCTGGCGCGTTTTCTGCAGCCGTCCATGATGGTCATCGAGGACGTGGACCTCATTGCTCGTGAACGCACGCACATGCACGGCCCAGGCGAGGAGGTTCTTCTGAACAAGCTGCTGAACGAGATGGATGGCCTGCAAGAAGATGCCGAGGTTTTGATCATCCTGACCACGAATCGTCCGGAACAGATCGAGCCAGCCCTGGTTTCTCGGCCCGGCCGCATTGATCAGGCGATTGAGTTTCCGTTGCCTGATGAGGAAGGCCGCGCGAAGCTAGCGAAACTCTACGCCCGTGGGCTGGAAATCTCTGAAAAACTCATGGAACTGGTTGTTAGTCGCACAAAGGGTGTCAGTGGGGCGTTCATTAAGGAACTCATGCGCCGATGCGCCCAATTTCAGATCGAATCCTCGCATGGCAATGTCCTGACGCAGTCGGCCGTGGATGCCGCGATCGAAGAAATGCTTTTTGCGGGTGGAGCACTGAACCGTCGTTTGCTTGGCGGCCAAGGCGCTGAGCAGATTCCCAGCCAAGCCGCTCGACTTTCCAGCTAGGGACCTTCGGCTAAGGGGAGTAATCCGTTGCCTGATGAGCGAAGCCAAATTGCACCAAAACTTGGTCCGATGAGATTTCAGTTTCCGAGATGTTTTCGCGACCCTTTTTTTGGAGCAACTTTGGAGCAGCACAAGGATGGCTCGGAACTCGTAAGCGCAACCGGAGCAACGACTTGGATTGAATTTGCGGCTGGTTCGTAGCCAGACGCTCTATCCAACTGAGCTACGGGCGCGCAGTACATAAA
>WNGL01013787.1_pt1 | contig 12707 bp, 8 predicted proteins | sample 5400591 | NCBI WGS metagenome assembly WNGL01 (sample SAMN13153377, study PRJNA577476) | soil metagenome | isolation source: 80 cm soil or saprolite under Garry oak tree replicate 1 | place: USA:California | collected 2016-06-15
CCGGTGAGCGGAAGTACATCGGTGGCGTGATCGCGCCTGGGCTGGAAGCGATCACGAATTTTCTGTATCAGCGGACGGCGCTTTTGCCGAAGATCTCTTTGAAAGAGCCACGATCCGTGGTTGGTAAATCGACAAGCGAACTGGCCGGCTTGACTGGGCGAAGCGTTCCATGTAGCCCGTGCATGACTTGCCGTTCGCCGTATGATTAGGCCGGGAAAAAATCGCAGCTTTGAAGCCCTTCAGGGCTACCTCTACAACATATGACCGATTACTTATTGGTTGATATCAGCAATTCGTACACGAAGCTGGCGTTCGCATCGATAACGCGGCTTTCGGCTCCCGTACGGATCGCGACGACTAAACTCTCCAGCGGCCTAATTGCGGGCCTTTTGAGAAGACAAAAGATCAGGAAAATCGTCGTTTCGTCAGTGGTGCCGGAAAAAAATCCCGCGATCTTGAAAGGGGCGAGAAAGGTCGACGTAATCTGGCTGGATTCAACGTTGAAACTGGGTCTGACCATTGATTATCCGAAACCGAAATCAATCGGAGCAGATCGGTTGGCAAATGCTGTGGCAGTTACAGAGCTCTATGGCTTCCCCGCAATCGTGGTGGATTTCGGGACCGCAGTGACCTTTGACATCGTTTCCGGTGAGCGGAAGTACATCGGTGGCGTGATCGCGCCTGGGCTGGAAGCGATCACGAATTTTCTGTATCAGCGGACGGCGCTTTTGCCGAAGATCTCTTTGAAAGAGCCACGATCCGTGGTTGGTAAATCGACAAGCGAAGCGAGGCAATGTTGTCCGGCGCGGTAATTGGTTATCGTGGACTTGTCCGTGAAATCCTGATGCGAATCAAAGCGGAGCATTTTCCGCGCAAAAAGCTTTATGTTGTGGGGACAGGCGGCTACGCCCGGCTTATTGCCCGAGAGTTGCCGGAGATCGGCGCGATTCGGCCACATCTGACATTAGAGGGATTGCGGATCATAGCGAATTTGAATCATTAATTTTAGGCTGAGCGCAATTACTGGCTATCAAGTTGATGCCGGTTGGCAATTTTTCCGAATCAGGCTGAAGATTACTGTGTCCAGCGCAACTTTCGACTTGTCAGAAGCGGTGATCGAAGCTTCAGTCCATACTTCATGAGAATCTGGATGATCGCTGTGGTCGCAGCACTGGTGACTGGGTCCTTGGCAGCGGAAAACGTCGCTCCGACCAAATCGGAACTGGAGAGAATGTACAGCAAAGCGTTCCGTGAGTTCGACGCGAACAATTTTTCGCAAGCGTTAAAGGAACTCGACGCAATCGATGCCCGTCAGCCTGAACTAGCCGCGTCGAAGAATTTGCGGGGCGTCATCCTGATGCGGCAGGGCGTCTACGACAAGGCAGAAGCGGCGTTACTCGAAGCGTCCCGGCTCGATCCGAAGTTTTGGAATGCGCGCTTCAACCTGGCGGAAATTCCGTTCCTGAAAAAAGATTGGCCGGCAGCGCGGAGCCGTTTCGAGGAGCTTCTTTCTAGCAGTGAATCCGATCTGGCAAGCGAAGCGTCGCAGCTTATTCAATACAAAATTCTTCTCACTTATCTGCTCGAGGGAAAAGAAAACATGGTCGATTCGATTCTGGCCAAGTTGGAGCTCTCGCGCGATACGCCGGCAGTTGACTACGTAAAGGCGGCCGTCGCGCTCCAACAGAAGAACCAGAAAGAAGCAAAAGACTGGATGAGCGCAGCGGAGAAGAATTTTTCGCCGCAGCTGAATAAACTTTTCGCAGAATCGCTGTATGAAGTTGGGTGGCTGGACAGACCAGCCGGTGAGGCGCGTGCCTCGTTACCGCTAACGACGGCCGTCGAGCGTGCGGAAAAAGGAAAGGCTCTGGCGCGCTCAAAATTTGAGCAGGCTCAGCAGGCGCTGCGGCAGCGCGATTTCGCCACGGCCCGTAAATTAGTCGACGAAGCCGATCAGGCGCAGCCGAATCAACCGGCGACCCTGAACTTGCGTGGCGAAATTCTGATGGAGCAGAAAGAGTTTGGCGAAGCCGAAGCCGCCTTCAAGAAAGCAGCCAGGCTGGATCCGAAATTCCGTGAGGCACAATACAATCTCGCACAAGTTCCATTTAAAAAGAAAGACTACGCCAAGGCTCGGGAACGTTTTGAAGCCCTGTTGGAGCGAACTCCAGGGGGCGATAAGAATCAGGCGGCAGAGCTGATGAAATTCAAAATTTACATGACGCTTTTGCTTGAAGGAAAGGACAGCCGCGCGCAGGCGATGATGGAACAGTTCCAGTTCACGGGAGACACGCCCGCTCTCTATTATGCCCAGGCGGCATGGGAATTTAAGCATAACAATCCGGAGAAAGCCGCTGACTGGACCGGCTCGGCGAAAAAGATTTATTCACAAGCGCTCAACGGCGTTTTTGCCGACGCTTTTTATTGGATGCAAAGCCCGGAACCCGCGGCAGCGCCGGAGCCTGGGGTGGACACCGGCAGTGCCATTGCAGCGCAGGCGGAGGGCAGCCCGGGGGTGGAACCAAGTCCTATTCCCGACGCCCTTGCAGCCGCGAACAAACAGGCGGAGAAGTCGAAGGGCGAACCTTCTGCTTCTTCGGCCGTTGCGACAAATCCGCCCGATTCAGGCACGCAAACCACAAGTGTAGCACAGACGGCGGAAGAGCCGCCTGTGTCCGCCTCGACCGAGCAGACTGCGACGGAAACAGGTGTTCGGCCAGAGGAACCGGCCGGGGCTGGAGTTTCCGGATCGGCTTCTGAAGGATCAATAACGGCGACAGCTTCGCCCGCTGAGGCCGCGATGGCCGCATCTGCTCCCGCCGGACAAAGCGAGCAGGCGACGGCTGCCGATACGAAACCGTCCATGGCACCCGCTGTCCCTCCAGTACAGGGCGAATCGATTTCGCAGCCCGGCATTGTTGGCTTGAATCGCCGAACATGGGTCGTCGGTGGATTGCTCTTAGCGGGTATCTTTGTGTTGGCTTGGGCGATTGTACCCGGTCTTCGCCGCCGCTACTCATTCAATATCGCGGGTTACCTGCAGCCCGAGTCTGTGGCAACCTCGCCGAGACGCGGCCTCGCTCCTGCAGCAAAACAACCTGCGCTCGGCAATGGCCTCTTTGGGGGACCCCGTCAGATTTCGCTCCGACTGACAGCATCGAAACCTTCCCTGCTTCACACGGCCTTGCCTTCAGCCAAGTCTACCCGGTCTTTTGATGAGTTGGCGGATTTGACGGCCAAAGAGGCACAGGTCTCTGCCTATCACCATGCGGAACTACGTGAGATGACACCGGTCACTGAACCATTCTTCGAATCAGAATCAGTCGGGCCGGTTATCGACTACTCAGGAGAAAAGTCGCGACAGACTGAACCCGAATCGCCGTCATTTACTGGATCGGTTTTTGGCTCCGGCGTCGGCCCCGTTATCGAACACACCGCCGAGACTTCGCAGCCGACCCTACGCAAGGCTGAGGTCTCGGCCGTTAGTGCGGTAAGCGAATCTTCTGCAATAGCGGCGGAAAAGCCGATTGAAATTCCGACGGTCGCAAAGGGGCTCGTACGGCCTGGTGTAGCGGTGTAGCAACACGAACCTCACCAGAGCCAGAAATTGAGCCGATCCGACATGAGTACTCCCTGTCGCACGAAGACGCCGTGACTTCAGCCAAATCTCCTGTAGCCGAACCGGTCACGGCGCCCGCGCCTGATATCCAAGCCGCAATTTCTGCCGAGCGCGAATTTCCGCGAACAACCACACCTGCAACCATGCCTGAACCAACCCAAATCCCGCCTGCTCCAGTAACCAAACCTCCAGTCGCTCCGGTGACCAAGCATCCAGTCGCTCCGGTGACCAAGCCGCAACCCGCTGCGACAATGCAAACATCCGTGCAGCTCACGTTCTCTTTCGAGATCGCAGCGATGCAGCTGACGCCGAGCTTCAAAATGGGAAGCGTGAATGTGCGTCCCATATCCAAGGTCGTCACAATGCGCCTGGCTCCCTCGCAGCAGCGGCAACCTGCAATGAATTTCCAAGTCAGCTTCGAGATCGCAAAGATTCAGCCGCTCGGAAGCACCCTTGGCACAATTCGGATGGTTCCGTCCCAACAGCGGCCTCCTGTGAGCGGGTCCTCTTCAGTCGCGGTCGGGGGCCTGCAACTCGTATCGAATTCCGAAGCTGCCCCAGTCCAACTCACGCCGTCTCAACCGGGGCAGGCCACCGTCTTCGTGACAGTCCCGTGCCAGATTACGACAATTGAGTTCGCACCGTCACTTGAGATTGCATCGGTTGTTCTCAACTCGAATTCCAAACAGGTTCGTCTCCAGTTACCCGGCGCCGGTCCTAGTCCGCGCGAGGGAGCGCCGACGTTCGAAATTACGAATTTGCAGCTCGGCGATAGCGGTGACATCGCGGTGATGCACCTAAATCTGGTCGATTCCGGACCGAAGCAATCGTAAGCGAGAGCGCTTATCAGGCAGAAACGTCTTCGCAGGCCCGTTCAGGCGCGTTTGCGGAACGGGTTTCGATTCAGGGAGCGCAATTGTTTCGGTAGAAACTCTCCGTCCCGGCGAATCAATTTGCCGTCGAAATAAATCTCCCCACCGCCGTATTCCGGGCGCTGGATGCTTACCATGTCCCAGTGAACCTGGCTGCGATTCCCGTTGTCCGCTTCGTCGTAGGCTTGTCCTGGAGTAAAATGAAAGGAGCCGGCGATTTTCTCGTCGAACAATATGTCGCGCATAGGTTGTAAGACGCGGGGATTAAATCCGAGGGAAAATTCGCCGATGTAACGCGCCCCTGGATCTGAGTCGAGAATCTTGTTCAACTTCTTCGTCTCGTTGCTTGTGGCATCGACGATCTTTCCGTTCTTGAACTCGAGACGGATGCCATCGAAACCGATCCCCTGATAAATGCTCGGAGCGTTGAAAGTCACATTGCCCCGAACCGAATCTTTCACCGGGCAGCTAAAAACTTCGCCATCGGGAATATTGCGATCACCGCCGCAGATCACCGCCGGAATTCCCTTGATGCTAAAACGCAGATCGGTGCCGGGGCCTTTGATTTCGACGCGATCCGTCTTTTCCATCAACCGCTTGAGCGCTTTCATGCCGGGCTGCAGCTTGCGATAATCGAGGGTGCAGACATCGAAATAAAAATCCTCAAAGGCTTCCGTGCTCATTCCGGCAAGTTGTGCCATCGATGGCGTCGGCCAGCGCAGCACCACCCATTTGGTTTTTTTTACTCGCTGGTCCTGCACTGGGCGCATTTTCCTGGCGATCAATTTCATCTTTTCCGCCGGCACATCGGATAATTCCGTGATGTTGTTGCTGCCGCGAACGGCGATGTATGCGTCTATTTTTTTCATTCGCGCCAGTTCATGGCTCGCCAAAAGATTGAGCTGCCGCTCGGAGGCTTCGAGCGCAAGCGCCCGGTTCACTCGGGCACGATAAGTCTGCACAAAAGGAACTCCTCCGATCTTCCGCGCCGCTCGAATAAGCGCGATCGTCATTTCATCCGGTGCGTCGAATGCTTCGATCAACACGTTTTCGTTTTGCTTGAGCCGGATGGAATATTCCACAAGAAGTTTCGCCAGATTGTCGAACCGAATATCGTGCATAAGAGGCTTATGATTCCATCGGTCAGGCGAGATGCAACTGAGCTTTCTTATTGGCGCCCGGCTAGTCCGGATTGACAAGACGCGCGGCAAAAGCGCCGTCGAAATGATCTCGAAACGGCAGGCAGAACTCCTGGCGCGAAAGTCGCATCTGTGGAAACTGGTCTAACATGCGCGTAACCACCTGTTCATTTTCTTCCGTTTCGAGACTGCAGGTGCTGTAAACAAGAACGCCGCCCGGTTTTAACAAGCTGACCGCGCAACGCGTAATCTGAAATTGTTCGTCTGGCATTCGGGTTAAATCTCCGGGCCGGAACCGCCATCGCACATCTACGCGGCGTCGCATCACTCCGGTGTTGCTGCAAGGCGCGTCCACTAGAATTCGATCGAATGGCGCGACCGACGCAATTTCTTCTGGGATTCGACCCCGTGTCCAATCATGACGCACGCTGCGAACAATATCAATACCGAGCCGAACCATATTGTCTTTCAAGATCGCAAGCCGCTCTGCATCGCGATCGCATGCCACGATCGTTCCCTTATTCTTCATGCGCAGTGCGATGTAAGCGGTTTTCCCACCCGGCGCGGCGCAGGCATCAAGGATTTTTTCTGAGGGCTTAGGTTCAAGAACCTGGCAGGCGATCACCGTGCTCGGATCTTGAATGTAGCAATGGCCCCGGTTGAGAGCCCCGAAAGCTTTCGGGGCCGGCAATGCGTCAAATTCTACAAGGTCAGAATTGCGCGCCACCGGCTTCGCTTCCGGATAAAGCTGAAGAAACTCTTCGCCACTGATTTTTAGCCGGTTGATTCGGCCATAAATTGACGGCGGGAGATTATTCCATCGGCATAACTCTTCCGCGTTTTTGCCTCCGAAACGCTGTTGCCACCGTGCGACGAGAAACTGCGGATGCGAAGCTCGAACGGATAAGGGCTGCGCAACGGCGCGCCTCAGCAGATCCTCCCGCTGTCGTGCAGCGGTGCGCAGCACGGCATTGGTTACTGCTCGTTGGCGTCTGGATGCGAGCTCCACGGTCTCGTAGACCGCTGCATGTTGAGCTGTCTCGAGGAAGAAAAGTTGGTACAAGCCAAGTCGCAAGAGATCGCGAAGACTGTCTTCAACCTGAGAAGAGCGCAGGCAGCCGATCCAAAAATCAAGCAATGTTAAATTGCGCAGGACGCCATAAAAAAGCTGCAGAGCAAACGCGCGGTCTGGATAGGTAAGGTCCGCCTTCGCAAGAAGTCCCGAGATGATGGAATCGGCGAAGCGCTTTTCTTCCCGCCATCTGCGGAGCGCCGCCAGCGCGATTCGGCGAGCAGAGGGCTGCGCCATAAATCCCCGGAAACGTTTATCCCGGCTTCACGTTGGCCCGCCCAATCGAATGGTAATGAAAACCCAGGTGTCTCATCGTTTCAGGATCCAACAGGTTTCGCCCGTCAAAGACAATTGGCGTCCTCATTTTTCCCTTCACCATAGCCAGATCGACATTCGCAAATTCGTTCCATTCAGTGGCGAGAATGAGCGCTTCGGCGTTGTGCACCGCATCGAGAGCGGACGGAGCAAACTCGGCGGCAGCGATCGCTTTTAGGGCGCGGGCCTTTTCCATTCCTTTCGGATCATAGGCGACGACATGCGCTCCTTCGCGCAGCAAGTCTGCGACCAGCGCTATCGCGACAGACGAACGGACATCGTCTGTGTCGGGCTTGAATGTCAGTCCCCAGACGGCAATTCGTTTTTCTCGTAAAACCCACAGCGTTTCCCGAATCGTCTTCAGGAAACGCTCCTTTTGCACCGTATTGATTCTCTGAACTTCCTTGAGCAAATCAAAAGGGACACCGAGCCGTTCGCTGATGGTGATGAACGCGGCAATGTCCTTGGGAAAACATGAGCCGCCGTACCCGATCCCGGCATTCAGAAAATCGCGGCCAATGCGGTGATCCATCCCGATCCCATCCGCTACTTTCTCCACATCGGCGCCGCTCGCTTCACAAATCGCCGAGACCGCGTTGATGTATGAAATTTTGAGGGCGAGAAATGAGTTTGCACAATGTTTGATGAGCTCGGCGCTGTTAATATCGGTAACGAGGATTGGCGCCATGAATGGTTCGTACAGCTTCTTCATCAGGTCGATAGCGTGCTCGCTTTGCGCGCCAATCACAATGCGATCCGGATGCATGAGATCGGCAACTGCACAACCTTCGCGCAAAAATTCGGGATTGCTGACGACGTCGAAGTTTGCGCCGTGACGATTGTATCTCTTGATCGATTCAGCCACCTTTTCGCCTGTTTTCACCGGCACCGTGCTTTTGTCCACGATCACCCGATAATCCGTCAGCACGCCCGCGATTTCGCGCGCGACTTTCTCGAGAAAGCTCAGATCGACATCGCCATTAGCCTGCTGTGGGGTTGGAACGGCGATAAAAATGACTTGTGCGTTGTCCACGCCGTCCTGAATGCTGCCGCTGAAACGCAATCGCTGGGCTGAGACATTGCGGTGAATGACTTCTTCAAGTCCCGGCTCATATATCGGCACTTTCCCTCCTTGCAATAGCTTGATCTTCTCAAGGTCATTATCGACACAAATTACGGTGTGACCGACATCAGCGAAACATGCGCCCGTAACCAGTCCAACATAACCTGAGCCAATGATTGCAAGATCCATAAGTTAAGGGCAGGAAATCAGCCGCAGCGCAACCGGCTGAGCCCGCTCAAGGAGATTAGCATTGCGCGCTCTTTTTCGCTCATTCCCCTCCCGCGGAGGTAGGATCGACGTTGAAATCGAACCCAAATTTCGGAAATGCTTTAAGCGTTATGGTGAATATGACGCCGTAATCTTTGACACCGTTGTTGTCGCGTATGACTCCGCCAAACGAGGCCACCCAATTCGTCAGATCTCGATAAATCGCATACCGCTGCTCCTCAAGAATCCCGGTGGACGCTTCGTATTGCTCTTGGACACCGATTCCCCAGTTGTCATCGAGACGATAATATCCACCCACGACAAACAAGCTGCTATTGAGAAAGAAGGGATTATTGTTCAAATAGCGGTGCCCAACATTCAATTGCAGATTGGCCATCGGCTGAACGCTTGCGGCCGTATCGACTTCCGTAAAACCCTTGGCAAAAGCCGGCACCTGAGATTGGATCGAAAACGACATCCACGGCAGCGGGGTAAAGCGGATATTATTGAACAGATTTGAGTAGTCCGTGCGGTCGTATGGATTGTCGAAGTTCACGTCGAAGTAGGTGTCGAGTTCAAGCCAGGTCATCGTCCTGTCGTCGCGCCGCGTTTCCAGCTTGTTGCGAACACCAAGTCGCCAGACTGTCCAATCGGCGATTGAATCGATCGGAGTGAATTGTGGGAAGTCGATCGCCCGTAGCTGGGTCGAAGGCTCAAACCGATCGAATCCCAAAATTGATGTCGGGTTAGGTCCGTTTTCTTTAACGTACGAAAAGTCTGTGAACGGTTGGATAACGTGCATAAGTCCATCTAGCCCAAACGCGCGGCTTTGTACGTTCTCCCATGTTCGCGATATCTTGAAAGAGGCTTCTGCACCTGTGTCAAAAACCGTGCGAAACGTGTCTCCATCGAACTCGACCGGGTTAGCTAACGTCGGGGGCGGGAGAATAAAGTCAGGCACGAGCGGATTTGAGGGTGGTATGAAGGTTGTCGTCCCAAGGTCCCATGTCTTACCATAATAGGTGCCGCGAAAGCCAACCCGTGGCACGATGGAAAGCCATCCAAAATACGTGTTTGGATAAGTTAGTTGATGGAAGGTGTCGAAACGAGTGGTGCCATAATTCTCAAAACCGGAGTCCTGAGGGAATTGTAGCTGCAAATTAGCAACGCCGGTCTCGCCTTCATAAAAAATCGGTCCCCCAAAAAGCGCGTGGCGCTTAACGTCCAATACCACTTCCGGCAAACGTTCTGTTGTGGTGAAAAACTCGTTCGCCTGAAAACGCGCAATCCCGGTCAGGGTATAGTTTGGGTCCGTCTTCGTCAGCGCAACCACATTGTCGGGAACGGGGTTGACGCGAAATTCCCCTTGGTAGAAGTCCTCCATCACGTACTGATCACTTAGTTTCGTGAGGTTAGCGATACCGTAGATGCTTTCGGAAAAGTTCGTTCGATCTTCGAGGCTGAGCCGGTATCGTGCGGTTGGAACTCCCTGTCGTGGCACTGCCGTCTGATTCAGCTCCGGATTTTGATCCTGAAGGTAATAGGTTTTGAGCTTGGCCCAGCTTTCCTTGTCCTTCCCATATTCGACGTTGGAGTCAAACCCAACGGCCACGCCGCGACGCCCCCGATAATCAAGCCGAACCCGCCCTTGGACATCTTCTGTGATCGGGAAGGTCACCTGAGTAAGAAGCGATGGCCCCCATGAGCTTAAGAAGGCCGGGGCGATCGTAAAACTGAATGCCTGATCGAGTGATTGATACATGTAAGGGAACCAAAAGACCGGCACTTTTCCGACGTATGCCGTGACGTTCTGGAAAATCACCCGATCCTTTTCGTAAACACGAATCGTTCTCGCCCTAAGATGAAAATCGGGCTTCGGCGTGTCATGCGTCGTAAACGTTCCGTTCTTTATGAGATAGCCGTGCTCAGCAATTTCCGTGACGTTATCGCCACTCAGGAAATACGGCTGCGATTCTGTTCGCATTTTTGTCGCTTTAATCCGGTTCGTCTCGGTGTTAAAAACACCGCTCTCGGCGATATAGAAACTTATATCCCGATAGATTCGGACGTGACCTCTCAGTTCTATGTCGTGTGTGTTGGAATTGTACTGTGCGTAATCGGCATAAATATCCGTGTCGCCGACATGAATGGCGACATTGTCCCGCGCCGTTGCCAGCCCGTTTTCATATGTCGTTTCTCCAGTGGAGGTGATTTCAATCGGAGCATTCTCCGGAGTCTTGATCTCTCCTTTAATCAAACCGGCACCCGCGAGGAGGAGGGTGGCGAGCAACAAAACTGGCTTTCGCATGGCGGACGCCGAAGGTACTGCACGGGAAGCCGCCCGCAAAGCCAAAAGCATTCCGCGCTGATGCCGGGGTCGCCGGAAAGTGCGAAGGATTGCCCGGCCAATCATTGGATCGATAACTCCGAGCCGGTCGCGGCTTGCGAACTCTTTCGGAGTCGCAATCCTGCTACCTGCTGGTTGACTCCGCAGCTTAAAACAATTGCGTGGCGTGCACCCGAGAGGGACGTGCGTGAAGCCGAAGTCCGCAGCGGAATCGTCGGCCCCTCATGAAGCAATGGCGGAAGTTCGCCGCTGCGCAAAGCCTGCGTTCCTGCGATGACCTGCCACAGTCCCGCGGCGCCAACGCTTTCGCCCAGCGCTGGTTTGACCGTGTAAACGAATGCATCTGGGATAGTCTGCCTTAGCGCCTCGCATTCTGCGTGGTCAATAAAGGTGCCATTTGCGCTCGAAATGACGAAATCGATTTCCACTTGGCTGAGATCGCGCAGGATTCGCTTCAGTACTTCTTCTGCTTCTGGCCGTCTCCGGTAAGACATACCAGGGTGAGCGCATTCGATTGCTACCGGTCCATCTCTCGCCTCCGCTGCGCTACGGCGTGGCAGGCGGGCCAGCAGGACCGCTCCTGCTCCTTCACTCAAAATCATTCCCCGCTTTTTCTCGTTGAATGGCTCTACCGGCGGCGTTAGCCGAAGCAGACGCCATCGCCGATATGCGTCGCACAATAACCAATCCGCTTCTTCCGCTCCGACGACGAGGCAATAGTCCAGCGCTTCATTTGCCATCAGGTCGTCCGCCATTTTTATCGCCAGGAGACCCACCGCGCTGTCACCCACCAGAGTGTAAGTGGCGCCGGTAATGCCGAGAATCGCCGCGAGATGGCTCGCCGGGGCGTTGAAGACTGTTTCCGGAAAGAGAAGCGGACTGGCTGATTGTGCACCGGTTTCAACGATATCGCGGTAAAAGCGCTTCGTGTAAATAACCCCGCCGTTTGAGATCGCGAAAACGAGGGCGATCCTTTCCGCACTCTGTGAGTCGAGCTTCACTCCGGCCGCTTGCAATGCCTCCAGACCGGCGGCGGCGGCGAAGCGCGAAATCAGGCTGGCCCGGCGGAGGCGTGGATGAGGCGCCAAATTCGTCAGTGCGGATTCAGGTACTCGGAAGGCGCTGTAAGATCGATCGCCAAACTCTTCCGAAACTCTTGTTGTGGCCGCCTCGTATCCTTGAAGCAACTGCTCCCAAACCGGATCGACGCCGTTTCCGAGAGGTGTTACCCACCCCATGCCGGCGATGGCCAGACTCATGCCCCGACCTGTCCGCCGTAGCCCTGGCGAAGGTGGAACTTTTGGATCACAATCGAAGCATTCGTCCCACCAAATCCGAACGAGTTCGAGAGGACGGTGCGCAGACCCACGGGGCGCGCGTCATTTGCAACGATGTTTAGATCCACACCCTCATCTTGAGCGCGAAAATTGATGTTGGGAGGAAGAAACTGGTGCTGGAGCGCCAGGAGACAGATGATGGCCTCGATCGCCCCTGCCGCGCCTAATGAATGGCCCATCATGCCCTTGGTCGAGCTGACTGGCACATGATCAAATAACTCGCTGATTGCTTTGCCTTCTGCAGCGTCATTAAAGAGCGTGGCTGTTCCGTGCGCATTAATGTAATCGATCTTATCCGCTGGAAGGCGGGCGCTTTGAAGAGCTCGTTCCATCGCCTGCCGCGGTCCGATACCGGACGGATTCGGTTGCGTCATATGAAAATTATCCGTGGAGATACCGTAACCGATTATTTCGGCGAGAACGGGCGCGCCACGTTCTCGGGCGACATCGAGATTTTCCAGCGCCAGAACCGCCGCGCCTTCTCCGAGGACCATGCCGGTGCGATCTCGATCGAATGGGCGGCATTTTTCTGCTGTCGAGGCCTGAAGCGAATCGAAACCGACGAAGACCAGTTCCGAGAGCGCGTCATACCCGCCGGTCAACACGCGCTGGTAGCGGCCCGATCGCACACACTCATACGCATGACCGATCGCGTTCGTGCCGGAGGCGCAGGCATTCGCAATTATCTGACAGGGAGCGGAAATTCCGAATGCCTCCTGCGCGTCGATCACCGGCT
>WNGL01008183.1_pt1 | contig 12706 bp, 10 predicted proteins | sample 5400591 | NCBI WGS metagenome assembly WNGL01 (sample SAMN13153377, study PRJNA577476) | soil metagenome | isolation source: 80 cm soil or saprolite under Garry oak tree replicate 1 | place: USA:California | collected 2016-06-15
AGGTATTATATTTTCGTCAACATTTATGAGGAAATCCAGTCCCTCTGCTCTTCAACAATGCTTATGTATCCAGCATCAGACACAAAGAGGCTGGCAATACAATTGGTTTGTTGCACACCATCTGTTTCATGACTTATGCCTGAATAGATATTCAATACCTCAACTATATCCTCATTCTTGAACAATTTCAACATGCCTTTTATACACAGGTTCTTTCTCATATATCTGACAATGACTTTCGAAATGCTGGCCACCTAGATTGGGTTCGCGGAAGGTTCCTTGAGATTGCAAAAAACGAGAAAATACACAAGGAGGTCCTGGAGAGAGCAATAGCTGCCGCAGGGAGTGACCATATTCAGTCAATGAACTACAACTTGTAAGTTATGTTTCTACTGTTTCAGCAGTTTTTACTTACACACACTGGCATGTAAAAGCTACTCAAGGCACCTTGACAATGTCCAATCCTTTACCGACAGCCTTACTTCATCCTCCTTGAAAACCACAACTAACGAGCACTTTATTAGGATAACTCAATCCGGCACATCAATATTAACAGCTTTTTGGCAACATAAGACTTGTCTGGGGCAAGGGTACTCGAAGTCCATTGCTCCATATTGATCGTTAACCAGGACGGTGTCTACAAGTATTATGAAACTATTTTGATGGATCCCAATCACAGAGCTGTGGGTCCTAATACCTTTCCATTGGGTTCGCACTGAGTTTGTCCCGCAGATCCACAGTCGTTAGCAAAGAGTCAACTGGGTTGTCAACCCTGTGCATGAGCATTGCGAAGCTTGTGATCTTACCAGTATCAACAAACAGGTTTGTAGCGTCACGTGTTCAGACTCATCGACGCTCATTTTGAACCATCTCATTTGTATAGAATCATATACATTGATGTATAAACTGACCTTATTAACTTGTGCAACTCTCAGTAAGTACACCATTGTTTTCCGTGTCCTAAATATGCACTAAAATGCTCAAAAGGTCTCATTTTTACGCCCCAATGATCCTGAGAACGACTGGCTGATTGTTGGGAAATTATCAGGAGGACACCTGCAAAACCAGTCAGGGTAAGTATTTGGTCATTTTCTGTGTTATAACTGTGTGCCAAGACCCTCAAAACAGCCATTTTCAACACACCAATGACTGCCGAGAATGATGGCCTTGTTGAAGAGAAAGTTTAAGGAGGGCACCTGCAGAACTGGTCTTGGTAAGTACGCAATCGTTTTCTGTGATGTCAATGTGCGCTAATATGTACAAAACAGTTGTTTCCGACCCCGCAATTGCCACAGAGACTGACGTGTTCAATACCAAGATATCGCAGAAAAGGTTGAGGAGAAGACCTGGGTCTTGGCAAGTACGCCATGGTTTTCTGTGATGTAAACGCATGCTAATATGCCTGAAACAACTTTTTTCAACACTGCAATTGCCACAACGACCAACATGTTCGATGCTGAGGCAGAAAATGTTGTGGAGTTCACCTGCAGGACCATCTCAGTAAGTACGCAATCATTCTGTGATGTTAATGTGTCCCAGGCCTAAGACTTCCAAAAGTGCTGTTTTCGACACCACAATTGCCACCAAGAACCTTGGCATAGTCGAGTAATCGCAAGGAAGGTGGATGTGTCCCATTTTCAAGGCATCAATGACCACCATTGAAATTATGAATTCCATTTTGTGCAGTCAACATGATGAGCATGGGTTTCCCTTGGGAGGAGTCTTTCACATACAGTTACAAATTCTAGTACCATCTAGAATAAGTACCGTCAGAAATGCCATAGCATTACTGAGAACAATAGCATTTAGGAGAAAGTTTTCCAGCTCAGCCCATGCTTTACAGACATTGTCACGTAGAACATATCGAGGTCGTGCAGCAGTTTGACCAGGAGCTTCAACGATGAGGGCGGCGATATTGGGAATAGCGAGAGTGGAAAAGAGGGCGCCATTATCCCAATTTTTGCGGAGATAGAAAGCAAGATATACATCCTTATCCTCGAGCATACGTGGGGAAAGGAGATCTTCCTTACTTCTAGAGTTCATGTCGGAAGTAACTCGTGCAGGGAGAGACTGTGTGAAGGGCGACACAATGAGGCCGCTCTGTGGATGCCAAACGACCATTTTACGAAATCAGGGGAGACTTGGATAGTCGGAATCCTGTGTTTCCATAGTGGGAAATTTTCGACTGGGACACCGATCAGTATTGTTGCAAGGGATAATTAACTAAAGCATATAATTGAGACAATCACGAAGAGACCTCGGAGGGTGCAAGGCGAGGCACTGACAGATACCAAGAGTCAACCCTTGATACTGCCAAACCGACGAAACCTGGGCCCTAGGAAGGAGCCAAAAAAATATGAATTGGGGGGCTTACGCTTACGATGATGATGCATACCGCGCGCTATGCGTGAAAAACACACAATGGACCGGAGTGAGGTCGCGAACGGTAAGGGGCGCTCTGTAGGTGCGAGAACGGGAACTTCGAGGCCAACGACAATGAGAGTAGGAAGGGTTTTAGTTGTAAGATGTGCGAGTAACGCACTAAGCTTGAAACGCGCTACGAGCGCGTGCGTGGACGTACGACGAGTACGACGCGTGGCTCGCGTGAAACGCGTAGTAAGGGAACGATAAGTAAACTAAGAAACGCGTTTCTGACAACGGCGCGTTTAACGGCGACGACGACTGTGACGACGGCTAAGTTAAAAGGGAAGGGGGAGAGCGATACGATAAAGAACGTGCTTCGTCGAAGGAAGTGGACGATGACGAATATGAGGAATGCTTGAAACGAAGTTATAATATATACTCTCGCCTCAAGCTTAAACGGTAGCGACGCCGCCTACTTCGACGGCACACAAAGCGACGCGGAATACGACAACGATGACGACGACAAAGAATGAATAAAAACGACTCAACGATAACGCACTCGACGTGCGGCTATGACGACGTCCGACGATGACGCGTCCGATGACGATGACGATAGTGGCGACGACGCCGACGATAGTTCGATAGATGATACGCCCGACGATGGCGAGTCCGATGACGATGACGATAGTACGATAGTTCGATAGACGGCGATGGCGATAGCGATGTTTTCTTAAGTCTTAAGTGAGAGGATGGGTAAAGTTCTCTGCCTTGTTATTTTACAGTACAAGGTTTTTATAGTGATTTTACTGAGAATATCGGGGACTGTATGGGGCACCTAGCGCGATTGCGCTGCGATAAAAGCGAAAATGATGAAAAATATAAAAATAGTCAGGGGCGCGTCGCGATGTAGTAAGACCGCGCTTTCGATTGATGAGGAAACGCCGGAACATTGCGCAAGCGTGCTCGTGGTCGCTATCGCTACTGAAAGCGTAGTGATGCGGCGCCTAGACCGTGGCCTATGTCGATATGAGGCCGGATTAAGATCCGGTATTGGATATTTGATCGAACGCGTGACGACGGCATGTACACTGCGGCTGATCGGACTCCTGCGAGACGTTAACGACTGGATTGAGTACGCCCATAGCGGGCCGCGAACGCGTCGGCGACGTCGGCCGAGAGCGCGACGCTTGCGATATTGTGACGAAGTGAGGCGCGCTTTTGGAGTAGTGAGTTGATATGGTGATATAGGGCGTCGCGATGTTTTGTATGGAGCGCGATAGGCGATTTCGGAGGGTAGACGGAGAGTACGCGTATCATTTCTCCTCCTTACTGAAATACTGACCGTCCCTGGTCACGCTGGACCGCCGAGTGTAAGCGAAAATAGAAGGTCGCCGAGGCACGTGTTTGAATGGCGGACGATGATAGTCTATCTTTTTCGATATCGGCGAGTTATGCATGTAAGAGCGCATGTGACGTCGCGGAACCGGTCTTCGGCCGCCAGGGCACACGAGGCTCTTACGGAAACGCGTGCTTCAGTTAGGTAAGCCATCGATAATCGATAAGTGCGCGCGTGGTCCTCGTGGGTCTTTTGTTGCCTCTTCCTTCCCTTCCGTTTCCACCGTTTTACTCTCGTCTACATGGCTGCTCCTATTGCTGACGATATTGACGCGGAGCTGCGCAACTACCATACGGCGACGGCGGGTCTTACAAACGGACTTGAGATGGGCCGCGAGGCGGGGTACTCCACGACTTGGTGGTCATTCTTTCTGCCTGTTTTTGTAAGTTGGCTCGTTTCTCCCTATCGCGCTATTCGCTGACTTCATACTAGGTCGCTTGGATTGACGCGATCTACGGCGCTTTCGTCGAAGGCCTTCGTCTCAAAATTTCGGTTAACAGAGTCCGGCAGGTCGAAACTGCGATCGCGCCTTTTTTAGCGGGTATTGACGCGAGTACTGCTAAGCGGTGGACTGCGCTCTTGCAGGGTGTTTTACGCGTTGCGGGGCGGAACCGCCTATCGGGTAATACCAACGACGTCGTGGAGATCGAAATCGAAATGCTTAAGGTCGAAGAGGTTGTCGACGATGAAGAGAGTAGTTCCAACAACGGGCCGGACGACAACGACGACGACGACGGCACTTATGGATCGCCCGTGCGACGTAGCCCTCGCAATCGGACGATGTTGACGAAAGCGCGCGAGACGGTTGTTAGCAGCGAGGTTAAGGAGAAAGTCAGTGACAAGTATTTGCGGTTCGACGCTGCGCGACACAAAGCCTGGCACGTTTCAGTACGTTTTCTTTGTTTGACATCGCGGTTATTGTTTATCGCCTCTGTAGTGCGCTTCTTGCATAGCCGGGAATTGGCGCTGCTTTGGACCCGTCATTATGGACGATGGCCGGGAGACTGGTTCGCGCCTTTGCGTATCGTGTAAGATCGCGGGGAAAAAGTGCGAAGACGGCGTCTTTCATCCCCCGGGCGAGACGGTCGTCGTCCAGAAGCGTCCTGCCGCGACTGCAGCTTCTGCGACTGTCGCGAGTACGCCGAAAACTCGTCTTCGAAAGGATAAAGGTAAGGCTTCGACAAATGCCCCTTTGCCTCGTATCGATCTTCGCGCTGCGGCTTCAACCGATGCCGACAGGTTCCCTGCGTACGATCTTGGTGGTGCTCGCATGGGTACCGTTTTCGCTCAGCCGGCTGCTGGATCGCAACCCTCGCTTTCTCGCAAGCGCTCGGCCCTCGCGCCACCTTCTGAGGCTGGGCCGTCTTCCTCGAAGTCCGCTCGTACGTCTGGATCGTCGTCTCACGCTGGTGGTTCTTCCATTATCTCTACTACTTCCTCTCGCCTTCCCCCCAGTATCGGTTCCTCTTTTGGCGGCTCGCAATCTTTTGAGTCCGTCGAAGATCCTCTCTTAATGCGCCTCGACGCACTCGAGATGTCGCTTCAGCGCGGGAACGTCGCCGAGGCTCGCGCTCGCGTCGAAGGCATTCGCAAGTGGCATACTGAGTCGAAGGGTGAAGGGGCGTGAGTCCCTAGGGCTACCGCGCGTCGTTTGCTTTTTACTTTTCTGCTTTTGTTTCGTCGTTTTCTCGGGCCGCGTGCCCTTTATGAGTGTAATTGTAACGTGATTATCCAAATAAAAAACGTTTCGAGGTCCTATAAATAGAAGTAAAAGAAACGTCCAATACGGGTGCGTCATCGTGGCCACTCTTCCGTACTGAACTCTTGACTGTCCTCAGTCATCGTCGGCGTCGAGCTGCGATTCAGCGTCGTCGTCGTCGAAGTATTCGTCTGTATCTGTGTAGGTAGTGTTTTGTAGTTCGTGCAAACGTGCAATTGACACGTCTAGTAATTCGTCGAGGGGCGGTAGGTCTATATGCGCGCGTGCTAAGTATGGGATAACGCGAAACGCCGCGACTGGTCGGTCAAAGAGGGTGCCGTCGAGCTCTGCGAGTATATACGCGCTGCCTTTGTTGCGCGATATGACGATTAATGGTCCTAGGTATCTGGCACGCATTTTTCTGTTGAGCGCCTTTTCGATCGCCGTATTTCGCATTAGGACTAAATCGCCGAGTTGGAAATTGTAGTCTTTGATCGTAGCTGCGTGTTCTTTCTCGAAACGGATCGCTGCGTTGAGTCGTGCGTGAAGCACCTTTGAGTGTAGTCGCGAAAGATCTTCGGTGCGCTTCTGAAGGGCTATCGCGCGACGGGCGATTAGATCGGTAGTTGATAGGACAGAGTCGGGCGGCGGGAGTAGATATGATGCTTCTGCGATGTCGAACGGTAGAAGGGGGTGCGTGCCGGTAACTGCGAAGTATGGCGAACAACCCATTCGCCTTCGAACTGTGACGCGATCTGCCCAGAAGACTGAATAAGCTACGGAGGCCCATTTCGACTGGTCGCCATCTGCCGCTTTATAAAGCGCTTGCCGAACGTCGAAGTGCGATCGCTCCACTATACCGTTCGCTCGAGAGTTGTAGCCGGATATGCGGATGTGGTTTATATGGTACCGCTTCGCTAGGTATGCGATCGCTTTTACGAAGGGCGCGCCGTTGTCTGATACGATTTCTGCGAGCATGCCCCATCGATAGACGAAACATTTTAGAAGCCATTCTCCGATTGCGCGAGCGTTTTCGTTCCGTAACATGTCGAACTCTGGCCAATGAACTACTGAACACCTTCCCTGGACTATGAACTTGAAACCACTAGAGGGCGGCATGTGCATCGTGTCGACGTATATCTTTGCGAACAAAGGCGCGGGCGTAGCGACGATTGGCGGTATAAGGACGTTCTGCGTCTTGCGCGTCTGACAGATATGACAGGTCTTTACGAACCAGTTAATATCGTTGCCCATAAAGGGCCACCAGTAACGAAGGGCGATATGCGCGTGCGTCGCGAAATACCCGTGGTGTCCTGCATCGTCGTGTGCTGATGACAATATGAAAAGTCGACGATCCTGTGCGACTACTAGCTTATGTTCCCCTTTACGATCCTTACGCCACAGTCGGTCGCTGTCGATGAAGAACTCCGTGCAGTATCGCAGGAATGACTCGTATTTAGCGTCGGTCATGTCCGGCGGTCTGTGTAAATCCGCGTGCCACTTCTGGACTAGGCGGGTGCGATCGTCGGCACTGCGTGCTTGATTCGTGCGTGGCACTGTGTCGTACGAGTCGGACCTTATGCGATGAAGGTGTGCTCGGTCGTATACGTCGTCGTCGGCGTCGTCGGCGTCGACCACTGACCCTGCGAGCATGTGTAACGTCGCGGGCGTCTGTTCGAAAGCGCTCTGGGAGACTGGAAGCATCATGTGTAGAAAGCCATGTACTTGGTCAATCCAATCATCAAAGTCGTCTTCTGGTTCAGGGTTATCGCCTGGTTGCGCGCGTCGCCTAGAAAGACCGTCGGGCCCGTGGAACGCGCCGGGAACGTGAACGAGATCGAACTTGAACATCATAATGGAGACGATCCATCGATTTAGGCTCGCGGAGGGCGCGATGTCTGGGTTGGCCAACATTCCCTTAATGTACTTTGTGTCGACTTTGATTACGAGGTTACGAAGACCTATAAGCTGTAGGCGGAGTGCGCGTAGTGAACGATAGAGACCGTACAGTTCAAGCTTTGGCTGTGAAAAGCGCGCTTCTCTGTCGTTAAGCGTGATCGAACCGAAGCGCGAGAAGTACCGCGTCTTGGTATGTTCGGCATCGCACTGACCGAGAATATAACCAACCGCGAGGTACGACGTATCGACGGCCAAGACGACTGTGGCCCCAGATGCGTAATCGATCGGTCGAAGCGCGGGCGAGGTTAGTAACGCTTGCTTCAAATCTTCCTGGGCCTCGATCTGTAGCGGACCGTACTCGAATGGTGCGTCTTTGCGGGTTAGCTTCGCCAAGTGATGTGCTCGATGTGCGAAGTTTTGAATAAACATACGACAAACGCCGATAGTTCCTAGGAACGCGCGTACGTCCGTGAGGTCGAATAGCTCGCCCCAGTTCGCGATCTTGTCTACCTTGGTTACGTCGGGCAGCCGTCCTTCGGGCGTGCAGCGATGACCTAACACCGTGATTTCTCGAGTACAAAGCGCCGACTTATAACCGGAGAAAGTACCACCGGAGTACTTCATATGTTGGACTACGCGGTTTACGCCCTGGAAGTGTTCCCAAACGAATCGCCGAATGCCTGCGTTTTCTGGAATCGTCTCGTAGGTGCCGTCGTCGTTGAAGTAATACGATCGTGGCCCTTTTATGGGAACGTCGTCGATGTAGGGTACCGTAAGATGTGGTATTTCGGCTCGAAGGATGTGTGTGACGTCGTCGTGGAAGATGGGGACTGAGTTCGTCCAGCCCATAGGTAACGTCGTCAGGCGAAGTGCTCCGAAAGGCGTCTGAAACGTTGTGAAATCCCTTGACACTTCAGCGAGCGCTCGTTCGTCATAGCCAACGTAAAGGTCTAACATCGCGGCGCACGCGCGGCCAGCGAACTGCTCGACGATCTGCTCGGTAAACGGTGGGACGCCTGAATGGGCGATAGTGACTGCATTGAGTGGCTCGAGTGATTGTACGATACGAAGCGACGTTCCATCTTTCTTTACGACGCAGAACCACGGAGAACGATAGGAGGAATTAGATGGCTCGAATACGCCAGCGTCGATCTTGCGCTTTAGAAGGCTACAGACGTGATCGTATATGCCTGGCGGGATCGGAATATTTCGCACCGCCCAGGGCTTATGAGCGATGGTCGGCATCTCGACGGGTGGAAAGAAGTCTTCTCTGAAGTGACCGCGCTCTGCGTCGCTCCACGCAAATGCGTCTTGTTGGATAATCATAAAATGGTGCATGAGTTCACGCTCGGCGGGCCAGAGAAAGTCGCCGCCGTGAACCTTGTCGATGAACTCTTTGTGCTCAAGCGTATAGCGATGGCTTGGTTGGAAAGGTGGTGGGTTGGTGCTGAGTATCGGGAGCGTAGCGAGCGGGTCGCCTATGATATTGCGTACGATGCGAAAGCGCTCCGGGAGGTCAGTCATGACTGGTCGGATTTTCTTCGCGACTGGCTTGTATTTCTTCTTCGCCGCTAAGATCGCTAGCGGGGTGCGCGGCGTGAAGCAATGTCTGGAAACGTAACTTGCGACTGAAGAACGCAAGCTGCTATAAAAAACGTCAGTAGAATTAACGAAATAAGTTGAAACGGACAATAAATCATTCTGCGAGACTAAAACTATACTAGCAAATTTGGGATCAGACGTAGTGAGATCAAAATCCGAGACTATAGATGATGAAACTGATGACAAAGGGTTGACATAGGTAAATAGAGACGACTCATTTGTGTCCGCGAGGCTCCAGCGCGCGTTGCGATCTGAAGCCTCTATTGGTGAAAAACCACGCTTTTCTTTGATAAGATTCGCGGCGGTCCTCGACTGATCGTCGGGATAGTAGCGACGCGGCTACTGTTTGGATCGTGGATTGTAATCGTCTGATCCTCGTTGCGATAATTTCGGACGACGCTTTCGGTAAGAACGTCAAATGGCCGCCCTAGGAGTATGTCATATGCTGGGCTACGGATGACGTGTACTTGCATATAAAACGTGAACGACCCGACTAGGAACGGGACGTTTCGCGCTAAGCCTAGCGATGGATCGACTATCCCGTTCGCGGACTGCATATTGACGACTATAGTGGGGTCGTACGGTAATGCTAATGCGTGGCAGCATTCCTCGGACATCGCGATAATCTGGCAACCTGGGTCGATTATCGATTCGACTTTTAAGTGGTTGTTTACGAGCGGAACAATCGCGCGTAAAGCCATCGATTCTTTCGCGACTATAAGGGCGTCGAGATTTGGCTTCTCGCCCTTCGGGAGCGTTCGATAATAGCGATCGACTGGGTCATCGACGACGATAGCGTCGTCGGGCAAGTCTGTGTTAACGGAGCCTGCGAGCGTCATAGTGACTTCGGAATAAGGCTCGAATTCGTCGTCGTATGCGACTAGCTCTTCGTCTGGGAAGAGATACGCTAGCTCTTCTTCTGTCGGCTGATCGTCTCGTAATAAGTTTACTTCGGTCGTGACTGGCGTCGCTACGTCTTTATTGGGTACGCGTTTCGATGAAACTGCGTCTCTAACCTGTGACCGGACTTCGGGCGACAGCGAGAGCAATTCGTGGTACGTGATTGAGAGCGGCGTATCAAGTGCGCGATTATAGACGGTCGTCGCGATGGCGGCGTCGTGTATGGCGGGCAGGGTACGATAGGCTGCGTCGACTTTCTTCGCGACCGGTCTTACTGGTAGACTGACGGCACGTTTCTGTGGTGGCGCATACGTCGCGTCTTTCGCATTTCGAAAAGGGTGCTCGGGCATCGCTGGAACTGAGACTCGTGACGGCGAATCGTCGGCTACGTTGGTCGCGGTTGGGGCGTGGTCGGGCGACGGAGAGCGACGGGGCTCTATGATTTCTGAGATCCTAGTTGGTTCTTCGACCGGTGGCATCGTCTGGCGAGTCTCCTCTTTCCCCTTTTCTGCCTCGCGTTGTGCCGCGCGTTGCGTACGAGTTTTAATCGTCGGGACGAACGATGGCGGCTGGCGGGCTCGGAGTGCAAATATCTCTGCTTCCAGCGCGACGATTCGTTCTTGTGTGCTGAGCTGCAGGATAGGATATCCGGATGCGACGGGTAACGAAGTAGTTGCCTGTGGCGAAGTCGACACTATGGCTCCTAGTAAGCTCGTGTTACCGGAGAGCTGGCCACTTGCGAGCTGATTCGGGTTGCGACGGTGCCATTCGTCGATACGATCTTTAAGGAACTCGCCTTGGATGTCGCGTGGAACGAACGCGCCTGTTGAAAGGATGACTTTTCCTTCGTGATTGCGCCGACATTTACCCTGTTTGATATAGTCCTCAACTGCGGGACAATCTCGTATGAAGGCGTCGCAGCCGTCGAACATGCACTTATTACCTCGTGTCATTGGTCCTCCACCTGACGGGCTGGGACGCGTTCGATTCGCATTGAGCGTATCTACGATGGTTTTCGCGAACTCGGTTAGGAACGATCCCAACTGTTCCGTTTTAACGTAGCCTTGATCGGGTGTCGACTTTGACGCAGTTGCTGTGGACGTCGAAAAAGGCGAGGGTGCTGCGAGCGGAAGTCCCATCGCACCGGAGGTCCCTTGAAGAACCCACTTCGCGGCGTCGTAGACCTCCGTTATTTCGTAGGGAAGCGACGGGTGATGGTTGGCAAGTATAATCTGAAGGCGCATTGTAATGCGGTTCTGGAGTGCGTCGTCGAAAACGCGAAGATAAGCTTGCGACTGTTCGCGCGACGACAGGAGTTGGTTTGCTATCAAGAACGATGATATGACGTTGAAACGGAAATGAAAGTCTGAAAGATCCTGCAAACTTCGCATGCCTAACCGTTGACGCTCGCCGATGAGGCGATCGAGGTCCGACAGGATGTACCGTAAGGCGGTCTGGTTGTACAGCTCTTTTAAGCGGTCTCTGAATTGCGCGTAAGTCTTTGCTGCGTCAGCGAACTCGGGGATCGCTTCCCAAGACTCAGCTACTTCTGCTTTGACGTAGGACGTCGCGTATTCTTTTTTGTCGGCGTCGGGCTGGATCGTGGAACGCGTGAAAAGCGTCTCGAGCTGCTTAAAGTACCGTATAAGGTCGTTAGGCTCGGTCTCGTTGAAGGTAGGCGCGCTTCGTTCGCCGCGAAGGGGCATTGCGGGTACGGCTGCCATGACTATGGGACGTAAGTTGGCGCTTGGTAGAGTTATAGAAGTAGGATTGGGAGCGATAAGTGGTGGAACAGGCTCGATAAGCGGAGGATCGGATTCGATTGACGGGGAATCGAGCGTAAGTGAAAGGGTGTTTGTTGTGGGTGAAAGTGTTAATTGCCTGAAGTCGGTCTCCAGCGATGAGAGATCGAGGTCGCTGCTTAGTTCTGTGAGTGGCGATGTAGAGCCGAAGTCGATGGGGACGAATTGTTCGGTGGTGACTGGTAAATTTGAGTATGAAGGGGCTGGACTGAGTTCGACGTATGGCGTATGCGATGTACTAGCTGCGTCTGCGATCGGGACGGGGATGTTCTGTTGCTCTCTTCGAGTAGTACTGCGAAGGCGTCGAGAGTTCGTTGTCGATGGCTCTATCTTTAAAAGAACCCCTCGCGGTGGGCTCCAAAATGATGATGCGTACCGCGCGCTATGCGTGAAAAACACACAATGGACCGGAGTGAGGTCGCGAACGGTAAGGGGCGCTCTGTAGGTGCGAGAACGGGAACTTTGAGGCCAATGACAATGAGAGTAGGAAGGGTTTTAGTTGTAAGATGTGCGAGTAATGCACTAAGCTTGAAACGCACTACAAGCACGTGCATGGACGTACGATGAGTACGATGCGTGGCTCGCGTGAAACACGTAGTAAGGGAACGATAAGTAAACTAAGAAACGTGTTTCTGACAACGGCGCGTTTAACGGCGACGACGACTGCGATGACGGCTAAGTTAAAAGGGAAGGGGGAGAGCGATACGATAAAGAACGTGCTTCGTCGAAGGAAGTGGACAATGACGAATACGAGGAATGCTTGAAACGAAGTTATAATATATACTCTCGCCTCAAGCTTAAACGGTAGCGACGCCGCCTACGTCGACGGCACACAAAGCGACGCGGAATACGACAACGATGACGACGACAAAGAATGAATAAAAACGACTCAACGATAACGCACTCGACGTGCAGCTATGACGACGTCCGACAATGACGCGTCCGATGACGATGACGATAGTGGCAACGACGCCGACAATAGTTCGATAGATGATACGCCCGACAATGGCGAGTCCAATGATGATGACGATAGTACGATAGTTC
>WNGL01008272.1_pt1 | contig 12706 bp, 14 predicted proteins | sample 5400591 | NCBI WGS metagenome assembly WNGL01 (sample SAMN13153377, study PRJNA577476) | soil metagenome | isolation source: 80 cm soil or saprolite under Garry oak tree replicate 1 | place: USA:California | collected 2016-06-15
AGAATGCGCAGGAGGCAAAATGAGCCGCAACCCCGTCCGCCGCACCGCATGTTCGGAAACTCAGTTTGAGAAATTGACATGGATGCCGGTATGCCAGGCAGCGTTCACCCCGGAAGGAAGAGGAGTTTAGTCATGTTACAGTCTCCCAAGAAAATCATAATAGTGGTTCTGCTCATCGCCGCTCTGGGAGTGGTCTTTATGGCCGCCACGCATCGCTGGATCTTCGGCCGCGGGGGAAGCGCAGCGGCCACTTCTGCAAGCGCGGGCGGCGAGCGCAAGCTCCTCTACTGGTACGACGCGATGAATCCCGAGCACCATTACAACCAGCCTGGCAAGGCTCCCGACGGGATGGATCTCCTGCCGCAGTATGCAGAGCAAACGCCGGCGCCAGCGACGGAGCGGGCGGCCAACCAGCCTGCCACGGACATGGCCAACATGCCGGGCATGTCTACGAAGAGCGGCGAACGGAAGGTTCTCTACTGGTACGACCCGATGCATCCGGCCTACAAATCGGACAAGCCGGGGACAGCTCCCGACTGCGGGATGACGCTGGTTCCGAAGTAGGGAACCGTGACGATAACGCCGGAAAAACAGGTGATGGCGGGTGTGCGAACGGCGCTTGTCGATCGCGAGCCGCTGGTTCGTGACATTCGCACCACGGCCCAGATCGTTGCCGATGAGACGAAGATCGCCCATGTTCACGTGAAAGTGGCTGGATATATCGATCAAGTCTACGTCGATTTCGTAGGCCAGCTTGTGAAGAAAGGCCAACCCCTTTTTACGCTCTACAGCCCCGACCTGGTTTCGGCCGAAGAAGAGTACCTCATCGCCAAACGAGGGAATACTACTCTCGCCTCCGCGCCGTTTCAGGAGGTATCGGAGGGCTCCCAATCTCTGCTCCAGTCCGCACAACAGCGCCTGAAGCTGTGGGACATCTCGGACGATCAGATCCGGCAACTCGATACAACGGGAAAGGTCAGCAAAGATCTGACGTTCTACTCGCCGATTACGGGTTTCGTCACCGACCGCAAGGTGTTTCCACAAACCTCGGTTACGCCAGACACAGAGTTATACACGGTGTCCGATTTGTCCACCGTGTGGGCCGACGCGGACATCTACGAATATGAAGTCCCCTTCGTACGTCTCGGTCAGCAAGTATCTCTTACGATGAGCTACTACCCCGGCAAAACGTACAGAGGAAAGATCTCGTACATCTATCCAACCGTCGATCCGCAGGCGCGAACGGTGAAAGTGCGCATTCAACTGCCCAACCCAGGCTTCGATCTGAAGCCGCAGATGTTTGCCGACGCGCAACTGCGGGTCGATTACGGAACGAAGGTCCTCATTCCACAGGAGGCGGTCCTCGACTCGGGCACGGAACAGCAGGTCTTTGTGGTCCACCCTGGAGGCATGTTTGAGCCTCGCAAAGTCACCCTTGGTCCGGTCGTTGACGGAAATGTCGCGGTGCTCACTGGCCTGAAGGCCGGCGAGACGGTTGTTGTTTCCGGAAACTTCCTCATCGACTCCGAAAGCAAACTCAAAAACGCGATGAGCGGAATGCAGCACTGAGGAGGATGACTATGAACACCCGACGCATTGTCGTGACAGTAATTCTGCTCATCGTAGCCGGTGTCGCAGGCTTTGGCTGGTTCAGGTTTGTCGCGAACCCCAAGCCCGTCGCGTGCGGCTATTGCAACCGGCCGCTTCATGCCAACTTGATGGTGACAGCAGAAATTGACGGCAAAAGGAGGCAGGTCTGCTGCCCTCGGTGCGCCATTACGGAAGCGAACCAGCAGCGGAAGTCAATTCGCCTCATTACGGTGCACGACTACAGCACCGGCAAAGCGATGTCCCCGGAGACTGCTTGGTTCGTGGAAGGCAGCCGTGCGATGGCATGCGACCACGACGCGATGCGCATGAACGAGATGAAAGAGACCGAGGAGCTTGCCTTTGACCGCTGCTCACCGGGAATCTTCACGTTCGCTAACAAGCAACAGGCGGATGCGTTCACTCAAGCGAACGGTGGGGCCGTTGTTTCCTTTGAGCAGTTGATGCATGAGGCGAAATTCCAATGATGAACAAGATTATCGACTTCAGCGACAAAAACCGGTTCCTGATCTTCCTCTTCGTTGCGGTTGCCATCGTGCTGGGATGGACCGCGATGAGGAATACGAAGCTCGATGCGATACCCGACCTGTCGGATACCCAGGTGATTGTCTACGCAAAGTGGGATCGCAGCCCAGACATCATGGAAGACCAGGTTTCGTATCCGATCGCGTCGGCATTGCTTGGGCTGCCCAAGGTCAAGGATATCCGCGCCTTCTCCGATTTCGGTTATTCCTACATCTACATCATCTTCGACGAAGGGACGGACATTTACTGGGCGCGGTCGCGGACGCTTGAGTATCTCAACTCCGTCACTCCGCGGCTGCCCAAAGGAGTCAATGTCGAGTTGGCGAAGGACGTGACCTCCGTCGGTTGGGTCTACCAGTACGCCCTCGTCGACACAACGGGGCAACACAGCATCGAGGAGCTGCGGTCCTACCAGGACTGGTACCTGCGCTACGCTTTGCAGACTGTGCCTGGCGTCGCTGAGGTGGCGCCGATTGGCGGCTTCGTGCGGCAGTACCAGGTGAACGTCGATCCGAACAAGCTTCTGGCTTATAAGATTCCGATCAACGCGGTTAGTGATGCGGTGCAGAAGTCGAACAACGACGTGGGCGGGCGATTGGTCGAGTTCACAGGCCGCGAGTACATGGTGCGTGGGCGGGGATATATCCGTTCGCTCGACGATATAGGCAAGACGGTGATCATGTACAACGCGCAGACCCGAACCCCGGTGCTCGTCCGCGATGTGGCCACGGTGACCTTCGGCCCGGACATCCGGAGAGGGGCCGGAGAACTGGATGGCAAGGGAGAAGCCGTCGGCGGTGTGGTCATTATGCGCTACGGAGAAAACGCGCAGAAGGTGATCGAACGCACCAAAGAAAAGCTGAACGATTTGAAGGCCACGCTGCCGCCGGGCGTCAAATTGGTGACCACCTACGATCGGTCTGAATTGATCGATCGTGCGGTCGACAACCTGCGGCACACGCTGATCGAAGAACTGGTCATTGTCAGCATCGTGATCATGATTTTTCTGTGGGATTTGCGTAGCGCTATAGTGCCGATCATCACCATCCCCGTCACCGTGATTCTGGCCTTCATTCCCATGCAATGGATGGGGATGACCGCGAACATCATGTCGCTGGGCGGTATCGCCGTCGCCATCGGCGCGCTGGTGGACGCATCCGTCGTCATGGTTGAGCAGACGCACAAGAAGCTCGAGCACTGGGAGGCCGCTGGCCGTCCCGGTCCGTCGCACGCGGTCGTAATTGCCGCTGTGAAGGAAGTTGGAGGGCCGAGCTTCTTTGCGCTACTCGTCATAGCGGTCGGTTTCCTTCCGGTCTTCACCCTGGAAGGCCAGGAGGGTCGGCTGTTCAAGCCACTCGCATTTACGAAGAACTTCTCTATGGCGATTGCGGCATTGCTCGCGATCACCCTGGCGCCGGCCGCGATGCGCTTCATCTTCTCGCGCATGGACGGGTTCAACTTCCGCCCGCGATGGCTGGCAAAGATCGTCAATGCGATCTTCGTCGGGAAGATCCACAGCGAAGAGAATCATCCCATCAGCAAGCCGATGATGAAGGTCTACCATCCCGTGGTCGAGTTTGTCCTCGATCATAAGTGGCTGACCATCGGATTCGCTCTTCTCGTCATGGCGCTGAGCGTACCGGTCTACTTCAAGCTGGGATCGGAATTCATGCCGCCCTTGGATGAAGGCACACTGCTCTACATGCCCTCGACGCTGCCCGGCATCTCCGTGACTGAAGCTACGCGAGTGTTGGCAATGCAGGACAAAATGATTCGCGCCTTCCCGGAGGTTGACCGCGTCTTCGGCAAAGCGGGCCGCGCAGAGAGTTCCACCGATCCGGCTCCCTATTCGATGATGGAAACCACTATCGTTCTCAAGCCGCAGGATCAGTGGCCGAGAGTGGACCGTTGGTATTCGAAGTCGACGCCGCAATGGCTTCAGACTGTCCTGCGGAGGTTCTGGCCGGATCACGTGACGACGCAGGAACTAGTCTATGGCCCGGGAGGATTGAATGAAGCTCTGCAATTGCCCGGAATCTCAAACGCCTGGACCATGCCTATCAAGGCCCGCACTGACATGCTCACTACGGGCATTCGTACTCCGCTTGGCATCAAGGTGCTGGGCTCCGACCTCGGACAGATTCAGCAGGTTGGCGAACAGATTGAAACAGCTTTGAAAGATGTGCCCGGAACGACCAGTGTCTTTGCGGAACGCACCAGCGGCGGATATTTCCTCGACTTCGATCTGAAACGCGATGAGCTGGCGCGGTATGGCCTGACCATCGACGACGCCGAAAATGTGCTGATGTCGGCGGTCGGCGGCGAACCGGTCTCGACTACCGTCGAGGGCCGTGAGCGGTATTCGGTCAATGTCCGTTACCTGCGCGATTACCGCAGCGATGTCGATGCGCTTCAACGCGTGCTGGTCGCAACGCCCTCCGGGGCACAGATTCCGCTTGGCCAGATCGCGGACATCCATATGAAGACCGGCCCGGGCATGATCCGCGACGAGAACGGCAGGCTCAGCGGCTATGTCTACGTCGATGTCTCCGGGCGCGACATCGGCGGCTATGTGCGCGACGCGAAAGCCGCGGTTGCGGACAAGGTCAAGGTGCCCGCCGGTTACGAGCTGGTGTGGAGCGGCCAGTACGAGTTCATGGAGCGCGTTGCGCAGCGGCTGAAATTCGTCGTTCCCATTACCCTCTTCATCGTCTTCCTGTTGCTCTACTTCAATACCGGCTCGGCAATCAAGACGATGATTATCCTGCTGGCCGTGCCTTTCTCGGCTATCGGCGCGATCTGGTTTCTATACTTGCTGCACTACAACATGAGCATCGCCGTGTGGGTCGGCCTCATTGCTTTACTTGGAGTCGATGCCGAGACGGCCGTCTTTATGCTTCTCTACCTGGACCTTGCCTACCACGACGCTCTGAGGACGACCGGCATTCACTCCTGGGACGACCTGCGCGAAGCGATCGTTCACGGCGCGGTCAAGCGGCTGCGGCCCAAGGTCATGACCGTTTCGTGCATGTTGTTCGGGCTGCTCCCCATTATGTGGTCGGAAGGCTCGGGTGCGGATGTCATGAAGCGCATCGCGGCACCCATGCTGGGTGGAATTATTACGTCGTTCCTCATGGAACTGGTCGTCTATCCGCCCATCTTCGCGATTTGGAAGTGGAACTGGGAAGTCAAGCCCGCTCTCAAGCGTGAAGCAGCTCAGCTTGTGGAGACGTCTCATGCCTAACGGACTGATTTGCGGAGCAAGGACACATCGGGGGATGGGTATGGCCGTAGTCGTTCTGTGGTCCGCGCCTGTGTTTCTATTGAGCCAGGTACCGCCACTCTCCGAGCCAACGCGCTCAACCAGCGAACTGCCGTTCTCGATATTCGACGACTCGTTAACCAAAGCGGCGGATGCGCTTTTGGCCTCCGCTGCGCCAACCTCAGCCCCCGCGTATGTGCAGGCTGGAGTCAATGAAACACCGAGCGCAAGCCTTGCCATTCTCTATGGATCCTCAATGCGGCTGGGGAGTGGTAGCTCCGGCCTGGCCGCCGCGCGTGTAGATCTGTTACGCCCGGCCATTGAGCCCATTCTGCGGAGTCATGGAGTTCCCACCGATCTGGTTGCCGTAGTCCTTGTCGAGAGCGGAGGACGCGCCGATGCGCTCTCTCCCAAGGGAGCGCGTGGTCTTTGGCAGTTGATGCCGGACACCGCGCGCCGCTTCGGACTGCGCGTGGATGACACAGAGGATGACCGCCTCGATCTCTTCAAGTCCACCGAAGCCGCGGCGCAATATCTTCGCGACTTGCATGCGCAGTTCGGAGACTGGAAACTGGCACTCGCCGCGTACAACACCGGGGAGATCAACGTCGGCTCAGCGATCCTGCGAGCGCGCACCCTGGACTTCGATCAATTGTCCAACCTGCGGAGGTTGCCGCTCGAAACCAGGCGCTATGTTCCCCGGGTGCTCGCTGTGATCCGGTCGCTTGGTCAGCCGTCGTCGCTCACGGGACACAGAAGTGAGGCTGGCACACTTGCAGTGTTTGCCTCCAGCAGTCATTAAGGTGCGTTTATGAGCAATCACCGAATCCACCCCAAGCATTCTAAGGCGCCCCACTGCGGGAACTGGCACACCTTCTGGCCCGTGTGGGCGTTATGCGGCGGGCTCATGCTCTTGTTCGTCTTTGCTCTTTCGAGCGTGTACATCTCCGATCGTCCGCAGAAGAGCGACATCCCGGTGGTCGCTGTGGGCGAGGGCCAAGACCTCCGCTTGGACGCGAGCAATTTGACTTCACGGCAACTCCACTTGTTTGAGGTCAGCGCCTCGGGACAGAAAGTGAGGGTCGTTGTTCAGAGGACCGACGACAAGACTGTTCGAGTCGCCCTCGCGAGCTGCCGTACATGTTACCGCAGCCATGATCGCCATTACGCAAAAAATGGCCACATGATGTGCGGCGAGTGCAATAGTCAGATGAATTTTGAAACGAAAGACCGGAAGGAGGGAACAGATGGCTGCGTGCTTGTCGAAGTGCCGCACGCGGAGACAAACGGCAATGTTGCCGTGCTGGCGCGCGATGTACTGGCAGCGGCCGCGAAGCAGCCTCAATGACGTCTGTGGGTTCAGCTGGCAATCGGACTCGTTCACAAGGTTGTTCAAACATCATTCAACGGAGAAAACAATGAGAAAGACGCCTATCCTCGTCCTCGTCCTTCTATCGGTCACTGTGGTCCCGGTGTTCCAGCGGGTTCATGCTGCGGCCCAAATCATCGACGGTGTCGTCAGCGATACCATGTGCGGAAAGAAGCACATGATGCCTGGCAAGCCGGATGCGCAATGCGTTCAAGAGTGCGTCAAAAGCGGGAGCAGTTATGCCCTTGTGGCGGGCGGCAAAGTCTACACCTTGGCTGGGAAACCCCAGACGATTGCACCCTTCGCCGGCAAGCACGTCAAAGTCGAAGGCGCACTCAAAAACGGCACCGTCACGGTCAGCTCGATCCACGCGGCTAAAGCAGAAATGCCCAGTGGCATGCCAATGTAAGATAGTCAACGCTGCCCGCCGCCTTAGAGGCGGCGGGCATGGCTCGTAACCCTACGAACAGAAACGATCGGATCGCGGAAACACCTCCGCCATTTGACCCGGCAGGCACTTTACTGAGCCAAGGGAATAGGACACATGGCGATCTCGTACGGCTGAATCTGCGACTTGACCATTCCACTCTGCAGTAACAATGGAGAAACTGCTGGACTGTTCCAAATGGAGTGTTGTGCAGCGGATTCGCGGCCTGCCCGCCGGAATCTGCAGAGCGTTAAGCTCGTGATGACCTACCAGGGCTAAGCTGAACTGACGATCGGAGGAACTCTCCTTTTTGGCCTTGATCCGCTCACCCACTATAAGCACGAAGGACGCATTTCCTGCCTCACGTCTCAAATAACGTGGATGTTTTACGGAGACATTCTCAACCGACCAACTCTAATCCTGTATGAGGAGGTGAATGATGGGGCATGGTTCACCGGCGGAGGACGCGTCGCAGGCGCGCACTAGACGGGACAATGCCTTCTTCATTTTTGATAGAGCAGAGATCTTGTCTTCTATCAAAGCCAACTTCTGCGCCACAATCTCACGCGTCTCCAGACAGGCTTTTTTTTCATCAAGCCCCAGTAATCCGCTGATCTCTTCCAACGTGAAACCGAGGGCCTGCGCCCTTTTAATGAACCGCACACGTTTCACTGTCTCCGATGAATAATGACGGTAGCCGTCAAAGGGCTTCGATGGTTCCTCCAACAGATGTCGGCGCTGGTAGTAACGGATCGTCTCCACGTTCACGCCGCTTCGTTTTGCCAATATGCCAATGGTCAGGTCGTCGCTCATATCTGTCTCCCTTGACTCCGTACCATGGTACGGGCGTTAGAGTGATGTTGAGAAGAATTGGCTGGAGATGCGATCACCACTCAATGCGAAGGCGGCGCTCGTCGGCGGAATGCTGGCCAGTATCGGAGCGTCCGCCTGTTGCGTAGGTCCGCTTCTGCTTTTGAGTCTGGGAATTGGTGGAGCGTGGATTGGAAATCTCACGGCGCTGGAGCCATACCGGCCCGTCTTCATCGCGCCTGTCATAGTGTTTCTCGGGCTTGCCTTCCGACAGCTTTATTTCGTCAAGCAGAGTTGCGATTCGGAAGCAAATTGCGCTGCGGATCGCACCAGAAACGCTCAGCGTGTTATCTTCTGGATCGCCGCACCACTGCTTCTCGGCCTCGTTGCTTTCCCTTGGCTGTTGCCGCTCTTCTACCATTGAGAGGGAATGTGATGCGAAAACTTCTTGCTTCTTTGGTGATCGTCCTGCCGGTAGCGTCCTTCGCTGCAACGCCGCAGACCGCTGTTCTCGACGTGCAGAACATGACCTGCTCCATGTGCTCAATCACCATTCGGAAGGCTCTGGAAAAAGTGCCAGGGGTGATTGACTCCAAGGTCGACTACGATCACAAAACTGCAACCGTGAAATACGACCCCGATAAGGCAAGCCCGCCAGCATTGGTGAAAGCGACGACGAATGCCGGCTTCCCTTCGACGTTGCACAATGGGACGCAAAAGTGAAGTCTTCTGAAGTCGTCCTACAATCCGTGCTGACCTGCCCGCATTGTGGGCGTGAAACGACGGAGACGATGCCTTCGGACTCGTGTCTCTTTTTTTATGAATGCATGCAATGCAAAGCTTTGATTCGGCCAAAGGCCGGCGATTGCTGTGTCTTCTGCTCGTACGGTTCCACCAAGTGTCCGCCGATCCAGTTGCAAGGTCACTGCTGTAACGGTTGATCTGATGGATTAACTCCTAAAAATGCGCCCCATGACAGGCGTGGCCCGGCTATTGAGGCGCGATGATCACGGCAGCACGCAAATGCTTGATATCTCAGCGCGAAGTGCGGACTCTCTGACGTGTGGAGACCATTTTCTTTATGTAATCCTCATGCCACCCTCTATATCCTTCGAGGATGTACCCATGTGCACAAGCCAATCGAGGACGTCCAGCGGCCATTCTCATCGGCTGTGTTCTGGCCGCATTGCCGTTGGTTTCGGCCTCTGCGCAGGTTGTCGGGTCGAAGGTACCTGTAGCGGCAGCATCGTCAACGGACTCGCATCCGGATGCTCAGTTCGTCCGGGATCGGTGGGATGCGAGCAAAGCTTATACCACTGCAACCGATGCCAATCGAAGCGCGGTAACAGCCCCGAGCGCGGCCCCGGCCGGGTCGCAGGAATTTGCCCAGCAATTCGTTGCTCAGAAACTTACAGTGTGGCAGGAACGTTTGAAGCTGAGCGACTGGCGCATCACCTGGGCAATGGCCCATCGCAGCGACCTGAAGCCCGATACAGTCGGCCAGATCCACTGGGACAAACCCAGCAAGAGCGCCTCGATTTTGGTATTAGATTCTTCCGACTACCGAATGCCATTCAACGCAATGTTGGACGACATGGAGTTGACCATCATCCACGAATTGGTTCACCTGAAGCTCACTTCGCTGCCGCACAGCGAAGCCAGCCGTGGAAGTGAAGAGCAGGCGGTGAACGGAATCTCAGAAGCACTCTTCGCCCTCGAACACCCAAAGAAATAACTGAGTCGTTCCAAACCCCTGCTTCCCAAAGGAGATACGGACCGGAATGCCCTAGCATTCCGCGTGTAACCTTTCCCGCTCCGGATGCATCAAGTAATGCGAAGGATGTCGTCAGGAGTATAGTTGCCAGTCGTGACCTATCTTCACAAATTCGGGGCATTGGCCTTGCTGTTCGCGGCGCTCCTAACCCCGACAATGGCCTGCGCGGTCGCTGATTCGCCGATGACCAGTGAAGAGCGTGCCTGCTGCCAGATGATGAAGAACCATTGCGGTGAGAAGGGTATGCCCGCGTCCCATGGCTGCTGCAAGAAGATTCCGGGGAGTCTTTACGATAACGCCCTGAATGCAAAGGCAGTGACGTTTGACCCTGTTGTAGTGCCTATCATCTGGTTGCCGGCGCTCCAGGTTGGGAATCCCTCTTCTTCCTTCTCCGGCTGGATCGAACACCTCGACTACTCTCCTCCAAAGCCCCCACCTTCGACGATTTCCATTCTTAGAATCTAACTTCGCCGCCCTCGCACTCTACTCTTGCGGAGCGCCTTGGCACGTCCGTGCCACGGCGATCTTCCAGAACTGCATTTAAGAAATGTAACTTCCGCACGAACGCGGCCTCTCATTTGACGGCTACGTTTGTGCCGGCCGGGTTTGCGCGGGAAAGCCTGACCTGGTATCCGCTGTGCACCACAATAAGGAGTCGGATCATGAAACCGTTCGTAAGAAACATGATGTTCACAGGCCTATTAGCAATGGCCGCTAGCAGCATGACTGTTGCACAAACGAGCAGCAACTCGTTCGAACAATGGTATCGGGCGAAGTATGGACGCCCATCTCCCACCGAGGCGGCGCGCGTGGCGGCGAACGAAGCGAACACCGCTTATCGCGCGGAAACGCCGAGCCAAGTCGCAGAGCCCGCCAACACCTGGTACGAGGGATGGTATCGCGCAAAATTCGGACACCCGTCCCCCACAGAAGAGGCACGTATTCAGGCTGAAGAATCGAATACGGCCTATCGTGAAGAGACGCCAGGTCAAGTCACGGCACCCGGAAACAATTGGTACGAAGGATGGTATCGCGCGAAATTCGGTCGCCCGTCTCCGTTGATGGAGATGCGCTTGAAAGATCAAACTCGTTGATCGCAGTCCAAGCGAGAACCGAACGGGCTATAGGCACACCGTTTCACTGGAACGGTGTGCCCTTAGGACGAACGCTATCCGGGCGCCGCCAATTGGTATCTGATCTCGGAGTTCAGGTATGCTGGATAAACGAATGAGAGCACTGCGCCAATTCGGGGTTTTGGTCTTGCTGCTGGCGTCATCGCTGACTCCGGCGATGGCCTGTATGATCCCCGGCGCGCAGATGTCCACCGAAGAGCGCGCGTGCTGCCGCATGATGCAGAACCAATGCGGTCAGATGGAGATGCCAGCATCCCACGGTTGCTGCCAAAAGACTCCGCCGAATGTCTACGATAACGCTCTGGATACAAAAGCGGTGGCCCTCCACCCTGTTGTAGTCAACGTTATCTGGCTCGCTTCTCCGGAGTTGCTGAATCCGGCCTCTTCTGTCAGCGAATGGGTTGAACACCACGACTACTCGCCACCACAATCCCCGCCTTCGACAATTTCCATTCTCAGAATCTAGTTCGCTCCACTCTCGCACTCTTCTCTCGCCGACCGCATCCGCACGTCTATGCTTCGGCGATTGTCTTGAACTGCATTTGAGAATGGAGCTTCCGTATGAACGTGGTCTCTCTTTTGACCGCTGCGTTTGTGCTCGCCGCTGCGCTTTCTGCCTCTGGGCAAGAACCTGCGGTGAGCAATCCTACGCCTTTGTCTCAGCTTCTAACTGAGGCCGCGGCAAACAATCCGCAAATCTCTGCAGCCGATCATGGCGCGCGGGCTGCGAGACAAATGGCGCCGCAGGTGTCTACGCTGCCGGACCCAAAGTTCACCTACCAGCAATTCAGCGTTGGCAGTCCGAAGCCATTTGCCGGATACACAAACAGCGACTTCGCCTACGTCGGCGTCGGAGCGTCGCAGGAATTGCCCTACCCAGGGAAGCTGCGGTTGCGAGGAAAAGTCGCCGAACGCGACGCCGACACAAAGCAGGCGGAAGTCGAAGTAACGAAGACCGGCATTGCCGATGCGGTGAAGGCCGACTATCTCCAACTGGCCTATCTGCAGCAAACGCTCGGGATTTTGCGGCAAAATGAAGGCGTCCTCGACCAGCTCATTCAAAGTGCAACCGCCCACTACCAGGTTGGACAAGGGATGCAGCAGGACGTTCTGCAGGCGCAGGTCGAGCGGACGAAGATCGTGCGCGAAATCACGATGCACCATCAGCAGATGTGGCAAGTGCAGGCACATCTCAAAGGTCTGCTCCATCGTGACCAGGGCTCTGCGGACATCGTTACAGAAGATCTGACGGAAAGCTCATTGAAACGCACCTCCGCAGAGCTCCTTGCGATGGTTCGGCAAAACAATCCGCAGATCCAGGTGGATGCAAGTTCGATTCGTAAGCAGGATGCACAACTTGAGTCAGCAAAGCGCGAGGGCAAGCCGGACTTTGAACTCGGCTACATGTACCAAAGCACCGATCGTAAGTATCGCGACTACTACATGCTCACTTTCGACGTGCGTTTTCCTCGCAAGAAGCGGATCAATGCAGAAATCGCAGAGGCTGCGGAGAACCGTGCGGAATTCGAGCAGACACTCGATGCCCATTTGCAGCAGCAACTCGCGGAGGTCCAGCAGGGGTATGTCAAGACAACGAGCGATGAAGAGCTGTTAAAGGAATACCGCGAGGGGCTTATCCCCCAATCCGACGCAACGTACCGCGCCACACTGAACGCATACGGTTCGAATCGTGAGCAGTTTATTCATGTTCTCACGTATTTCACTGACGTTCTTAACCTGAAGCTCGACTACGCACAGACGCTTCAAGATCACGAAGCTGCGTTAGCCCATCTCGAAT
>WNGL01009462.1_pt1 | contig 12705 bp, 8 predicted proteins | sample 5400591 | NCBI WGS metagenome assembly WNGL01 (sample SAMN13153377, study PRJNA577476) | soil metagenome | isolation source: 80 cm soil or saprolite under Garry oak tree replicate 1 | place: USA:California | collected 2016-06-15
GTACATGAAGGGTGCTGCACAACAAATGCTCTGCATAGGTCGAGATGCTTCAAAGCCCAGCCAATGAGAACAGCCAGGACATTTCCATACAGTTCAACCGTGCAACCACCAATCAGAGTTTGAGCAGGATACAGAAAGTGACAGGCCATTCTCTTTACCCGCAACATGCCCAACCGAATATAATAGTCGTCAATCTCTTGCGTAGTTCTATATACGGTCACATCTGCTTGCCATTGACTGGCAAATGCGTCTAGCTGTTGCTGGATAGACACTTTTTCCACAGCAAGTTCCTGCATCTCGCGCTCGTAGGTTTTGGCAAGCGCATTCGTCCACCATTCAATGTCTTCGCGCTCTCTCCACTCAGTAGGCATTTTCTTGCTGGCTATCCAGACAGAGAAATCCTTCTGTCCTGCCTGCTGCATCCTCATGAAGCCAGTCTCACAATGCGCGAGAACTTGCTCACCCTCTGTCAGGCGATCACACTCCAGCAGTACCTGATCGGCCCAAGCATCGAGTGTGCTATCAGTAACAATAGGAGAAACATATGGAGACTCAGCGGCATTGCCAAAACAGAACTGTAGTGCCTTATGCCAACCTGAAGAGTACAGGTATGAGTTATGCGCAGTAGCACCCTGAGTAGCAGCATTCAACGTATCTTGCAACTTGAGGTAGTGCCAATCTCTAGCGCTTGTAAGAGCAACGACAGCACTGCCCCTATGGGCGGGAAAAGTCTGGCGAATGCGCTCCTGCTGTTCATCGATCAATTGACAGAGTTGCTCTTGTTTGGAAAGTGAACTCATCTTCGATCCTTTATGTATGCTATTCCCAACGCGAAGCGCAACGATAAACGCTTCTGCATCAAGAAAAGGTAACAGTCAGCCAAGGCCAAGAACATAGTATATTCTCGGCCTACAACGGAAATCATGCTCCTACTGACGTTACCTAGCACACTGGCGAAATCATGAGAACAATTTACCTCCTGAGGATTTCAATGAGACTGTATCACGAATATTCTGAGAAGAGCAAGTAGGGGCCCAATTCATTTTTCCTTACTTGCTTGCTTCTCCAAAAACCTACCCCTGAAAGCCCGCCTGCTGTCATCCTGAGCGCAGCGAAGGATCTGCGGCTGGGGAGAGCGCCGATCCTTCGCTGCGCTCAGGATGACAGGAGTGCTTAAGTTAACGCCTATGGGGTGGCACCCCGCGAAACAATGACGTACACCCTGTATCTCACTGCTACTTGTTCAGATAGACTAGGTGAGATATACTATTCTTGCCAACACTAACCAGAGCTTGCAGCTAGTAGCCTGTGAAAGTAAATGCTGAAAACTTGATTTCTTGTGTAAAAAAGGGGGGGAGATATGAGTGATGTGACTCAGCATATTATGGTATCGTTTCAACGGCGTCATACTATCATTACCTCTGCTTTGGTCTGTCTATTTTGCCTTTTTATAGAATTTGCTTTCCTCTATGGCGTCGTCCGTCATGTCACTATGCTGCTCATCCTCCTTATGGTGTTCATAGCCATCGTTATCGCTTTCCTGGTTGGCTGGTTTACTGCTGAGCCGTTGGCAATTTATGTGTATCTGCGCGAGGTATACCGCGAACAAAAACCTAATAATAAACTCTACACACCTCTCAATGTGGCAGAAAATCTCTATGAAACAACACTGGATGCGACTACCTCACCACAACAAAATATCCAGAAGTTCGCACAACAGCTCAAGAGTCATGTTTTGATTCTGGGCTTGCCTGGTGCTGGCAAGACCATGGCCCTGCGAGCCGCTTATCAGTATCCTACGCTAAAACAACCCTGGGGAGCCATGTGGGGCCGCAATAAGATTCCGGTGTATATTCCCCTCAAGGATTATAATGTCTTTCTGACGAAAATCTATCTTGCTACCTCTGCATCGCACAACCAGAACGGTAATCCATCTCTTCCACCGTATGGAAAATCCATGCTGGCCTATCTGCTTGAGGGCAGCAATCTGACCGGTATGAGCCACCTCAACCCCTATCTAGAGCGCTTGGCCAAGCGTGGGCGCGTCTTATTTTTATATGATGGGTTAAATGAGATCGACAGTGGCTACCTGGATGTTGTGTGTGCAGAATTACTGCACACGATGCAGGTCAACAAGAACCACGTCGTCATGACTTGCCGCGAGTTAGACTACCGCGAACAACCAGCCCTGCGTCAGTTAGTTGGGCAGCATTATGCTGAAGAGATCTTAATTCTCCCTCTGAAAATGGATCAGATTGCCGATTTTGTGGAACGCTACGTGCAAGCGGACTATCAGAGTACAGTCCAACGGAAGTATTCAGCCTCTGAGATCAATGATTTGATTAAGAGCAGTCGTTTGAGTTACAACTGTACCAATCCGATGATGCTGGTCACGCTCATCAAAATTATCGATGAGGTTGGTATTGATCGTGATGTCGAGATTGGCACCAAAGGTCGTCTCCTCAATAAGTTTGTCTCACAATTGGTGCTGCGCGAATTGAAGCACTCGCAATGGCAGATGCTCAGTGAGGGTGATGTGGTGATGTTTCTCAGTCAACTCGCTTGCACCGCACGGCTACGCAAACTGCGCAACGCCATCCAATTGGGGCGTGCAGGAAGTACACAACGCATGATGTCAATGGCAGAGGTAGCCGACAGGTTACAGGTCTGGCTGGTCGACAATGCGCCATCAACCATATTCATGACTGGTCAACTGGCTCAGCATATGTCGCAGAGACCCTATACCTATGCAGAGATAGAACGCTTCTTAGATTTTGCCCAAAGTGCCGCGTTAATCAGCATTAGCCATAATGGAGTGTTGAGCTTTCGTCACGAGTTGATCGCCGAATACTTTACAGCAGCCTACCTGTACAAAATGGACACGCATCCTCAATCATCGGTGCCGCTGAGCAGTGAGTTGGTGGCCGATATTGGTTCGTGGAGTGAACCGGTTACCATTTGGGCGGGCATGTCAGATGATCCTATGAGCCTGGCTCATCGTCTCGCTAATTTAGGGCAGAGTAACACCGCCCAGGCCTATAACGCCCTCTCGTTAAGCCTCGCCTGTGCAGGTGTTGTGTGGACACCTCCTCATACGCGTGCCAATCAGCGCGTGACCGTCCAATTGCCGGACAGCGTCACCAGCCTGCTGGTCTCTTTTGTGCCCAATCCAGAGTCGCGGGAAAAACTGGCGGCGACTATCAAACGCTGTGCCGATGAGGGTGGCATCGAAGTGTATCGCTCCCTGCTTCCTCTCATCATGGAAACGGGCATCGATGATCTGTTGGTGAGCCTTGATCAACGTGTGGTGCCTGAACTCCTCTTCGACTACCTGCGTGATGCCATTGATACGTCCATGCCCGCCAGCCAGATTGCGCGGCTGGTCTATATCCTGGGGAGATTTGGAGGCGTCGTCATTGCACGTGCCGTAGAACTGAGCCAACCTTCACCAGACAGAAATATCTATCTCCGGGTTGAGAGCATCCATATTCTGGGGAGAACCGCCAGCCTCCAGGCGGTCGGCCCACTCATCAGTTTTCTGGGTGATAGTGAAAATGCTATTCGTGCCGCCGCGGCGAATGCACTGGTGCATTTGGGGCCTGGCTTCGCCCTGGAAAGGGTCTTAGAGGAACTGAAAAGCTTTATTCCCGAAGAAACGATCGGCAAAATTCATTGGTCTGCCCTGGCTGTGTTGCGCGGTTTTCTCGAGAAACGACCTCTTAATCCACTCCAGTATCAGCGCATTCTCGCGGCTCTTCTCGCGGCTCTTGCCTCACCGTATATATCCTCTGTACAGGAGGAGGCCCAGGTCATTCTGCTGCAACAAGCCAAAGCAGTCAAGAATACACAGGACGATCGTCCGCAGCGCGTCATAGAACTGCTCATTCGCTCACTGGCTGACAGGGATGAGGTCAAGGTGCGTCATATCATCGGCATGCTCAAGGATATTGGGAAGCCAGCTACCCCGCTGCTTTTAGAGGAACTGAAAGACAGCAAGCTCGACCAGGTAAAAGCGCGTATCGTCGAAGTTATCGGAGAAGTACGCGATCCCGATGCTTTACGGCCTCTTTTACCTCTGTTAGCTGATCTCTCCCCACTGGTACAGCAACAGATAACGATAGCTTTCCGCAACTATGCTCCTGCAAGCATTCCTTTACTGCTCAACGTTGTACTCTTTAACCAGAACCAGGATGCAGTAAAGATGGCCGTTACAGTCCTCAAAGAGATTGGAACGCCCAGTGTTGCGCCGGTCATCCAGGCATTGAAGCCTATCCGGCCAGGGCGCACACAGTTGCTTGTGGAGATTCTCGTTCATCTCAGGGATACGCAGGCTATTCGTCCGCTTATTCTCTTGTTGAGACAATCACAAAACGAACCGCCCCTGGCAGCAGTGGTCATCGCTGCCCTTGGTCAATTCCCCGATAGGCAGGTTATTCATCCATTGCTCGAGGTGCTTGCCAGCTGGGATACTCCACTCTATCAAGAAGCCAGCAAAGCCTTGAGCAGTCTGGGTGAAATTGCTTGCGATGACTTACTGGCAAGGTTAAATGTGCCACAGGAAACGATCACCGCCGTACGTGTGCGCGAAGTGCTGGTGCATATGAAGCCTTTTCTGAGCAAACGTCTCCTGGCTGCCTTCGCGACTTGTACTGAGGCACAGGCTCAGCAGCTTGAACTGGTCTTTCTCCAAAAAGAAGATATGGCCCCTTTTCTGGTTGAGCATCTCTTACATCCAGGGCAGAACACTCGTGAGCATATCTTTAGCATTTTGAACAGAATGGGGCCAGAGCAGGTTATCCCACCTCTGTTGGAGGCATTGAAGGCTCCTCGCAAGCAGGCGCTTATTGCCAGACTTTTGCACAAGTATCCACAATCCATCCCCGCATTAGTGCAGCTCTTGAGCGAACCGGAGCAAAGTGATGGAGCGTACAACATCCTGGTTGATTTTGGAACTCACGTCATTTCTTCGTTGGCTCCTGCCTTAAATGCTCAAAATCCGCAAGCCCGCAAACGCGCACAAGACATTCTGATCCGGCTCGTACAAGCGCAACAAGAGCCGCAGGCCCAGCAGAAGGTGCTAGCCATGGTCGTCAACCTTTTTGCACAGCTGCAAGCCCGTTCCTATGGATGGGATAGTGTGTTAGATGTTCTGACCAACCAGTTTCCCGCTAGGAGTATTCCCGTATTGTTACAGGGCCTGGAGGATGTAGCAGTGAGAAATGGGGCAGGGGTAGCTCTGGTGCGTCTGGTTCGTAACCATGAAGCTTATAGTGATCATGCACTTGCGCAACTCCTGGCAGCTTTAAGTATACCGGAACGCGGAGAAGGGGCTGCCACTGCTCTGATCAAGCTTGATAAAGAGGCTGTCCAGCCTGTAAGCCAATTGATCACCCATGATAATGCTGATGTCGCCCTCAAAGCGCAGGAGATCCTCAGCAAAATAGGGGCCGCTGCCCTACCTTTTGTCTGGGAAACATATAGAGATCAAAGCAAGCCTAAAGTCATGGAGGCCTCACGCAAGATCTTCCGCGAGATGCAAACTGAAGAAATCAAGGGTACCTTAGTTGGCATGTTGACCAGTGAGAAGCGTTACGATGTTGAGATGGCTCTGACCCTCTTGCTAGAGCGCATGTTTGATGAAGCACCTCTCCCAGGTGAAGCACCTCACTCGGCCCAGGAGCAGAAGATGCTCACAGCACTCCTACAGCATGTACAGACAAATGGCAGAAAGAGTACTAACCTGCGCGTAATCGCTCTCTTACTCTTACAACGCAAAGATGTGCTTATCAATCACCTGTTTCCTGTCCTCTACGATACTAATCATCAAGAATGGTTGACTCAGGTGTTTCTCTTGCTGGGTATAGAGGGCAACGAGGCCAAAGAAGCTCTGGCATGGATATTGAATAAACCAGAGGCAAATGCTCCTCATCTGTTGCGTCGCGAAGTAGCTGGTGTCATGGGCATGATGGGCCTTGAGGAGGGAGTTGAGCACTATGCGAAGGCGATAAGCAGCAACGGCATTTTCCCCAACACAGCAGACAGGCGTACTATCCCCCTTGATCGCGAACGTCTGGAGAAACTGGAAATCTCTTTACGCGCCTTAGGTGGCCTGCTTGCTGGTGGCAAATGGAATGTTGATACCTTACAAAGCCTCCTACAACATAGCCCTGAGGGCAGTACTGAGCGCGACCTGTATAGTGTCTTGCTCGGCAAACAGTATAGCTCATACATCAAAGACCTTGATAAAAAATTGCAAGTCCAACAAGAGAAATATGAGAGTGAAATGCAAGCCCAACAAAAGAGCTACGAGAGTGAAAAGCAGGAGTTGCAAAAAAAGATCAACACGTTAACCAGAAATCTTCAGATACAAAAACACCACTCTGATACGTTAGAACAAAGCAATCGGGAGGTGACGCAGCAGCGCGATCAGCTCACTCGTCAGGTCGAGCAGTTGAGGCAGCAGCCTCCTGCACCGACACCCTATCAAGGCATATAATATATAAGGCAAGGTTCACTTGTGAAGAAGAGTCCTTGACAGTAGGAACAGTCACACCGTGTCATGCTGAGCGAAGCGAAGCATCTGTCTGGCGGGGCACAGAGATGCTTCGCTTCGCTCAGCATGACAGCACTGGACCTTTCTGTTGATGAGGAACTGTCAAGTTCATTTGAACCTTGCCTAAGGAAGGCAACCGCATGATACAGAATAAATATGAACTGGTCAAAGCTTTGGGACATGGTGGGTTTGGCAATGTCTGGTTAGCGCGTCATCTCCAGACGCATCAGTTGGTTGCGCTCAAGCTCATGCATCTCCCTACTAATGAGCTAAACAGTGAAAATGAACTTAAAGCACGCGAACGTTTCATGCGTGAAGTCCAGATCGCCCTCATTTTGGATCACCCACATGTATTGCCGGCCATCGATTACGGCTATATGTCGTACGGAGGTGTCATATTACCCTACCTTGTTTCTCTCTACATGTGCGATGGCACACTGGCAGATATCATCAAGGATGCACCTCCGTGGGAACATTGGACATTGCTACAAACCGCCGATGCCATTCTCCAGGCAGCGCAAGGACTTGAATATCTGCACACCCGTGAGCCAAAGCTCATTCATCAGGATGTCAAACCGGGCAATTTTCTGATCCGTTGGGAACACGGTCAAGGATCAAAGCGTATTGTCCATCTCTATCTCAATGATTTCGGCATTTCGCGTTGGCAGCGAACTCCAACCGATATGACAAGTCAGGTTGTTGGCACACCGGGCTATCTCTCGCCAGAGCAGCTCGATGGCAATATCACCTGGACTTCTGACCTCTACTCTCTTGCCGTTATCGCTCACCGTCTCTTAACCGGCCATATGCCCACTCGTGATGCAAACAGCGATCAAGATCCGCCATTGGTACCCCCTTCCCAATTGAATCCTCAACGCATACCCTCTCCTGCGATAGATGAGATATTGCTCAAAGCCTTAAAATATAATCCCAAACATCGCTATCCCTCCATATTGGCCTTTGCTCAAGCCCTCTACGATGCAATTGCCCAGTTCGACCGTTCCTCTGATATACATACCGATGATGAGCGCTCAGAAACCGATGCTCGTCCTCATCCTGATGCCTTGACGCAAAAAGGTGGCTCTACCCCACTACAGAAAGCTGAACTCGTACAAGCTCTTCCCGATGAGAAGCTGCCTCCCATTGACGTCGTAACACTGGATAAGGGGAAGCCTCCGGTGGTTGATAGGCAACCAGAAACATCGCCACCGCTTCCAGGGAAAAAACCGCCTGAGCGCAAACCACTCTCGCAGCTTTCATTCAACCAACTCTGGAGCAAAGAACTGCCAGCTTTTTCCAATACCCTCTGCTGGTCAAAAGATGGTCAGGCTCTCGTATGTACATTTTATAGTGAAGCTCCTGTTGTGCTAAGTAGAGATGGAAAGCTAGAGCAACTGCCTATGTTGAGGTCTGCACGTATGGCTTGTTGGGCGCCGGAAGGTCGTGTACTGGCGTATAGCTCATCATCCCATACAGTGCATATATATGATATGGACAGCCCGTCACAATCGCCCTTCACCTTGCCTGTCAAACAACGTCCTATTGAGGGTCTGGATTGGTCGCTGCACAGACAATTGGCCGTGTGGGTCGAAGGACAGATCCTCGTCTACACCCTTCCATTGCGCTTACCTGCCAGCCTTAACTCTTTTGTCCCTCAAACACTCACCCGGCCTGATCTACAAGGTGGTAGCAACAGTGTGCTACGCTGGTCGCCCAATGGCGCATTCCTAGCTGCCGGTACATATAAAGGTATGGTAGCGTGCTGGCAGGCACAAACACAGACCGTGCAATGGCAAGAGCCAGCCTCAAATACTCTGGCCTATAGCCTGGCGTGGTCTCCCGATAGCACCAAACTGGCTGTCGCTTTCAGCAATCGCCGCGTGGCTGTCTGGGATGTCATCAAAAAACAAAAAATCTTAGATTGGAAAGAGCTACCCATCGTCCCGCGCATGATTAGCATCTCTATTGACCAACGCCTGGCCGTAGCTTCTAATACCGGTGAACTCCTCTTCGGCTCTCTCGCTGATCCAGCTCCTACCGCCACTCATCCTGGACAGTGGTTAGTTGCCTGGTCCCCAACCCATCGAGAACTTGCGACATTGGATGCTCAGAAGGATACGGAGCTGATTCTTTGGGGTGAATAATATCGTATGACTGCTCTCTTCAAACCGCGTAATATAGGGATGATTGTACGTTTCGTGAGTTGTTTTTCTCAGAGGCGGGATTATCAGCGACCATCTCTACACTCTCCTTCTTGCAGATAGAGAAGGTAGTCACCGTTTAAATGCAGCCGGATGGCTACACCCATCCGGCTACATGGCTAGTCATGATGGGCTGGCGTAAGCAGGTACCAGCGTTTTCGGCGCTCCCATTCAGCGCTCTCAAGCGAATCCCTGCTATCGTGCCCCCAGCGTAGTGCGACTATATCGAGCACTATGATGATAAGCAACAAGGTAATGGCTAATTCCATTTTTCCCTCCTTAAAGTATATGCATCTATTACTTGTAAAGTATCTCTATCAGCTTTTCGCGCTACGTGTTTTATCATTGATCCCCCTCTCCTTTCTGCACCCCGCTAACGCTTGACAAGAGTTGATTTAACTAGCTAAAATTATTTTGATGGTTAGAGTATACCATGGAATAACTAACCTGTCAATAGTGCTTTGATAGTTAAATGGTAGTTAACTGGATGCTCAAAGGAAGATGTGATAGAGTCCTGGCCGCAGGATGAAGATGAGTGAGACCAATCAAGAAACAAGGTTTTTTTCCTTGTCAGATCATCGGTACAGCCCCAGTAAGTGGCTCATGGCCGCTTTGGATACCGGTGGCGAAGTCAATTTCCACGCTTGCCATTGAACGAATTCAAGCTCAGAATGAGCATCATTTTTGACTTCGCCACCAGTACCGCGGCCATGAGCCACATAAGTCTGATGGGCTTTAGAAGGATTGCAGTGCCGCTGAAGAAGCCTTCGGGGTATCCTTCAAGTTCTACACTCTTGATGCTCTGGCTATTGTCGCAACCGAGCGAGCTTCAGGCCTTGAAGGACAGCAACTTTTCGATGCCGTCAAGGAGCAGATAGAAGCGTAGGCCCTATCCATTCAGGTGGCTCTAGCTCAATTCCATCGAGGAAGGGATGTAGCCCACTCGATATTCATGGTATTTGGACAGGGATGATCCTGATAGGAAGTAAAGACACAGTGGTATTTGCAACAGAGATGATAGCATATCCGTATGGTTGGTAGAGAAGATGCTTCTCTTTGTAGTCTAGAAGAAAGGACTCTGAACATGCATCGTCGTCTACCGCCGTATCGTGTACCACCGTATCGCCTACCGGGCAATCGTCCAGGAATTGCAAACCTCGTCGTAGCGTGTGTCTTAGGGTATCTCGTCTATCGTAAAGGCGTGGAAGACGGAAAGAAAGCGTCGGAAAACAAGAAAAGCGAGTAAATCTACGGGTTTGTCATCTAACATTTTCTTTTCCTCCACCCCCCATGCCCCCCATCGGCACCTCTCGGGACGCGATTTATCGCGTCCCACAACCCTCCCGTCCATCCTTGCAAAAAAAACTAGGGCCGTAAACTTCCCTTGAGAAGTTGAGCCTCAAGAGTGGCAAGATAGGCCGAGGGATCTTTGCGAAAGTGCCATTGCTTGCAGCGGCTCTGCTGGCAAGAGGAGACCTGAGCACGCAGGTCGCGCCAAGCGTGAACATCGTGAGGAACCAACTCGTTTGCCGTGAACGGTTTGACGCGGGTGGCCAGTGCTGCCTGCACGCGTACAGCGCCATACACCACCAATCCAGGAAGTGCCCCTTTTCTTCCCGTGGCCCGTCGCTCATGAAACCGCACCTGACCAAAGGACTGCTCCAGGTCATTGTTGGTCCGTGGGAGGTCAGGAACCTGATAGCAGAAAAAGAGGTGGGGAGCGTAGCTTTGCGTCACTTTGAGGAAATGGGCGATCGCTTGCGGCCACGTCCCTCTCAATTGCCCTGCATGCTCTTGCATATGCCACAAGATGAGCTGAAACCCCAGTTGTCGCTCTTCTACTGACAACTCCTTCGTCTCATCAAGAACCTGGGCGAGTTGGTGAACCCATCTATAGACACAAGCCAGCATTTCCCAATCGGTTCCCGTTGCTTGGAGCCCCTTTTTCAGCAGGCGTTGCAATCGTTCAAGCTGGACGGGAAGCCCCTTTTTTCCGCGACCCGATCAATGGAGGCGCTAATCTGTGTGAGACGAGCATGCAATTTGAGTCCTGAGGCCTCTAGGGGTGGACGCCCATCGTCGGTGAGCGAACTGCGCACGGCCAAACAATAATCACGTACAGTTTGTGCTTCCTCGTCGCTGTGCCCTTCTAAGCTTCGCTCAATGGGACGAACCCCTCGAACCTGCTTCTTGAGCTCCTTTTTCGCATGACGGTCTGCTTCATAGATGGGCTTGGCTGCTTCGCGCAGGTAGTGAAAGTGGCACAACTGGTGGGGCAGATCGCCAAAGACCTTTGCGACCGCTTTGCGAATGGAGAGCTCTCCATCCGAAACAATCCCACTGACGGCGACTTCGACGGGCAGCATGTCTTTGGCTTCTCTCAATAACTCCGCAAGAGCCTCCTGTGAGGAGCTCAAGAGGGCACGCGCCACCAGAATCTCTCCCGAGAGCACCTCGCGGACGACCCAGAGCACCTCATGACCGACGTCTGGTTGCAAGCCATCCAGTGCTAGGAGCACGCGGCCTTGCTCTTGCAGGAGCGGTTGCAAGCGATAGCGCAACCTCCCCACGAGGGCGATCACATCCAGACCACATTCTCCATGTGGCAATGCCCACCGCCCTTCTTCTTCTGGCCGATAAGCCTGCTGGTACCGTGAGCAGGCCTGATTGCGGCATCGCCGGACGACGATGGTCAACTCACACAAGCCTTGCAACGTCATGAGCGTTCGATGAACATGATAGGCGACCCACATTGGTTGCTCGCAGACCACACAGACCTTTCTTTGCGGCTCGAGCCTGTAGTGTTGCTTGGCTGGGGGACGGGCTTCCTTTCGAGACATCTTGGCTTCTTCTCCCTTCTCTCTTTTTTACCCCCAGCATACACCTCCTGTCAAGGGAAGTTTACGGTCCTAGAAAAAAAGAAGCCTTCTTCCCCACTGGATGGCTCTCATCCTGACGCCGGTGGTGTTTCTGCTCGGACACGTCGCCGTGCCGCAGGAGCTCTCGTTGCTCTCGGCCCGTCACGGTTGGGCTCATGGGCGTCCAGGAGGGCTCAATCTGCTTGGACTCATCCTCATCGGAATTGGCGCCGGTGGCTCCTTTGAGATGGAGCGCACCCAAAACTATCTGGTGGTGCGTGGCCCCTACCAGTTCACGCGCAATCCGATGTACCTCTCCGGCATGGTCATCTGGCTGGGCTGGGTCATCTTTTATGGCAGCGTCGCGGTCTTGGTCGGCTTTGTGGTCATCTGGGGGAGTGTGGCTTTGCTGGTGGTGCCGTGGGAGGAGCGCAAACTGGAGGCGCGATTTGGCGAGGCCTATCTCCGATACAAGAACAGCGTGCCACGTTGGTTGGGCAAATGGCATCCGTTGAGAGACCATGCCTCCTGGCTTCATACAAAAAAGTGACGCTCTCATCAAACCGCATAATACATAATCATATGCTCCCCATTGGGGGCGAAACTCGTATTGCCATTTTGGTCATATACATCAAAACTTACCGTCACCTGACCATCAGGCGCACCAAGTTGATGCAGGTTCGTATCGCACCGGAACACATTTTCAGGGGCAGGTGGGTAAGCGATACAGGCCACTTGCCAGTGGCCTCCCGGCCATGTAACTGTGAAGTTGACATGGTCGATAGGAGGATCACCTGCATTGGTAGGGTACGCCTTTGCCTCAAAATGCATCACTCAACCACCATTCTATAGGACGAAAACGTGTAGTTCAGTAGAAAATTGCTGATAGAACGAGTGAATTTGCTTTATGACTGAGGATGCCCCTGAAATGACCCAAAAGTGATACAGAGATGGTACAGCAATGACCTTCCGCAAGTGTAAGATTTCATGGATAATCTTCACAAACGTCTGAGTATATATACGCAGAGAAAGGAGCCAACGAGATGTTCAACCAGTGCGAGATTTCTATTCGCATTCAGTACTCGACCCTCTT
>WNGL01016219.1_pt1 | contig 12705 bp, 12 predicted proteins | sample 5400591 | NCBI WGS metagenome assembly WNGL01 (sample SAMN13153377, study PRJNA577476) | soil metagenome | isolation source: 80 cm soil or saprolite under Garry oak tree replicate 1 | place: USA:California | collected 2016-06-15
TGCACCGCAATTCTCGCTCTGGCGCATGATCCACGCACCACGGCGAAAGACTTTTCTCACGGATTGAAGATCGAAGGCGCCGGGGATCTGAATCTGAGCTATAAGGCGATGCACTTCAATGTGGCCACGTACAAACGGATGCAAGAAGACGGACAGTTTCGAGCCAGGATGAACTCCGGCGTGTGGAGCAACATCGGAGCGGCCGAAGCCGGATTCGACGTGATCCTGGGCGATCAGGCGCTGCCAAGAGGGAAATACACCCTGGGTTTGAGCATCGATGCCCAGGACGCTTTCTCAATGGTTTTCAAAGGCGCCGACAAGACCGTGCAGGCGCCTATGAAGGTCACGTCCGACAATCCGGAATTTCCTTATCTGACTTTCGCGATCTACCCCACGGACAAGCCTGACATTTTCGTGCTCGAAGGGCGTTGCGGAAAATATCGCGGGACCGTGGACTTGAAGGTTCCCTACTTGGCGGAACACACGCACGCCGCACCGAAGAATTAGGGCGGTCAGGAGCGCCTGGCCATTCGTAGCGTCTTCGCGTCTTGGTCGTGGAAGCTGCGCGCAATCCACCACGAAGACACAAAGACGCAAAGAACGTGTGGTTCAGACTGCCGGCGACAGCCTGGGGGGCTTCGTCACGACTTTCTGTTTCTGCTCATCGAAGTAGAGGATCTTCCCCTCACGATATGAATCCACCGCCATGGAGATAGTCGCCTGGGCCTTGTACGCCGTGAGGGAGTCCAGGACAGGCTTCTCGCGCGTCCGCATGCAGGCGAAGAAGTTCTGCATATGGCTCGGCCGCGGCTCCGTCATGAGCTTTACCTCCTCACTCCCCCATTTCTTCACCCATTCTTCCTTGTAAATACGCTGGGGAGTGACGGTAATGTATTCGACTTTCGATTCGAACTGACCGCCGGGAACCATCACAATCGTGCCCTCATGCCCGCGAATCAGGCCTGGGATGTGTGCGTCGTTGGCCATGGTCGAAGAAAGAACCAGCGTATGGCCCGCCGCGAAGTCTGCGGTCAGAGTAAAGGTGTCGGGCACCTCGCGCTCGTCCCTGAACACGTAGATGCCCCCGTTGCCGCTCACACGATAAGGAAACTGGGCCTCACCCCAGCAAATGTTCAACGGGGCCATGACGTGGTAGAAGAGATCGGTTGCGATACCGCCGGAATAATCCCAGTACTTACGGAATCTGAAGAAACGGTCTGCATTCCATGGCCGGCTCGGGGCCGGGCCGAGCCACATTTTCCAATCAACGTAGTTGTCTCCGCTCGCGTTCGGACCCGCGTCCGCGTCAATGACGTAATTCCACTCCCCTTTCTCGGAATTCCGGTGATAGGAACCCTGACTCATGATGAGTCTTCCAATCATTCCGTCCTGAATCGCCTTGCGCGCTTTCCACCACTGGTCACTGGAAGTGGTCTGAGAGCCGACCTGCAACACCCGTTTGCTTTTCACGACCGTCTCATGCACATCCCTTGCTTCCTCCACCGTATGCGTCATGGGCTTCTCGAGATAGACATCCTTGCCGCGCTCCATAGCCTCACTGGCTATCTTGGCGTGCCAGTGGTCCGGTGTGGCGATGATCACCGCGTCAATATCATTCCTGTTTAGCAGCTCCCGGTAGTCCAGATACCCTTCTCCTTTGCACATCTCCTGGGCTCTGTTCTTGCGTTTGACGTAAACATCGCTCACCGCCAGGACCTGAATGTTTTCGGTCTCCTGCAATCTTAAAGCTTCCCTCAAAAGCCCAGTTCCGCGCCCACCCACACCGATGACACCGGCGTGGATCCTGTCGTTGGCACCGATGATACGCGCCTTTGCGGGCAGGCTGACGACAGCGGCACCCAGCGCCATACCTGCGCCGACCGCTGTTTTCACAAAATCCCTTCTGTTTAGCTTTGATTTCTCATTCATGGGGGCCCTCCCTTCCTGCACGATTCTTCGGGTGCGGTTCGACAATACAATGAACTCTCTTACCTTGTCATAGGAAATCCTCCGGAGTAATACAGTCCCGGTCGTTCTTGGTTTTTCACGAAAATTCTCGGTGCGCCACGTTCTTAGCGGCTTCGCGTCTTAGCGGTTAGTTCGGGCTCGCTTTCACCGCGAAGGCGCGAAGTGCGCAAAGGGAATCGCGAAGGTTTGGTCCACAGCAAACAGGTTGGGCATAAAAGAACGCATAGGCTGGTAAGAATGCGGGAGAACGCGCGCTCCTACGAAGCTCGAATTCAGAAGGAGATAAACAGGCCCCGCCAGCAGAAGCAGGAGGACCGTGCACAGCGCGCGAATCCAAAAAGACAGGAAAATAGAAGAACGCGAAGATAGAAAGCAGGGTCCAGACGTGGAGAAGCCCCGCAAGAATGTAGAAAAGCCCGCGTCGAAGGATCAAAAGGTGCGATCAGGCGCTCTTGCGAAGCTCGACCAGGACCTGCCGGGCCGCTGCCTTGAGCGTCTCCAAAACGCCCACTCCTTTGGGCGCGACTGCTTCATAGACAGGTTCCCCTTTCACCAGAAGCAGCTTCTTGAGCCGCTCTGCCGGAAGCGCGTTGGGGAGATCCCTCTTGTTGAGCTGCAGCACGTACGGAATCTTATTCAGGTCGAAGCCCTGTTCTTTCAAATTCAGGTTGAGGTTGGAGAGCGATTCGAGGTTTGCATCCAGCCGCTCTTCCTGCGAGTCTGCCACGAACACAACCCCATCCACCCCTTTGAGAATCAATTTGCGGCTGGCATCGTAAAACACCTGTCCGGGAACGGTGTAGAGGTGAAATCGCATCGAAAAGCCCCGGATCTGACCGAGATCGATGGGAAGAAAATCGAAGAACAGCGTACGTTCGGTCTCAGTGGCCAGGGAGATCATCTTCCCCTTGTTCTCCGGATTCGTGATCTGGTAGATGTGCTGCAGGTTCGTAGTCTTGCCGCCCAATCCCGGCCCATAATAGACCAGTTTGCAATTTATCTCGCGGGCGACGTAATTAATGAAAGTCAATGGATCCCCCTCCCCTATCCTTCGGTATTTAAGCGACTAGCGTCCAAAAAGCTTGTCAATGTCTTCGTCCGTAAAATCGAATGGCGACGGGCTGTTTGAAGGACCCGCCGCGTTCTTCTTGGTTTCCGTTTTCCGCGCGAACAGTTTGAAGACTTCTTCAAGGTATGCCGTCGTATGCTTCACCCTGAGCCGTACCAGCCCCAGTGAGACCTTTTCGTCAAAAACCAGCACCAGGCAGTACCTCCTGGAAACATCCGATATATGAATGTTCCGGTGTTTCCCCTGGTGATAAAGAATGGAAAACTCTGGTTCTCCTACGAGTCTCGCCAGCCCATCGGTGGCCGCAAGGTTCGCGGCCGCAAGAGACGATAGCGCCGTCAGGTCAATATCCTGGGCTGGACCCTCCGAGGCAATTTGATGACCGTCACGATCTATCAGCAAGATCAAGTCGATTCCGAGCTCCCGTTGGGTCTTGATCAGAATGGACTTCAGGCGTTGATATTCCGCCTCATACAGAACGATATTGCTTGCATTCATGAATGGATCGATCCCCACGCGACTCTCAGGAAGGGTTTCACAGAATCGTTACACACGGGAGACTCGTCAAAAATAAACTTCGGGGATCAACCCCGGCGCTCTCTAAGATTAACCCTCATAAGCCTTTCCGATGTTGGCGCTTGACTTATCGACAAAATTCCCCTAATAATAACTGGCAATTTTGGGTCCTTGTTCTGCTTTATTTGTAACCATTTGAATCTAAATAAATTATAGAACCCAGGAGCTTTCGCGTGGCAAGAGCTCTGGTAAAGAAAGCGGATCGGTCAGGGTCGGGCAGATTGGCAAAAGCGCAGCGTAAAGTTCGTGCCAAAGCTAAGGGAAAATCGAAGTTGCACGTTCGCAAACACGCTAAACAGGTTAAGGCTGTCTCGGCAAAATCCCGAAAGAGATCGGTGGCGGAGAAGCCCAAACGGCGAGGATCTGCCGGCGAGGCCGTCAAGCAATCGCCACAGAAGGAACGTATGAGTATGGCTTCGGGAACGAAGAAAAGGATTTCTACGTCAGGCACTATCACGGCTCCCCCTGAAAAACCTGTGCGGGCGCTAAGCGAGACAAAGACGACCCCGGGGGCCCTGTTGTTGCTGGAAAAGGGCATCAAGCTGATTTACCAGAGGGAGTTCAAGAAAGCCCGGCACGAGTTGGATTCGCTCATCGAAAGCTATCCCAGCGAGGCGGAAATCTCGGCCCGCGCCCGCAGTTATATCCAAATCTGTGATCGAGAGGAGGCTGCACAGAAAAAAACGACGGTGAGCAACGACCAGCTCTACACGCTTGGCGTGATGGAGCACAACCGGGGTAACTACGACGGGGCTATCTCGTATTTCGAGCTTCCAAGGCCCGGAAGAACGAAATTGCGGAAGCGATCCAAAACTTGAGAAAGGCGATCGATCTTAACGAAGACAACCGGGTCTACGCGAAAAATGATCCCGATTTTGCGCCCCTCCATGTCGAAAGAGAATTTGTGGATCTGGTTGGGTTGAAGCTCGTTTAACCCGTCGACCGGCAGGCACATGAACCGTCCCCAAAAACTTCTGGACATCGTCTCCATTGGAGGAGGTACGGGATTGTCGTATCTCCTGAAAGGGCTGAAGCCCAGTGTAGCGCAACCTTCGTATGTGGAGGCGCCTGCCGGGAAGCCCTGGATTTCGCGGCTGACGGCTGTCGTGACCGTCAGCGATGACGGAGGCAGTTCCGGCAAGTTACGCGATGAGCTGCGGGTTCTTCCTCCAGGCGACATCCGCAATTGTCTCGTGGCTCTTAGCGCCGATGAATCGCTCATGTCCCATTTGTTTCAATACAGATTCCCCGGGGCGGGCGGGCTGCAAGATCACAGTTTTGGCAACCTGTTCCTGACGGCTCTGACAGGGGTCACAGGCGATTTTCTCAAAGCCATCCGTCTCACCTCCGAAGTCCTCGCCATCCGGGGCCGCATCTATCCTTCGACTCTGGAGGACGTACGTCTGGTTGCCGAGACGACGTCGGGAGAGCGTCTCAACGGGGAATCCGCCATTTCCAGAACAAGCACGCGCATACGGAAGATCGCCCTCACCCCCCGCACGTGTCAACCCGTACCGGCTGTGATCCAGGCTCTGCGCGACGCGGATATCATCACGCTGGGACCCGGCTCGCTGTACACCAGCCTGCTGCCTAATCTCCTGGTACGCGGAATTGCGAAAGAGATCCGCAAGTCCCCAGCTTTGAAGATCTACATAGGCAACTTGATGACGCAGGCAGGCGAGACCACGGGGTTCACCGCCGCGGACCATGTCGAGGCCATTCGGCAGCACGCGCGAAGCAGGCTCTTCGACGTGATTATTCTCAATCGCAAGCCGATTGCCGCCGCGGTGCTGGCGCGCTATCGTAAACAGGGCTCCGTCCCTGTGGCAACAGACCGCGACCGCCTTTCGGAGCAGGGTCTTGAAATTTACCAAGGGGACCTGCTGGCGCAGGCGAACGTGGTTCGTCACGATCCCGGACTCCTCGCGAAGGCGGTCCAAGCCAGTTACGAGCGTTGGAAGACGCGCTCCGCCGAGAGCAAGCAGACAGTACTCGTTTGAACCATGGAAAATCTCTGCGCTGTGATCCTGGCCGCAGGAAAAGGGACCCGCATGAGAAGCAATAGGGCCAAGGTCCTTCACAACCTGTGCGGCACTCCCATGCTCCGGCTGGTTTATTCTGCGGTTGCAGCGCTCGAGCCGGAGCAAGTGTTTGTCGTGATTGGACAGGATGCCGAGCGGGTGTGTGGATCTTTGGAAGGGTTTCCCGCGTACTTCGTTCATCAGAAGGAGCAGCTGGGCACGGGACACGCCGCGATGGCAGCCGGCGAGCTCCTTTCCCAACGCAGGGGACACGCTCTCGTCGTATTCGGAGACGCCCCCAGGATCAAGGCGGCCACACTGCGCAAGCTCGTTCAACACCATCGCAACTCGAAAGCGGTGACGTCGCTCCTGACGGCTCTCGCGGCGGATCCCTTCGGGTATGGCCGTATCCTGCGCAACCCGCAGGGAAAAATTGAGGCGATCGTGGAAGAGAGGGACGCCACCCCGGAGCAGCGGAAAATCCGCGAGGTGAACCCGGGGTTTTACTGCTTCCAGATCCCGGACCTGATCGATGCGCTGGGAAAGCTCACAAACAACAACGCTCAGAAGGAGTATTACATCACGGACCTGGTCGCTATCCAGCGGCAGGACGGGAAAGAAGTGGAAGCCGTTCTGCACGACGATTTCGAGGAACTGCGCGGTATAAATACGCGCCGGGAACTGGCGGAGCTTTCCAGGGCCCTCTCGAAACAGAAGAACCTTGAATTGATGGAGTCCGGCGTTACGCTGATCGATCCAGACTGCGCGTATGTCGATCTCGACGTTGTTGTCGAAAAGGACGTGATCCTCTATCCGATGGTGACGCTCGAGGGCAGGACTCGCATCGGGGAAGGAACCGTAGTCCGTTCCGGGACACGCATCTCGAATTCCAGGATTGCCCCCGAAGTCGAAATCCTTGAATCCTGTCTTATCACGGACTCTGAAATTGGCAGCGGGACCACGGTCGGCCCTAGCGCCAGGGTCAGGGATCAAGCCGTGATAGGCTCTCGGTGCCGGATAGGCAACTTTGTGGAGATCAAGAAAAGCACCCTGGGAGACGGGACGAAAGCCGCGCACCTTGCCTACGTCGGCGATGCCGTCATCGGGAGAAATGTCAACATCGGGGCCGGCACGATTACCTGCAATTTCGACGGCCAGCGCAAGAATGTCACCACGATCGAGGATGACGCTTTCATAGGAACCGATTCTCAACTGGTTGCGCCCGTCCGCATCGGCCGGGGGGCCTACGTGGCGGCCGGGAGCTGCATTACGGAGGATGTTCCGCCGGAGGCTCTGGCAGTAGCACGCGCTAGGCAGATAAACAAGGAAGGTTGGGTAAGGCGGAAATTAATGCGGACCGAGCCCAAGTGAAGTCTCCGGGCCGCTCCTCTGTTCATTCGTCCGAGAGCAGATGATTAACTGTCGCAACTGTATTAACTGGATCGACGAAAGCCTGGAGCAGATCGAGGCTGACGTTGACACACACCAGCATATCTTCATGGGCTGCCGGATCTACGGTCATGTCCAAAACAACACCGCGCTCGAAACCTGCCCGCATTACGTCGAAAGCGGGAATCTCTTCACGCTTTGCAATACCTGTCATACGACCGTACCCAAGGTATGCGTCTCGCTGGGCGAGTGCGTCAACTGTACCGACACAGATCTCTTCTGCGTCGATCACTGCATCGGGGGCGACAACCGGAAGTTCTGCACCCACTTTGTCCGCCTATACACCGAAGGGGCGCATCTCATCGAAGGTGACCGCGCATTCGAGCTCTTTCCCGTCCTCGGCATGCCTGGCCAGAAAGAACCTGTGACCGTTGAAATCCAGGACGACGAGAGTATCCCGGACTCTCTTCTCCCCGGCATCGAGCCCTCCATCCCGAAAAAGAAGGCCGAGAGCTAGACAGGGAGCCTGCTAGGCAGCCACACAACATCTTTCACCTTCGCGCTCTTCGCGCCTTCGCGGTTAGTTCTGACTCAGTTTTACCGCGAAGTCGCTAAGTGCGCAAAGAAACGCGAAGATTTTATTGGTTGCGGCTAATGCAGGACAGCCGTCGTAAGAATCGGCAAGAGGCGCTCGAGTCTCCTCTCCAGGGTCTGGCATGCTTCGCGAGCTGTGGACAGGTCTCCGGACCTGCCCATAGTTTCCAATTTCTGCGCCGCTTCGATCGCGAGCTCGTCTACACCGCGGGGAAGGCTTAGGGCTCACGGCAGATCTCCCAGCGCCGCATTCATTCACAGAACCTTTGCCCCTCTGCCCCTCTGCCCCTTGGTCATTTATCATTTGTCATTTATCATTTCGAGTTTAAACGTGAAGCTTATGCCCAGGGTGCTCCTGCTCTTGCCTACGACGACCTACCGTGCGGCGGATTTTCTCGCGGCAGCCGAGCGGATGAACGTGGATGTGGTTGCCGCTTCCGAGAAGCCGAACGTAATGGCGAGCAAACATCCGGAGGTCCTTCTGACGCTGGACTTCCGCGACCCGGAAGCGGCGGCGCGCACGGTCCGGGAATTTCACAAGGCATATCCGATCGATGCGGTGATTCCTGTCGATGACGATACGGCAGTCGTGGCGGCAACGATAGGCTCCGCTCTATCGCTCAAGCACAACTCGATTGAATCGGCGCAGGCCGCCCGGAACAAACACACTTTCGTCGAGCTCCTTCACAGACACGGCCTGGCCGCGCCGTGGTACCGCCTCTTCGCCACGGCCGAGGATCCCAAGCAAGCTGCGCGGGCGGTTTCTTATCCCTGTGTGTTGAAACCCCTGTTCCTTTCCGCCAGCCGCGGCGTGATCCGCGCCGACGATCCCCTTGCCTTCGCCGCTGCCTGGAGGAGAATCCTGAAAATTCTGGAAGACCCGGAAGTGGCGGCACGAGGAGGAGAGGCAGCCAAACAACTGCTGGTGGAAGAGTTCATCCCGGGCCAGGAGGTTGCCCTGGAGGGAATGCTGGACAAAGGAGAGCTTCGGGTTCTGGCCATTTTCGATAAGCCGGACCCGCTCGAAGGACCTTTCTTTGAAGAGTCCATTTACGTCACCCCATCGCGGCACGCGGAATCCCATCAACGGCAGATCGCCGGCTGCGTGGCCTCTGCCGCCGCTGCGATCGGACTCAGAGAGGGGCCCATTCACGCAGAATTGCGATTCAACGAGAACGGGATATGGATTATCGAAATGGCGGCCCGCTCGATCGGCGGTTTGTGCTCGCGGACCTTGCGCTTTGGCACGGGGCGTTCGCTGGAAGAGTTGATCCTGCGTCATGCTCTAAATCTGGGGATCGGCCACATTCAAAGAGAGCAGAGGGCGGCCGGCGTGATGATGATACCGATTCCAGGAGCCGGGATTCTGCAGGAAATCCAGGGGCTGGAAGCGGCCAGAGCGGTTCCCCGTATCGAAGGGGTAACTGTCAGCGTGCCCCTCGGCAAAGGACTGGTTCCTCTCCCTGAAGGGTCGAGCTACCTGGGATTCATTTTCAGCAGGGCTGAGACGCCGGCTGCCGCCGAGACAGCCCTGCGTGCGGCCCACCGCCAATTGCACTTTGTCATACAACCAGAAGGGTGCAATTGAAAGTGTGAGTCAAGCAGCGCGGCCGGAGAGACTGCGAAAGATTGTATTTCAAACCAAATGACATTCAAACGGCAGTGATTTCGTGAAATTCGTGGAATTCGTGGCCAATAAAACCGCCACGAATTAACACGAATCAAATTCTCCACAGCTTCTGAGAAGTTCAAGGCAGCGTGAATCGATTCCCACTTCTAATTGCACCCGAGCCGGAAAGATGACCCGCTCGTCACGGATCATGCCCAGCGCATCCGCAGCTGCTCGGCGCACGCACTGGTCATAGTCCTTCAGCGCTTCCAGCAACGCATCCACGGCACTCGCATCCCCGATTCGGCCCAGCGATCCAGCCGCTGCCTCGCGGACGTTCCGATCCTTGTCCTTGAGCGCCTTCACCAGGGCTTCTACGGCGCGCGGGTCCTTGGACTCACCCAGCTTTTCCGCCGCTTGTGACCGGACCTTCCATTCCAGTGATCTTAACTGTTGAAGTCTGAACCAAAGCATCGGGTGTTCCCCTCCACGTTTGATCCGGGGGGTGCTTGCTCTTATTAATCGTCATTTTCTGAAGTCATGTTCATGATTTTGTGACGGCCATGCCCCGAAGGTGGCCATTCAGGCCGTCGGAATCAGCAGGATGATTTCAACTTTGGCATGACGAAACGGGGCGTTCGCCTCTGCGGGCGCTTCTTAAAGACGTTAGGTTGGGGTTCGCTCTCTTGCTGCCAGGCCTTTTCCCCGCTGAGAACCCACTGAACCGCATACGTGCGCAGCTCCGTGGAGTTTTTGAGCGCTAACTTTTTCTGTATGTGAGCGAGGTGCGTATCGACTGTTTTCGCGCTCAACTTGAGATTTGCGGCGATCTCTTGTCTCTTGTGCCCCTGGCCCAGCAACTGAAGCACGGTCAATTCGCGGTCGCTGAGAATGTCCGTGGGCCAGTCGTTGTGTTTCGCCCGGCCCGAATTGATGTATTTCTGCAGCATTCTTTCCGATAGTTGCTCGCTTACGTGCACCTCCCCTTTCATGATCCGGCGTATTGCCAGGATTAATTGGTCCGGGGCCTCGATGCCCAGGATATAACCCCGCGCCCCCGCGCGAAGAACTCGCTCCGCATAGAAAGACTCCTCATCCACGGAGAGGACAAGCACAGGCAACCCCTTGTGCCACAGTCTGATCTCCTTGATCAACTCGAGGCCGATTTTGCCCTTCAGCGAAATGCTGACAATGACAAGGTCCGGTTTGAGCGTCGCGATAGCTTCGAAAGTTTCGCGCGCATTCTGGGCTTGTCCGCAAACGGACAGGTCGGATTCCTGGTTGAGCAACTGCGCGAGCCCTGCGCAGACCATGGAATGTTCCCCGACCAACAGGATCGCGATTCCAGGTTTCTCGCGGGTACCAGGCCTTTTCGCCGTCATGGCTTCTTGATCCTGTCCCGTGGCGCTCTTAACCGTCGCTCTCATCCCTCAACCTGGGTAACGGCCCTTGCCTCGAAACGGGCTCGCGGTTTTTCATTGCAATGGACCAACTTATCTTCGGAGTCGTCAGTCGTGTGATATCAACCCTTGTCTCAGGCTGAGGATGCGAACTGGATCCCTGTCCTGATCGTGCGATCAAGGGGATCGCCTACGAACGAACCCTTTCACTCGTCGTGAGCATGTTCCGGCATCCACTCCGATCACCTTACGGCATCCAGATCCCGCTTCTAAAAAACAAGCGGCAGCGGATTCCCCCAAAGAAGATCTTTCCGCCATGCGCTTTCGCGATGCCCTCTAGAAATAGCTAAAGCCGTAGCGAGTGGGCAGTAACTGCCGACTGCTGACTCCTCGGTGGACTTGGCCCCTTTTGTTTTGCATTAACCAGAGCTCGTCTTCAAAATCGCCAACAGCCTCGGAGTCAGCACCGCTCTTCGGATGCTGACCCCCAAGTTCTACTAAGGTCGTGCATGAAGCGTGCCAGCGCATTCGCTTGGAGCCACGAATCATAGAACTTAGTTGACCGCATAATGTTACAGCCGCCCTGGCACCGAGATCCGCTGACAGAAAAGCGGAATCCGGAGCCCAGGAGTGGAACTCAGATTCCCCTCGCCACAGCGAGCAGGGGAGCGGGCCACGGAGCCACAGAGACACGGAGACCCGGAATTCGTGTTCTCCGCGTCTCTGTGTCTCTGTGGCAAAAGATAGGCATTTGTATCCCGAAGTGCGTGGGGGAGCAAGACTGTTCTTAAGGCACTGATTCATCGCCCCCTGCCGCTCAGAAGCTCACTCTCACGCCTACCTGGAGTTCCCGTGCGGGATGCGCTGTGTTGGGCGCACCGAAAAATTTTGACGTGAGCACCCCAACATAGTTCTTGTAGTTGGTTTGGTTCAAGAGATTGAACACATCGAAGCGGAACTCCACCTGCCGTGTCGTCTCGGTCTTTTCCGCAGCTTTTCGGAGTATGACCTTCTTTGTGAGGCGCACGTCTACGTCGGCCCAGAAGGGACCGTGTCCAATATTCCGTGCGACGTTCCCAGCTCCGGGAAGAACCAACCAGCGGACGCTATTCGCGTTGACGGGAATCAGGGCGCCGCCGGACACCCCTTGAAGACCGTTGTAAAGTACGCCAGGGATTCCACCCACAAAGCTTCCATCGATCCCGAAGGAGTTGAAAGGCGCGTTGGGGTTTGCCAGACTTGGACGGTCATTGGCCACGGTGTCGTTGTTGGTGTCAAAGCCGGTCGTTATGTTGTAGGGAGCCCCAGAACGCACGGTGGAGATCATGCCGAGCCTAGACCCAAAGGGCAGCTTCATCACGCCGGAAACAACCAAGCGATGCCGCTGATCGAAGTCGGAGCGCCCACGCTCGCCCCGCAAGGCGAAATTGTCGGCCGGAAGTGCGTTCATGCCCGAAGTATCGTCAATGGAGTGGGAGAACGTGTACCTCGAGAGGAGTTGCAGCTTACGCAACGTCGTCTGGAAGCCCAACGTCACACCGTGGCTATGGGAAGTGCCCGAGCTCTCGAACTGATCGACATTCACAAGAGTCGGGTCAGGGCGCAGGCCAGTCGCCGGCAGCGGCGCGTTGACGTCGCGCATGCGGTACAACTTCACGCCGCGCAGCATGGTGTACTCCGCCGTGAGAGAAGTCTGAGCTGCCAGCTTCCGCTCCACCCCCAGGCTTGCCTGAAAGGCATAGGGGGCACGGATGCGCGGATCAATGCGGAACACACTCGGAAGCGAATTGGGAAGAATCTGCGGCGAAGGGAAGCTCGGGTTACTAAGCACCACCTGGTTCAGATGCACGCCGTCGTGAAGCTGGTACTGCTGTTCCAGACTGACCGGCTGGCGTTGGTAGAAAATACCGCTCCCCACGCGCAGGACCGTCTTGCCGTCCGCGGTCGAGGTAGCGAGCGCGATTCGTGGCGCCAGGTTGTTGTAGACGTTCAGATCAGACTGGAACTCGTGACGAAGCCCAAGCAGTAAGCTGAGCCGCGGCCAGAGGCGGATCTCATCCTGGAAGAAGGATGCAATCT
>WNGL01007627.1_pt1 | contig 12704 bp, 12 predicted proteins | sample 5400591 | NCBI WGS metagenome assembly WNGL01 (sample SAMN13153377, study PRJNA577476) | soil metagenome | isolation source: 80 cm soil or saprolite under Garry oak tree replicate 1 | place: USA:California | collected 2016-06-15
CAAGGCAAAGGTCGACTGGATGCTCAAGCGCGGCTTTTTGCGCGAGGCGCCCAGTTACCAAGACACCGTGCGCACCAAGTAGCGTCCCGGATCGTCACCCTTCCCGACGCTGGCATCGGAGACACGAGGAGCGGAGCACTTGCCTCGTTCGCAACCCTCCGCTTGAACGTTCTTGTCATCCGCGTCTGCTGGCCGACAACTTATTTCGCAGGCCGGTGCCGGTACTGGCACATTGCAATTGCGCCGAATTACTCCGCCGGTGCGGCCGGCGTTTCTGCCGAGACGGGTGGAGGCCTGGTCGCGGGCCCCCGCAGCGGCCGCTCTTCCATAAGCAACACCGCGGCAAGGGCCGCAACCAAGAAAAGATCGGCAGCAAAAAATACGAGCCGAAACACGATGGCGATGTCGATACCGGCGGCCCTTGCGGTTTCCACCAGGAGTTCCACGTCGGTGCCCCGTTCGGGCGTGGCACCCAGGGCAGCCAGAAGAATCGTACCCATGATGGCCACCGCAACCGTGCTCGCAAGGGCACGAAAAAAATTCATGGCGCCCGTCGCCGTGCCCACCTGATGCGCCGGCACGGCATTCTGGATCGAAACGGTTGCGACTGGATATACGGTACCGGCTCCAAATCCGATGAGCGTCAGCGCAATAATGACTCCATAGAGTGGCATGGCAGGCTGGATAGCTAGCGCCGTAACGCTCGTGATCGCGATGATCGCCCCACCGATCGCGGAGACCTTGTAATGGCGCAGATACATCATCGACTGCCCCGACAACATCGATCCCGGCGTCGTCATCACCACGATTGGGATAAGCGCGAGACCGGCTTCGGTCGCCGAGAGCTTGTGCACGACCTGGAAATAGAACGGCATGTATATGGTGAGGCCCAAAACCGCCCCCAACATCCATGAAGTGGCGGCCGTGCCGGCGCACATCACCGGATTACCGAGCACAGTGAGGGGCAGAAAGGGTTCCGGCACCAGCCTGAGCCACCACACGAAAGCAAGGCTTAGCGCCAGTGAAATGCCGATGAGAGCCACGATGGTCGACGACGTCCACGGCAAGCGGCTGCCGCCCGATGTGAGCGCGATAAGCAGCATGGTGGCGGCCGCGACCATCAGGGCCGCACCTATCAGGTCGAGTTGGTGCGGCCGTTCATGGCGCGGCAGCCGCTTCATCGCGTGGTAGGTCAGCAGCGCTGCGAAGACTCCCAGGGGTACGTTGATCCAGAAGATGAGCGACCAATGCAGGTACTCGGCAATGGCGCCGCCAAGGACAGGTCCTGCGACACCGGCCACGATCCAAGAGGTGCCCATGTAAGCCTGGTATCGTCCGCGCTCGCGCGGCGTGATCATGTCGGCGATGGTCGTCTGGGTCAGCGGCACGATGCCGCCCCCGCCGACGCCTTGCAGCGTTCGGCCTGCGATGAGGATGGCCATGTTGGGAGCCGCTGCACACAGGGCCGAACCAGCGACGAAGAGGCCAATCGCCAGCAGCATCATACCGCGGCGCCCGTGAATGTCGGAGAGCTTGCCGTAGAGCGGCGACACCACCGTCGACGACAGCAGATAGGCAATGATGATCCAGGACAGATTCTCGAAATCGCCGAACTCGCGTCCGATGGTGGGCAAGGCGGTAGCGACGATGGTTTGATTGAGCGCCGACAGAAACATCCCGAGCATCAGGCCGTAGAAGATATTGCGCACGTCCGCCTTGGAAAGCCGCGGGTTGGGCGTCGCAAGCATAGGCTCGGGTTTGAAAGTTTGGTTCGAGTTTCGCCTCGACGGTGTCATTCGAGTCGGAATTGAATCAATGGCTCAGTGAGTATTGTTGTCGTGCTTCGTATGGCGCTCGAACATCATGAAGGCAATGGGCCGGTGGACAGAGCAGGTATGACACCGGCCACTCGGCCTTTGGGACAAGCAACCAGCCACTCCGGCAACTTTCGATCGCGGCGCTTTCACAACGAGCTATTCGGCCTGGTCTGCCTCCCGAGCGGAGCCACGCAACGGGCGCTCCTCAAGGAGGAGGATAGACGCCAGCGCCACCGCTAAGCAGCCGATGGCGGCTGCGAAGACCCAGCGGAAGCTTTCGCCCGCATCGGCTCCGACCAGCACCACGCCGGCGGAGATACCGCGGACCATCGGCGCTCCCGCGAGCACGATGGCCGCGAAGCCGGAGACGATGAAGGCTGAGCCCAGGGCACGAAAGAAGTTCATGGTGCCGGTTGCGGTGCCGAGCTGATGTAATGCAACTGCATTCTGCACCACCACGACTGTGAACGGGAACATTGGTCCCAATCCGAGGCCCACAAGCGCGATCAGGCCGAGCGCAGCAAAGGATGGAAGGCTGGTAGGTGTGATTGCGAGCGGAACAAGCGCTGTCATCGAGACCAAAAGACCCACGAGCGGGACTCGCTTGTAATGGGTGAAGCGGACGAGCAGCCGGCCGCCGATGATCGACGTCAGCGTGGCAGCACCTTGCAGAGCAATGATGGCTACGCCCGATTCGCTCACCGAAAGTCCAAGCGCAATCTGGGCATAGAGCGGCAGTACGATGGTCAAAGCAATGACCAAGCCGATGGCGAAACAAGCCGCCGCAGTACCGGCGCGCGTAGCGCCGTCCCGTAGCACAGCCAGCGGAATAAATGGCTCCTCAGCGGTCATCACCCGCCATGCGAACAAGGCCCACAGGGCGATAGACACGAGAAGCAGCGAGAGGATCTGGGGCGATGCCCAGGTATAGCGCCGCCCTCCCCAGGTCAGCACGAGCATCAGCGCGATGGCGGCTCCCACCATCAGCACGGCCCCCAATAGATCGAGCCTGTGCCGGCGTTCGTGGCGCGGCAGCCGCCGCAACAGTTTGTTTGTGAGTAGAAAAGCTAGCCCGCAGAGCGGCAGGTTGAACCAGAAGATCCAGGCCCAATGCAGGTGCTCGGCAATGAACCCGCCGAGGATCGGGCCGCCGACGGTCGACACGATAAAGATCGAGGACGTGTAGGCCTGGTAACGCGGGCGATCGCGGGGCGAGGCAACATCCCCGATGATGGTCTGCACCAATGGCATTAGGCCGCCGCCCCCGAGGCCTTGAAGCGCGCGGGCGAGGATTAGCGTCAGCATGGAGGACGCGAGCGCGCAGGCAAGCGAGCCGCCGGCATAGACGCCTATCGCGATGAGCATCATGGTACGCCGACCGTGAATGTCGGAGAGCTTGCCATAGAGCGGCGTCACAGCAGTGGCACACAAAAGGTTAGCGGTGACCACCCACGACATGTTCTCGATCTCGCCCAGGCTCACGGCGATGCTCGGCAGCGCGGTTGCCACCATGACTTGGTCCAGCGCCGCGAGCAGCATCGTCAGGAGCACACCCACGACAATCCGGCGCGCAGCAGCGTGCTCGACGTAATCCGTCGCTGGCGGTGTGAGCGGATCGCGCATGATTTCGTCTAGGGGCGGCGCGGGCGGAGAAGCGCCCGGCATCTAGGCGGTGAACAAGCGCGAGGACAAGATGGTGGCCGCGAGGCCGCCATGCGTAGAGCGCGGCTTATCGGCGCGATGGCGGCTTTTTCGCCGTCTTCGGCATGCGCGCTGGCCAGCTCACGATATGCCCTTCGAGGTCATCGTCCTCTACCTCGTCTTCGCTGGCAGCGACGCGGCCTCGCGCTGAGATCCCAGCCTGGTGGACGGTCTCAGGATCTCCCGAAACGAGCGGGTGCCACCAATAGAGATCCCGGCCGTCGGCCAACAGACGATAAGCGCAGCTCGGCGGCAACCAGACGATTCGATTTATGTTTCGGTGCGTTAACCGAACGCAGTCGTTCACCTTTGCGGTCCGGTTGGGATAATCGTGGCAACGGCAGGTCTTGCTATCAAACAGCCGACAGCCGACGTCGGTGAAGTAAGTACGCGAGGAATCATCGGCGTCCTCGAGTTTGACGAGGCAACAGCGCCCGCAGCCGTCGCAAAGGCTCTCCCATTCCGAATCCGTCATTTCTACCAATGACTTACGCTGCCAAAATGGAATTTCTTGCTCGCTCATTCGTGCGTTGTCCTTCAATTGACCGAACTTGCTGGGATCGCCTGTTATTCATCTTGTGACCGATGCCGCCATAGTTTGGAACCCCTGGATCAGTTAGAATTTTGCGCTAAATCGTTGGCCGCCTCCCGCCCGCCGGCGCGATTCGTACACTTCGAAGGAACTCGGAAACTTGAGTAACTTCTTCCAAGATTGGGACAATCAGGTCAGCTGGAAGATCAGGCTGCAGCGCTTCCTGCTCGATCTCGACGCCCGGATCGACTTCGGCCTGTACCAGGCCAAGACCTGGGGACGGGAGCTTTACGAGCGATTCACCGTCTTGATGGACCGGTTCCATGTCTCTGGCTGGCGGCGGTGGTATTTCGTCGAACCCCTGTCGGAGTGCCTGACCCTGGGGAATGCGGGCTTGTTGGTTATGTTGGCGCTCGCAATTCCCGCTTTCCGTGAAACCGCGGACGACGACTGGCTCAAAAAGTCCGAACTCGCGGTGACCTTTCTCGACCGCTACGGCAACGAACTCGGCTCCCGCGGCATCCGACACAATGACGCGATCCCGCTCGATCAGTTCCCTGACCACCTGATCAAGGCGACGCTCGCCACCGAAGATCGTCGCTTCTACGAGCATTTCGGCATCGACTTTCCCGGACTGTTCCGCGCCATGCTCACAAACGCGCGCGCCGGGGGCGTAGTGCAGGGTGGTTCCTCGATCAGTCAACAACTGGCGAAGAACCTGTTCTTGTCCAACGAGCGCACAATCGAGCGCAAAGTCAAAGAAGCCTTCCTCGCGCTCTGGCTCGAGGTGCGCCTGCCCAAGAACGAGATTCTCAAACTTTACCTTGATCGCGCCTATCTGGGCGGGGGCACTTTCGGCGTCGACGCAGCGGCACAGTACTACTTCAACAAATCCGCGCGCGACGTGAACCTTGCCGAAGCGGCGATGCTGGCCGGCCTCTTCAAGGCGCCATCCCGATTTGCCCCGCATATCAATCTGCCGGCCGCGCGCGCACGCGCCAACGTGGTCCTCGACAATTTGGTCGAGGCCGGATTCATGACCGAGGGGCAGGTCTTCGGCGCCCGCCGCAATCCGGCGATGGCAGTCGATCGGCGCGACGAGCGGGCGCCCAACTATTACCTCGACTGGGCTTTCGATGAGATGAAGAAGCTCGTCGACACGCTGCCGAAGTCGGTGCACGAACGAGTGTTCGTGGTCCGCCTCGCACTTGACGTGGACCTGCAAAAGCACGCGGAAAAAGCGGTTGAAGATTCCCTGCGGCAATACGGCCACGAATACAAGGCTAAGCAAGGCGCCGCCGTGCTGATGGATATCGACGGCGCTGTGCGGGCTATGGTGGGCGGACGCGACTACAGCGAAAGTCAATTCAACCGCGCAACCGACGCTATGCGTCAGCCCGGCTCCTCGTTCAAGCCGTATGTATATGCAACCGCGCTGATGAATGGATACAAGCCCACCTCGATCGTAGTCGATTCGCCGGTGTGCATCGGCAACTGGTGCCCGAAAAATTACGGCGGAGGTTTTGCTGGCTCGATGACGATGACCGAGGCTCTGAAGCGCTCGATCAACGTGGTTGCGGTGAAGCTATCGATCGCGATCGGCCATGGAAACCCGAAAATCGGACGTGCCAAGATCAGGGAAGTCGCGCGCAAGGCGGGCCTGCGCACCCCGCTTCCCGATACGCCTTCGATGCCGATCGGGGCGGATGAAGTGACCGTCCTCGATCACACCGGTGCCTACTCCATCTTCCCCAACCTGGGTAAGGCGATGACGCCGCATGCGATCCTCGAAGTGCGAAGTGGCGCCGGCGAGCTGATCTGGCGTTGGGACCGCGACGGCAAGAAACCGGTGCAGGTGCTCACGCCGCAGGTCGCCACGGATATGAACATGATGATGAGCAAGGTCGTGGAGGAAGGCACCGCTAGGCGCGCCATCCTCGACGGCATCAAGGCCGCAGGCAAGACCGGCACCACTAACGCTTACCGCGATGCCTGGTTCGTGGGGTTCACTGGCAACATGATCTGCGGCATCTGGTTCGGCAATGATGATTACACCACCATGCACCAGATGACTGGTGGCTCGCTCCCGGCAATGACCTGGCACGAGATCATGGCCTATGCGCACCAAGGGATCGAGCTCAAACCCATTCCCGGGCTTGGTCCGCAGGCACCTTCGGTGGGCCGCCCAGTAGTGGCGGAAGGGAAAAAAGACGGCGATACGCCACCGAGCCGTCCGACTTCCGTTCTCACCAAGCGCGGAGCCGACGCGCTGGTCCGCGTCGAGCGCTTGATGGACGATGCCACCCGCGCGCTTGCAGTTCGTGGCGAGATGACCAAAGCTTCAGACGACACCAGGGCACAAGCTCAAGGAAGTTTTGCATCCGTATCCGACCAAGCTCCGCCTAGCCGGACTCCCGGCGATTGAAGCCAGCCGGCGGTTTTTGCTACACCGACTGCTCCCACGCGACCTACCGGGCCCAAACGTGCGTTTGCTTTTCGGAACCGTGTTTGCACTCGCGATTGCAGCAGCGGTCGGGCTTGGGGCGACCTGGATGGCCCTGACGCGAGGCAGCGCCTATGGCGGTGTCAACATCGGTGCATGGATGGGTTGGCCGAAGAATGGGACTCTTGGGATCGACCCTTATGCACGCGCGACGGTTGCGCGCACCGGCGAACTACCGGTCGGTTCGGGGGACGGAGTCGCATTCTATGCACGAACCGACGACGCCGGTCAGCCGCTCGACGGCCGCTGCGACGTGCTGCTGAGCGGAACCACTCCGCAAGCCCGATTTTGGACTATGACCTTGTATGATCCTGAAGGCCGACTCGTAGCCAATTCGGCGCAGCGGCAAGGGTTCACTAGCCAGGAAATCATTCGCAACGCAGACGGCAGTTTTGAGATCCTTGTCGGGCCCCGCGCACGTCCGGGCAATTGGCTGCCGACCGGCGGCGTGGAGAAGTACCTGCTGGTGTTGCGGCTCTATGACACACCGATCGGCATGGGCTCCCGAACCGGATCGGAAGCGCCCATGCCCTCGATCACGAAGAGAGTGTGCCTGTGATTCGGTTGGCCCTATGGCTCTTGGGCGCGCTCCTCCTTGCGGGCGTGGTGCATCTGGCCACAGTCCTGCTGTTGCCCCGGATGGCAACCCAGGATGCCTATGCCCGCGTCTCTGCGATCGCTCCGGTCAACTCCGTTATTGCCCTTCCTCCCCCGACTCCGGAGAAGGCGCTCATGCCTTTTATGGACCCGGCCTTCCAGGTGTCGGTCTGCCGTTACGATCTGACACATGGTCCATTGAAGTTTTCCGTGCCGATCACCCAGGCCTACACGTCGGTGTCGTTTTATACACGCTCTGACGTAGCATACTATGCGATCAACGATCGCGCTGCGGGGCGCAAGGTCATCGAGCTCGATCTCATGACGGCAGCACAACGCGCGGAGCTGCCGGAGAATGAAGAGATCACGGCAGCAGACCGGTTGATCGTGGCATCTCCGACCACCACGGGACTTATCGTTATTCGAGCACTTGCGCCTGAGCCGGGATGGATTCCCGCCGTGCGAAATGCGCTCGCTGCAGCACAGTGCCGCGCGCAGTGAAAAGTGTTGGCGCGCGTGTGGCGCAGCCTTCAACCTGATTGAAAAATGGTCGGTCGTTAGCGATTCGCACGGCGCCGGCGCCGGCGACCCGCAGTGCTGCCAGACTGCGGCTCAAGATCGCCGCTCGCGGACCCGGTGTATCGTTCAATCCGCACGACTGGAAGAATGATCACGGCAGCTGACTCGGACTTGGTTGCGATCGAACTAGGCGCGCGCGCAGCTCGCGCCGTCACCTGAAAATTGATCACGGTACCCATATCGTTGTCCCCGCCACCGCCGCCCAATTCCCAATGCGACTCCTGCGCGATTTGAGACGCACAAGGTTAACGCTCCGCTAACGCGAGCCTTTAGTCTGTTTCAAATCCAAAGTGTTGCTCTAAAGGCGCAGTGAGTACCAATGAGGGCTCCGACGGGATTTGCCCTCTTGGGGATCTGCTCGGCATCGCAACGGGTGACAGCACGGATGTGTAGGCAAGCCTGTTGCGAGCTTTGATCGATCTCTACCTGCAGCGGGCCGTCCATAGCCCGAAGACGATAGCCCTGTAATTGATCGATGGGGCGGAAGTTTCGGAGCCGCGCCCTCTGCCCGCCTTGCGGCCTACCCGTCAGCTCCCCTCGCCGTCCTCAAGCGTTTGGCGCGAGATGTCGTCGAAGTCGCCGGTCCCGATTCTCCAACGTCTGCCCCACCTGAGAACGGTCGAACTCGAATCGCCCACTGCGGGAGGCACCGGCGCCCATTTCCAGGTCGTCATGAGGGCGCTCTGCTGTGCTCCGCTAGCCGAGCGCAGCTCTAATCGTATCGATCGAGTCGGATCACCCGAGGTGTCGGAGCTGTTTTACCGCGCAATTGCGAGGCGCTCACACGTGAATTGGAACGCGTACTCGGGCTCTCCCAGGCGCAAGGTCACCGGATTATTGATGACAAACTCGGGAGCCGATTGTGGTGACGGCCAAGTAGATAACCCACAGCAGAAAACGGGCGAGCAGAGTTATCCAAGCTCGCGCCGGGCTGTTAGCCTGAATTACAAGCTCATGCCAGAGAGTTGGCACCTGGTGGGCGCTCAGGCGACGATCCGATCGAGGAAATGACGTCCGGCGCGGTCCTCGACTTCGAGGATCCAGGCGTCGGGGTCGAAGCGGAGTTCCCGCGCGAGGCGTTCCTCGACCTTTGTCTCCGGAGCTGGTTGCTCTCCGTGGCACCGGCTGAACACCCGGTCCGCTGGATGCGCGTCATCGAAGACGCTCTGCGGCGCCGGCCCGAACAGCTCCGCCGTGCCGTCGAGTCGGTTCAGCTTCACGAAGATGGCCCCAGCTTCCTCAGCACCGCGCCGCCGCACAGCCGCGAATGCTCCTTCGGTGTGGCAGCGGCGAATGTACGCGGCGACCCAGATGGCAGACTTCAGGCGCATGCCAGCTTCTCGTTCATTGTGCTTGCCGGGCGCAAGCGAAGTATTCACCACGTGCGCGACCCGGGACGAGAGCCGCGCCCTTTCCTTATGATACGAACGCGCTCAATCTCACGCGACTGGATCCTATTCCAGCGGTCGGCCAGTCATCGCCGCGAGCTCGCGCACGACGCGGTCGGAAGCCTGGCCCGTGATCGGCAGCTTGCGCTCGCGCTCGAATTGTTCGATCGCTGCCCGGGTATCGCCGTCGATGATTCCGGTCGGCCTGATCTGCCCATAACCGTAGTCCGCAAGCGCTCGCTGCAGGGCGATGACGCGGTTCGAAGATACCGACCGTTCCAGTACGCCATTGCGTAGGACAGACGGTGCGGTGGGCTTCGTCGGTACTGGAACTGCGGCCAGTTCGCTCGGCCGCGGACGCGGGACCGCAGCCGTCGTGGTATGCGTCACGATCAGCGGCTTCGTCTGCAGCGAGGTACCTTTGAAGATCGGCGCCGGGTGCGAGCCGGACTGCATGAACAGTGCGTTGACGAGGACGGTGATCGTGAGCAGGGTTCCAAGTGCGACGCCCAAGGCATCTCGCGGCTTCCAGCCCAGGGCCAGTAAACACCCTGTCTGATTGCCACCGGGCGGGCTCTTCCCTCGACCCACATACGTCACGGCATTACCCATTTTGCCTCAGCGGCGCTGCCCCAATCGTGATTGCCAGGTCGGTAAATCGGCCGTGCGGCCGGCATGATCGCGGCGCCGCTGGACGTATGATGCCTGCGGAACGACGTCGCATCGGATCCACCCTCCCCGTGCGCGTCCGAACCGTTCGGCGCGCTCCTTTTTCATTCGGAAAGATCGTGTCAGAGGCCGCTTAAGCGAACGCTAAAGCAGGTACGAGGTAGAAAGCAGGCCTTCTTTTCATCTACTGTCGACGGCGTTCACAGCGTAGCTCCCGGGAATGGTGAATGGTCCGTTGCCGAGCACGCGGCACGATAGCGCTCGGGCAGACGGCCATCTCATGCGCTCGCTTGCGCGGCGTTTGTCACCGCCGCGTTAGAATCAATTTTAGCGAAATGAGCTTTCAAAATTTGTGAAAAACCAGGCTTGATTTGCGTCGAACATGGACAAAAAGCGTCAGGCACCGCAAACCAGCGTTTCAAAGCTTACTGCTAGCGTCGGCACTGGCGCCGAACAACAGGGCAGAGCATGCGATTCCTTTTACGGGTGGCGTTTTGGCTCACTGTTGTATTGGCGCTACTGCCCAGCAGCGGATCCAAAGCACCGCCGAATCTCAATGTGAGCGCGATGGACGCCATTTCGGCGGCAACGGCCACCGTCACCGATGTGCGGTCATTCTGCGAACGGCAGCCCGAAGCTTGCACTCTCGGGTCCCGAGCAGCGGTTGCGATCGGACAGCGCGCACAGGCAGGAGCCAAGATGGTTTATGAATACCTCAACGAGCACCTTGCTTCCCACGAAGCTGGGACGCCGCTGGATGACGTATCCACTGACGCCGTCCCGCTGCCTGTCCCCCGGCCCCCACAGCACACGCTCTCGCCTCCTGATCTGGGGTCGCCCTGGCGTTCCCCCCAGTCGCCCAATCAGGTGCGCGGCGATGGTCCGACCTGAACGCATTTTCGAAATGCGGCCGGCTACCGGGCAGAGCTTGCTGCAGTTCCCGCCCATCAGTAATCCCTCTGAGCGCGATTCGCCTCTCCACTATCGATCCTATATATGGGATATGCCTAAAACTATGATTGCGAACCCATCGGAGACGCTCGCGGCCATCGATGAAATCGTCGACAATTTTTCGCTGCTCGACGAGTGGGATGACCGCTACCGCTACGTGATCGAACTCGGCCGCAGCCTAGGCGCTCTTCCAGAGCGCGAACGTACCGAGGCGAATAAGGTTCAGGGCTGCGCGAGTCAGGTTTGGCTCGCAACCACCGTGCATTCCAACGGGCGAGGCGGACCCGTACTCACGTTCTCCGGCGACAGCGATGCTCACATTGTGCGCGGGCTGATCGCGATCTTGTTCGCAATCTTTTCCGGGAAGCGGGCCGCCGACATCCTTTCCACCGATGCGATCGCATTATTCGAGCGCTTGGGCCTGCGGGAACACTTAACCCCCCAGCGATCAAACGGGTTCCGCTCGATGATCGAGCGCATTCGCGCGGACGCGCGCGCGGCGCTGGCCACACAGGCGTGAACCGCGGCGATAAGTTCGGTATGCACCCAAACGGCTGCCGCATAACGCCGACTTGGTGAGTTCGTCCGCCAGCGCGCAGGATCGTGCCGCCGCGTTGCGATCCTGCCTGCTCGGCTATTTGCGCCGCCGCCGCTGCTGGCCGAGGCCCATTTGTTTGGCGAGGCGCGAGCGAGCCGCCGCATAGTTCGGTGCTACCATGGGGTAATCCGGCGCTAATCCCCACTTCTCTCGATACTGCTCTGGTGTCATGTTATATCGCGTGCGCAGATGACGCTTGAGAGATTTGAATTTTTTTCCGTCCTCAAGGCAGACGAGATGTTCCGGGGTGATCGACTTCTTGACCGAAACCCCAGGTTTCGGCGTCTCGCCCTGACCCCTCAAGATCCGGGTCAAGGCGGCATGCACTTCACTGATCAGCGCAGGTAGCGCGGAAGCCGGAACCGAATTGTTGCTGACGTAAGCTGATACGATCGAGGCTGTCAGCTCGATGAATATGCCGCTTGGTGTGTCGTTGCTCATCGATGATTGCCGCGTTTCGAGATTCGAGACGTAGCAAAAGCGGTGCTTCTATCAGTTCAGAGTGGTTCTATTGTTGCACTTTAGGTGAGGCAACAGCTAGCCTCTACCATTTAGCGCGGATCGCGAGACTATTGCGATCTATTGTAACCGACGACCTCTGCGGGCGTTTGCTTACGAGTTGCTTTCGATATGCGCGCGCAGCTCTGCAATCGAACCGAACTTGACCGTTCCGTGCGGTAACTTGGCTTCAATCGATCCATCTCTGTAAAGCGTGTAGGCCATACCGTCGACGACGCCGGATTTCAGAATTGCATTGGCGTGCGGCTGTTCGAGGGGCGTGGTCTTTGGCCCACGATCTTCGGTAGCGATGACATGCTCTGCTGGGGCCGGACTCGCCTCGGCAGCCGAGGAAGATTCGTTTTCGAAACGTTTACCGGAGCGGTTTTCCGGAGACCATATGGCGTCGAAGTTCTCGCGCCGGGACGCCGGACGCGCCGGCTTCGAGCGGAATAAGAAATCAAGGCGCGAGGCCTTCAAAGCTTCGACCGCCGCGCCGCCCGCACCATCCTCGGCCGAAACTTCCGGCTCGGCCGGCGCAGCTTCGAGTGTGCGCGCCTGATGCGCCTGAACATGTGGGGCGGTATTCGGAGAGAGCGTAACTTCCTCCTCATCAGCAACGATCGAAGGCTCGGCTTGCTCCGCACGTGATGCGCGCGACTGCAATCGGTCCGTCGCCGAGACCTCGGCTGGTGAAGGGCCGGTCGCCACGTGGGAGTCGAGCGGAGGGACCTGTGATGCTTCCGGCTTTGCCTGCGCGGAGTGCTCTTGAACTGGGCGGGCACGGGCCATGGGTGCTGGGACGCCGAGGTTAGCGGGCGCCGCCGATGGCTGCGCGAATTCGGGCGGCTCGCCGGAACGGGCCGTGGGC
>WNGL01008981.1_pt1 | contig 12704 bp, 13 predicted proteins | sample 5400591 | NCBI WGS metagenome assembly WNGL01 (sample SAMN13153377, study PRJNA577476) | soil metagenome | isolation source: 80 cm soil or saprolite under Garry oak tree replicate 1 | place: USA:California | collected 2016-06-15
GCCAGGCCCATGTTGGCCACGTCGGTCTCGCGCAGGTTGATCTCGGCCGGGCTGCCCGCGCCTTCGCAGATGACCACGTCGTAGGCGTCCCGCAGCCGGGCCAGGCTGTCCAGCGCGACCTGGCGCAGCCGCGGCGCGTGCGCGCGATAGCCCACCGCGTCGGCCTCGGCCTCGGGGTGGCCGAGCACCACGACCTGGCTGCGCCGGTCACTGCCCGGCTTGAGCAGCACCGGGTTCATGTCGGCGGCCGGCTCGATGCCCGCCGCGGCCGCCTGCATGGCCTGCGCGCGGCCGATCTCGGCGCCGTCCAGCGTCACGAACGAGTTCAGCGACATGTTCTGGGCCTTGAACGGCGCCACCTTCACGCCTTGCCGGGCCAGCCACCGGCACAGCCCGGCCACAAGCACGCTCTTGCCCGCGTCCGAACCCGTCCCGGCGACCAGCAGCGTCCCTCGCACTGATGCAGGCTACTCCGCTGGCTAATAGGCGCGCTCGCGCTCGCGGGTGACCTGGTAGATCCCGTAGATCACGCCGGGGAAGTGGCCGATCAGCTGCAGCAGGATCGCCCACACCACCTTCATGCACGGGCCGTAGCGGATCAGCACGGCGAGGAACGGAAAGAAGAAGCACAAGATGATCAGCAGTAGCTTTCCCATGCCCCCTGCCTACCCATTGTCTGGCGGTTCATCGTCCGCCGGCCATAACGGCTATCAGCGCGGCCAGGGCGGTCGCGGACACGGTGACCGCCCGGGACAAGGCGATGGCACGGCGGATGTCCTCCGGCTCAGGGGCGCGTCCTTCCCCCAGGTCAGGGCGCGCCTCGGCCACGCCTGCGTAGACGTTCGTCCCGCCGAGGCGCACACCGAGCGCAGCCGCGAAGGCGGCCTCGCACCGGCCCGCGTTCGGGCTGGGATGGTGTCCGCCGTCACGGCGCGTGACGGTGACGACGGACGCCGGGCTGGCCCCGGTCACCAGCGGGGCGCAGGCCGCGGTCAGCGCGGCGGAAACGCGGGCCGGGATCCAGTTGGCCGCGTCGTCCAGGCGGGCCGAGGCCCAGCCGAACCGCAGGTACCGGGCCGAACGGTGGCCCACCATCGCGTCGAGGGTGTTGACCGCGCGGTAAGCGACCAGCCCGGGAATCCCGGCGACGGCTCCCCAGAGCAGCGGCGCCACCACGGCGTCCGAGGTGTTCTCGGCGACCGACTCGATCACCGCGCGGGTGATCTCGGCCGCGCCCAGCCGGGCCGGATCGCGGCCGCACAGGAGCGAGGACCAGGCCCGTTCGGCCTCATGATGTAGCGAACGGGCGCCGGTGACCGCCCACACCGCGGTCGCGACCGCTGCCGCCCGCCACGGCGGCCGGCCTCGGGTACGGCGGTGCAGCACCGCGGCGGGGACGGCCACGGCCAGCACGCAGGCGGCCGCGTGCGCGGCGCCGCGGCGGCGGCTGTCGGCGTAGTCGCGGGCCTCGAGCGCGGCGGCGGCGCGGCCGAACGCGGCGACGGGATGACCGCGGCGCGGGTCGCCGAACAGCGCGTCGAGCGCCACGCCGGCCGCCAGCCCGGCAGCCAGCGGCCATCGTGTTCGTTGGGGCATCACGTCATTGTGCCTCCCCCGGGCCTAGGACCATTGACGTACGCGGGGTGCGGCGGGCGGCCGATGCGGACGGCGGGGGCTGCGGGCAGGCTAGCGGCATGGCGACATACGCGGAACTCCCCCGGCTGATGACCATGATGACCGGGGACGAGAAGCACGAGCCGAGCGCGACATCGACGCTTGACGTGCTCTGGGTCCTGTACGACCAGGTGCTCCGGGTGTCACCGGGCACCGCCGGCGACCCCGGCCGCGACCGGTTCCTGCTGTCCAAGGGGCACGGCCCGGCTGCCTACTACGCGGTGCTCGCGGCCAAGGGGTTCATCCCCGAGTCGTGGCTGGCGGACTTCGGTTCGGCCTCCTCGCGGCTCGGGTACCACCCGGACCGTAACCTCATCCCCGGGGTGGAGATCGCCAGCGGGTCGCTGGGGCATGGGCTGCCGCTCGCGGTCGGGCTGGCGCACGGGCTGCTGGCCCAGGGGCTTCCGGCGCCGCGGGTGTACGTGCTTGTGGGCGACGCGGAGCTCGACGAGGGCAGCAACAGCGAGGCGATCGTGTACGCGGGCGCCGTCGGGCTGCCCAACCTCACCGTGGTCGCGGTGGACAACCGGTCCTCCTCCTACGGCTGGGGGCCCGGCGGGATCGAGGCGCACTTCGCGGTGAGCGCGTGGTCTTCCGTGCGCGTGTCCGGGCGGGACCACGCCGCGCTGGCTTCGGCGTTCCGCGCCACGTCTGGTTTTCTGCCCGGTTTTCGGGGCGGGCCGCAGCTGGTCGTGGCCACCGTCGAGGGAAAGGGTGAACGATCGTGACTGACATGCGGACGGCCTTCGCCGATACGGCCTCGGCGCTGCTCGACGAGGATCCGCTCACCGCCGTCGTGCTGGCGGAGATCTCCGCCGACATGTTCGGCAAGGCCGCGGCCAGGCACCCTGACCGGGTACTGAACGTCGGCATCAGGGAACAGCTGATGGTCAGCGTCGGCGGCGGGCTGGCGCTGGCCGGGATGCGGCCGATCGTGCACACCTACGCGCCGTTCCTCGTCGAGCGGGCCTACGAGCAGGTCAAGCTGGGGGCGGTGGACGGGCTTGGCTCGGGTTCCGCGTACCTGCGGCTGTCTTCTGGGAGCAACGGGGAGGCGCGGCCGGTGTCCGCGTCGCTGCAGGCGGTGCGTTCGGGGCGGCGGGCGGTGGTGGTCGCGGTCGGGCCGATGCTGTCGCCGGTGCTCGACGGCGTCGCCGACCTGGACGTGACGGTGGCCTACGCGACCACGGTCCGGCCGTTCGACGCCGGCGGGCTGCGGGCGCTTGAGGCGTCGTCGGGCGCCGTCGTGCTGGTCGAGCCGTACCTGGCCGGGACGTCCGCGTTCGCGGTGTCCGCGGCGCTGGCCTCGCGGCCGCACCGGCTGCTGAGCCTGGGGGTGGGACGCGGGGAACTGCGGAGGTACGGGACGCCCGCCGATCACGCGGCGCTGCACGGGCTGGACGCGGCCGGGATCCGGCGCTCGGTGATCAGGTTCCTCGGCTTGACGTAGCCGGCCTGACGCCGCCGGTTTGACTTAGAGTGCTCTCTAGGTCCGAGACTCGTTGTCATGAGATACCGCATGATCGGGACTGAGCCGGCGACCAGGCGCGAGGTCAGCGTGCTGAGCCTGGGCGCGATGCTGATGGGCAGCCGGACCGACGAGGCGACGTCGTTCGCCATCCTGGACCGGTACGTCGAGGCCGGCGGGACGTTCATCGACACCTCCGGCAACTACGCGTTCTGGGTCCACGGGACCCAGGGCGGCGAGAGCGAGGAACTGCTCGGGCGCTGGCGGCGCAGCCGCGGCATCGGCGACGAGATCGTCATCGCGACCAAGGTCGGCGCGCGGCCGCTGGCGCCGAGCACCGGGTTCGTCACGGCGGCCGGCCGGCCGGTGCCGCTGGACGGCCTGTCCGCCAAGGCGATCAGGGAGTCCGCGGAGCGGAGCATGGCGCGTATGGGGGTCTCGCGGCTGGACCTGATGTACGCGCACGTGGAGGACCCCGCTGTTCCGCTGGCGGAGACCGTGGAGGGGTTCGCCGAGCTGGTGGCCTCGGGATTCGTCGGGCTGCTCGGGGTGAGCAACCACTGGGCGTGGCGGGCGGAGCGGGCTCGTGCTCTTTCCGCCGCGGCCGGGCTGCCCGGGTACGAGGTGCTCCAGTACCGGCATACCTACCTGCGGCAGCGTAACGACCAGCCGGGCTGGTTGTCGCCGGACGGCGCGCCGGGAGCGGCGAGCCCGGACCTGCTGAGCTACCTGCGGTCGTCGCCTGGACTGACGCTGGTGGCGTACTCGCCGCTGCTGAGCGGGGGTTACGTGCGGGCGGACAAGCCGCTCGGGCCGGAGTTCTCCCATGCCGGGACGGCGCGGCGGCTTGCTGCGCTGGATGCCGTGGCGGCTGAGACGGGGGCCACGGTCAACCAGGTGGTGCTGGCCTGGCTAATGGGCGGGGAACTGCCGGTGATCCCGCTGGTGGGAGCGTCCTCAGTGGCGCAGCTCGAGGAGAGCCTCGGGGCGGTGGACCTGGAGCTTTCCGCGGACCAGAGGACGCGGCTGGACGAGGCGGGCTGAGCGGCTTTGGCCTAGGCTCTGGGCGTGGAGCGGTGCGGGCCCGGAGCTGTCACGGGACGGGGCGATGCGGCATAGGCCGCTGTGGATCGCGGTCGCTGCCGCCTGCGGCGCGGCGGCCGGCGTCGCCGCCGTGATCGCCGCGACCGTCGCGCCGCCGCCCCTGTCTGTGCCCTCGGCCTCGGCCTCGCCCTCGCTCTCGCTCTCGTTCCCGCCGGGCGGCGAACGCGGGTACCAGCACGGGAGCGTGAGCGAGCGCGGTGACGTGTACCCCTACGCGGTCTACGTGCCGTCGAGCCTGAGGACTGGTTCGGCGGCGCCGCTCATGGTGGTGCTGCACGGATGTGACACGACGGCGGACCAGATGGCCGCGGCGAGCCAGTACGACGCGCTCGCGGAGCGCGACCGGTTCATCGTCCTGTATCCGGACACCGACACCCTCGACGCCAGTACGTACGGGCGCTGCTGGAGGGGCATCTGGGAACCGGACCTCGAGGGCCGGGGTGTCGGGGACGCCGCCGCGATCGCCGACATGACCAGGGCGGTCCTGGGGCGCTGGCACGCCGATCCCGGCCGCGTCTACGCGATCGGCATCTCCGCGGGCGGGTTCGAGACGGCGATCCTGGCCGCGTACTACCCGGACCTGTACGCCGCGATCGGCATCCACTCCGGCGCCCCGTACACGGGACCCGAGCTGGGGTGCTTCCCTGGCGGCGCGGACACGGCCGATACCGCCAGGCTGGCGGGTGACGCGCTGGACGCGATGGGCCCGCGGGCCCGGGTGATGCCGGTCATCGTCATCCACGGCGACGCGGACCCGGGGGTTCCCTACCGGTGCGGACGGCAGGCCATGGCGCAGTGGCTCGGCGTCGACAACGTGGTCCTCCAGCGCGGACACCGGCCTGGCGTGGCGGGCACGCCGGCCGGGAGCCGGGACGCCGTCGTGCCGGAAGGGCACAGGTACACGGTGCAGTCGTATGCGGATGGTTCGGGCTGCGTGGTCGCGCAGCTGTGGACGGTGCACGGGATGGGCCACTACTGGTCGGGCGGTTCGGCCGCTCCTGCCTCGGCCCGGTACTCCGACCCGCGGGGACCCAGCGCCGCCGCGGCCTCCTGGGCGTTCTTCTCCCGCTGGGGACTCTCGGGGCCGCTGGGCCCGTGTTCCCGCGCGGGGTGAGGACTTCGCTGCTGTTGGACGGCAGGTCGGCCAGCATGTCGGCCGTCCCGCCGGCCGTCCTGCCGCTGGGGCGGAAGCGCAGCTCAGCGGGTCGAGGTAGCCGGGATTGGCATCGTTGACGGCGGGTTCGGGTACGGTGGGCTGTTGACGGAACGGGGGGGCGTCTGCGTCCGGGGCCGGCACACTGGGACCTTCGCGTGGCCGTCATGTGATCTTCGACCTGCAAACTTATCTTCGAGCGCCCGTAGCTCAGCCGGACAGAGCAGCTGCCTTCTAAGCAGCGGGTCGCGGGTTCGAATCCTGCCGGGCGCGCTGACCAGCGGAAACGTCGGCGGCGAGTACAACGTGGCCCGCGGCCTGCGGAGGTGCTTCGGCCTGCGCACCGCCATCGTCACCGCCCTGGCCGACAACGCGGTAGGCCGCCTAGTCGAGGACCTCATGCTGCAAGGCGGCGTGGACGTATCCCTGGTCCGCTGGTTCCCCTACGACGGCCTCGGGCGCACCGTGCGCAACGGCTTGAATTTCACCGAACGGGGCTTCGGGATCCGCGGCGCTCAGGGTGTCTCCGATCGCGGGCATACCGCGGCCAGCCAGCTCAAGCCCGATGACATCGACTGGGAGCATATCTTCGGAACTCTCGGCGCCCGGTGGCTCCACACCGGAGGCATCTACGCCGGCCTGTCCCCGACGACGCCGGAGGTCATCGAGGCGGCCATGACCGCGGCCCGGCGGCACGGAACCATCGTGTCCTACGACCTGAACTACCGCCCGAGCCTGTGGAAGAGCTACGGCGGGCAGCGGCGCGCCCGGGAAGTCAACCGCGCGCTCGCCGAGCACGTGGACGTAATGATCGGGAACGAGGAGGACTTCACCGCCTGCCTCGGCTTCCAGGTTCCCGGCACGGGTGAGAACCTGACCGGGCTCGAAGCCGAGAACTTCAAGGCCATGATCGGCCACGTCACCGCCGAGTTCGGCTGCTCTGTCGTGGCGACCACCCTGCGCGGCGTCATCAGCGCGACGGTCAACGACTGGGGGGCCGTCGCGTGGTCCGCGGACAGCGGCTTCGTCGAGGCCAGGCACCGCCCGGCGCTGGAGATCTACGACCGGGTGGGCGGCGGCGACAGCTTCGCGTCCGGACTCATATATGGCCTGCTCACCACCGGTGACCTGCAGGCAGCAGTAGATTACGGCGCCGCCCACGGGGCACTGGCCATGACAACCCCTGGCGACACGTCCATGGCCAGCCTCGCAGAGGTAGAGGCCCTGGTGGCGGGCGCAGGTGCACGTGTCCAGCGATTACCTAGCGGCTGGCGAGTCCGGAGGACTAGCCAGCCCGTCTCGGAATGGAGTACGACCATGACAACGCTACGGTGGGGCCTGATCGGCGCTAGCGACATCGCGGCTACGCGCATCATCCCCGCGATGCGACGCCTCGGTCACCAGGTCGCGGGAATATCCAGTCGCACCGACGAGCACGCGGCGGAGTACGCGCAGCAGCATCAGATCCCTTACGCCACGTCCGACATCGACCTGCTGGTGTCACGCGACGACGTCGACGCGGTCTACATAAGCACCATCAACCGGCTCCACTACCAGCACACCCTCAGCGCGGCCTCCGCCGGAAAGCACGTGTTGTGCGAGAAACCCGTCGCGATGAACCTGACCGACGCCTGGTCCATGGTGCGCGTGTGCGACGCGGCCGGTGTCATCTTCGGCGTCAATCACCATCTGCCGTGCGCCGCCACCCACCGGGAGATCCGCCGGCTGGTGGCCGCCGGCGCGGTGGGGCAGCCGCTGGGCGTGCGCGTCTTCCATGCCGTGCAACTCCCGCAGCGTCTCGCCACGTGGCGGTTGACGGATCCGGCCTCCGGCGCCGGGGTATCCCTCGACATCACCGTGCACGACGCCGCCGTGGTCAACCGCCTGCTCGGGCGGCCGCTCGACGCCGCCGCGCTCGGTGTCCGGCAGGGCCCATGGGACGCGGCCGTTGACGACGCGATCATGAGCGTTCTCCGCTACGAGGGCAACGTGCTGGTGCAGACGCACGACGCGTTCACCGTCCGATACGCCAGGACGGGCCTGGAGATGCACGGCACCGAGGGGTCGATCGTCGCGAGGGACGTCATGACGCAGGATCCGGTCGGCTCTGTCCTCCTGCGGGACTCCGGAGGCGAGCGGGAGCTGGATATCCCCGAGCGCCGCGACCTGTATGAGGTGTCGCTTGAGGAGTTCGCCCGCGCGGTCGAGGAGAAGGCGGAGCCCGCGGTCACCGGCGTCGACGGGGTCCGCGCGCTGGCCGTGGCACTGGCGGTCCAGGAGGCGGCCAGCTCGGGCCGTCAGGTCCCTGTTGTCACCGAACCGGTCGCGGAGGCCTGACGTGACGAGTGTGTTCGACCCGGATACCGCGCCGGTCGTGGAGACAGTTGACGGCGGCACCATCGACTGTGACATAACAGTCGCTGCTTTTCGTTCGGTGGGTCGTGTTGCAGTTCAGCGTGACACATGGTTAGCGGTTTGCGGTTACCTTGGGTCACCTCCTTTCGTCCGGCCTGGGTCAGGCGACGAGGGGGACCTGGAGGCGAGTGCTCTAAGTGGTGCCAGCGGGCACGGGCCTGGTGGCGTCGGCGCCATGCTGACCACGGTTTCAGGAACGAGCCACGACCGCCCCGCGTTACGAGTTCGTCAGCCGACCAACCGCTTGAGCGGGCCGCATCAGAGTCCCACGGAGCACATTCACCTCATTAATTGAATTTCCTCGTGAGATGCAACGCTCGCTAGCGTAAATCGCAGCCATGACGCGCGGAGGCCGAAATGTCGGTGCCGCGATACATCATGGGCTAGAAGGCCGTCTACGCGAGGAGAGATGCAGTGGGCGACAACAGGATCTGGCTCGATGTGGCTTTCGCAGAAAAGGACGAGGCAAAAGCCCAAGGGGCTCGATGGGACCCGACAGCAAGGCGCTGGTACGCGCCTAGACCCGGTATGACAGCGCTGGATCGCTGGCAGGCACGGCCAGACGTGCCTGATCTGCTTCCCGGTGAAGACCGCAACTTCGGTTCTGGCCTGTTCGTTGACCTCGTACCGAGTAGCTGCTGGTTCAGCAACGTGCGCTCTTGTGTCGATCAGCGCGACTGGGAACGGCTGCGCCGGATGATCACCAACAGGGCAGACCAACGCTGCGAGGTATGCCAACGGGGTCAAGACCGGGAGGCTCGCCGGTGGCTGGAAGCGCACGAGCGCTGGGCTTATGACGATTCCAACAACGTGCAGGCGCTACGTCGGCTCATCTGCCTATGCACCGACTGCCATACCACCACGCACTTTGGCCTGGCATCGATAAATGGAAAGAGTGCCGAAGCATACAAGCATCTATGCACTGTTACGGGGTTGCCTGCGGACCAGACCAGCCAGCATATTGATGCCGCGTTTGCACTCTGGCGAAGACGTTCTGCCATAACTTGGGACCTCGACCTCAACATCCTCATCAAGGCCGGCATCACTGTCACGAAACCCCCTTCCGCCACTGAGCGCGCGGATCTGCCCGGCAAAATTCTCCGCCGCATCTAACGTCGTCAACGGCTGAGTTCGCGAGCGCCGCGCGCAGGTCGGTACGGGGTTCGGGTCCTCTCTGCGAGGGATGGCTATCGCACGCTCCTACGCTCACAGGATAGACCAAGAATCTGTATCACATCTGATACAATCAGCGTGATCACAGGAGGTGTAAGGATGGCCGGACCTGAGTCTGACACCCCTGGGCTGGCGCGGTCCGAGTTGGTCCGCGTGCTGGAGTCAGCAGCACGGCTGCAAGAGGTCCTTCCTGATGCCGTTCTGGTAGGCGGCTCCGCCGCAGCACTGTGGGCCAACCATCGCTCCTCCTCCGACCACGATCATGTGCTAGAGGATCTCAGCACCCGTTTTGATGCGGTACTCGAAGCGATCGAAGCCACAGAAGGATGGGTGACGAACCGGGTGACGCCGGGAAAGATCATCCTGGGCGACTTGGGCGATATCGAGTCGGGAGTCCGTCAACTCATCCGGAGCAGGCCCCTAGAGGTCACGGAGGTGTCGCTGCCGTCCGGACACGTGCTCCGGGTACCGACGCCGGACGAGACGCTGCGGATCAAGGGTTACCTGATTGTCCGACGAAATCAAGCACGGGATTACCTCGACGTGGCGGCTCTCGCTGACCGGTACGGGATCGCTCACGCCGCGGACGTGTTCCGGCACATCGATGCCTACTACTCCGATCAGCGCGGTCCCGGGCCGGAGGGCGTGGCGACCCAGCTCGCCCGGCAACTGGCAGACCCCAAGCCGGCCGACGCTCGCACCCTCGGTCAGCTTGGCCGGTACAAGGGCCTGGACGCACGCTGGGCGGACTGGGGAAACGTGACCGGCGTCTGCCGCTCGCTGGCTGTGGAGATGGCGCAATGACCACTGCCCTGAAGTTCCGCAACATTGACGCCTCACCGGATGACCCGGTGGAGACGTGGCCCTTCGAAGGCATCCTCGCGGCAGTGGAACGGGGCACCCTTCCGGACTGGCGCAGGCTCGCAGCCGCGATCCGGGCCGATCCCTGGGGCCCGGTAGCTCAGCAAGTCCTCGAAGCCATCCGCCTGTCCCACCCTTACGGCACCGCCGAGTTGCTGGAGGGAGTAGTGGCCCGCGCCCGCGAGCTCGCTATCGACTCAGAACGGGAGGAGGTGGCATCCGAGGTGCGAGACCTCGTCGCCAGATCCGGGCTGTCCAAGCAGGATTTCGCGGAGAGAACGGGAACCTCGCGGTCCCGCCTGTCGACCTACATGTCCGGGAAGGTCGTGCCCTCCGCAACCTTGATCGTCCGGATGCGACGGGCAGCGCATCATGCCTCCGAGGTGGCCACTCGTGCTTCAAGCTAGGCGCGGTCGGCACCGCTCTCCGCGACACGCCCTCATCTCACTATGCGGGAGCAGATAATTAACCAGATCTCGCTCCGAGTCGTTGACCTGCGGAAACGCTTGACTGTGAGACGAGGCAACCCGACTACAGCGCTTACGCAGCAGTTCCGCCGCCGCCGGCGGGCCACATCATGCACATGATGTCAGATCAGAGCCGTGCAGCGGGCCTCGCGAAAAGAAGGTGGGTCGGCACGCCACTGCGAGTGCACCGGCGATGTGACCGGCTCATGTTCGGCATCAGCAAAGGCCTGCGGCGCGTGACGTTGCGCACCGGCAGGGTACCGGCTATTGGTGGGGCTCGGCTCGGGAAGCTTGCCTGACGTTCTCCTCTCACGATGTGGGAGCAGATAATTATCCGGATCTCGCTCGAGGACGATGTGACCCTCGATGCCCTACCTTCCTGTGGCCCGCGCCGCGTATTCCATCGGGGCCGGCCGCCGCTTTGCACGGGGTTTCGATCGGGTTCGCGGGCGCTACGCTAGCTGGTCGCAGCGGCGTGTCAGGTAGGCGATCTCGGCGGTGTTGCCCGCCAGCTCGATGGCTTTGTCGTACACCGCGCGCGACTTCTGACTGCGGCCCAGCCGGCGCAGCAGGTCGGCGCGGGTCGCATGGTAGGCGTGATAGCCGGCCAGCTTGTCCTCAAGACGGTCGACGGCCGCCAGTGCCACCTCCGGGCCGTCAAGCTCGGCCACCGCGATGGCCCGGTTGAGGGCGATGACCGGCGAGGGGTCGATGCGGACGAGCTGGTCGTAGAGGGCGACGACCTGCGACCAGTCGGTGTCGCGTACGTCGCGGGCGGAGGTGTGCACGGCGCTGATCGCTGCGAGGATCTGGTAGCGACCCGGAGCCACCCGGGCGGCCAGGCGCTCGCGCACCAGCCGGTGGCCCTCGGCGATCAGCGCGGCGTCCCAGGTCCCGCGGTCCTGCTCGGCGAGCGTGACCAGTTCGCCGCTCGCCGAGACCCGGGCGGTGCGGCGGGCCTCGGTGAGGAGCATCAGCGCCAGCAGCCCGGCCACCTCACCGTCCTCCGGCATGAGGGCGCGGATCAGGCGAGTGAGCCGGATCGCCTCGGCGGTCAGGTCGTGACGTACGGGATCGGTGCCGGGGCCGGTCGCCAGGTAGCCCTCGTTGAAGACGAGGAAGAGGACGGCGAGTACGCCGGAGACGCGTGCCGGGAGATCCTCCGCGGACGGCACCCGGTAAGGGATGCGAGCCGCCTTGATCTTGGCCTTCGCGCGGGTGATCCGCCGCCCGATGGTGGTCTCGGGCACCAGGAAGGCCCGGGCGATCTCGGGCACGGTCAGGCCGGCGACCATGCGCAGCGTCAGCGCCACGCGGGTCTCCATCCCGAGCGCCGGGTGACAGCAGGTGAAGATCAGCCGGAGCCGCCCGTCCTCGATGGCGCCGAGAGGCTCGGGCGGGTCGTCGTCGTACACCAGCTGAGCCTCCTTCTGCCTGTCGTCGCGCTTGTTCTCGCGCCGGATCCGGTCGATGGCCTTGCGGTTGGCGGTGGTGGTCAGCCAGGCGCCGGGGCTGGGGGGCACGCCGTCGGCCGGCCACCGCTGGACGGCGATCGCGAACGCCTCGGCCGCCGCCTCCTCGGCGATGTCGAGGTCACCGAAACGCCTGGTCAGGGAGGCGACCACCCGCGCCCACTCCTCGTGGTGCGCCTGGGTGATCGCCTCCCGGACGCCGGCCACGCTCACAGGAACGGCCGCACCTCGACCTTCCGGTTGCAGTGCTTCGACCCCTCGGCGGCGAGCTTGAGCGCCACGTCGAGGTCGGCGGCCTCGATGATCCAGAAGCCGGCAAGATACTCTTTCGACTCCAGGAAGGGCCCGTCGGTGAACATCGCCTCCTCGCCCCGGTTGTCGATGACGGTGGCCGAGCCGGGCGCCGCGAGGCCACCGGCGAAGACCCAGTGACCCTCCGCCTCGAGCCGGTCGTTGAACGCGTTGATGGCCGCCATCTCGTCCGGGGTGGCGAGGCCGGCCGTGTCGTCGATCACGGAAACCAGGTACTGCATCTCGGATCATCTCCTGTGGTCCCGGGGCGCCCTCGTGGGCGGCCGCTCACCCTGCCACGAACACCTCTGCCCCGATCCGACACCGCCTCCAGGATTTCTTTCGAGGACTTTCTGGTACGCCGGTTGTAAGCGATCTGCACCTGCTGGCAGAGGCCAGGCGTCTCCGCGGAGACGCCTTGTGCAGAAATTCACAAGCCGCTTCCGCGGAAACGGCAACAACGGCGGCGCCTGCAAGCGAGGGGAATCGCTGATCGGGGTGGCGGCGGCACAGTTCGGCGTCGGCAGCTACGGCGAGGTGGCGCTGGTGGCGTGCTCCCAGTCGGCCGTCACGGTCCAGGACCGCTGACAGCACGCTCAGCGCCTGGCCTGGCGAGGCGGGCGGGG
>WNGL01015179.1_pt1 | contig 12704 bp, 10 predicted proteins | sample 5400591 | NCBI WGS metagenome assembly WNGL01 (sample SAMN13153377, study PRJNA577476) | soil metagenome | isolation source: 80 cm soil or saprolite under Garry oak tree replicate 1 | place: USA:California | collected 2016-06-15
TCGGACAAGACGAAGCGTTTCCTCCGCACCATCAAAGGCAAGATGCACATTACTGTTTTCTTTTCCCCGAACACACCCATCAGCGCGGACGTGCAAAATTTGCTGACGGAATATCAGTACGCGGGGAAAGGAAAGATCGACATTGAGCACATCGATCCCGAGCGCAATCTTTCCCGCGCCAAAGAGATGTTCGATAAATACAAGATCGTCAGCGACGAGAGTCTGTTGGTGATTGATTACGAAGGACGCAACAAGACGGTGAAGGCTTCCGAAATGGCCGAAGTCGATCAAAGTGGAATGGCCCTCGGCGAAGGTCCGCGGGTCGTCGCATTCAAAGGCGAGCAGGCAATCACGAGCGCGATGATCGATCTCGTCGAGGGGAAGAAAAATATTCTCGGTTACGTTCTCGGTCATAAGGAACCGCCACTTTCCGGAAACAGCCCCGTTTCCGTGCTCAAGACATTCATCGAGGGCGAAAACATCAAGTTCCAAGAGTTGAATCTTTTCGATGTTGGCGCAATTCCGGCGGACTTGAAGACGGTCATGATCATCGGACCACAGTACGATTTCTCTGATCGTGAAATGCAATTGTTGCGCGACTTCTGGAACAAACAGGGACGACTTCTGGTGCTTCTCGATCCCGCGGCGAAGACGCCCAAGCTAGACGCGTTTCTTAACGAGCTCGGGGTAAAGGTGAACGACGACCGGCTGATGGTTTTCCTGCGCACCGGGATCCAGGAGCTCGCGCTAACTCGCGATGTGCAGGCGCATTTTCTGGGCGACAGCCCGATCACAAAACGACTGGCTGACGTGCGTGCGCTGTTCTTTGGCGGCACATCTTCGCTTACGCTTGAGCCTGATCGTGTTCGCGCTGCCAATATTCGCCTCGAGCCGCTGATTCAGGCGGAGAAAGGTTATTTTGCCGAGACCGATTACAACTCGGACGACCAGGCAAAGCTGCAGGCCGACGCGAACAGAAATAGCGGCGCTCCGCCAATGATCGGCGCGGCGATCGAAAAAGGCGGCAGCGCGGACGAACGGGTGCAGGTGAATTCGTCGCGTTTAGTCGTGGTAAGCAACGCGACGTTTATTCAAGACAAGGCGCTCACCCAAGATCAGCAGTCCCTCGATTTTATTTCCGGGAGCGTGAATTGGCTGCTCAGCCGCGAACAGCTTATCGGCATCGCGCCAAAAATCCCCAGACCTCTCACCTTCACTCTCGATGAAAATGGGTTACGCAGTTTGCGCTGGATGATCCTAGTGTTAATGCCGTTGATTCCAGCCGTAATCGGTAGCGTGGTGTGGTGGCAGCGACGCGTTTGATTCTTCGATTCGATCTATGAATTGGAAGACCACCCTCGCTTTAGCTGCGGTTGCCCTCGCCATTTTCGCATACTTCAGATTTTTTGAGCTCAAACAGCCGAGCACGGAAGAAGCGACACGCCAAGCGCAAAATGTAGTCAACTTCGATCAAGACAAAATCGACCAAATCGTGATCCAGAATGGTGACGATAAGATCGAGATGCGCCGCCACGACAGTAAATGGCGCCTCGAAACGCCGATCAAAGACCAAGCAGACAATTCTTTGATCGAGAAATTACTCTTGGATTTGGGGAGCTGGCAGAAGGACGCGACGATTTCGGCAAAAGAAATTGAGGCCGACAAAGGCAAGCTCAATGAATACGGCCTGAACAAGCCGAAGCTGAAGCTCAAATTGATCGGGCAGGATCGGTCACCGGAAATTTTATTTGGGAAAGACGCCGCCCTCGAAGGCAAGATGTATGTGCGCTTCGAAAATTCAAAGGAAACGTTTCTCGCTGCCCAAACCATCAAAAGAGACATCGAGAAAAAGCCCGAGGAATTTCGCGACAAGAAATTGACCGATCTGGTCACCACGCGAGTCTCGCGCGTCGTGTTAAAGACGCCTGCTGGAGAAATGGAGCTGCAGAAAAAGGGCGATCACTGGGAAATCCTAAAACCACTCCGCGCGCGTGGCGACGATCAAAAGATCGGTGATTTGATCGGGCAAGTTACCACGGCGCGTATTCAACAGTTTGTTACGGACGATCGCGGCGATCTGCACCCCTACGGCTTGGCCGAGCCGCGTGGAGTGATTACGTTATTTGGACCGGACGACAAACAAGGGGAGATGCTGCAGATCGGTAGCGTGCCGGAGAAAGAAAAGGACCAGGTTTATGTGCGGTCTGCACCCCGCGGGTTCGTTTATACACTGCCGAAGAAAATTGAAGAAATTCTCAACATCAAACCCGACGATTTGCGCGACCGGCACTTGGTTCGAATCGACACAAATATTCTTGACCGCATCACGATCGAGGCGCGCGACAAGGGTAAAACTGTTTTCGCGCGCAAAGGTGAGAATTGGACAATCGTCAGCCGCAATAATGCACCGGCAAATTCGAGTCAAATCCGACGCATGCTGGACACACTCCAAAATGAGCAAGTCACGAAATTTGTTGAGAACATCGCTTCCGATTTGCCGAAGTACGGGCTCGATAAGCCGCAGCTGCGATTGACCTTTAGCTCATTTGCCTCGGAGAACACCGCTGAAAGCAAAGCGGGTGAGCAACCTTTTGCGACAATCGCGTTCGGAAAAGTGGACGGCGACAACGTTTACGCGCGGCTCGGGGATGAGCCTTTTATCGTGGCGGTGCGTCGCGGTTTACTCGATAACATTTTTGTTGACCCTTTCCTGTGGCAGGAATTGTCGCTCTTCAAATTCAAGCCAGAACAAATTCACCGCTTGAGCGTCGTAGCTGATCAAGAGCGCTCGCTGGTCCGCGATTCAAACAATAAATGGACTTGGGTGAAAGGGACCGGCGAAATCAATCAGACGAATCTGCAGTCATTGCTTGGCACGTTGTCCAGTCTGCATGCCGTGCGTTGGATTGGCGCAACGCAGCCGCAGCATGGCTTCGAAAAACCACAGCTCGCGATCACGTTTACCACTTCGCCCGACGACAAGAGCTCCCACAGGTTGTCTGTTGGCGGCGCGGCCGGTGATGGAACATGGTTCGCGCGCGTCGAGGAGCGGGAAGGCATTTTTGTTATCAGCAATTCCGATCTTAACACCCTGAAGTTGTCGCTCGTCGCGCAACCATCTACGTCGCCCAGTCCCGCGGCGAGCGCATCACCAGGTACGAAACGATGATCCTCGCCGCCGTTTCGTGGGCGGCGTAACGCGCGCGTTCCAAACACGTCAGCGCCGCACCTCGTCGAGCAAAACGGCTACAACTTTCTCGCCGTGTAGATTGTGACAATACCTCCGGTTAGCGGTTCGGCGTTAGCATTATGAAAGCCATTCGTTTCGATCAAGCGAAGCATGGCCTCGCCACTGGGAAATTCTTCAATCGACTCGCCAAGGTAATCATAGGCGTTCTTTTGCCTCGTGAGAAAGGAGCCGAGAAACGGCAGACACCGATGCAAGTAGAACCGATAAGCAGCACGCAAGATTGACAATCGCGGCAGCGAAAACTCCAGAACCAGCAAGCCGCTACCATATTTGAGGACGCGCGACATTTCGCGCAGCGCAGCACCCCAGTTTTCCATATTGCGCAAACCGAAGGCAACCGTAACGCAATCGAAGGCAGAATTGGCAAACGGCAGTCTCATTGCATCAGCAAGGACGGTTTGGCGCACACCTTTTCTTTTCGCGAGCTCCAGCATTTCAGCCAAGAAATCGGCGCCTATGATTTCTGCATTTGGTAATTTCTCTTGGAGCACCAGCGCGAGATCTCCTGTGCCAGTAGCAAGATCGAGAATTTTCTTCGGCTTCCAACTTGCGACGATTTGCGCGGCGCGACTCCGCCAATAAAAATCGGCCCCACAACTTAGCGAATGATTGGCCAGGTCGTAGCGTCGAGCGATAGATCCGAACATTCTTCGGACCCGCTCGGGCTGTGTCGCGATACTGGATTTATTCAACGTCTCAAAATTGAACAACCAACGTTAACGCGCAATCTTAGGACCGCTCGCTCTTTTCAGGTTACCGATGCCATATCGGCCGATTCATGCAGAAATTGATGCTATGTCACGCTCGACTACCTCTAGAAGTTATTAACGAGGGTATTGGAGGCCTAATTTTTATAGTAAAAGTTGATTGCCATCTGAGCTAACTCCGGTTATGTGACGACTTATGGATATATCTGTTGAAGCTTTACAAGAAGCCATCTCGATTCGCCGACAAATCGATACTCTGGAAAAACGTCTCTCCTCAATCATCAGAGTGGGAGGTGCACCTGCAGGCCCCGTAGCTCGCGGCGGTCGCCGCCGGATGTCGGCCGCGACTCGAGCCAAACTTGCAGCAGCCGCCAGAGCTCGTTGGGCAAGGCAAAAGGCAGGCATAAAAACAACTCCAGTTAAGAAAGGTGGAATCTCCCCTGCCGGGCGAAGGAGACTTTCCCAACTGATGAAGGCCCGATGGGCGGCAAGAAGGAAAGCTGCGGGAAAGAAATAGGTTAGTCGATCCGCCCGGCATAGGGCCAGCGGAAACCTTGTTTGCGCTTCGCTGAACGGAAATATTCAGCGGAGATGTGAGATAGAAGACTGGTTAGTGCTCGCGAGAGGACTCGAACCTCCACGGGTTACCCCATACGGTCCTGAGCCGTACGCGTCTGCCAATTCCGCCACGCGAGCAAAGGGGAGCGATCCGTAAAATGCGCAGCCACCAGGACGCCGCAAGGTCAAACCAACGATGCTGATCCTAACGAAGCTGCCGATGTTGTGTTAGATTACCCTGCGCGCCTCTTACGTGCGCGAACTTCCAGTTGATGCGCCTTACGTACCTGACCAAGGGAACGCAAAAGATCGGCGTAATTCGACGCGACAATTTCGTAGTCTTGCGGCGGTTTTTCGGTCGACTCCTCCCAGCTTTTGAGCGAAGCGCGATAGAGTTCAGCCGCCTTCGCGTAATCCCCCCGTGAATGATACACCACCGCCAGGTTGCATTTCGATTGCGCGATGTCCGGATGCGCGGTGGGATGCACCTTCTCACGGATGCCCAGTGCCCGAAGGTGTATTTTCTCCGCTTCCGTGTAACGACGTTCATTCGTGTAAAAGACCGCCAGATTATTGAGCACAGAGGCGACATCTTCATGATCAGGTCCGAGTTGCTTTTCGTAGATCTCCAAAGCGTGCAAATAATATGGCTCCGCCGCTTTTTGCCGTCCTGACTTGCGGAAAATAAGCGCAACATTGTTTAGCATAGTGCCGAGGTCCGAGTAGGGCAGGTCTTCCAGTTGGCCGCCCGCGGCGAACGCTTTTTCGTAGAAGCGGACGGCTTCCTCGGTTTGACCGAGACTATCACATAAGAACGCTAGCCGCCGCGCGGAGCGAAATATGGCGCGCTGATCGGCCGGTTCTATTTTTTCCAGTATTGCATGCGCCTTCAGAAGATATCCTTTGGCCGCGGTACGATTTCCCTGTTGATCGAGAAGTTGCCCTAATTTTTCGAAGCTTGTCGCCAAAGGGGTCTCGGCTCCGGGAAAAGCGCGCTTGGCAATCTCGAGAGCTGTTTCAGCAACACGGATTGCCTCAGGCAGGCGATTGCCGGCCCGCAGGGTGTCGAGTTTGTCGTTGAGAATCGACCAAAGCTTTTCTTCACCTTTCATCGATCATCACCAACCCTCGCTCAGTTGCCTAACAACTCGCGTGGCAAGGTCCTCTGTGGCAAGCGGCAGCGCCTGCCGTTCGTCAGTCGTAACGTCCGAGCCAACGAAAAAACTGGTCGCTCCGACAGCTTCACCAGAGGGAACGAGCGCCGCTCCGTTCGACCCCACGACAGTGTACTTCAAGTGCATAGCCAGATTAAACTCGGTCGTTTGGAGCACATTCCCCCGGACGGAACGCGCCGGAATGCGGTCGATGCGGGTGATTTCGGCCGTCAAAGTCGCATCCGCATTTCCGTCACCTGCAATCTGAAATGTCCCATCTTGTTGCAATTGCTTAATTACTGTGTCAGTCACCAATACTTCAATGTGAGGAACGAGCGTTCTATTTGTAAAGGTGGGAACCGCGATCGTGTGCACGTCGCGAAGGTAATACGGTTTCACCGGACCGATGTGATAGCCGAGACAACCAGTCAAACAGAGGCAGGCAAGCGCTGCCGTGAATAAAGCTTTCACGGCGCCGGTGAGGCGGACGTTTCAGGAGACGCCGATGCTTCGGGTGCTGGAGACCCGCCGGACGTTGGCGGTGCCGGCAATGGCTCGGGAGCAGTCGTGGTATCCGGCGTAAGTGAAGCCGGTGGCGGCAACGAAACATCAGTCTCCGGAGCTGGCAACGGTGCTTCGTTGTTTGTCGAGCCGCGCATCGTCGATCCGCCTTTGGCCACTTGACCTCCATGCGGACTCTGCTTTTTCTTCGCGGCGTCTGCCGCAGCAAAGGCAGGCTGAAGCGCGGCTTCACCGACCTTCGCGCGCAACTCATCGATCCTCTTCTTGGCCCGATCACTTTCGCTCGAGCCTGGTTGCTGACGAATCACTTCATTGTAATAGATTACGGCGGCGCGATAATACTTCTGTTTGTCGTAAAATTTCGCAACTGCGAAGGAGCTTGTCGTTTGCTTGTGCTCAAGTAATTGCAGGTTCGCACGTGCTTGCGCCGCTTTCTCGCTATTTGGATAGTGAAAAATAAAGTCCTCGAAGGCAGTCTTGGCGTTGCTCGCGGCAGCCGCATCCTTTGTTCCTGTTCGCGCGGCGTGGAACCAGATGTAGCCGATCTGATATTGCGCATCTACCGCGACCGGCTCGTTCGGAAACTTGTCCACTACGGCCTGGTAAGCCTGAAGGGCCGCATCGTTCGCACCCTGTTTTTCGCGCGCGAGGCCTATGTCAAACTGGGCACGCGCCGTGTACTTCCCGTACGGCGCCGTCCGAACAACGTCCGCGAAAATAGTCACTGCGCGGTCCAATGAAGACGCAATCGGGATGCCCAGGATTTTCAACTTTTTACCCGCCAAATAGATTTCGCCGATGCGAAATTGCGCCTCAATTGCTTCATCAAAGTGCGGGCTGCTCGGATATCTCAACACCAACTGACTAAACGATTGTGCCGCTTGCAGATAATCACGCCGTTGCTCTTGTAGTTCGCCCGCGCGAAAAAGGGCGCCGGCAGCTAGAGTGTCTTTGGGATGGCGCTTCACAAGGGTCTTGTAGGCGCGGATGGCTCGTTTCGTGTTGCCCTCTTTTTCTGCAGTCTGCCCGATCTGAAACATTTCCGCTGCATCCCCGCTTATTTCCTCGTCGCCCGGAGCCACAAACTTGGCCTTTTTGCCTGGCTCAAAGACCACCGAAGCCACGCTGAGGTTGGGCAAAGCGAGGGCGGCGACGACGAACACAACGAGGCTGCGAATTCGGAAATACATGGGGTGTGGCAGGGTATTTAAGTTATCCGTTCCGTCAAGTTAGCCAGCCGCTTTTCTGAGTGCGCCACCGTATAATATTGATCGACATTCTCGCTGGATCGACGTCTGTTCGATGGCACAAAATCGACTAAGCTTCTCATTTCTTTTGAATCTAAGCGATCAGCAAAAAATACGCATTGGTGCCTGCGCATGGAGTTTTGAAGACTGGTGTGGCGCTTTCTATCCCGCGGATCTGCCAGACTCTCACTGGCTCGAATTTTACGCACGCTACTTGCCGGCCGTGGAAGTGGATTCAACCTTTTACGGCGCTCCCGCGGAAAATACGGTGCGTCGTTGGGTCGAAATGACTCCAGCCGTTTTTCGTTTTGCTTGTAAACTTCCCCGCGAGATCACACATGCCTGCCGGCTGCGCGATTGCAGCGCCGAGTTGAATTCATTCCTCCGCGCGATCGAGCCGCTCGCGCCAAAGCTCCGGGTCATCCTGATCCAGCTTCCGCCGTCGTTCGCGCCGAAGGACGGAAAGCCAGCGCTTCGGAAATTTCTCGCACAACTGCCGCGCGATTTTCGTTTCGCGATTGAATTTCGCCATGTCGGCTGGCATCGACCCCAGATTATCCGCCTTCTGGAAAAATATCGCACTTGTTGGGTCTGGGCCGATACCAGCCCTCTCAACGAACGGAATCTTGCGCCTTTCGAATTTCTCCCCCGCACCACCGATTTTCTTTATCTGCGTCTGCTCGGCGACTATGCCACGAAATACAGCGTCGATGGAGGGCATTTGCATCGTTATGAAAAACTGCTGTGGAAACGAGAAGCCGCCCTCGAAAGCTGGTCGTTAAAAATCGAGCGCCACCTCTCCGAAGTGCGCAACGTATGGACATTCGTGAGCAATCACTTCGAAGGATTTGCGCCTGAAACCTGCCAGCGGCTCGCCCAGCGCCTTGGTTTCAATTTGCCGCTGCCTTCCGAAATCGAGAAAGTATTGTCCGAGCAGGAGCGATCGCAGCTCAATCTTCAGTTGTAACCGAGGGCGGCCTCCTCGCGCCACAGTCAGCGACCACGGCTACAGCCTAATAATTTCGCCGACCCTGTAGCCACCGCCCTGTGGGCGGTTTACGCAACGAGCGTCGTTGCTACAAATTTTGGCTAACGAATCTCCGCCGCGCCGAAGTACGATTGCAATTTTTCCGGAATGCGGATTGAGCCGTCGCTCTGTTGCCCGTTCTCGATGAGCGCTGCGAATAATCTTGGCAACGCCAATCCCGAACCATTTAACGTGTGGCAAAACCGGTTTTTTCCATCGTCTTTGTAGCGGAGATGCATCCGGCGCGCTTGAAACCCCTCAAAATTGGAGCAACTCGAGACTTCGAGGTAGGTATTCTGACCCGGCGACCAGACCTCGATGTCATAAGTCTTGGCTGACCCAAAACCCAAATCGCCGGTACACAGCCCCACAATGCGGTAAGGCAAGCCGAGTATTTGCAAGACGCGTTCGGCATCAGCCGTAAGCGATTCCAGTTCATCGTACGATTTTTCAGGCGTCGTGATTTTCACCAACTCCACCTTGTCGAATTGATGCACACGGATGATCCCGCGCGTTTCCCGTCCGGCTGCGCCAGCTTCGCGCCGGAAGCATGGCGTGTAGGCAACAAATTTTTTCGGAAGATCGACAATGTTCAAAATTTCGTCGCGATGAAGATTCGTCAGCGGCACTTCCGCAGTAGGCGCGAGAAAAAGCTGGTTTTCTTCCAACCCGTACATGTCAGCCTCGAATTTTGGCAATTGCGTCGTGCCAATCATGCAATCGCGCCGAACTAGAAACGGAGGGCTGACCTCGAAATAGCCGTGCTCACGCGTATGCAGATCGATCATGAAATTGATCAACGCGCGTTCCAGTTTTGCGCCTGTGCCCGTGAAACAGATAAAACCGGTGCCGCTCAACTTCGCGGCGCGTTCCAGATCGAAGAGCTTCAACTTCTCTCCAAGCGCGACATGGTCGAGCGTCTCATCGCTCAGTTTCGGCCTTTCCCCCCAACTGCGCACGACTCGGTTGGCGCTGGGATCTTTGCCAACCGGAACACTCTCATGCGGCAAATTCGCGATCTGTAGAAGCAGATTATTCTGCTCCTCCTCGGCGGCCGTCGTTCGCTTGTTAAGGTCTACAATTTCCTCCCCTATTTCTCGGACGCGCGCTTCGAGTTCTGCAGTTGCATCGCTACTGCCGCGTTTCGCCCCGATCTCTTTGCTCAACCGTTTGCGATCGGCGTTTAACTGTTGCAACGCGGTTTCCACTTTTCGCCGCTCCGCATCGACGCGCAGGACTTCGTCGATCTTCGTCTCATCGCCGCCGGCGCGCGTCGCAAGGCGCTCACGAACAAAATTCGGCTTCTCGCGAATCAAACGAATGTCGAGCATGCCTGCGATTGTAGAGGCCGCCGTCTCCAGCGGCAAATCCGATTGGGTAGCGCACGCTTCTCGCGTGTTGGCGAGCGCGTCCTCGCGATCGCGAACTTTACGCGTGAATTCTGATCCTCGGTTGCAGATGAACTCAATCAAAAGATCGTTTTGTCGCGACGCCAAAACCAACACGCGAGACGCGTGTGCTACCATAAACCGCGCGTGACAATGATTCACCCGCGCCGATACTTTCCCCGTGGAAAAGCTTGACCTGCTTGCTGTTGCACTCGGCCTGGCCGCCCTCGCCGGCATCAACCTTTATCTCACGGTTTTCGCCACTGGCCTCGCCATCCATTTCCACTGGATTACGCTTGCGCCAGCGTATCAATCGCTCGAAGTGCTTGGGAATCCGGTGATCGTCACGATTGCGGGCATCCTCTATTTCCTGGAGTTTTTCGCGGACAAAATTCCGTGGTTCGACTCTGCTTGGGACGCTGTCCACACCGTCATACGCCCGATCGGCGGCGCCTTGCTCGCCATTCAAGTGCTCGGCCATCCGAGTCCTGCGTTCACCGTCATTGTCGCGCTACTCGCTGGGGGCACGAGTCTCATTGCTCACACGGCAAAGGCGGCGACGCGTCTCGCCAGCAACACATCGCCAGAGCCGTTTACGAATATCGGATTGAGCCTCGGTGAAGATGCTGCGGTGCTCGGCGGACTCGCTCTCGTTCATTTCAATCCGCTGCTTGCCTTGCTGATCCTTTTGCTCGGGATCGCTGCGTTCTTGTACTTTGCGCCCAAAATTTTCCGTGCGATGAAGGCAAAGATTTGGCTCGTCTTTAAGAAATTGAACGGGCCACCCGATCTCAGCATGCCCGTAAAACTACCGGTCACGTTGCCAGCGCGGCTTGCCTCCGCCTTCAGCCGCGAAAATGTTCTGGCCGAAACGATCGCCTGGGCCGTGCCGTGCATCAGCGGCCGGGGCCGCCGCATTCCACCAAATCTTTCCGGCGCGCTCGTCGCGACGAATGAAGAGCCGCGCAAACTCTTGTTCGTGGCGCGAAAAGGCGGACGCCCCTTTGCCCGGACCATCGACCTGAACGATTCGATCGTTGCCCGCGAGCCAAGATTTCTTTCTGAGAACCTCATTATTTTCCCAGCTGTCGGGAAAGGTCCGAAGTATCTGTTCATTTTTCCGCGCCCGCACGCGGGCTTGGTCGAGCAAATAGTCCATGATTTGCGGGAGCGGCTCAGCGCAGCACCGTTACACGCCGATTTGTTGGATGAAGAAGGAGCGGCCGTTTAAGTCACGTCTTCGTCGTTGGTATCGCGTCATTGAATTGGGTAGCGCATGCGTCTCGCGTGCTGGCGAAGCCGTCTCGGGTTCGCGGACTTTCTGAGTGTGGGCTCGACACGAAGAGTGCGTAGCAACATAACATGGTGAAATGCCAACGTCGTTTCGGCGCCACGCTGAAACCAACACGCGAGGATGCGCGCGCTACCCCAGAATCGGGCGATGCATTGCGCTTGTTTTCGACATCAGCGTTGCGTTCCGCACAGCGAAACGGCTACAGGATAGCGTATGTCGCTCGCTTTGAACCTTGCAAATCGCTACGCCGAGATGCGTGCCACCGCGCGCATCCGCGAACGTCCACTGTTTGTTTCACCGCGCATCCCGAATGAGCTGGAACTACAAGCGCGCTGGTTCGCCGGAGATTTCGGCAAACATTTTGTCGCCATTTCCGGAGAGAAAATCGACGTCGTCCAATTCGGCACCTGGAACCGCGAATCTGGACCCGACTTTCGGGACGCGGCGATTCGCGTAAACGGCAGCGAGCCCATTCGCGGCGCCATCGAGATCGACGTTAGCGATCGCAGTTGGGAAACCCATGGTCACGCGATCAATCCCGCGTTTGAAGAGTCCGTGCTGCACGTTTTCATCGAGAAGAGCGACCGCGAATTTTTCACGCGAACAAAATCGCACCGCAATGTTCCGCAAATTTGCATCGATCCTACGGCTCTGCCGGATGCGTTTAGCGCGAATATCCCGCTGGCACGACCCGGCCGTTGTCAGTCACCGCTCAAAGACTTACCGGAAAAACGAGTAAACAGCGTGCTCGATGCTGCAGCCCAGTTTCGATTGCAGCAAAAGGCTGGGCGGATTCGCAACAAGATCGAGAATCACAGCCGCGACGAAGCGCTCTTTCAGGACCTGGCAGCTGCGCTTGGCTATAAGGAAAACAAGCTGCCCTTCACGCTGATCGCGCAACGATTGCCGTTGAAGCTTCTGCACGAAAAGCGCGATGACGCGGAGGCGATGCTGTTCGGCCTGGCTGGTTTTCTCGAAGCGCCCGATCTCGGCGTATTCAAAAGATCGACAAGAGAATATGTAAGAAAATTGTGGGACCGCTGGTGGCCGCATCGCGATGCCATGCAGAGAATAATTTTGCCAGCCAAGGTTTGGCGAATGAGCAGCACGCGACCATTGAATCATCCGCAACGCCGGCTCGCTGCCTTGGCCATGATTGTGCAGGAATGGTCTGGGTTCCGTCGCTGCCTAAGTCCGAAGCAGCGCCGAAGGCGATGGCCCTGATCGGCGAATCGCGTATTGCCGAAATTCTGGCCAACATGCTTTTTCCACTCTGGTTTTCGGAAGATGCCGATGTTTGGCCGGCATACGCAAAACTGCTGGCGCGTTTATCGAATCGCCGGATTGAAACCGCCGCTACGCGCCTTTTCGGAAATGATCCGCGGCGGAAGCAATTTCTGAAAACCGTCGCGCACCAGCAAGGTTTGCTCCAGATTTACGAAGACTTTTGCATGCAGGACAATTCCGATTGCGCGCAGTGCCCATTTCCCGAGCAAATGCGGCGATGGACGTGACTACTGTAGCGGCGGGCGTGTCGCCCGCATTGTAAGAGATTGC
>WNGL01007629.1_pt1 | contig 12703 bp, 10 predicted proteins | sample 5400591 | NCBI WGS metagenome assembly WNGL01 (sample SAMN13153377, study PRJNA577476) | soil metagenome | isolation source: 80 cm soil or saprolite under Garry oak tree replicate 1 | place: USA:California | collected 2016-06-15
CGTACGCGACTCTGTTTGGCGCGCAGCGGAACCATTCAACCGATCATCACGATGGAATACTGGCCCGAAGACGCGGCCCGAGCTACAAAGGCCTGGGATGATGCGCTCGGTTCGCTGGAACTCGGGATGTACATCGAGGATCCGACCAAGGGTTACACGCTGCATTGAAGGGGCTGATTCCCTTGTTGGACCCATCAAAACCTCCAATTCACACACGGCTTCAGCCGGGTGGCGGTGGCGTTGCTCAAGAGATTCACTAACCGTTTCAAACGGTTTCCCTTGCGTTAGGCACTTCAGCATCAGTATAAATCCGTCTTTTCAATCAAGAACTCGAAAGAGAGGTTCCCAATGTCAACCCACTCTTACTCGCGCTGTTGGCTTCATCTGACCTGGGAGACACTTCGCCGCGAACCGATGTTGGACAAGCGCGCGGCGTCACGAGCTTCGGTGAATCTGGTTGAGTATTCATGTGAGAAAGGCATCTACATGAAGATCAATTACTTCAACGCAGACCACCCTCACGCGTTGATCGATCTTCCTACGAATCTGACAATCGAGCGGAGAGTACAATTGCTCAAGGGTAGCTCGTCGCATTGGATCAACGAGAACCGTCTGGTCGGAGGACACTTTGCCTGGGGTGCGAGGCCACCCGGTTGAAACCGGGTGAGAATGAGAACTCGGCAAAGGATTAGTTTACGGATGATTAGTCAATCAGAGAGGCCTAAAATGAAAAACTTTGTAATTGCGCTGAGCTTGTTTCTTGGTTGCGGAAATCTTAGTCCCGCGTTAACGCAGTCCGGCGTCGATCGCGATCTACTCAATGAGATCTACAAGATCAAAGCTATCGACAATCACGCGCATCCCCTGAAATATGTGGCGGAAGGCGAGAAGCCTGACGATGAATTTGACGCGCTGCCGCTGGATGCTATCACGGTGTTTCCTTTGCCCGTGCGTTTGAATCCGGGCAATCCTGAATTCATTCACGCGTGGCACGATCTGTATCGCTACTCGCACAACGACATGACTGGAGCACACCTACGCGAGTTGATGGCGACAAAACAACGCGTGCTGAAAGAGCGCGGCGATGGATTTCCCGCATGGGTCCTGGATCAACTCAACATCGAAACGATGTTCGCCAACCGCGTGGCCATGGGCCGAGGCTTGACGGCGCCTCGTTTTCGGTGGGTGGCGTTCGACGATGCGCTGATCTTTCCGCTCAACAACGTCGCGGCCATGCGATTCAATCAAGATTACAAAGGCTTTTTTCCCGGTGAAGAGAAATTGCTAAAGCGTTATCTATCTGATCTGAAACTTAGCGTGTTGCCGCCTTCGCTTGCTGGTTACTTGAAAACTGTAGTCACCCCCACGCTCGAACGCCAGAAACGAAACGGCGCGGTGGCGGTTAAGTTCGAGGCCGCTTATCTCCGCAAGCTCGACTTTGATAATCCTGATGAATCAACCTCGCGGGCGATTTATGCTCGATTCGTGAGAGGCGGCGAACCTCCCGCAAGTGGTTACAAAGCGCTTCAGGATTTTCTCTTCTATTACATCGCACGCGAGGCGGGCCGTCTCGGTCTCGCGGTACACATTCACTGCATCGAAGGCGCCGGTGGTTTCTATCGGCAAAGCGGCAGCAATCCTTTGCTGTTGGAATCCGCTTTCAACGATCTCTCTTTACGCAAGACGAACTTCGTGGTCGTTCACGGCGGCTATCCATTCACCAAAGAGATGGGCTCGCTGCTGAGCAAGCCAAACGTTTATGCGGACTTTTCCGCGCAGACTTTCTTCACGTATCCACGCGAACTAAGCGAGATTCTGCGCAACTGGCTCGAGTTCTATCCCGATAAGATTCTGTTCGGCACCGATGCTTTTTCTTTCGGACCCGAAGTCGATTGGGGCGAAGTCGCGTGGCTTTCAAACACCACCGCGCGCCAGGCTTTGGCGCTTGCGTTGACGGGAATGATGAACGACGGCGAGATCACGCGTGAGCGCGCCTTGGAGCTGGCGCGCATGGTCTTGCGTGAGAATGCAGTTAGACTCTATGCGTTTAAGTTCGCTAAGGTTCTTGACGGTAGTCCGGCTGACCTGCGCCCAAGAACGTAGTACAATTGAACCACTAGCATCACGAATCGTGGATAGAATCTCAGTCAATCCAAACGTTCACTTCGGCAAGCCTTGCGTTGCCGGCACCAGAATTACGGTGGAGAATGTCTTAGAACTAGTGAGTGAAGGACTCTCGTTTGAAGAAATAATTAGGGACTACTATCCGGAACTCACGGCCCAAGATATCCAAGCCTGCCTCCGCTACGCTAAGGCGTTAGTCGCGGCGGAAGACATCGATCTGAAACCAGTTCATGCATGAAGTTTCTGGTCGATCAGGATGTTTATGTAGCAACCACTCGCATGCTACAAGACAGCAATTACGACGTAGTTCGGGTTGCAGAGATCGGGCTCGCGCGAGCGGATGACGAAATAATTCTCGCACGGGCCAGAGAACTCGGTCGTATTCTGGTTACCAGGGATCGAGATTTTGGAACCTTGGTTTTCGCAAAGCATCTTCTTGGTGGTGTGATTTATCTACGCGTCCTTCCCTCAACACTAAACTCCGTCCACGCGGAGTTGAAGCGAGTCCTGGCAAGATATACAGACGATGAACTGTTCCAAGCCTTCGTTGTAATTGAAGCGGGAGGTCACCGGATTCGACGGCTAACGAGTTAAGTGAGAGGCACCATATCTCTGATTCGTGAGCCATTACGTTTCCGGCACAACCGCAGCGCCTTCGATTAGTGGCGCCGAGCTTCTCGATCTAAACAATCCCAACGCCGAGAGCGTGTAGAACAAAATCGCCACGACCACCACATATTGAAAGCCCAGCAGCATCGAGCTGTTCTCGGCGAGGCCGCCCATCATCGCGCCCGCGATATTGAAGCCGAAAGCACGATCCGGTTCAGCGGTGCGCTTGAATGAGGCGGCAAAAATCACGCCGGCAAACATCACTGGAGCGAACACCAGCAGACATGCGCCCAACACTTGCGCGGTCCGATTCATTCCCAAAAAGAAATCGAGAGGGATAATTGTGTTTAGCGCCAGCGCCGCCAGCAATCCAAGGTAGTACGGCCACAAGCGCGTCACCTTTGATTTAAGCGTCCAGAGATTAGCGATCAAGATCATCACCAACACGGCGAAAAATACGATGGAATTAACGACCCACGTACTGCCGAACAGCAGCGCCATGGTTACCACGGCTTTGGTTTCGATCAGCATAAAGCCGGCGCCGAGAAAGAACATCTGCAGATTAAGCGAGTGCGAACCCAGGCGCAGTTCCGCACGTTGATCTTCCGTTCTTCGCGGCGCGAATAAGAAGATCAGCAGCAGTGCCAGTCCCGCCATGATCAGGATTCCGCGCAGACTCAGACTCGGCATCATTGGCTTTCGCACGTAGAAGAATGGCCAATCGTCGGTCGCGACCCTCAACCCCTCGGCCGGCTGATTCACAGTTGCCAGACCAAACTTCTGCCAATGAGAAGACTGCTGGTCCTGAGCTAAAACCTGTTCGAAGCGCACGGGCTGCATGAAGCCGTTTGGCGAATTAGGTCCCGGCGCCTGATCGTCGCGCAGCAGATACTCGGGTTGCTGAGTGAATGCGTTTCGCAAAGCCGCAGTGTCACCCGCGAAGAAGACTGTAAACTTGTCGGCGGTATCCGCATCCGGCTCCATGACTTTTTGGTACGGCAGAGTAAGCACCAGTGGATTGCCGGCGCCGAACACTTCATCCAAACTTTTCTGCAGACGCGAAATCAACCAACCCTCGCGAAAATAGTTGTAGACGACAAAGGTCCCGTCAGGTTTCAAATGACGCTTGACGTCTTCGAACGTCTGGCGAGTGAAGAGATAACTTTCCAGACGAATATTGCTGTAGCCGCTGTGCAGTACGAGCGAATCTACCAAAGCGTAAATGACCAGATCATATTTTCGTTGGGACGCCCGCAAAAAATTTCGGCCATCGTCAAGATGAATCTCGACGCGCGGATCCTGGTATGGATGATCGGGATGATATTGCGTACCCAGCCGATAGATCGCGGGATCGATCTCCACGGCGTCAATGTGTTTGGCGCCCCACTGCAAAGCGCGGCTGACATCGTTGCCTGAACCGGCGCCGATGATCATCACCTCTGCGAAGGGAGGTCTGCCGGCGTCACGATTCAGCAAGTGTGGCAGGGCGTAAGCTGGATACTTGTCGTTTCGCGAAACCATTGACTGGTGAAACATCAGGTTCACCGAAAGCGACAAGTCATAGGGCTTGAAATCAATTCTGTTATAAGGCGACCAGATCTGACGTGATTCGCGCTGGCCCTGAAAGTCGTTGTAGATAATTCTGTAAGAAGCCAACGCCACAATCGACAGCAACAGCAAACCGAGGACCGGACCCAATACCATGAATCTTGCGCGAACTCGATGCGCGGGAGAAATGAAATAGAAGTAAGCGAGTCCCACGGCAGCTAATCCAAACCACCAGAACGGTGACAGGTGAAGCCATGAACAAGCGCCGAACAAAACGATGCCTACGATGCTACCCGTGATGTTGATAGTGTAGGCTTGCACGCGATTGGGCCAACGGTTAAGTGCGCGGCCAAGCTCCTGGCCCAGGCCAATAAATGCCAAGGCGATAACGACGAAGAAGAATCCACCCATCACTTCGACCGGCACCGGGTAACGAAAGAGATCCGGCATGCGATACGCGTTGCCGAAAAAGACAACTTCGGGCGACGGACGATCGATTCCGTTTTGCACGAATTGGCCGCTGGTAATTTCGACGATGTGCGCTGTCGCCATACCCACGACGAGAATGAGCGGCGTCCACCTGAGATAGTTGCGGCGGTGGCTAGCGGCCAGACAACCAACCGACATTCCCAGGAAGCAAGCCAACAGCACGACGTTGGTGAAAAACGTCAGGTACAACGCATGAGCGGGAAACCAACGAATCGCTGCCAACTCGAGAAATAGAATTAAGAAGCTGATTAAGAAAAGCTCGAAGCCATCGCGTGAAGGCGAATTCGTATTAGCGGGTTTATCGTTCACAAACTATCCTCGTTAGTCCGCAACCGCCTGCAGTAGCGGCGGTTGATCTTTACTTAATGAAAGCTTTAGCGTCAGAGATCAACCGCCCGCTACCGCAGGCAGTACTGACTCGAGTCGCAAGAAAATAACCGGGTCCTGATCGATAAATCAATCGAATCAATTGATCTCAATTTCCAGCGGCGTCGCATCGTGTGATTCATAGCCCTCCGGCCAGTTTGAGATGTTCACGCCGTACAGCCAATCCGCGTCCGGCGTGACCGCAAAGCGAACTGTGAAAGGCAACCCGCGCGCAGCATGTAGACGCGGCAACCATGCGCTCGTCTTCCACTCCTGAATCAAAGGCGCTTTCGGATCTTCGACCGAAACCAGACGCGAACCGCAATCGGTCCCGTTAACAAACAACGTGACGCGGGTGCGAACCCACGAAGGCTGGGCATCAGGCGGTGAGACCGGTTGAATATGCGCGCGCACTATGATCTGTCCGACGCGACGACGCTCGGTTCGACCCGGCACAAAATATTCGAAATAGCCCACTCCCGAGCCCCACACATAACCCGAGCCGCCGCCAAGCTTTTCAAATCGGCCGCTCACGGCGATGTCGGGCCTGAAGCGATATAGAATCCCACCTTCTTTCTTGTAGATAATCTCAGGCTGCACGGCTGGTTCGGTTTGGGATCGCGAGAAAGCAAATTGCCGCGGCACCAGATGTCGCCCTGAATCAAGCAGCGACGGCGGTGGCAGAGCGTTCGCCAACGAGGTGAATAGATGCGAACCTCCATTCACCTCGGCGAGTATGGCCGCGTCGCGCGGGGATGAATACGTGACGCCGTAGCCGCGTTGCGAATCCGGCGTCAAAATCCAGAACATAGCGCCAGCCGCTCCATCACGCGCCGCGTTTTCGAAATACGCGCCATACCAATCCGATTCCGAAAATCCTTTGTAGCCGTCGACGGACATTCCAAACTCGCCAAACACGAGTGGCTTCTTGATCGATGCCGCCGCGGCCACGCGATTCTCGATAAACTCTCCCAGCGCCTTCGGCGAGTCGAGAACGATGTCGGTGTCGTTAATCGGATAGTTGTGCACGTCGCAGTAATCAATTGTTGGCAGCGCATGATCCGCAATCCACTCGCGACGCTCGGCCGCCGAACGATATCCCCAATCGCCCGGCGCGACCGGATGATCCGGATCGAGCGACTTGAGATGGGCGCTCATCTCGGCAAACCAGGCGCGACGCTCAGCCCAGCGGCCGGTCAAACACTGCGCTTCATTCAATAGTTCAAACCCGAAGATCGTCGGATCGTCGCGGTATATGACTCCGTTGATACTATTGCGGCGCATGACGATCTTATCGACGTGCTCGCGATAGAGACGGCGGGCTGTTTCGTTCGAATAGAACAGCATCGCCTTCTCGTTGTTAATGCCGAAGGGATACTTATCATCATCGGCTCCGCTAATTCCGGCCCAGCGCAGGTACTGCGTAACGCCGCCCGTATCGCGCCACCAGTTCGCGAGGCAGAGTTGGACGCGCAGGCCATTACGCGCCGCTTCAGCCAGGACTTGATCGAGAAAGACGAACTCAGCTTCGTTCCATTCGTTCGGTGTGTAGCGAAACGCATGTGTACGTGGCCAGTCATCAAAATCCGCAATTGGCTTCACGTCACGCGCCCTGCCCTCACCGGAGGCCCACACGCGCACGACCTTGATGCCAATTTGCGCCGCCTGCCGCAAGGTTTCAGGCATGTGCGCGCGATCGTCGTCGCGATACATTACGGCGACGTTTGCGCCCACGAACCGGAACGGCTTGCGATCGATCACAAATCGCAGGCCGTTTGTTTGCACAAAGCCGGCGCGTCCGCGAGGCAGCGAAAGGCGCCAACTCGCAATCGCAAAGAAAACCGCCGCGCCTGCAATTACAGTAGACGCGGCCAGCAGAAGTTGTTTTCTGGCCATGAATCCTGGCACGCACGCCCTCCGGCGTGCCTGCCTGCACGCCGGAGGCGTGCGTACCTTACCGCGGGCTGGTCAAGCGGACAAATCCCATGATGGTGCAAGCTCCGGCAAGAATTGCAAAAAGGTTAAAGAAGCTCAGAATGGTAAGGCTGAGTTGTATATCTCTCAGGACCAAACCAAAGCCGAGCAGTAGAAATTGCAGATGATAAAGCAGCATGCAGACCGCCGCGAAAGAAAACCACCTGGTTGAAGCGCCGAAGGCCCGCGCGCGTGCAAAACCCATGACCGCGGCAATCAGCCATCCAACCGCGCCCAGCGCCAGCGACCCAATGATCAAGGGTACGAAATAAGATGGCTCTTTGAATGTAGTCTCAACCTGATCGGGTTGGAGCAATGTAAGAAAACCAAGACTCATCAGATCACTCCTCGCAAAAACAAAACGGCCGTTTGCGCAGGGCGATTGCCGCAAGGCGCAAACGGCGTCGCTCGGATCAATGATGCAAGCCAACCTTGCGGCCGGCAATTATGCGCGATTGGTTCTTAGATCCGTCGCAAGCAATCATCAGATGTCGGCACAGTGATTCTTGCAAAGTCCCTACTGGGTGATGTGAATCTCCTCTTCCTTATTCACATGCCGCAGGAATAAGAGCAGCGCGCAGGCGCAGAACACTACGGCCAGAACCAGCGAGATCCATCCCTGTATATGTCCGCCTCCGGGTGTGCTGTCCGTGACGAACTTGTAGAATTCAAAAATCGCGCCGCCCAGCGCGGCCAGACCGACAATTGACAGAAGAAAGTCAGCCATAATTAACCTCCGGCGTCTGCCAAGTTCTCCGCATGAAGCTTATAGATAAAGCCTCGTCTCGCTGAATGAAAGCTTTTTGGACGGCTGCATGTTAACGCCGCGCTCGCGGATTAGCAAGCGTTTTCACACGCCAAGATTCTGATAGGTAACTCCCCCTCCCTTTGGGAGAGGGCCGGGGTGAGGGCCTAGCGAAGAAACCCAAAATACTCTTCTTTCTCCTTTTTATCGGAACGGACAGGAAAAAAGGACGAAGGAGAGTTTTCTTTTCTTGTTATTCAGCTAAGCCCTCACCCCCAACCCTCCCAAAGGGAGAGGGCGTCACTAACTTCACTCAACCGTGATCGCGCCGGCGAGGTATGTGAATTCACCTCCGGCTGATTGCAACCGAATGCTGTAATCGCCCGGCTGGACGCTCGATGCAACCGTGACTTCAAAGCTGATGACCGGATAAGGAGTGTCGAATTCTTCCTGCTGCAAACTGTCCGCAACCACACTGATCAAAGATGAGCTGATCGAAAGTCCGGCAGTGGCGATTTGATCGATGCCATCGCCGCCCACATAAATCCTGAAGGTCTTGCCGGCCTTCAAAGGCAACACCGTGGTCGATAACTCGCCGTTCATTCCAATGACCTGCGGCTTGAGCGCAGGTGCGGGATTCGTGAAGACGAAAGAACCCAGCGAGACTGGCGCGTCGCTGGTCACCGAAATCAACTGTGAAAGTGAAGGACCATTAGCCATGAAGCTGCGGAACGCCGTAGATTCAATCAGACTCGAGTACTGTCCTCCCGTCGAAGCAATGTCGCTCGCCGCGACCGGACCCTCCAGGCTCTGCACGATCACGTGATAATTTCCGGGCGCCAATGTTTCGATATGATATTCGCCCGAAGCCAGCGAGACGGTGCTGCCCAGAACCTTTCCGGTCTCTGCGTCCTCCGCAAAAATCTGGGCGCCAAATATCGGTCGCGATCCACCGGAGAGGCCGTTGACGATCAGCTTTCCCGAAATTGAACCGGTTCCCGCGCGCGATCCATATAGCGCCCGGACGCCCGCCACATCGTCTGCCGACAGAGTACGTTGAGTAAACGCGGGCAGTCCATAAACACCGTTCATGGCCTGGCGCGGCTGCATTGTGGCCCCGATGATGGCCGAGTGTTCCAGGCCCAATAGATGTCCGACTTCGTGCGTAAAGGTTGATTCCAGATCGTACGTTCCGGGAGTGCCGTCGGTGGAAAAAGGCTGATTAGGATTCAGCGCGATGTCGGCTTCCACGATCGTTCCGCCTGAATCATAAAAGACGCGCGTGCGGCCCGGACTCTCTGAAGCGCGAAAAGCCGCAGAGTTTTCGGCAGAGACTGTGATCAGATTAATTCGATCGCCGGCGTTGTGTGGACTGATGGTCTGCACAGTCGAGCTGGTTTCCAGAAACTGAACATCCGTCCCTTTGGCCCAGTGCTCCAGCGCGTTCCGCACGGCCCCGATCACATCGCTCCCCGGCTTGATATTCGGCGGCGGCGAGTTCAACGATGTCGAGAAAGAAATGATGATCGGCTTGGTCAACCAGCGTCCTGCAACGACGCCCGCACTGTCGCGATATTCGAGCGTGTAGGCGCGCATCGGCGTCTGCACGCCGACGAGCGCCAGCAGCGTAATAATCGCACTCAGTCCTTTGCGGGTCATCGCTCTTATTTGTCCGGTAAGCTTCAGCTTGTCGTATTGCCAGGAGCGCGACAAGCTAAAGCTTGTCGGACGCCGTCTGGCGGAGCCAATCTTACCACGCCTCCGGGAATTATTGGTTGCTTTTTTGCTTGCGGAGGTGAACTTGAAACCTGACGACGTGCTCTCTCATTCTCACCCGGTTTCAACCGGGTGAATTGAAGTTCCTTCGAATTATTCAACCGTTTCAACGGTTTTCGGCTGCTTCATCTCGCGGCGTACGAAAGAAAACCGTTGAAACGGTTGAAGAAAATTCTATCCCCTTTCGCTATTCACCCGGCTGAAGCCGTGTGTGAATGAGAGGGCGATACTTCGGGGACCGCCTCTCTCAAGATCGACTTTGGCAACTTTTTCCCAAGACGGGCAACTTGCCACAACTCGCTGTAATCTCAATACGGCCTGATGTATATTGAATCCTGCGCAGGGCTCATTATTCCCGATCCAACTTTCGAAACGGACTGCTAGACAACGTTCTCCAAACAAGGTTTTCCCGCATGCAACTTACTTTATTTCTGTGTAGCCGGCTGGTCTCAAAGCCGCTGGTTTTCAATTGTCTGCTCCTGGCTCTGTTAGCTTCGGCGATTTCGTTCGCTCCGCGGTCCATCGCGACGCGTCAAGCCATTCCAGCGTCCGGTCAGGAAAACCAAGCCGCGCCCGGGCAAAAGCGTCAGCGCCCGCAATTCGTTCCCGGTGAAGCGCTGGTAAGGTTCAAACAGAACCGCGCCTTCGAGGGCGCCGCCTCTCTTCCCGTGCCAAACGCTGATGCGTCAATACAATCTTTGGGAAAGTCCGTGGCTCTCGCTCAATCGCCGGAACAGGTGCTCGTGAACGTAGATCGCTTCGAAGGATCCGACATCGTCGATGGCTTACGACTCGCACGCATGGCTCCGGACGACACGATGAAAGCGATCGCCGCGCTGCAAGCTCGGGATGATGTTCTTTATGCCGAACCTAACTACATCGTCCACGTTGACACGACGACGCCTAACGATCCGCAATTTAGTTCACTATACGGACTGACAAAGATTGGCGCGCCGCAAGCGTGGGATACGACGCAGGGAAACCGAAGCGTAGTGGTCGGCATTATCGACGAAGGCATAGACATCAACCATCCCGATCTTCAGGCAAACATCTGGACCAATCCAAGCCCTGGATCAATTTCAGGAATCACGGACGACCTTCATGGATATAGCTTTATCAATCCAGGCACCGGAACCATCCCAGCGGAGCCTCACGCCACACACGTCGCAGGCACTATCGGAGCCGTAGGCAACAACAGCATTGGTGTCGCCGGCGTCAACTGGCAAGTCAGTCTGATGTCCCTCCGGTTCATTAACGACCAAACGGGTTCAGGGTCAGATGCCGACGCCCTCAAAGCTTACAACTATGCGAAGCAGATGCGCGACCTTTGGACCAGCAGCGGGGGCACCAAGGGCGCGAACATTCGTGCGGTGAATGCGAGCTACGGTGGCGGTGGCTATTCGCAAGCCTCGGCGGATGCGATCAATGCTCTGGGCCAGTCGGGAATTCTCTTCGTCGCCGCGGCAGGCAATGACGGGCGAAACACGGACGTGCAACCAAATTATCCTTCCGACTATTCGCTCTCGAATGTTGTTTCCGTGGCGGCAACGAATTCAAGTGACACTCTCGCGAGCTTTTCGAACTTTGGCACGCGCACGGTTTTATTGGGAGCGCCCGGTGTCGGCATTCTCAGTACGACTCCTAACAACACCTACAGCTTCTTCAGTGGTACTTCGATGGCCACGCCGCATGTAACCGGGGCGGCCGCGCTGCTATGCGCAGCGAATCCGAATCTCAGCGTCAACCAACTCCGAGCCTTGTTGTCTTTCAACGGCGATGTCGTTTCCGCGCTTCAGGGTCAGTCGCTAGCGGGCGACGGCTGAATGTCTTCAAATCTCTGCAAGCGCTGAATGAAGGAGACACGACTCCTCCGGGAACCGTCGGCGGCTTTCAAATCGCGGCGCAGAATGGACGCAATGTGACTCTTTCGTGGAATGCGTCCGGCGATGATGGCGCGGCGGGACAGGCGTCGCTTTACGACGTCAGCTTTATCGATCAAGCGACTAGTGCGGTGGTCCCACTGACAAGTTTGACGCCTGCCATCTCAGGCGCAGCGCAAAGCATTAACGTGAATGTTCCCTATCGTCATACCGCGGGAACATTTCGCCTGCGCGAATTCGATAACGTCGGAAATGAAGGAACGCCGGCGACTATCTCGGCCAGTATTCCTCCGAACTTTGCCGATCCGTACACGACTGCGGTGAACTCGCCTGCGTCGCTGTCCACGGGAGGAACCGGGTTGGGACTGACGTTCGACGATCGCTATCTGGAAAACTTTCAACTTCCGTTCGCGTTCCCTTATTTCGGCCAGCTCTATAGCACCGTCACGATCTCGACGAATGGAAATCTTTACTTTTCGACGCCACCAAAGCGAAGTAACGGCGATGCTGACGACGTGCCTGGTTCCGTTGCCGACCTGGCGCAGTCAAAGATGATCGCGGGCATGTGGGACGATCTCGATCTGCGAACTTCCAGAAGACCCGATGCCGATGTTTACGTCGTGCGACCTGATTCGACCCGAATTATCTTCCGTTGGCAAGGTGTGCAATTCAGCGATACGAACACTGGTGATCCTATCAATTTTGAAGTTGAGCTGCGGAACGATGGGACGGTTACAACTCGTTACGGCTCCGGAAACACAAACCTTCATCCGGTTGTCGGGATCTCAGGCGGCGAGCCCGATCCTTATGTGATCGATTCGCTAACTTCTGAAGTGAATTTCAAATCTCTGACCAATGCGCCCAGCGCAGTATTTACTCCGCGCGCAACGGTGCAATTCACCGGCACGAATTACACAGTCAACGAAGGCGACGGACATGTGAACGTCACTTTGAGCCGCACCGGCGACGCAACCAGCAGCGCCAGCGTCAGTCTCACTACCAGCGACAGCGCCGGCACGCAGAATTGCAATGTCGCGAATGGCAAGGCCTCTTCCCGTTGTGATTACATCGCTACCATCGGCACGGTACAGTTCGCCGCGGGTGAGACGTCCAAATCGATTTCGATTCCGATTATCGACGACTCATACGCCGAAGGCAGCGAGACCTTCGGTGTCAATCTCAACAATGGCTT
>WNGL01017208.1_pt1 | contig 12703 bp, 13 predicted proteins | sample 5400591 | NCBI WGS metagenome assembly WNGL01 (sample SAMN13153377, study PRJNA577476) | soil metagenome | isolation source: 80 cm soil or saprolite under Garry oak tree replicate 1 | place: USA:California | collected 2016-06-15
TGAGGATCTGAAAGCACACCGGCTGTTTCTAGATGTTTACGAGGACAACGGCCGCGCCCGCCATCTCTATGAAACCCTGGGATTCCGGTACGAAGGCGTTATGCGCGAGGCTGCTTTGCGCGATGGTGAATATTTCTCCCTGCATCTGATGTCGATGCTGGATCGCGAATACGCACAGCAGGCGAAGTAAGCCAGGCAACGGAAAGCGGCATTCCGGTTTATCCACGCTGCGAACTGGGCCGTTTCGAACCCATTCGGTATAAACTCACCTGTGATGGAAACGACGGGTTGCGGCACAGCAATCGTCACGCCGTTCAAGGCGGACGGATCGATCGACGAAACGGCGCTCAAGTCGCTGGCGAACTGGCAGATTGAGTCCGGCATCAACTTTATTGTCGCTTGCGGCTCCACCGGCGAAGCCGCCACACTCGACGAAGCGGAGTGGCTGCGGACCATCCGTATCGTGATTGATGCGGCTGCGGGGCGCGTGCCGGTGTGGGCCGGATGCACGCATAATTCGACTCGCACGCTGTTGCGCCAGGCGGCGATGCTGCGCCAAGTGCGCGGCGTGGATGCGATTCTTTCCGCCAACCCCTACTACAACAAGCCGACGCAGGAAGGGCAATTCCAGCATTTTCTGGCGCTCGCCAAAGCTGTGGCTCCAATCCCGGTGGTGCTCTACAACGTGCCCGGGAGGACGGGCGTGAATCTGGACCCGCAGACCGTTGTCCGGCTTGCCGAATCGGCGCCGAACATTCAGGCAATCAAGGAAGCCAGCGGAAAGCTGCCCCAGATTTCCGAACTCGTGCACTCTCTGCCGCACGATTTCAAGGTGTTCTCTGGCGACGACAATCTCGCACTTGGGGCGATTGGCGTGGGCGCAAAAGGATTGATCAGCGTCGCTTCAAACGAGATTCCTGCAGAGCTCACGCGAATGATCCATGAGGCGTTGCACGATGATTGGACCGAAGCGCGAGAGATCGAGCGGCAATTTGGGCGACTCTTCGACGCCAATTTCTGGGAGTCGAATCCGGGGCCGGTCAAGACCATTCTGAGCATGATGGGCCGCACAACCGACGTGGTCAGGTTGCCTCTCGTTCCACCAGCCGCAACGACCCGCGCCAAGTTGGAGCGCCTCGCCGGGGAATTGGGCTTACTTAAATTTGCACCGATGCCTGAAGGCGACATGCACATGTACTGAGCATCGGCGACGATCGGGTCCCTGCCAATGAGACTCCTATTTGTTTGCAGCATGAACCGTCTTCGCAGCCCGACCGCGGAGGCGGTTTTTTCAGATTTCGAGCACGTCACCGCACTCTCGGCCGGAACAGATCCAGATGCCGAAACCCCAATTTCAGGGGATCTGATTGAATGGGCAGACATCGTTTTTGCAATGGAAGCCGCGCACTCTCAACGGCTCAAGCGGCGATTTGGCAAGCTGATGAACAGTAAGAAAATCGTCGTTCTCGGGATCCCTGACGAGTACGACTATATGGACCCGGAGCTAGTGAGAATTCTCCGCAAGAAAGTGATCCCGTTTTTGCCTGCTTCCGCAAGTTCTGAAAGCTTGTAAGAATCTCGTTGCACGATGTCGAAATGAACCCTGCCCGGGCGTCATTGTGGTAACGGCGTTTGATCGCCGCCAAAAATCCAAAACGGAGGTTTTCCATGCAATATCTCTTGACCATCTACGCAGACGAGTCTGGTTTTCAAAAGATGACGAAGGCCGAACAGGAACAGGGCTATGCGGCCTACATGGCCTATTCGGAGGCGCTCAAGCAGGCTGGCGTGTATCAAGGCTCAAACCGGCTGCAGCCGATTGCTACGGCCACAACGGTGCGCGTTGCCAACGGTAAACCGCAAGTTCTCGACGGCCCTTATGCCGACACGAAAGAGCAACTGGGCGGCTACTTCTTGATCGATGTGGCCGATCTGGATTCGGCGCTTTCGTGGGCTGCCCGTTGCCCGGGAGCAAGTCACGGAGTTATGGAAGTACGACCAATCTGGGCGATGTAGTCGAATGAACCGAGATGAAGGCGGCGCGCAGGCACAAATCACAGCGGACGCGGTGGCGCGCCGCAGTTATGGCAAGCTCGTCGCCTTTTTAGCGACACGGACCGGCGATGTAGCGTCCGCCGAGGATGCGCTCTCCGAGGCGTTCGCCTCTGCGCTGGCCGATTGGCCGCGCAATGGTTGTCCGCAAAATCCTGAAGCGTGGCTCATGACCGTCGCCAGGCGCAAATTTCTCGATGCTGCGCGTGGCCGGCGGCGCGAGATAGCGTCTGATGAATTCGAGGAAACGGCCGAGGCGATTGAAGCCGGCGCCAATGAGACGGAGATTCCCGATCGACGTCTTGGCCTGATGTTTGCGTGTGCACATCCCGCGATCGACGCAGCGATTCGCGCGCCGCTGATGTTGCAGGCCGTGCTTGGGCTCGATGCGGCGCGGATTGCTTCGGCATTTCTGATCTCACCGGCGACCATGGGTCAGCGCCTCGTACGCGCAAAAAACAAGATCAGGCAGGCGGGAATTCCGCTGCGCATTCCTGCACGCGAGGAGCTTCGCGGACGGCTTGATACCGTCCTCGATGCGGTTTACGCAGCATTTGCTGAGGGATGGTCGGACGCTGCTGGAACGGATGTGGCGCGCCGCGATCTGGCGGAAGAGGCGATCTTCCTCTGCCGGGTGGTGACGGACTTGTTGCCGCTGGAGCCGGAGGGTCTTGGATTGCTGGCGCTGATGCTTCATGCGGAGGCACGAAGGCCTGCAAGGCGCAACGCGGAAGGCGATTATGTGCCACTGGCCGAACAAGATCCCGCAGCGTGGAACTCAGAGATGATCGAAGAGGCGGAAACGCTGCTGCGGCGGGCGAGCGCCCTCGGATCGATGGGTCGCTATCAACTGGAAGGCGCAATTCAATCAGCACATGTGGCGCGACGCCTGACGGGCCGTTCCAACTGGGCGGCTGTGGTGCAGCTCTATGACGCGCTTTTGGTGATAAGCGGGTCTCCAGTGGCCGCTCTGAATCGCGCATTGGCAATCGCCGAACTCAACGGCGCGGCTGCGGCACTCGATGCGATCGACTCCGCTGCGGCTGATGCGCGGCTCGCTGACTACCAGCCTTACTGGGCGGCTCGCGCGGAGTTGCTGGCACGAACAGGCGCACACCAACAAGCATGCCATGCATACGACATCGCAATAGGGTTGGAACGCGATCCATCAGTGCGGCGATTTCTTGAGCAGCGACGAGCGTCGCTGGCTCGGTAATATCTATCGGCTTACCCTCAAAAAATCCGCATTCCTTCACAACTTTTGCCCGCAAGAGCAATGCTTAACTCGCGAGTGCCGCCTTGACTGCTTCGCTCACGATACGGCCTTCGGCGCGGACGCCGGCTTGCTGCAATTTCGCCTGGACAGCCTTGATGACAATACCCATCTCTTTGGGTCCGGGCTTCTGGCCGCTGGCACTGGACTGCTCGGAGATGGCTTCCTCAACCAAGACTCGAAGACCCGATTCATCGAGTGCCTTCGGGAGAAACTCCTCGATGACCACGATTTCCGCTGCCTCCTTGGCGGCAAGCTCGGGCCGGTTCCCTTTGGTGAACTGGTCGATGGAGTCGCGCCGCTGCTTAATCATCGTTGCAAGCGCCTGCTGCTCTTCTGTAGGCGTTAACGCTGCGCGCTTTTCGATGGATTTGTTCTTCAGTGCGTTTTTGATGAGGCGCAAGGTGCCGACGCGTTCGGAGTCGCGGAGCTTCATGGCGGTTATAACTTGCTGACTAATAATGCCTTCGAGTGCACCTGCTTCGACCATAGGTTCCTCCCAATCATTGCTGCCAAAGAGAATTGTACTGACCAACGCACTTAAACGCATAACCCCGCTATGCTGGCAGTTTTCCACCGTAATTAATTCACATAAATCACAAATATGTGTATTATGTGATTTTACCGTACTCGGAGGAGATCCCATGATTCGCAAGACTCGCCTTTTCACCCCAGGCCCGACGCCGCTGTTGCCGGCAGCCCAGTTTGCCATGGCTGCAGCCGACATCCATCACCGCACACCGGAGTTCCGCGCCCTGTTTCTTAAGGTGCTAGCCCAGCTGAAGGTCTTCGTTGGTACGAAGAACGACGTGCTTCTGCTGTCAAGCTCGGGGACCGGTGCGATGGAAGCGTCTGTTTCGAATCTAACTTCGCCCGGAGACCGGGTGCTGGTGCTGACCGCAGGCAAATTTGGCGAGCGATGGGTTGACCTGACCAAGGCATTCGGCTGTGAGGTGGACGTGTTGAAGGCCCCGTACGGCGAGACCTTTGACTTGGCCGAAATTCGCAAAGCGCTCAAGCCGGAGCATCGTGCGGTCTACCTGCAGGCAACGGAGACCTCCACTGCGGTGCGACATGACGTGGAAGCCATCGCCAAGCTGCTGAAGGAAGCGGCGCCCGAGGCCCTGCTGGTTGTCGATGGAATTACCGGGCTGGGGACCACGCACTTTGATGTGGATGTCTGGGGAATCGACATCCTGATCGGCGGATCGCAGAAGGCTGTGATGATTCCGCCGGGCCTCGCCTACCTCAGCGTGAGCGAAAAGGCGTGGGCCGCGATGGAGAAGTCGAAAAATCCTCGCTACTACTTTGACCTGCGCAAGGAACGCAAGAACGCGGTCAAAGGCGAGAGCGCCTATACGCCAGCTGTGGCGCTCGTCGCTGGCTTGGGCGCAGCGCTGGACTACATTGCGGGGCAGGCCGACGGCGATCTTGAAAAAGGACGCATCGCGCTCATCGATAACGCGCAGGTGAATGCGGCGGCCACGCGCGCCGGGCTTGTGAAGCTGGGCTTCACACTGTTTGCGCCGACGGCCCCCGCTGCGGCTGCAACTGCGGTGGCTGTGCCTCAGGGCATGAATTCCGGCGACGTGGTAAAGGCGCTCAAGACGAAGTTTGCGCTGGTGACCGCCAATGGTCAGGGTGAGATGCAGGGCAAGATTTTCCGGGTGGCGCATCTCGGATTCTTCGACTACCTCGATACGATTGCACTGCTAGGCGCGATGGAACACATTGCGAAGGACACGCTCGGGCTGCCTGTAGTTTATGGCCAAGCGGTGGCGGCCGCGCAGCAGGTGTACGCAGAGGCAGCTTCTAGCCTCTAGTTTCTAGCTTTCATCTTTTAGCTCCTTGCTTGGTTACGGGGATCGCACTACCCCATCGACCGCGCGAATCTCGCATGAACACGCAATTTGGACGACGGACCATTTTGGGTTTTTTGTATTTAGCTAGAAGCTAGGAGCAGTCTTTATGGAACTCAGTTTTGGAGAGAAGCTGGTCATCGCGCGCAAGCAGCTTGATCTCTATGCCTACCAAATGGCGGAGCAACTTGGCGTGCACCCGAACTCGATCACGAAGTACGAGCGAGGCGAGGGCAAGCCGCATGCGGCCGTGATGCGCATGTTTGACCTGCTGTGTGAAAAGCAGGGCGTCCGTTTTGACGAATACGAAGCTGGGTCCGCCACGGCGGACAAGGGAGAGACGATGAAGATCGTTTTGGCGGAGAAAGTTTCACCGGCAACGTTGGCTGTATTTGCGGCTGAGCCGGGATGGGAAGTTTTGACGCACGATCAGTTGCCTGACGGGTTGCCGGCTGCGCTGGCGGATGCCGATGCGCTGGTGGTGCGCAGCGCTGTGCAAGTGGACGATGCGCTCATGGAACACGCTCCGAAGCTGCGCGTCGTTGGCCGTGCGGGCGTGGGCGTCGACAACATCGATGCGGATGCGGCGACGCGGCGCGGCATCGTGGTGATGAACACTCCGGGCGCAAACGCCGTTGCCGTGGCCGAATTGACAGTCGGCCTGATGCTCGCGCTGGCACGCAAATTGCCCGCGGCAAACACGACGATGCATGCCGGAAAGTGGGAGAAGAAGAGCCTGCAAGGCGCGGAGTTGCGCGGCAAAATTCTGGGCATTCTCGGTCTCGGCCGCATCGGCCTTGAAGTGGCGAAGCGTGCGCGCGGTTTTGGCCTCGAGATTATCGGGAGCGATCCGTTTGTGTCGGCTGCAGTGGCGCGTGAGAACGGCATCAAGCTGGTGACGCTCGATGAGCTGATCGCCGGTTCTGACTACATCACGCTACACGTCGGGCTGACCCCGCAGACTGCCGGTGTCATCAATGCGAAGTCGCTGGCGGCGATGAAGAAGGGCGTGCGCATCATCAACTGCGCGCGCGGCGAACTCGTGGATGACGCGGCGCTGGTCGCAGCGCTGAAGAGCGGGCAGGTTGGCGGAGCGGCGCTCGATGTCTTCACCGTCGAGCCACCGAAGGATTCGCCTTATGCAGCACTCGATAACGTAATTCTCACGCCGCATATCGCCGGATCGACCGCGGAGGCGCAAGAGGCGGTCGGCATTCAGATCGCGATGCAGGTGCGCGAGTATCTGAAGCTCGGCGTAGTGCAGAATGCGGTGAATCTGCCTTCGTTGAGCCACGAAGAATACGTTCAGCTCGCTCCTTATATCGATCTGGCCGGGCGGCTCGGTTCGTTTCTTGCGCAGGCCGGCAAGGGCGGCATCGAGGCGATTCACCTCATCTATGGTGGAGCGCTGGCCGAGGCCAAGACCGACCTGGTGCGTAACGCAGCGATCGAAGGGCTGCTGCAAGGCTCGGAGAATGTGAACCGCATCAACGCGGCCGCGGTGGCACAGGAGCGCGGCATTCGCGTTCACGAGGAAAAGCAGGAGATCCAGCGAGGCGGCGCCGCGACGGTGTTGACAGTCGAATTGCACTCGGCCACTGGAGGCCATCACGCGATTGCGACGGTGATTCACGGCGAACAGCCAAGGCTGCTGGAGTTCGATGGCATCGATATCGAAGCGCCGCTCGAAGGGAATCTGCTGGTGTGCCGCAACCTCGACGTACCGGGCGTGATCGGAAAGATCGGTACGATTCTCGGTGAGCAAGGCGTCAACATCGCCAACTTCGCGTTGGGCCGCGAACGAGGCGGCAAGCAGCCGGTGAAGGCGCTGGCTGTAGTGCAGGTAGACGCGCCGGTGTCAGGTGCAGTGCTCGATGCGCTGCAGACCATTGAAGCATTGCTTGAGGCAAAGCTCGTGCAACTCTAAGGTTGCATGACGATTGTCCAAAAATGAATAACCACCGCCAACCAGCGGTGGTTATTCATTTTGGGCCGGTGATTCGCCCAGAATCTCGGAAGCCGGGAGATTCCTTCGCCTGCAGTGTTCGTGGAGCGCACACACGATAAGGGTAGGCGATTCAGCCGAGGCCGCTTCCAATGCGCTGAAGAGAAGACTATATTTCAACCATATTCCAAAAGTTCCGAGATGGTCATTGATTGGATACTCTTTGACGCACTCATTGGGAATTTGCAGATGAAGAGATGGAAGAAGTGGTTCTTTGCCGTTTGTATTTTTGGGCTCCTGGGCCTTGCCTACTGGAAGTTCGCGATTCCTACCCATCGAGTTGAAACCCACTCCGAACTATTCATGCTCGGCGATCTGGACGGTGATCATCGATGGACTGCCAACGACCTGAAGGTACTCGATTCCTTTCTCAAGGATCCGTTCGCGATTTCCGATGCGGTGGCACTTCAGGTCGACATGAATCAGAACGGACTGATAGACGATGAGGACATCAGGCTTCTTCGCGCACTTGTCGAATCGGGAAGTGATCCCTATGCAGCGGAAGAAAACGCACGGGCCAAAGGTGACTCGTTTCCTCGGCCTCGCGAGTTCTATCGATATGTCACACTGTCCGAATATCATCCCCGTCCGTTATGGGCTTTGTCCTACCCTGTCGCAGGCGACTCGGTGCTGACCTGGCTTCCTAGTCTCCATCCACCCGTGAGCACCAGTTCATATTCAGACGGGCTCGACGCCGCCATCTACTCTGAGGCAATCCGATTTGATCAGGATTGGCGGAAGCGGGAGCCGCAACTTCTCCCTATGGAGCGCGAATACGCATCTGAAAAGCTGGCGCGCATGAGGACGCTTCAACTAGGTGGCGATCGTTTCGAGTTGCTCCTTACTCTCATAGATGGAGTCGAGGATGCCGAAACACTCACCGAGCGGGATCAACCGGCGGGATCAACCGGCGTTTCCCTTGAAACTTCTGGTTTTCCGCGATCATTTGCGTGAGACGCTCAAATCGCCTGTTTACGCTGAGTTCAAGGAGGGCAAACAACCCTGGCAAGCGGTGCTCAAAGTCGTCTCCGGCCATCTTCAGTCTGACCTCGGACTCACCTATGACTTCGAATTGCTTGGTCCTCCCAGAAATCTAACTCACCTCCAAAACTACCTCCAACGCTCCGAATGGCAATACTACAAAAGCTCTGCAAGGGAAGAGGATTTTCGCGCGCTCATCAGCTTCGCGCAGCATGACCCCCGCTATCTGCGCGCGGTCTCCCGAACAAGTCGTAAGCTTACGGACACAGGTGAAGTGAATCACAATCTGCCGATGGAGCTTTTATTCCGCGAGGCCCTCCGCATCAAGGGTGACGACAAGAAGAAAGCGGTCGGGTTACTCGACGAGGCTATTCGCATTCCATATATGTGGGTGAAATCGATACCGCGCGAGGCGCTACCCAGTTCTCTCGCTCTTGATAATTTCCTTCTCCCGGGCAACAAAGAAGACGGTTTCGACAAGAGTAGGCACTGGAATGTTTTTGGCGGAATTTGTCTGTATAAATCACCTCAAGAATCGCTCGATCTTGCTCTCAAGCGTGAGATGCAGGATCTCCGCGATGGACACTACTCGCAGGATGAGATGCGTGAGTTCTTTCGGGACATGATCGCGGACCTGAACGGAATGTACTATGTCATGACCGTAAACTCAGAATTGCTCAACAGCCACAGTTAGCTTTCGAACTCACATCTGTATAATTCCGAAAACTTTCCAAGAGAGATGCGGCTTGCCTTGAAGGATCGGTACCTGTCGAGAAATGGCGTTCGGCGAGACAGGCGCGAGAGCTTCGGCTTATCGCCGGAGAATTTGCGCACGTTGCGCGCGCTGAAGACGCCGGCGCGAATCCAGAAGTTCATCGACGCTCTGCCGTACCAGTACGCGGACACGGCGCGGTCTCCGCAACGCGCGCTGCGTGAGCACAAGGGACACTGCCTCGAGGGAGCACTGCTGGCCGCTGCCGCCCTGCGTGTCAACGGCCATCCGCCGCTGCTGATGGATCTGGAAGCCGTGCGTGACGACGATCATGTGGTGGCCATTTACCGCGAAGGCAGCCTGTGGGGAGGCATTGCCAAATCGAACTTTGCAGGGCTGCGCTTCCGCGCGCCTATCTACCGCACGCTGCGCGAGCTGGCGCTCAGCTACTTTGAGCATTACTACAACCTGCGCGGCGAACGCACTTTGCGTTCCTACTCGGGACCGGTGAATCTGGAGCGCTTAGACAGCTTGCAGTGGATGACCTCGGAGGAAGACGTTTGGTGCGTCCCGGAGCTCCTCATCGCGGCCAGGCACTACCCGCTCTTTCCCGACAAGGTGGCGCGCGCACTGCCCCGGCTCGACCGCCGCACCTTCGAGGCAGGAATGCACGGCTGGACGAAGCACTGAAGAGAGTCGCGCGCGATGCGGATGCCCGCCTCTCCGGCCCGCCGCGGCTATTCGCGGCCACTGTTAGCTTGACTCCCAAATTCGTTCAGTTTGAAATGCTGTTGCGCATTTGCTTTGAAAGGACAATAGATCGGTGTCTTGAGATGGTATGACTTTCATCACAGGCTGCGGAAGAACTCACTCCGAGTCGCGCTTTGAAAGGGCACGGCTTCAGCCGTGCCGCAAGAGCCGGAAAGATAAGGGGTTTTAACCCCTGAGGCATTCGGCGCCAGACCGGGGTTGGCAAGTCAGCGGGTGAGCGAGGCGGAATGTCTCAGATGCCCGCGTACCACGCATAACCGGCTTCTGGGGACGCGGAGCCCAGACCCTTGCCGAAGTGTTTGAGCGAGTCGGTGGCCGTGATGCGGGTGATGTACTTCACGCTCTTGTAGCCTAGCTGGCGAGGCACGCGCAAGCGAAGCGGACCGCCGAACGACACAGGGAGATCGCCGTCGTTCATTCCCATGGTGAGAAAAGTCTGAGGATGCACGCCATCGGCCATGTCGATGCTTTCCCACCAGTCGGGCTCGATGGAGAAGTACACGATATACCGCGCCTGCGGCAACACCCCGACGGCATCGAGCACATTCACCAGAGGCGTTCCGATCCACTCGGCAATATAAGACCAGCCTTCCTCGCACATCACTTCGGTGATTTGATTGTGGACGGGAAGACTCTTGAGATCGGACAGCGAAAAAGAAGCGGGCCGCGCGACCATGCCGTCCACAGTCAGTCGCCAGTCAGCAAATCCGGCAGCCTGATGGCGCTTGAATGCATCGCTGGGAGGGGCGAGTTCGTTGCCGAAGGGCCTCTCGGAAATCATGCTGCGCGGGAACTCGCGGGCCAGAGAGTGTCTGGTGAGAAGCCGCTGGGCGGCGTAGGTCAGCGTTTCGCCGGGGCCGTAGATGCCGCCGCTATCGGGAGGGATAAGCCCATATCGCCGTGCGAGGTGGGAAGCCGTGGCCAGACCCGCCACGCCCGCTGCGGCGGCAAGACCGGTGGTGATGAGCTTTCTGCGTGAGATGTTGCTCATATGCGCTCCGAGGGCGTTACGACATGCCCGGTAATCATGGCCCGCATGCGACTTCTGAATCCGGCAAGAACAATCATCGCAACGTGGACCACGAGGAAAAACACGAGAAATCCGGACACAAAAAAATGCAGGGTGCGTGCGGATTGCCGGCCCCCTAGCACGTTAACGAGCGCCGGTACTGCGGAATTGAAGGCCGGAGAGAGGGCGAGGCCGGTCAAAATGACCAGGGGAAACAAGACGAAGATCACCGACAGATATGCAGTACGCTGCACAACGTTGTAGGCGTGGCTCTCCGCCGGATCGGGCGGTGCGCGGCGAAGATATTTTCCGAAGACCTCACGGAACGCGCGCCAACCGCTGTTGGGCGGCTGCGGCAGCAGGTTCTTGCGGAAGTGGGCGGTGAGGAGGCCTGCGGCCACGTAGACCAGGCCGGTCAGGACCAGAACCCATGCGGCCTCAAAGTGGAGATAGCGGCTCCATCCATTCTGGTCGGGCATGGTGTAGCCGTAGCCGGTGGGAACCGTGCCTCGCGATGCGGGGATGTGCAGAGTGAACAGCGCAGGAGTGCCCGAGTTGCCTGTTTCACCCCAATAGAACCGCGGATGAGAGATCACGATCTCAGCGCCGGTGACGAGCAGTGCAAAGAAAGCAATCACGGTGATCCAGTGGGTCACACGGACGAGCGCGGTATGCCGCCGAGTTGCTGAAATTTGGGGCGAGGAAGTGACTGGCACGCCGGGAGAATAGCATAAACCGGATACGAATGACCCGCGGAATTCTTTAGAGCGGTGTTGAGACACTTTGACAGGTTGAAAACGGTTCAGCTGTTCTCCAATTGCTGTAGATCAAAGGATCATCAGCTAAGTGGCTTTTTCCTCAAGAAAAAGCCACCTTGTATGGAACGGGAGATGCCACATAGAAATTGGAGAACAGCTCTAAGATCGCGTATCCCGCTTTCTCTGGTTCCAACACAGGGACAGGGAGCACCCGGCGGTCGAGTTGAGAGCCATCCGGAAGTCATCCCTTGGGAGACGTTTCAGACACCCCTTAATCTCCTGCAAACCCGCGCGAGACAATCCAATCCAATGTAATACCTAGACGTCGATGTTCCACGTGGAACAATTCTGAAAATGTTCCACGTGGAACAATTTGCCGAACTATTGCACTGGGTGGGCAGTGCCTTTGCTCAGACTTTCGTCAATGATGCTTTTCACTTTGCGGTCGGCTTCCTGCGCGATTCTTCCCTGCTCTGTGCCGAGGCGGCCTTGTTGCGCGCCCAGTTCGCCTTGCTGCGAACCGAGCTTGCCTATCTTTGCTCCGAACTCGCCTTGCTTGGCGCCGATGCGTCCCTGGATCTCGCCCATCTTGCCTTGCAGATCTCCGAGCTTGCTTTGAATGTCCGCGAATTGCTCTTCGGTCAGAACCTTTCCCTGATTGGCTTTGAGCTTGGCCATGGCGGCCTCGAGTTCAGCAATCTCTTTGCTCATGTCAGGGGTAGGAACGCTGGCGAACTCCTGCTGGCGACCCAGATCTTCCTGCTGCTTGCCCAGAACTTCCTGGCGGCGGCCGAGCTCTTCCTGCTGCTTGCCGAGCGCTTCCATGGGCTTATACATGTCTTCAATCTGATTCACGATGGCCGGGTCGTCGATGTAGTAGGACTTGCCGTTGCGCGTGAACCAGAGAAAGTCTCCGTGCGCCATCTTGCGGGCTTTTTCAAACTCTTCTTTGCGGCCGTCGAACCACTCGCCGGAGAATTGAACGTTCTGCCCGTCGCCTTTGATGATGGCGTAGGAGTCGCCGTTTGGTGAGTTGAAGTAACGGTAAAAGCGACCGCTGCCATGCGAGTCGTGATTCTCGTTCTTATTGGAATCGGATTGCTTGAGAGCGAAATAACGCACGGTCGTTTTGCCGCCGGGGCTGGTGACGTTGAACGTCTTGCCATCTCTGACGATGATGGTCCTGCCTTTTCTCACCGTCATCGTTTTGCCATCCGCGGACGTGAATGTCCTTTCGTCGTCATCCGGAGACGGTGGTGCCATATCAGGCGACGGTGGTGCCA
>WNGL01018709.1_pt1 | contig 12701 bp, 11 predicted proteins | sample 5400591 | NCBI WGS metagenome assembly WNGL01 (sample SAMN13153377, study PRJNA577476) | soil metagenome | isolation source: 80 cm soil or saprolite under Garry oak tree replicate 1 | place: USA:California | collected 2016-06-15
GTTGCACTTGCCGAAGGATTGGCGCTTGAGCGCGAACTGCAGCAACTGTGCTTCCAGAGCGAGGATGCGAAAGAAGGAATTGCTGCCAATATTGAAAAACGCAAAGGAACCTTTGCAGGACGGTAGAGGATACAAGTATTAAATTGGATGGCTTGTAAATCCTTACTAAAGGTAGTGTAGCTATTCAGGACTTCTCGCCGCCTACGGCGGCTCGCCCATTGATGTATGAGTGGCAGACCGTGCGGCCGCAGGCCGCACGGTCTGCCACTCATACAAAACCCGTGCGAACTGCCGCAGGCAGTGAGGAATCAAGAAGAGAGGCGACCCGAAAAGTTACAAGGGAGTAAGAAAATGCGGCTCAAAGTGATTCTAGAACCAAGTGACGAGGGGGGTTATACAGTCTTTGTACCATCGCTGCCAGGCTGTATCAGCGAAGGAGCGTCGGTTGAAGAGGCATTAGAGAACATTAAAGAGGCAATAGAGCTGTATCTCGAGCCTGTAGAGGATGATTGGGTGATGGAAGAGAATGCTGCAGTGCAGGAGATTGAGGTGTGACTAAGGTCCCCAATCTGTCCTACATCCAGATTATTCGAGCTTTACAGCGAGATGGATGGATTGTTGTACGTCAACATGGAAGCCATATTCGACTCCAAAAGCATACAGAAGATACAGTTCTCAAGATTACAGTTCCAGCTCATCGACCAGTAAAGAGTTCAACCTTAGCCCATATTCTTAAGCAAGCGCGATTAAGCGTAGATAGATTTCTTGAGTTGTTATAATATTAAGTGCCCCCAGAATTGGTAATATCGTATGCCTTACCTGCATATTCGTCTCCGTCAGGATATCCTCTGGCTGATTCTTGACCGGCCGCCGCTCAACGTCCTCAACATTGAAATGCTTGACCAATTGACAACTGCTATGCGTCGCGCTATTAAGAACTCACCGCGTTTGATCGTCATTACGGGTGCAGGTGAGCGAGCCTTCTGTGCGGGAGTTGACATTCATGACCACCTGGATGGTCGCGAGGTAGAGATGCTGCGGGTCGTGCGGGATAACTGTGCTGCTTTCGAGGAACTCCACGCACGCAATATTCCCACCGTCGCGCTCGTCAAGGGTCATGCTCTCGGCGGTGGTTGCGAATTAGCTGCACTCTGCGATATTGTCATTGCCCATGAAAACGCGACTTTCGGTCTGCCTGAAGTGAACCTGGGCGTCTTTCCACCTGTTGCCGCCGTCTATTTTCCTTCACTTATTGGCCACAATGCTACCATGCGCCTGATGTTAACCGGCGAAATCATCACTGCACATGAGGCTCTCCGTTTAGGCCTCGCTCACCAGGTGCTCTCTTCTTCACGCTTCCTCCCCGATGCCGAAGAACTCCTCACCGTGCTGGCTGCGCAAAGGGCATAAACTCTCTACGTTCATAATTAATGAGCATCTATAGTAACGTGAGATGGCATGGGTTCATGCTATCAAAACTTATTGTAGGTTATACGAGGGAACTTTCTTACAAGAAGAAACGTCTTGACATAGTGAAGGTTGTGGCCGCCGTAGAAAAACAACAGAGGACACAAAGGAGGAGTTTTCATAATGCGTAAATCTAAAGTTAGCCGTCAAGGTAGTGATTATATTATCCGGCGCCGATCGTTCTTATTCTTAGTGCCACTTGCCCTGGTACTCGCTTTCGTACTTGCCGCCTGTGGGTCAAACGGTGGCACAATCACAGGAGCAGGGCCAACTTCCACTCCCACTTCTAGACCTACAACCGTCAGCGTTGCTACCCCCGAAGGCTGTCCCAATAATGCAGTGGTGAATCCGCCGCAAAATAAGCCCAATGTCACGGTACTGCTCAAGAACAGCAATGGCACTATCACCGCCCATAATGGAGACTTGATAGAGGTCCGTTTGCCATTTGGTGAGCAGTGGAGCGGCCCTACTACTTCAGAAGGGGGACTCCAATTGCAAACACCAGCAGGCTATGCTTTGAATTCCGATAAGGTATGCATCTGGCGTTTCATCGCCCAGGGTAGCGGGACGACGCAGCTGACTTTTTCCGCTAAGGCCATTTGTCAAAAAGGTCAATTGTGCCCGCAATACGTTTTGAACGTGCCATTCAGCATCGATGTGAAATAAAATTAGAAGTCATGGTCAAAGAAAAAGGAGCGCGAGGCCTCGCGCTCCTTTTTCTTTGACCATGACTGTTCACTTTACAACAGCTCTACCATTTGTGCAGCAAATTCGCCATACCCTCGACGCCCTGGACTACGATGTCGGCGTTTGCCAGCATTTCGGGGAGGGTATCAGGATGTTGAACGACGATGGCGAGTGCTGCAATGCCTTCCTGTCGCAGTCTAGCTATTTCTAGAACGGCATCCAGGTCGGTACGATCATCACCGGCGAAGGTAACGCCGTGTAGATCAAAACGCTGCACAATCACTCCAGGCAAAGTGGGGAGATGTTGTTCGACAAGGTCGAGCAGGTATTTGCCGGGTTCAATATAGGCCAGGGCCTCCGGTAGAATCTCCACGGGATGCGACGTGGGTAGTCCGTCGCTCCATTCCAGGCCATGAGTGCCAATGTAAGTCAGTCCATCTACATTGACCATGGCCGCTCCATCCTCGATAGCCCGTCCGGTCATGATGGCAATATGGGCATGCTCCCTGGCGCGCTCTAACAAAGGCGCGACCCCCGGATAGAGTCGTGCCTCCTCGGGCGTTGGCGCAATAGGGCTGAGGGTTCCGTCAATGTCGAAGACGAGGCCGAGGGGTTTTTTGGTTAGGACGGTTTGCAGGTCTAATGGGGACATGTATCGTTTCTCTCCGTTAGTTGTTTTTCTAATAGCCAGTTCTTAAAGAGCGTAATTTCCGTTGCCTAAGTTGATAATCGATGCGTGGAGACGTGAAGCAGCCAGGTCTTCGAGGAAGATGTCACTTTCGTGGCTTCGTCCAATGCTACGTGATTCTTTACACTTTCTTGCTATCGCTCTTCAGTGAAATCATAGCCTCTATACTTGTTCGTGTCAATGATCTATTTGTAATCTTAACTCTCAGGTCTCTGCTTTCTTCTTGACTCCTCACTGCCTGCGGCAGTTCGCAAGGGTTTATTGTGAGGTGCGGATTTTGCCACCGCGGTGGCAAAATCCGCACCTCACAATGGGCGGGCGAACGCGACGATCCGGAGGCAACCAGGGCGAAGATCAAGCGCGGCAAAATCCGCACCTCACAATGGGTGGGAGAGTCGCCTACGGCGGGGAGTCCTGAAGACTTACTTGAATTCATAAAGCTGTTTTTCCCTTTTCAGCATGTTAAAAAAGAATAGTATATTAGTATATAATGTAGGGAACAATTGGTTTGGTAACTACCCAAGTACCGGACTTATGCCGCCTGCGGCGGCGAATGAGAAGGAGGGGAGTGAACTGGGGACACCCCAGACCCCGGCAGGAGGACTGCCGTCCCCCTGCACCCCCTGCTCAAAAGGAGAAAAACATGTGTGGCCGCTATACACTTACCGTTGACGTCAAAACCATTGCCGAAACTTTTGGTGTCGCACCAGCAATAGAAGCAGCACCGCGCTATAATATCGCACCAACGCAGGAGGTGGTCAGCATTTTGAGCAATGGCTCGGTTCACCTGGATTGGTTGCAGTGGGGGTTGATCCCTTCGTGGGCCAAAGATGAGTCGATTGGCTCGAAGATGATTAACGCCAGGGCAGAGACATTGGCCGAGAAGCCTAGCTTCAAGAGGTTGTTGCGCTCTAAACGCTGCCTCGTGGTTGCCGATGGTTTCTATGAGTGGAAGAAAGAGCAGGGGGGCAAAACTCCCATGTATATCACATTGAAAAGCGGCAGTCCCTTCGCCTTTGCCGGTCTCTGGGACCTCTGGCATAGTCCTGATGGCCAGGAAATACGCAGCTGCACCATCGTCACTACGCAGCCAAACGCTGTAGTGGCTTCTATCCACGACCGCATGCCGGCCATTCTCTTGCCCGACGCCCGTGAGATGTGGCTTGATACCAGCCTCAAGGATGAGCATGCCCTCCTGCCTTTGCTTGCTCCCTACCCCGCTGATGAAATGACGGCCCGGGCCGTTTCGCGCCTGGTAAACAATCCAAAGGTTGAAGGGGCTGAGCTGATTGCGTAGAATTCATCGTGCCTGAATGCGCAGCGCCATCCGTGAAGCGGTAGCGAGCTCTTTACCGGGAGCCGCAAGCGAGCGGATGGCGTCAATCGTCTCCTGGGCATTGCGCACGAACTCGGTCCGCACAGGTAGATGCGTCTTGAACTCATCTAGTGTCATGTCGTCCAGGAAGCGCACACCCTCGTTGTCTAACATTACACGGGGCAGCAGCACAAGGTCGCCTAAATCATCGTTCTCTTCCAGGGCTGCCAGCACATCCTGACCACACAGGAGGCCTGCAACGGTGACTTCTGCTCCAAAGAATTTGTTCACGACCGGCAGTACCTGTACCTCAAGGCGCTCGACGTGGCGTATATCTTCCGCGAGTTGTTCAATAACAGGTTGCGCCATGGTACTGGTGACCAGCGTCACACGACGTGCTTCTGGTAGAGATGTTGGAAGCCTGCGCTTGCCGCGATTCCACTGCTCAATCAAAAAGCGGGTCATACCCACGCCGTTCTCGATTTGCGAGTAAGAGCCGTAATGTTGGGGCGGTGGGAATTCACGACCTGTCAGGTAGTACCATTCATCTGAAAGATAGACGAATGGGTAGCCATCGGGGTGTTGTGCCTCAAAGTAACGCTGGTGGGCCTCGACTTGTTCAATAATCGCCCCGGCCTCCTCGCGGGTGTAGTGACGCAATGGAGGCAGGTCGCCGGTCTTAATCATGTTGTTATATTTGGTCAGACCTACAGGCACCACCGAGATAGATTCGACGACAGGTCGTAATTTCTCAAGGTCCTGAATGCTACGATCCAGGTGCGGGCCATCGTTAATAGTCGGGCAGAGGACAAGTTGAGTATGACAGGTGATGTGCATACTGCCCAAACGATCGATGTGGTCAAGAATATCGCCTGCTCGTGGACCATCCACCATCTTGCGACGTAATTCAGGTTCGGTCGCGTGCACGGATACATAGAGCGGCGTCAACTTCTGCTCATCGAGGCGCTGCCAGTCGTGTTCTTTCAGGTTGGTCAGTGTGATAAAGTTTCCAAAGAGGAATGAGTAGCGGTAGTCATCATCCCCTTAATAAAACAGAAGACACATTTATTGGCGCACTGCCGGATAAAAGGTGCTGGCTCTTCTCCGAAGAGCACACCCAGATTTTCATCGATTGACTTGGTGATGCGCACTTCATGCTGATTTTGCTGCCGCTCAAAGCCAATGGTCAGATCTTCATCGGCGGCGTAGAAGCGATAATCCACCAGATCGCGCATAATATTGCCATTAATCGTGCGAATAAGGTCACCAGGTTGTATCCCTACACGGTCGGCAGGGCTTTCAGGTATTACCTCACGCACCCATCCATACATTTTTGGCATAAGTTGTTCCTTAGAAAAAAAAGACCAGGGGCGGATTTGAAGATCGTTCCCCGAGGAAATGCAGATATGTATCCTGATGATTATAACCGCCATGAGGGGATACGTCAAATTTTTTGGACAGAGGTTTGTTGCCGTGAATCTGGACAAAAGCAGCTGAAATGACTATACTAGTAGAAGATAAATGTATCAATGTGTCACAAGGAGTATGATTCTGCATGGGTGAGAAGCCTGTTTCAAAGGATCCCCCCTCTTTTATTCTGGCGCCTGCGACCTTTGAAGATCAATACAAACGACGACCACCGGTGCAACAAGCGTCATGGTGGACACTCTGCACAAGGTGGCTGCAATATCATAGTATCCAGGTACGATGGGATATAGAACGCTGGCTTGCCCGACTCTTTCATCGTCGTTGGGGAGCGTAATTTCCTCGCCCTATTTAAGCGCTACTTTGTTTTTTTGGGCTTCGGTACGGGTTGCACCGGCAATGTCTTGAAGTGTACATGAATACGCTGCGACCAGAACGGCATCCAGTGAAAGAAACCCGGATAGACCGTAATCTGGCTATCCCGCGCTTGCGGTATGCCATTAGTGCCAACCAGAGCATGCTGGGCGGCATCTAGAGGCTTGCCAGAGATCAGGTTGCGTACGGCATCTTCAGAAATTTGCGCTGCGACCTGCCCTACCGCAGTGAGCTTCAGCACGAGGGCGTGCCCATCTTTGGCTGGCTGGTTTTTCAACTGCTTCAGTTGCACTGGTTGCTGCGGGACAAGAGCTAAACCACTCCTTTGCCTGTTGAGGGTATCTTTGAGTTGAGCCGCTGCCGCTGCTTGCAGGTCGGCGGCACGGACGACCAGGACGGTCATGTGCAGCTTGAGCGTTTCCCTGAAGGTTCCATCAGTGGCAACTCGCCCAACGGCAGGCGTCGCGATAGGCGTCTCAACCTGGATGGGTGTGCCCTGCTGATCGCCCGGGTGCACGTTCTTTTTCAAGAAGTCCTTGACTTGCGCCTGCACCTGGCTATCCAGGGTGGTCCTTTCTGCATTCACATCATTGCTGTTCACACTGGTAGCGATGCCAGCGCCACCACCTGTCGTGGGATCAGTATTCGTCACGCTCAATGCCAGCCTGGTGATACTGGGGTTGGCTTGAAGAATCCTGGTCTGGCTATCCGAAGGTATCGTAATGATGCTATTAGCAGGAACATTGCCGCTTGCACCAGGATTTTGTGCCTGGATGGGGGTAACTAGAGGATTACCTGGCAATACCTCTGGCTCTGCCTGTGTGACAAATGGCACCCCATTTTTCGTGGAAACGATGGTGCCAGTTGGAATGATTATCGGGGTGGCGCCGGTATTGGTAAAGACCACATTGCCTGTGGCTGCTTTCGTTCCCACGGTGGTGCTGCCAGTCGCGTGTCCAAGCCCTGTGACAGTGGTATCAAAAACGAGCGTGTGAGCAGGAAGGGTCTGGTGGACAACATCCTGGCGACTGGTGGCTGTGGCTGTCAGCGTCATTTGCACAGGGTAATCCTTTGATGAAAGTGTGACGGCCACATCAGCCGAAGGAACGAGAAATGCCAGCAACACAACGATGAGCAGGGTCAGGATAACCAGGAGGGGCGCCACCATACGGCCGCTACTTACCCTCTTCCTCGCCTGTTGAGGTCGAGCAGCTGCGGGCTGCCTTCTAAAGCCCGGGATAGCTCCAGTGGCAGCACGGTTACTGGAGGGAGGTTTCTTCAGCTGTGACTGCCCTGCCCTGGGCTTCGGCTGAGTGCGCGTTTGAGGTTGAGGCAAAGCCACCGGCTGGGGAGGGCGATTACCAGTCCCTAAAGTAGAGGGGGTCTGCTTTCCATGTTCCCCAACCAGGCTTCCTGATGGACGGGCAGTGGGTGGAGGAGGTGAAAGCTGTTCCTGTTGATCGTAAACCGGCGGCAACTCCATATCATCAGAGTCCGGCTGAGGCAGGGAAGACTGGGGAGACTGCGGAGACTGCGGAGACTGCCGAGGCACCGGTGGTAGAACTTTGCCTGTACGGTTAGTGCGTGGACGAATCCCGTGAACACGTGATGGCCCTTGTATATCCTGCTCCTCATCAGGGGCTGGCATGGTCCAGGAGGGAGACGAAGAGTCAGAAACATCAACGATCTCGCCCAGGTCTCCCTGGTCCTCGATATGTATACCATCGATGGAGGTTGGGTAATCAGCGAGATCAGGAACTTTATCAGCCATCTCATCCATGGAAACGGAAGCTCGTTGCTCTGGTAAAGGTACAGATTGGGCATCCTCCAGGTAGGTAAATGGGCCATCAGCCTCATGATGAGAGGGCAGATCAAATATTTGTGGTTTTGCCTCCTCAGAAGCTATGTGCGCCTCCTCAGAGGCCCTTTGTGGTTTTGCCTGCCAGGGCGTGTCTTTGTCAGGCATTGGCACCGTTGTATCCGCGTCGCTTTGCTGGGCGGCCTGGCGAATGCTCTGTGACTGGTGGTAATCTTCAAGCTCTAAATTGGGTTCTTCATCCTCTATGGGGGGCGAGTACGGTGGAATAACCGGCCGGATGGAGGCAGACGAGCCAATACGATAATCAAAGCCGGGCGCGAACTGTTTGTCGTCCACTCCGAAAGTAGCCGAAGCAGGAGGAGGACTTTCAAGAGGAAGTTGCCGCCCCTTGTTCTCCATGTCTACATCATCTCTACTGCCTCCCAGAGGCCGCCTTTCATCGACCTCTTGCTGCATCGCCGGTTGATTGAAATACTGTTGGGGAGGTTGTTCAGAAGGCTGCTTCACAGGAGGCGTCGCTGTTTGCTGGTTGGGTAGACTTCTCCCAGGAGGGGTACGCAGTCGTGCCGAAGTTTTCCCCCCTAAGCTTATACGGCCCGGGCGACTACCAGGACGTGGTCGACTGCTAGGTGGAGATTCCAGCGAATCAGCAACTTTGAAGCCAACAGCTTTGACCACCGAGCGAATCTGGCGGTCGGAGCTGATGACGAGGACCTCTTTGTTCAGTTCTCGCGCACGAGCATAAAGGAGTCGCCAACTGACGTGGCTACGTAGTTGTGTCTGGGTCGGAACAACCAGTATGATACGTCGAGTTGGTATGCGCTCCAGGCGTTCTCGTACATTGGTTAGCTCTTCTTCTGGGCTGAGATAGATGATCTGCTCGTCGGCCATTAGTCCTTCACCCCCTTTTTCCGATGCATCCCTGTGTTTGCAATGTATTATTACCTGCCCCCGGGCTGTAGATTTTTTAGTGCGCCCCCTTCGGGGCGCAGGGAGGGAGAGATTCAGGGGACACCCCTGAAACCCTGCCAGGGGCAAGGCCCCTGGACCCCGCTTCTAAAAACCCTAAATGCAAGGTATGTAAAGTAGCTATCAGATATGCATGTTATGGATCACGCGATAAAGTGCTCGTTCCAGGACATTATTCTCGTTTTGTAGCTCAATAGCCTGGAAGGCCAGAGCCATGGGCGTGATGTCTTGCGCGCTTTTTAGCTGCTCCCCTGGATCTACGATGCTGGCCACCATTTCCGGCTCTACCGTCTGTATAATTGGCGGACGAGCAAACGGTAGTCGCTCCGTCCAGGGGAAAGTTTCGAGCTTTTGGCGCAAGTCTGGCAGTGCTGAGCCGCCCCCTACCAGATAGATTGCCGGTGGCAGTAATTCGCCCTTTGACAGTTCCTCGATCAACAATTCCACCGTATCCATCCATGTCTGGCACTCTGGCGCAAGAATGGCTTGCATATCGTCGCGTTCACTTCCTTTGATGCTACCATTACTATACAACACCTTGAATTTCTCGGCTTCTTTGATAGAGATCCCTTTACTCGTTGCCACGCGGCGCGTAAAAGTGCGCCCGCCAAGGGCAAACATGCGCGTTTCTTCGATGCCCCCCTGCCTGACAAGGGCAATATCAGTCGTTCCGCCGCCAATATCGATGAAAATGGCACCGCTGTCAGCGCCGGCGTTGGTACTTAAGCAGCGGGCCAGGGCGTAGGGCTCTGCAACAATAGTGACCAGTGTCAGATCTAACCCCTGGGCCACCGTCTCCAAGGCGCCTAGTTGCATGAGTGGTGCAAAGGCACTAAAGAGCGTGAGTGTGAAGTGGCGTCCACGAAAGCCTATGGGATTAGAAACTGTCTGCCCATCGATGCGTACAGAGATGACAGCCGCGTTGGTCAAGCGCACTTCAATGTTCTGATAGCCTGTCTCGGCAGCAATGCGATCCTTGGCATTCTTCAGCAATTTCTGCTGCGCGCCTGTAATGAGCGCTTCCAGCTCCTCAGGTGTGATCGGTTTCGTCGGTTGCTGGCGTTGCTTATTGACGACTATCGAACTCCCTTTCACCAACTCTCCCGCAATGCCGATCACCGCTGAAGGAGCGACCACGCCGCCAGCTGACTTTTCTGCTTTGACCAGGGCTTCATTACAATTGGCAATCACGCCTGGAATGTCAGTAACGATGCCGTCCGACATATGGGCATAACTTTGTTGGTGGCGCCCTACACCCAGTACAAGCCCTTGATCGCCCTGTACCTCGATGATGATCGCCTTCGCATAGGCGGTGCCAATATCGAGTGCAGTGTAAAGCTGGCTCTGATCATCCCCCCCAGGCGCAAATGGTTGATCACCATATGCACCCTCCTGAGGGGAGTAGTATCCATTCTCTTCTCGTCTTCTCGGAAGGAGGCTACGTAGACTTTGAAAGAGATTCTTCATTGCTCATTATCCCAACTATTGTGGTCAGTGCCAGCGTTCCTTTACAAAAGAAAACGTAAAGGTTGCATGTTATGTACTTTATAGCACAAAAACCACTGTTCTGGCAAAAATCACCTGATATTTTCTCGTACAAAGCCTGCTACGAGATCCAGGGCTGCGCCAAGCTCGGCCTTGATTTTGCCGCCGCCTTGCGCCGATTCGGGTCTGCCGCCACCTTTGCCGCCTAAGCGCTCACCAACGGCATTAGCAATTTTACCGGCATGCAGGCCCCGCCTGGTCAGCGCAGGGTCAACATTTACCTGAACGCCTACGCGGTCGCCAAAAGTGCTTGCCAGGACAACGACGCCCGAAGGGCTCAACCTGGCTCGTACCATATCACCTAACTCGCGCAGAATCTTCTCATCCGGCACATCCACAGTTGTGGCTACCACTAAGACGCCTTCTACATTCTGACTTCGTTGCGCCAGTCTCTCTGCCTGCTGCCGAACTGCATCGCGCTGAAACTGAGCGATCAAACGGCGAGCGGCTGCAAGGTCCTGTACCAGTTGTTCCACGCGGGACTCAAGCATATCGGGCTGCGTCTGTAACCTTGCGGCCAGAGTATCCACTGTAGCACTGCGGCGGCGCAAGTAGCCTTCAGCAGCACGTCCTGTCAACGCTTCGATACGGCGAATACCGGCGGCAATACTGGTTTCCTGGATGGTAATATAGATACCAATCTGGCCTGTAGCGGAACAATGAGTGCCGCCGCAGAGTTCTGTACTGCTACCCATCGAGACCACACGTACCATATCATCATACTTCTCACCAAAGAGAGCCATCGCTCCTGTCGTCAAGGCCTGCTCTAAGGGCATGATATTAGTATGAACAGGGAAATCGGCCCGGATCCAGCGATTTATTTGCTCGTCAAGTTGAGCAAGTTCTGAGGGTGTGAGCGGTCGAGGGCAGGTAAAGTCGAAGCGCAGACGTTCTGGTTCAACCAGGGAGCCGCGCTGTTCTGTTTGCGGACCCAGCAGGTCTCGCAGGGCTTTATGCAGCAAATGGGTAGCGCTGTGGTTGCGCATGGTGTCTTCGCGGCGCTGCTCAATTACACTGGCCTGCACACTATCGCCTACACGTATATGACCTTCGCTGATGTAACCGTAGTGGACAATCAGACCTTTAAGGGGACGGCGCGTATCCTGTACCTTAAAAACACCCATTGGCCCAGTGATATCGCCTTGATCGCCTATCTGACCGCCGCTTTCAGGATAAAACGGAGTTATATCGAGCACCAGTAAAGCCTTTTGTGGCAGGGCACCCACAAGGGATGCCCCTACACTCTCAACCTCGACTCCATCTACGATTAGACCAACCACCCTGCTGCTATCAGTAATACCCTGGTAACCAGTGAACTCGGTAGGGCCAACGCGTTTGAGCAGTTCCGCCAGGGCCTGCTCGTCCTGGCCCTGTGTGAATGTAGCTGTAGCCCTGCTGCGCTCCTGTTGACTCTGCATAGCCTGTTCAAAGCCAGGGACATCTACGATGAGGCCGTGCTCGGCGGCTACCTCCTGTGTCAACTCCAGGGGGAAACCGTGTGTATCATAGAGCTTAAAGGCATCTTCACCTGGAATAACATGCTGGCCGTCCCGCTGCAAATCCTGGATAAGATTGTTGAGCAGGTAGAGGCCAGCGTTCAAGGTCGAGTTAAACTTCTTCTCCTCTAAGCTCAAAATTTCTACAATGCGGTCGCGCTGCAAAGCCAATTCGACGTAGTGGCCCTTCATCAAATTGATGACGGTGTCGGCGGCCTCGGACAGGAAAGGTTTATCCAGTCCCAGCAGTTTGCCATGGCGCACGGCACGTCGCAAGAGACGGCGGAAGATGTATCCGCGTCCCTCATTACTGGGCAGGACGCCATCGGCGGCAAGGAAGACAAGGGCGCGCCCGTGATCGGCAATTACCCGCAGTGAAGTATCATTTTTCGGATTGTACCCGTAAGTTGTATGGGCGAGTTCAGCAAAACGATCAATAATGGCGCGGAAGATATCAGTGTCAAAGACCGATTCTTTGCCCTGGAGCACCATACTCAGGCGTTCCAGGCCCAGGCCGGTATCGATATTCTTCCTCGGCAACGGCGTGCGTCTGCCGTCGAGGTCCTGGTAGAACTGCATGAAGACCAGGTTCCAGATCTCAAGGTAGCGTTCGCATTCGCAGCCAGGTTTACAATCGGCCCTGCCACAGCCATGCTGGGCACCGCGATCAAAGTAGATCTCGGAATCAGGTCCGCAAGGGCCAGAGGTACCGGGAGGACCCCACCAGTTATCTTCCAGGCGTACAATGGCTTCATCAGGAAAACCTGCTATTTCGCCCCAGTACCTGGGAGCCTCGTCATCCTCTGGATGAACGGTGGGATGCAGCCGCTCTCCTGGCAATTCGAGCACCCGGGTTAAAAACTCCCAGGCATAGGCAATGGCCTCGCGCTTGAAGTAGTCTCCAACGGAGAAATT
>WNGL01019126.1_pt1 | contig 12701 bp, 10 predicted proteins | sample 5400591 | NCBI WGS metagenome assembly WNGL01 (sample SAMN13153377, study PRJNA577476) | soil metagenome | isolation source: 80 cm soil or saprolite under Garry oak tree replicate 1 | place: USA:California | collected 2016-06-15
GCGAGCCGGTGGCGGTAGTCGAGCATCGCGAGCCGACCTACGCCGACGTCAACCGCGACGTCCTGAAGACGCTGGCGCCGCCCGGCAACCTCTACTTCGCCTGGATGTGCGTGGTCGGGCTCATCCTCACCTGCGGGATCCTGGCCTGGACCAACCAGATCTTCTACGGCATGGGCGAGGCGGGCAAGCGCACGCCCCAGATGTGGGCGATGTATATCACCACGTTCGTGTTCTGGATCGGCATCGGCCACGCCGGCACGCTCATCTCGGCGATTCTCTACCTGTTCCGAGCGCGCTGGCGGACGTCCATCTACCGCGCCGCCGAGGCCATGACGATCTTCGCGGTCATGACGGCCGGGCTCTTTCCGCTCATCCACGCCGGGCGGATGTGGTTCGCGTACTTCCTGCTCCCGTATCCGAACCAGCGCTACCTCTGGCCGAACTTCCGGTCGCCGCTGGTGTGGGACGTCTTCGCCATCTCGACGTACCTCTCCATCAGCACGGTCTTCTTCATCGTGGGCCTGGTGCCCGACGTGGCGGCCCTGCGCGATGCCTCGACCGGCTGGCGGCGGCGCGTGTTCGCGATGCTGTCGCTCGGCTGGGAGGGGTCCGACGGCCAGTGGCGGCACTACCGCCGCGCCTACGGACTCCTGGCCGCGCTGGCCACGCCGCTCGTGCTCTCCGTTCACAGCGTGGTGTCGTGGGACTTCGCCATGGCGCTGGTTCCCGGCTGGCACTCGACGCTGTTTGCACCGTTCTTCGTCGACGGCGCGATCTTCTCCGGGTTCGCGATGGTGCTGATTCTCATCCTGCCCATGCGGCATTTCTTCGGACTCCACGCCTACATCCGGGAGAAGCACCTCGACGCCATGGGCAAGCTGATCCTGATCACCGGGCTGGTGCTGACGTATTTCTACGCCTGCGAGGCCTTCACGTCGTGGTACAGCGGTGACCACTTCGAGCGCGCTTCGCTCTTCTGGAAGGTGACCAAGTCCTACGCATGGGCGCTCTGGCTCATGTACTTCTGTAACTGCGTGTCGCCGCTGATCCTGTTCTGGAAGAAGGCGCGCACGAGCCCGTTCTGCCTCTACGTCGTCTCCATTTTCGTGCTGATCGGCATGTGGTTCGAGCGCTTCAACATCATCGTGCCGTCGCTCGGCCACGACTTCTACCCGTACACGTGGGGCATCTACGTGCCGACGCTGACCGACACGACCATCGTGATCGGCAGCTTCGCCTGGTTCTTCATCCTCTTCCTCGGGTTCATCAAGCTGATGCCGTCGGTGTCGGTGGTGGAGGTGAAGGAAACGATTCCAGCGCCGATGAAGGGACACGGTCATGGCGGCCACCGCTGAGACGGTCCTCGGCATCTTCGCTCACGTCGACACGACCGTCAGTGCCCTCGAGGAGTTGAAGTCGAAGGGCTATCACGATCTCACCGTGTACACGCCGGTGCCCGTGCACGAGATCGAGGACGTCCTCGAGCGCGACCGTCCCGTCAGCCCGGTGCGGCTGTTCACGCTCATCGGCGGCCTCACCGGGACGGCGTCGGGATTCTTCCTCACCATCTGGTCGGCGATGCAGTGGGGCCTCATCACCGGCGGCAAGCCGGTGGCGTCCATCCCGCCGTTCGTGGTGATCGCCTTCGAGCTCACGATCCTCTTCGGGGGCATCTCCACCGTCATCGGCATGATCTTGCTGGGCCGCCTTCCACGCTTGCGGCCGTCGCCCACGTTCGATGGACGCTTCACCAACGACCGCTTCGGGGTGGCCGTGCACTGCGCCGCTGAACGCCTCGCCTCGGTGCGCCAGATCCTCACTTCGGCGGGTGCCGAGGAGGTGAAGGCGTGAAATACGTCTTTATCCTCGTCCTGCTCATCGTCGCGGGCGCCGGGGGCCTCATGGGCCTGGTCGTAGGCATCCGGTGGATGAACAACATGACGCAGACGCCGCGCATCATGCCAGGCGAGCGGAACTTCTCGATGCCCGCCGGCGTCGTGCCGCGAGGCGGCGAGCTCGTCGTGCCGAAGGAGCAGCGTGACGTCGCCGCCAGGCAGCCGAACCCGATACGGCCCACGCCGGAGTCCGTGACGATCGGCCGCCAGCACTTCCAGACCTTCTGCTCGCCGTGCCACGGCCCCGAGGGCAAGGGAGGCGTGACCGGTCCCGTCGCGACCAAGTTCATCCCGCCGCCGGATCTCTCCAACGCCGAGCTGCAGCGTCAGCGCACCGACGGGTACTGGCACAGCTACATCGTCGTCGGCGGCGCCGTCATGCCGTCGTACGGCGAGGCGCTCTCGTCTCGGGAGGCGTGGGACGTCGTGAACTTCCTGCGTACGCTCGCGGCCAAGTAGCATGACGATCCTCTGGGTTGTGCTGGCCGCTCTGGGAGCGCTCGCGTTCCTGGTCGGCGTCAACTCGGCGGACGCGGCCAGTGTCTGGTCGATCTATCTCGTGAACCTCGTGTTCTGGTCGGGCCTCGCGGTGACGGGGCCCGCCATCGCCGGCATGATGCAGCTCACCGAGGCTCACTGGTCGCCGAGCGTGCGCCGGATCGCCCTCACGACGTCCGGCTTCCTTCCGGTGGCGTTCGTGCTGCTCCTCGTGCTCTTCATCGGGCGCACGATCCTCTACCCGTGGACCACGAAGCCGCTGGCGGTCAAGGCGGCCTGGCTCAACACGCCGTTCTTCTGGGGACGGAACGTCGTGCTGGCGCTGCTGCTCTTCCTCGCCTGCCTGGCCTTCGCCCGGATGTTGCTCCGCGATCCGATCCCGCCTGGCAACGAGGACGACCGTACCCGACGCAACCGGTTGGCCACGGCGCTGCTCTTCCTCTGGGTGATCACGGTATCGCTGTGGGGCTTCGACCTCGTGATGTCGCTCGACCCCGTGTGGTACAGCGGCCTGTTCGGCGGCTACTTCGTCGTGAGCACGCTCTACACCGGGTTCGCCCTGCTCTCGATTCTCACCGTGCGGGCCAACGCTCGCGGACTGGCGTCGGTGCCGCCGGGCGCCGTGCAGGACGTGGCCAAGCTCCAGTTCGCGATGTCGATCATGTGGATGTACTTCTTCTGGTCCCAGTACCTCGTGATCTGGTACGGCAATGTGCCGATCGAGACGCGCTTCGTCGTCAAGCGGTTCTTCGAACAGCCGTGGGTGACGGTGGCGTGGTTCGTCTTCGTCGTCGGCTGGCTGATCCCCTTCGGCTATCTGCTCAAGCGTCTCACCGGCCGTCCACCGCAGCGCCACACGCCGTTGGTGGTCATCGCCGTGTTCGGTCTCGTCGCGATCTTCCTCGAGCGCGTGCTCGTCGTGTTCCCCTCGGTCAGCGCCGGCGCCGGGCTGCCGCTCGGCTGGCGCGAGCTCGGGATCACGGCGGGATTCCTCGGGCTCTTCGTGCTCTCGCGCCGGTGGTTCTTCGCGCGCTTCCGCCCGGTCCTGAATCTGCCGCACCCGAATCCGCACTAGACGGTCGTCACAACTCTCGCCGGACGAGTCGACCAACCACGCGCGTGATCGCGGCGGGGCATGGGCGCCCGGGGGAGTCCGAGGGGGGCGTAGCTCCCTTCGCTCGAGTAATCGCCCGGGTGCCCATGCCCTGTTCAATAATCAGCGTCGGTGGTCAATCGACCGCGTCATGTGAGTCGTGACGTACGTGGGCAGTCCCGCCGAGTCGCGCGCCCTGTTACAGTATCCCCGTGCTGACCGTCGAGCAGGCCCTTCAGCAGATCCTCGAGCGCGCGCGCCCGCTGGGAACCGAGCGGGTCGACCTACGTGCCGCCCTCGGTCGGGTACTGGCCGAGCCGATCGTTTCCCGCCGCGTCATCCCGCCGTGGCCGAATTCGTCGATGGACGGTTACGCCGTGCGCGCTGCCGACACCAGCGCGGCGCCCGTCACGCTCCCCGTGGTCGCCCGGATCCAGGCCGGCGCCGCACCCGACCACGTGCTGGGGCCGGGCCAGGCGATGCGCATCTTCACCGGAGCGCCGATCCCCGAGGGCGGCGACGCGGTGATCCCGCAAGAAGATGTGGAAGCGTCCGACGACCGTGTCCGCATCGCCAGAGCCGTCGAGCGCGGCGCCTATGTTCGACCGCGCGGCGAAGACGTCGACGCCGGCGATCGCGTGCTCGAGCCGGGCCGGCCCCTTGGACCCGCGGAGATCGGTTTGCTCGCCACGCTCGGCCACTCGCCCGCGCTCGTCTACCGCCGGCCGCGCGTGGCGGTCCTGTCCACGGGGAACGAGATCGCCGATCTCGGCGTGGAGCCCGGCCCCGGACAGATCCCGAACACCAACACCTACTCGCTCATGGCTCAGGTGGCCGAGGCTGGCGCCGAGCCACTCAACCTGGGTGTCGTGGAGGACCGGCTCGAGGCCATCGAGGCCCGCCTGCGCTGGGCCGGCCCGGCCGACGTGATCATCTCCTCGGCCGGAGTGTCGGTGGGCGAATTCGACCTCGTCCGCGAGGCGCTGACGCGCATCGGCGCCGAGCTCCATCTCTGGAAGGTCAACATGCGTCCGGGCAAGCCGATCACCTTTGGATCCGCGGCCGACCGCCTGGTCTTCGGGTTGCCCGGCAATCCGGTCTCCGCCATGGTCACGTTCGAGCTCTTCGTGCGGCCCGCGCTGCTCCGGCTGGCCGGCGCGTCCCAGCTCTTCCGGCCGCGCGTGAGCGCCCGCGCGCTCGACCCGATCGCCAATCCGGGCCAGCGGCGGGGATACCTAAGGGTGACACTCAGCCGCGAGGGCGGCGAATACGGGGCGAGGCTCACCGGGGACCAGGGATCGGCCATCCTCCGGTCGATGGTGCTCGCCGACGGCCTGGCCGTCGTGCCCGGCGACACCGTGATCGCCAAGGGCGAGATGGTGGACGTGATGATCTTGCGCGCGTTTGTTTGACTTTCGTTTTTCCAACATGCTACGGTCGCCGCGAAATGTCGATGCCTCGCCTCGCGTTCATCGCTCTCGCGGTGCTCGCCTGTGGCTGCGCGACACGGGGTAGCGTTCGCAGCATCCGATCCGATCTCGCCGACGTTCGCAACGAGGTCGCGCTCCTGCGTCAAGCCGACGAGCAGATGTCGCGCGAGACCGCCACCGCCTTGGGAGAGATCAATGCCCTCGAAGTGCGCGTGAAGGATCTGACCGCCATGGCCAACCGGACGACCGCCGACGTCGCTCGACTCAACACGCGCGTCGGCGAGACGGACGAGAGCCTCAAGCGGATCCAGGCCGAGTTGACCGCGAAGCCGGTCGCCGCCGCCGTTCCACCGCCGGCGGCCGAGCGGCCGGCGCGTGAGGCCGTGCGGCCAGCCCAGGCTGAATCGGCCTACGGAGCGGCGCTGGCCACGTACCGCGCTCGCGAGCACGGTCAGGCGGTGCTCGAGTTCCTCGACTTCATCGGCAAGTATCCCAAGCATCCGCTGGCCGCGAACGCGCAGTACTGGATCGGCGAGGCCTACTACTCCCAGCGCGATTATCGCCAGGCTCTCGTCGAGTTCCAGAAAGTCCTCGAGTATCCGTCGGCCAACGGCAAGGTGCCCGACGCGCTCCTCAAGATGGGCCTCTGCTACACGAGCCTTCGCGAGCCGGGCCGCGCCAGCGAGGTGTGGACCCGAATCGTCGGCGAGTATCCGTCCTCCGAAGCCGCCGGCCAGGCGCGATCGTACTTGCGCAGCAAGCGCGGCGTCGCTCCCGCGCGCTGACTGAGCGTATCCGTTCCGATTCGTTGACCGGGGTGAACCCTCCGGTAGATTAGCCTCGATGTTGTTGACACCCGGCGACCCGCGCTACCCGGCGTTGCTCGGGGTGATCGCCTCACCACCGAGCGTTCACGTGCGCGGCGCGATCGTCGCCGCCGACGGGCTCGCCATCGCGATCGTGGGTTCTCGTCGAGCCAGCACCTACGGACTCGAGGTGGCCGAGCGTCTTGCCTTCGATCTCGCCGCCCGAGGTGTCACGATCGTCAGCGGGCTCGCCCGCGGCATCGATGCCGCGGCCCATCGGGGCGCGCTGGCAGCCGACGGACGTACGATCGCGGTGCTCGGCTGCGGGATCGACGTCGTCTACCCGCCCGAGAACGCGAGGCTCATGCGCCAGGTCGAAGAGCGAGGCGCCGTCCTGTCCCAGTTCCCTCCGGGCACACCACCTCTCCCCTACAACTTCCCGACGCGGAACCGGACACTGGCCGGCCTCGCCCTGGGTGTCGTCGTCGTGGAGGCGGGCGAGCGCTCGGGGGCGCTCGTCACCGCCGGGTACGCGGGTGATCTCGGCCGCGAAGTGTTTGCCGTTCCAGGCAGAATCACGGCCGAGGAAAGCCGCGGGACGAACGCCCTCCTTCGCGACGGGGCTATACTTGTTAGGAACTGGGCAGATGTCGTGCAAGAATTGCCGGATATGTGGCGTTCCGCGGTTCGTGGTCCTCGACACGCTGGAAACGAAAGCGCGCGGCCGAGCATCCAGAGTGAGGAGGGCCGGGTCCTGGCGCTGTTACGATCAGACGAGCCCATCCATATAGAAGCGCTCATCACGGGTGCCGAGATCTCGCCCGCCCGGGCGGCGGCGGCGCTCGTGGGCCTGGAGCTGGGGGGTTGGGCCCGTCAGCTCGAAGGCCAGCGCTGGCTGGCAGCCGCGGTCCATGGGGAGGGGAGAACGCCTAGTGGCGACCCGTAAGCGGGCCCTCGTCGTCGTCGAGTCGCCGACGAAGGTGAAGACCATTCAGAAGTACCTCGATTCGAAGTTCATCGTGAAGGCGTCGATGGGCCACGTCCGGGATCTGCCCAAGTCGGCGCTCGGCGTCGATCCGAAGAAGGGCTTCAAGCCGAAGTACGTGGTGGCCTCGGGCAAGAAGAAGGTTCTCGACGACCTCAAGAAGGCCGCCGAGCGCGCGGAGATCCTCTACGTCGCGACCGACCCGGACCGGGAAGGGGAGGCGATCGGCTGGCACCTGGCCCAGGAGCTCCCGTTCGAAAAGAAGAACATCTACCGCGTGACGTTCAACGAGATCACCGAGCGCGCGGTGAAATCGGCCTTCCTGCAGCCCGGGAAGATCGATCTCAAGAAGGTCGATGCCCAGCAGGCGCGTCGCATCCTCGATCGCCTGGTCGGCTATAGCCTGTCGCCGCTCCTGTGGGAGAAGGTCCAGCGAGGTCTTTCCGCCGGGCGCGTTCAATCCGTGGCGGTGCGCCTCATCGTCGATCGTGAGCGCGAGATCCAGGCCTTCCAACCCGTCGAGTACTGGTCACTGCACGCCCGCCTCGAGGCCAAGCGGCCTCCGGCCTTCGTGGCCGCGCTGCGTGAGTACGCCGGCGAGAAGGCCGATCTTCGGAACGAGGAGGCGACGCGCGCCATCATCGCCTCGCTCGACGGCGCGGCCTTCGTCGTCAAGACGGTGACGCGCGGCGAACGCCGACGCAATCCGGCGCCACCGTTCATCACGTCGACGCTCCAGCAAGAGGCGGGACGAAAGCTCGGCTTCTCGGCCAAGAAGACGATGATGCTCGCCCAGCAGCTCTACGAAGGCATCGACATCGGTGATCAGGGCGCGATCGGCCTGATCACCTATATGCGTACCGACTCCGTCCGCATCGCGCGCGAGGCTGCCAGCCCGCCCGTGTACAAGTCGCGCGGCAGCGCGCAGGAAGCCCACGAAGCGATCCGGCCGTCGGACACGACGCGTGAGCCCAAGCACATCGCGCGCAGCCTGAACAAGGACCAGCTCGCCCTCTACCGGCTGATCTGGGAGCGCTTCCTGGCCAGTCAGATGAATCCCGCGGTCTACGACACCGTGAGCGCCGACATCGAGGCTGGTCGCGCGATCTTCCGCGCCCAGGGTCAGACGCTCAAGTTCAAGGGCTTCACCGCCGTGTACGTGGAGAGCCGCGAGGAGGAGGCGTCCGACGACGAGGACGCCGAGCGGGCCATGCCCCTGCTCGAGGAGGGCGAGCGCCTGACGCTGCTGGGCCTCGACCCCAAGCAACACTTCACCCAGCCCCCGCCGCGCTATTCGGAAGCGGCGCTCATCAAGGCGCTGGAGGAGCTGGGGATCGGCCGGCCGTCGACCTACGCGTCGATCCTGGGCACGATCATCAACGACCGGGGCTACGTTCACCGCGAGCGACGGACGCTGTTCCCGACCGAGCTCGGCATCGCCGTCACCGACAAGCTCATTCCCTACTTCGCCGACATCATGAACGTCGAGTTCACGGCCCAGATGGAGAGCGAGCTCGACAAGGTCGAGGAAGGCGAGCTCAAGTGGGCGGACGCCGTCGAGGACTTCTACAAGCCCTTCACGGTGGACCTCAAGCGCGCCAAGCAGGAGATGAAGAGTGAGAAGGCCGGCGAGCCGACGGGTGAGGCCTGCCCGGAGTGCGGCGAGGACCTCCTCAAGCGCCGCGGCCGCTTCGGTCCCTTCATCGCGTGCTCGGCGTATCCGGAGTGCCGCTACACCCGCAACCTGAACGGTGAAGGCAAGGTCGAGGACGAGACGACCAACGAGACGTGTGCGACCTGCGGCCGCCCGATGGTGATCAAGCACGGACGCTTCGGCAAATTCATCGCCTGTTCGGGCTATCCGGAATGCAAGACGACGAAGCCGGTCACGCTCGGCATTCCGTGTCCCGAGTCGGGATGCCAGGGCGAGCTGGTCCAGCGCCGTTCCAAGCGCGGCCGCACGTTCTATGGCTGCTCGGCGTATCCGACCTGCAAGTTCGTGCTGTGGCAACGCCCGGTGGCGGAGCCGTGCCCGAAGTGCGAGGCGCCCTTCACCGTCGAACGCGTGGCCCGCAACCGGACGACACGGTCCTGCGCGCGCGCGGGCTGTGACTTCCGGCGGGAGGTCGAACAGCCGGTGGCATGACCGATCCGCGCGCTGCGTTTCTGCGGTACCTCGAAGTGGAGAAGAACGCCTCGCCGCACACGCTCCGAAGCTACCGAACCGATCTCCGTCAGTTCTGTGAGTACCTCGCCTCGGATGCTGGCCGGAGCACCGCCAGCACCGGCGGAGGCGCTCCGCCAGTGAAGATCCAGACCGTCGACACGCGTCAGGTGCGCGGCTGGCTGGCCAGCCTGCACGGCCGCGGGCTCGACGCCGCGTCGATCGCCCGCAAGCTGGCCGCGGTGCGGAGCTGGATGAGGTTCCTCGCGCGTCGCTGGCACCTCGAGCGCAATCCGGCGCGCGACGTCCGGGGTCCGCGGCTCGGGCGCAAGCTCGTCTCCTTCCTTCCGACCGACGAATCCCAGGCGCTCTTCGACGCGCGGGATCTCGGTGTGGGCGACCGCGCCGTGCTGGAGCTGCTCTACGCCACCGGGCTCCGCGTGTCCGAGCTGGCCGGGTTGACGCTCGCCGACGTGGATACCGAGACCAGGACCGTGAGGGTCGTCGGCAAGGGACGCAAGGAGCGCATCGTGCCGTATGGCGCCAAGGCCGCGCACGCCCTCGAGGCGCACCTCGCCGTCCGCGGTGTGACGAAGGGGCCGCTCTTCGTCGGCGCGCGGGGCCGCGCGCTCGGGGTTCGCGGGATCTACGAGCTCGTCCGACGGTGCGCGCGCGCGAGCGGAATCACGCGGCGAGTGAGTCCGCACACGCTCCGCCACACGTTCGCCACGCACCTGCTCGACCGGGGCGCCGATCTCCGCCTGATCCAGGACCTGCTCGGCCACAGCCGATTGTCGACCACCCAGCGATATACTCACGTCGGCTCGGCCCAGCTCATGAAGATCTACGACAAAGCGCACCCTCGGGCACGCCAGAGCTCGACATGATCGATCGGGATCACGACCGCTCCCGCAACGCCGGGACGACCTTCCACGCGACGACCGTGCTCTGCGTCCGCCACCGCGGCCAGGTCGCGATGGCCGGCGACGGCCAGGTGACGATCGGCAACACCGTGGTGAAGGCCGGCGCCCGCAAGGTCCGCAAGCTCTATCAGGACCGCGTGCTGGCCGGCTTCGCCGGCGCCGCCGCCGACGCGTTCACGCTCTTCGCGCGCTTCGAGGCGAAGCTCGAAGAGCATCGCGGCAACCTGGCCCGGTCGGCGGTGGAGCTGGCCAAGGACTGGCGCTCCGATCGGGTGCTGCGCCGGCTCGAGGCCTTGCTGGCCGTCGCCGACCGTGAGCACGCGTTCATCGTCTCGGGCACCGGCGACCTCATCGAGCCCGACGACGGCCTCATCGGCATCGGCTCGGGCGGCGCCTTCGCGCTGGCGGCCGCCCGTGCACTGGTCGGTCATTCCGATCTCGACGCCAAGGCGATCGTCACCGAGGCGATGCGGATCGCCGCCGGCATCTGCATCTACACCAACGACCACATCACTGTCGAAGTCTTATGATCAATCAATCGGGGAAACGTACGAAGCCCCGCGCACCTCGACCACGCCACCCACGGTTCGAGCCGGACGCCGTGGCTCCGATACAATGTCCTCCTTAACGCCCACCCAGATCGTCGCCGAGCTCGATCGCTACATCGTCGGGCAAACGCGAGCCAAGCGCGCGGTGGCGATCGCGCTGCGCAACCGCTGGCGCCGGCAGAACCTGCCCACCGAGCTGCGCGACGAGGTGGCGCCAAAGAACATCATCATGATCGGCCCCACCGGCGTGGGAAAAACGGAGATCGCGCGCCGGCTCGCGAAGCTCGCCCAGGCGCCCTTCGTCAAGGTCGAAGCCTCGAAGTACACCGAGGTCGGCTACGTCGGGCGCGACGTGGAGTCGATGATCCGCGAGCTCACCGAGCTCGGCGTCACCATGGTCAAGGCCGAGATGACCGCCGCCGTCCACGAGAAGGCCGAGCAGCAGGCCGAGGACCGCCTGCTCGACCTCCTGCTGCCCCGCCGCGGCGACGAGGCGTACGCGAGTCCGCCGCTCGAAGAGGTCGGCCCGTCGGCGCGGGAGACGACGCGCGAGAAGCTCCGCGCCCAGCTCAGGGCCGGGAAGCTCGACGACCGGATGGTGGAGCTGGAGACTCAGCAGTCGACGGTCCCCATGGTCGAGGTGCTGTCGGGCCAGGGCATGGAGGAGATGGGCATCAACCTGCGCGAGATGCTCTCGAACATCCTCCCCGCGCGGACCAAGGTCCGCCGCATGCGGGTGGGTGAGGCCCGGCGACTCCTGGTCCAGGAGGAGGCGCACAAGCTGATCGATCCCGAGGAGGCGGTGAGCCAGGCGATCCGCCGCGTCGAGAACTCCGGCATCGTCTTCCTCGACGAGCTCGACAAGGTGGCCGGCCGGGAGGGCGGGCACGGCCCCGACGTGAGCCGGGAAGGGGTGCAGCGCGACCTGTTGCCCATCGTCGAGGGCTCGGCCGTCACGACGAAGTACGGGATCGTGCGGACGGATCACATCCTGTTCATCGCGGCCGGCGCGTTCCACGTGTCCAAGCCCTCGGACCTCATCCCGGAGCTGCAAGGCCGCTTCCCCATCCGTGTCGAGCTTGACCCCTTGACGCGCGAGGATTTCGTCCGCATCCTGACGGAACCTCGGAACGCGCTGAGCCGGCAATACGTCGAGCTGCTTCGCACGGAGCGCGTGACGCTGGCCTTCACGGCGGATGCCATCGACGCCATCGCCGAGATCGCCATGCGGGTGAACGCGGCGACCGAGAACATCGGGGCCCGGCGCCTCTACACGGTCATGGAGAAGCTCTTGGAAGAGATCTCGTTCGACGCGCCCGATCTGCCGGGCAAGGAGCTCACGATCGACGCCGGCTACGTGCACGCGCGCATGGGCGAGCTCACCCGCGACCAGGACCTCTCGCGGTACATCCTGTGATGGCGAGGTCGTGATGGAGGAGGCGCTGCGGCGGGCCGAGATCCTGATGGAGGCGCTCCCGTACATCCGGGAGTTCCGCGGCAAGTCGATCATCATCAAGTACGGCGGCGCCGCGATGGAACAGGCGAACCTCAAAGAGGGCTTCGCTCTCGATGTGATCCTGCTCCATCTCGTCGGTATTCATCCGATCATCGTGCACGGGGGCGGGCCCCAGATCGGCGCGCTGATGAAGCGCCTCGGCAAGGAGCCACGCTTCGTGGGCGGCATGCGGGTGACCGACGAGGAGACCGTCGAGATCGTCGAGATGGTCCTGGTCGGCAAGATCAACAAGGAGATCGTCGGCCTCATCAATCTTCACGGCGGGCGGGCGGTCGGCCTCTCCGGCAAGGATGCCAACCTGCTGCGCGCGCGCCGCCGGCCGCACCGGATGCCGAGCGGCGAGGAGATCGACATCGGCCTGGTGGGCGAGGTCGAGATGGTCAACCCCGAGCCGATCCGCCTGCTCGAGGAGAACGGCTTCGTTCCCGTCATCGCGCCGGTCGGTGTCGGCCGCGACGGCGAGACGTACAACATCAACGCCGACCTCGTGGCCGGGCAGGTGGCGGCCGCGCTGGGGGCCGAGAAGTTGATCCACCTGACCGACGTGCAGGGCATCAAGGACGCGGGGGGGCGTCTGGTGAGCACGCTGAGCCGGAAGGATGCCGAGCGCCTGGTGCACGACGGCATCATCGACGGCGGGATGCTGCCCAAGGTGGAATCGGCGCTGCGCGCGCTGGAGGGCGGGACGGCAAAGGCGCACATCATCGACGGGCGCGTGCCTCACGCGATCCTGCTCGAGCTGTTCACGCGGGAAGGTATCGGAACCGAGATCGTTCTCTAAGGGGATCGACATGGACACGAAGCAGCTGCTCGAGTCGTCGGCGACCTATCTGATGGCGAACG
>WNGL01017039.1_pt1 | contig 12699 bp, 12 predicted proteins | sample 5400591 | NCBI WGS metagenome assembly WNGL01 (sample SAMN13153377, study PRJNA577476) | soil metagenome | isolation source: 80 cm soil or saprolite under Garry oak tree replicate 1 | place: USA:California | collected 2016-06-15
TGCGCGAGCACGATGCCGCCCAGGACGAGCGGGAGCACGGCCAGCACGATCAGCGTTTTCGGCGTCATCGCGTCCCCTCCCCTAGAACGAGGGCAGCTTGGTGCGCGGCGGCGCGTCGTGCTTGCCGCCCGACGCGAGGTAGCTCGCGCGCACCGTGACCGGGTTGCGGTCCCAGAGATTGTAGAGCTTGTTGGCGAGCCCACTCGCGAGCACGTCGACCGCGCCGTCGCCGCAGCCGTCGAACTGGTCGAAGGGATCGGCGCGGTTCATCTCGATGGTGAGCTTGGGCAGGCCCTCGGGCGCGTACGGCCACGGCCAGGCGGTCGAGAGCATGCCGTGGAACTGGATGTTGTCGATGCGGTTGGTGAGCAGCTGGTGGGTGTGCCCGTGGATCACGGTCACGTGCCGGAAGGGCTTCAGGATCGCCTGCACCTCCTCGGCGTCCTCGGTCCAGAAGTTCCACGGCCGGTAGTACTTGTAGAGCGGCGGGCGTCCTCGGTCCAGAAGTTCCACGGCCGGTAGTACTTGTAGAGCGGCGAGTGCGAGAAGACGACGAGCGGCGTCTGGTGGTCCACCTTCTCGAGATCGCGCTTCAACCACGCGCGCCCCTCCTCGCCCACCTCGAAGCGCGACTGCACCCCGTTGTCGAGCCCGGCGACCGTCTGCATGCGCTCGGCCGGCGTCATGCCGCGCGCCGTCCAGAAGTCCTTCTCCTGGACGCTCATCAGGGTGACGAAGTGCACGCCCTTGTGGTCGAAGGAGTGCTGCGCCGGCCCGAAGAGCTCGCGCCAGTACTCGCCCAGGTCGAGGAACCAGTCGTGCTCGCCCACCATCATGTGGACGGGCGCCTTGATGGTCTTCAGGATCTGCCGCCCGAGATCGAGCTCCTCCTTCCGGCCGAGCTGCGCCAGATCGCCGCCGAAGAGCACGAAGTCGGGCTGCGGGTCGAGGGCGTTCACGTCGTCGACGGCCTTGAGCGCCGCGCGCACGAAGCGGTCGTTCAGGCTGGCCGGGTACAGGTGAGTGTCAGAGATGTAGGCGAAGGTGAAGGACGGCTGGTCACTCTCCTCTGCCGCGCCGGCCACCTGGACCAGCTGGAAGCCGTGCGGCGTGACCAGCCCCTTCGCCAGCGCGAGCCCGGCCGAGAGCCCGGCGAGCTTCATGAAGGAGCGGCGTGAGACGTGTCGCAGCCCCGCGAACAAGGCGTCGCGCTCCTCGTAGTGCCTGGTCTCGATGCTCTTGACACCCTTATTCATAGGAAGTCCCTCCGCGCACGAGCACACCGAAGGCCGCCGGCCGCGCCGGGTCCGGGGTCGGCGCGAGATCGCCCAGGTGGCCCTGCTTGCCCATCGCGACCGCGGTCTCGCGCTCCGGGCGCACGTTCTTGCGCGCGCGCTGGCGCGCCATCTCCTGCTTGCCGAGGGCGGCGAGCTTGCTGCTCGTGAGCGACTCCAGGAAGGCCACCAGGTCGTCGATCTCCGCCTCGGTGAGGCCGAGCCGCTGCATGCCGCCGTCGAGGTTCGGGTTCGGCACGCCGCCCTTGTTGTAGTGGTCCATCACGTCCCAGAGCGTGGCGAGCGAGCCGTCGTGCATGTAGGGCGCCGTGACGGCGACGTTGCGGAGCCCGGGCGTCTTGAAGGCGCCGATGTCGTTCGCCTGCTTGGTGACCAGGAAGCGCCCCAGCTCGGAGAAGTGGGTCTGGATGGCGAGCTCGTCGACCTGCTTCACATCGCCCGCGCGCACGGTGCTGGCGGCCTTGCGCGCCAGGTCGATGAAGTCCGTCTTGTGCGCGGCGATGCCGATGTTGTGGAACTTCTGGTCGGAGAAGAGCGGGCTCACGGTCGAGAAGGCGTGGCAGTCGCTGCAGCGGCCCTTGCCGTTGAACAGGCCCCAGCCCCGCTTCGCGGCCGCACCGATCGCCTTCTCGTCGCCCGCGATGAAGCGGTCGAAGGGCGCGTCGCCGGCGTACTGCGTGCGCTCGAAGGCGGCGATCGCCGCCGCGATGTCGTCGTAGGTCGCCTCGTGGCCGAAGACGCGCGGGAAGGCCTCGCGGTACTCCGGCAGGGCGCGCACCTTGGCGACCACCTCGTCGGGCGACTTCTGGCCCATCTCGATCGGGTTCAGGATGGGGAGCTTCGCCTGCTCCTCGAGCGACGGCGCGCGCCCGTCCCAGAACTGGGTCGCGTTGAACATCGCGTTCAGCACCGTCGGGCTGTTGCGCTGCGGGCGCTGGGCGGGCGCGGCCACGCCGTCGGGCACCGGCTTGTGGTCGACGAAGCCGCGCGCGGGGTCGTGGCAGGTGGCGCACGACACCTGGTCGTTGATCGAGAGGCGCTTGTCGTTGAACAGCTTGTCGCCGAGCGCGACCTTGTCCGCCGTTGGCGCCGCCGCGGGCGGGACGGCAAGCTCGTAGAGGACGGCGGAGACGCCCCGGGGGAGCCGCCCCTCCAGCGCGGCGGCGAGCCCGGCGGCGAGCGTCGCGCCTGCGAGCACGAGACCCTTCCGGCGGATCAGCATTGGTCCTCCTTCCTCAGGGGCTACTGCCGCGCGTAGCGGCCCATCAGCTCGGCCTGGCCGAGCGTGTGCCCCCCGATGGCCTTCAGGAGCGCCGCCTTGGTCGCGCCGGGCGCAAGCTCGGGGACGGCGTCCAGCGCGTAGAGCCTGAAGGAGTAGCGGTGCGGCGCGCCGCGCGGCGGACAGGGCCCGCCGTACCCGGTGCGGCGGAAGTCGTTCGTACCTTGCCGGCTGCCGTCGTCCAGCGTCGGCGCGGGCCGCACGCCCTCGGGGAGGCTGGTGGCGCTCGCCGGCACGCCGTACAGCACCCAGTGCACCCAGGTGCCGGCGGGCGCGTCGGGGTCGTCGCACACGAGCGCGAGGCTCTTCGTCCCCGGCGGCGGGTCGGTCCAGGCGAGCGGGGGCGAGAGATCCTGCCCGTCGCAGGTGTGCTTGCGGGGGATCGTCTCGCCGGCCTTGAAGGCGCTCGACTCGAGCTCGAAGGCCATGGCTGCTCCTCCCGGTCGCACCAGGGCGGCGGCGAGGGGGACCGCCAGCAAGAGGGCGCGGCCGCGCATCACGGCCGAAAGCTAGTCGGGCCGGACGCGCCTGTCCAGGCACGGCAACCGCCTCAAGTCCCTCGGCTTCCTGGTCGATATTCGAAGAGCGCCGCTGGGCGGGGAGGCCCGGGTGCGCGCACGATGCGGAGGCGGGACAACGAAGCGCACGCTGGCCCGGGGGGGATCGCCTGGTGAGCACCGACCCGCGCCCGGCCATGGCCGGCGGCTCGCGTGCTGAGGAGGCGGCGCTGCGTGACGCCCAACGCGCCGAGACGGACCGCCTGCTCCGCAGCCGGCTCGATCTGACCGTCGTCCTCTTCCTTTTCTTCGTCGGCGCCTCGGTGGTCATCGAGTCGATGCAAGCCCCGACGCGGGGCCGCCCGGTGATGCTCGTGTACGCGCTCGAAGCGCTCGCCTGCCTGCTCGCGGTGGTCGCCTGCCGCCTCCCCGGCTTCCCCCTCGGGCCGCGCGCGATCGCCGCGGGCCTCGCGAGCACACTCGCCGCGCTGCTGAGCGCCTACAACGCCAGCGTCGGCGGGTCGGTCGAGCGGCTCGCGATGGCGCACATCTGCCTGCTGACGGGCATCGTCGTCCTCCTCCCCTGGGGCTGGAGGGCGCAGCTCGTGGTGGCCGCCGCCGCGTTCGCGAGCTTCGGCCTCGCGCTGCCACACCTCTTCACGAGCGACAGCCTGCTCATGTCGGTCCTGGCGCTCGTCACCGGCACGACCACCACGACCTGGGGCGCCCTCTTCCTCGAGCGCTACCGCACCGATGCTTTCCTGCGCGCGGCACGACAGACGGAAGAGACGGAGATCGCCGCCACGCTCATGCGCGTGGGCGAGACGCTCGACGCGCACCGCGGCCAGCCCGACATGCTCGAGCGCGTGAATCGGCTGGTGGTCGAGAGCCTCGGCTACGACTGGAGCAGCATCTTCGTCTACGACGAGGCGCACCAGGCGTTCCGCCTGCACTCGAACGTCGGCAGCAGCCCCGCGGTGGCGGCCGAGCTGGCGGAGCTCGAGTTTCCCTGGGGCAGCCTTCCCCTGCTGGACGCGCTCCGTCCGGGCGCGGTGCTGGAGATGGCGGGCAGGGGCGACCAGGACCTGGTTCCGCCCGATCTCATGCGCCGCCTGGAGGTGGCCTCGTCGCTGTGCGCGCCCATCTGCCGCCGGGAGGAGATCATCGGCACGCTCTCCAGCGGCTACCGCACGCGGACGGGACCGTTCTCGGCCAAGCAGCGGCGCCTCGCGCTCGGCATCGCGAACGCCATCGCGGTGGCGCTCGAGAACGCCCGCCTGATCGCCGATCTCCAGTCGGCCAGCCGGCTCAAGTCCGAGTTCGTGGCCACCATGTCCCACGAGCTGCGCACGCCGCTCAACGTGATCACCGGCTACGCCGACCTGCTCGTCGAGGGCACCTTCGGGCCGCTCACCACCCAGCAGCGCGACACGATCGAGCGCGTGCGGCGGAGCGCCTTCGAGCTCCTCGACCTGGTGAACGCGACCCTCGACCTGGGCCGCCTCGAGGCCGGCCGCGAGACGGTCGAGCGCACGCCGGTCGACCTGGACGCGCTCTTCGCCGAGCTCGGCGGCGAGCTCGACCCGCTCGTGCTGCCCGCCGTGGCCCTCCACTGGCAGAACCGCGTCGGCGGCGCGCCCGTCCTGACCGACCGGGTGATGCTGAAGACCGTGCTCAAGAACCTGGTCGGCAACGCGCTCAAGTTCACGCCGGCCGGGCGCGTGGACGTGACCGCGTCGGCCGCGGGCGGCACGCTCACGATCGCGGTGCGCGACACGGGGATCGGCATCGCCGCGGAGCACCTCTCGGTGATCTTCGAGATGTTCCGCCAGGTGGACGGCTCGGCCACGCGTCGCTTCGGCGGCGTGGGCCTCGGCCTCCACATCGCGGAGCGGCTGGTCACGATCCTGGGGGGCCGGCTCGAGGTGGAGAGCACGCCGCAGGTGGGCTCGACCTTCACCGTGACGATCCCGGCGCGCGTTGCGCGCGAGCGGCGCGCGGTCGGGGGAGACTACCGCCGCGTCATCCAGTAGCGCTGGAACTCGGGCAGGTAGGTGAGCGTCTCCAGCGAGCGCATCCGGTCCAGGTATACCTTGCCGTCGAGGTGGTCGCACTCGTGCTGCACGACCCGGGCGTGGAAGCCCTCGGCGTCGAAGCGAAGCGGCTTCCCGTCGCGCCCGTAGGCCTCGACGCGCACGCGCGTGCAGCGCGGCACCTTGCCGCGCAGGTCGGGCACGCTGAGACAGCCCTCCCAGTCCTCCTCCTGCTCCTGGGTGAGCGGCGCGATCTTGGGATTGACGAGGACGGTGAGCGGGACCGTGTCGGCATCGGGGTAGCGCGGGTTCGCCGCCACGCCGTAGATGACGATGCGGCGCGAGACGTGCACCTGCGGCGCGGCGAGGCCCGCGCCGTCGTGGTCGTCCATGGTCTCGAACATGTCGTCGATCAGGCGCTGGATCTCGGGCGCGCCGATCGCCTCGGGCGAGACCGGCTCCGCCACCTGCCGGAGGATGGGGTGGCCCAGGTGCGCGACCTTGAGGACGGCCATGCGTCCCGGTGTTACAGATCGGCGCGCGAGCCGCAAGCTCGGGTTTGCGACCCCGCGGCACCGCCGCTAGCATCGGCGCACGCCGTTCCCCACCGCATCGGTCGCGGACGCGCTGCTCGCGGCCTCCTGGGCCGCGCTCGTGCTCGACGGCATCTGGCAGACCCGCCGCGAGCACGCGGCGCGCGCGCGGCTCGGTCCCGTCGTCCTGCGCGCCTGGCAGCCGTCGGTGGCGGCCGGGCTCGCCGTGCTGGTCGCCTCGCTCGCCGGCGCGGTGGTGCTCGAGGGGGCGCTCGGGCGCTTCGCCTTCCGGCCCGCCGCCGCGCTGGCCGGCCTCGTGCTCGCGGCCGGCGGGGTCGGGCTGCACGGCTGGGCGCGGCGCACGCTCGGGCCGATGTGGTCGGGCGTGGTCCAGGTGCGCGCCCAGCACGTGCTCGTCGAGCGCGGGCCCTACCGCCTCGTGCGCCACCCGATCTACCTGGCCGGGCTCCTCCTCGCCGCGGGCTCGTTCCTCGCGCATCCGTCCCCTGCCAGCGCGTGTCTCGGCGCCGGCTTCGCGCTCGGGGTGGTGCTGAAGGCGTGGCTCGAGGAGCGCGCGCTGCGCGGCGTGCTGGGGGACGAGTACGCGCGCTACGCGGCGCGCGTGCCGGCGCTGATTCCGTGGCCGCGCGCCAGAGGCGGGTGACGTCTCGAGCCTCCGTCACGATTCCGCCGCCCCCGCCACTCGCATGGCGCCCGCCGCCGCGCATGCCGCCGGGACCGCTGGCTTCGGGACCGGCGCGCGCTCGGCACAGCGCTTGCTTCTTCTGAGGGGGGATCGCCATGCTCGCATGCGACAAACGACGGATCGTCGTCATGCTGCGCTGGGCGCTGCTGATCGCGCTCTGCTTTCTCGTGATCTACGGTCGGGGCGCGAGCATCCAGGCCATCGCCTCGAGCGTCGTCCTGCTCCTGGCGTCCAACCTCGTGTTGATGCACCTGCCGGATCGCGTCATCACGGCACGGCTCTTCGACCCGGTGCTCGTGATCGTCGACACCATCCTCATCACCGCGGGACTCTGGCTGTGCGGCGCGGCGGGGTCGGACTTCTTCTTCCTCTTCTTCTTCGTGGTGTTCCTCTCCGCCATCGGGGAGCGTCCCGAGCTGACGGCGCTCGGCGCCGGGCTGGCGGCCGCGGGCTATCTCTTGCTGCTCTACCGAGGACCCGTGTGGAACCCGGCGATGCTGCTGCGGGTGCCCTTTCTCTTCGCCACCGGACTGACCTATGGCTTCCTGGTCGGCAAGGCCCGGGAGGCTCGCTCGCGGGCGAGCGCGGCGGAGCACGTGCTTGGGACCATGTCGCACGAGATCAGGAGTCCCCTGAGCGCCATCATCCGCTACAGCGAGGCGCTGCGCACGGATCACATGAGCAACCTCACCGCCGCGCAGCGGGCGGGGATCGCCCAGATCAACGCGGATGCCGTCGAGCTGCTCGAGCTCACGGTGCAGCGCCTGGCCGCGGTCGTGCGCGAGACGACCCTGCAGAACCCAGCGAGCCGCGGCGGCGCGCTCAGCGGCACGCCGCGATGAGCCGGCGCCACAGCTCGTCGTCGGCGTCCGGCCGCACCGCCGCGTAGAACCCGAGCCGGTCGATCACCCCGCCGTACTTCTTCTTGAGCAGCCCGGGGACCTCGTCGTACGTGCCTTCGACGGCGTAGACCTCCAGCATCTCGTCGGTGATGAGCGAGGCCATGCCGGCCCAGTCGCCCTTGGCCGCCTTCTCGTTCAGCCTGAGACAGGTCTCGCCCCAGCCGTGCGCCTCGAGGACGCCGCTGTAGGTGCGGGTCGAGGCATAGAAGGAGAGCTGCTGGCGCACCGGGGCCTTCGCGCGCTCGATCTCGTCGCGGTTCCTGCCGGCGATGACGAAGGCCGTGGTGGCGAGCGCCACCTGCGCGCGCGGGCGGCCCGCCTTGGTGAGCCCCGCCTCGACGTTCGGCAGCACGGTCTCCTGGATGTACTTCATCGAGTGGAAGGGATGGATGTGGAAGCCCTCGGCGAGCTCGCCGGCCAGCCGGCACACGTAGGGATTCACGCCCGCGATGTAGACCTGGGGCAGCGGGCAGTCGAGCGGCGCCGGGCTGAAGAAGGGCGTCATCAGGCTGAACTTGTAGTACGTGCCCTCGAAGCCGGGCCGCGCGCCGTGCTGCCACACGTCCCAGATGTGGCGGATCAGGAGGATCATCTCGCGCAGCCGCGGACCGGGCGCCAGCCAGGACGTCGAGTAGCGGCGCTCGTTGTGGCCCTTCACCTGCGTGCCGAGCCCGAGGACGAAGCGGCCGCGCGAGGCGGCCTGGAGGTCCCAGGCCAGCTGGGCGTGCACGAGCGGGCTCCGCGGGAAGGCCACGGCGATGTTGGTGCCGATCGTGATGCGCTCGGTCGCGGTCGCCGCGAGCGCGGCGGGGAGATACGGGTCGTGGCCCGCCTCCGCCGTCCAGAGACCGTCGTACCCGAGCCGCTCCGCGTGCACGGCGAGCCGGGCCGCGTCGCGCAGGTCGGTCGTCATGAGGCCGCCGTCGATCTTCATGCGGCTCCCCTACTGGAGTGCCGCGCGCGCGGTCAAGCGCGGAGGAGCCGAAGGGGCAGATAGACGAGGGCGGCGAGCGTCGCCGTGCACGGGATGGTCAGGACCCAGGCCAGGACCACGTTCTGCGCCACGCCCCAGCGCACCGCCGAGAGGCGCCGCGTGCTGCCGACGCCGATGCCCATGGTGCGCACGATGCGCCAGCCGCCGAACATGGTGCCGAGCGCGATGGCCGCGTGGCAGATCAGGATGACCCAGAACGGCACGAAGAACTTGTCGCCCAGGTAGCCCGAGGTGAAGAGGAGGACGGCGATGATGCCCATCGTCTTCTGCGCGTCGTTGGTCCCGTGGCCGAGGCTGTAGCCGGCGGCCGAGAGGAGCTGGAGCCGCCGGAAGGCGCGATCGATGGTGAACGGGCTGGCGCGATGGACGAACCGGACGATGACCACCATGAAGAGCGCGCCGAGGAAAAAGCCGACCAGCGGCGAGACCACGATGAACACGACCACCTTCACGAGCCCCGCGGGCAGCAGGACGCCGACGCCGGCCTTCGCCACCCCGGCCCCGGCGAGGCCCGCGATGAGCGCGTGCGAGGAGCTCGACGGGAGCCCGTAGCGCCAGGTGATCAGGTCCCAGAGGAAGGCCGCGACCAGCGCCGCGAAGATCACGGCGTGGTCGACCACCTCGGGCGCGACGATCCCCTTCCCCACCGTGGTCGCCACCGCCACCCCGAAGCCGAAGGCCGCCACGAAGTTGAAGAACGCCGCCCACGCCACCGCCATGCGCGGGGTGAGCACCCGGGTCGAGACGACGGTGGCGATCGAGTTCGCCGCGTCGTGGAAGCCGTTCATGAAGTCGAAGGCGAGGGCGACGAGGATCAAGAGGACGATCATGCGGGTGCGCGAGGGCCGGCCCGCGGATCAGGTGTACTCGAGCGCCACGCCTTCGATCACGTTGGCGACGTCCTCGCAGCGATCGATGGCGTTCTCCAGGTAGTCGTAGATCTCCTTCCACTTGATGACGTGGATGGGGTCGGGGCTCTCGCGGAAGAGGCGGGCGACCGCCCGCCGCAGGAGCTGGTCGCCCACGTTCTCCAGGCGGTTGATCTCGGTGCAGTGCGCGAGCAGCCGCGGCCGGTTCTTCAGGTCGCGCAGCGTGCGCACCGCCGCCTCCATCTCCTCGACCGACTTCTCCAGCACGTCGCCGAGCTCGCGCGCCTCGGGCTCCATGGTGCGGATGCCGTAGAGCGCGATGCGCTCGGCCGAGGCCTCGATCAGGTCGAGGACGTCGTCCATGCGCGAGATGAGCTCGTGGATGTCGCCGCGGTCGATGGGAGTGATGAAGGTCTGGTGCAGGCGCTCGATCACGGTGTGGGTGATCTCGTCGCCCTGGTGCTCGACCGCCTTGACGCGGGCGGCCTGCTCCTCCGGATCGACGCCGTCGTGCAGCACTCTGCCCAGGAGGGCCGCCGCCTCGCGCGAGCGCGCGGCGTGCTGCTCGAAGAGGTCGAAGAACTCGCCCCCGCTCGCCGGGAGGAGGCGCGCGAAGAAGCCCTTCTGCGGTGCGGTCGCCATACGCGGGCGCCCATAGCACAGCCGCGGTCGGCTGCTCCAGGGGGTCAGCCCGCGCCGAGCGCCGCGCGCAGGCGCCGCGCCTGGGCGGGCTCTCTGTTATGGCCACATGACAGCCAGGTGACGGCTCGATGACACGCCCCAGCGCCTCGGGCCCCCTCTCATGACAGGCGGGACGAGGCTCGCTAGAGTGCGAGCCGTGCGGCTCGCGGCCATCGACGTCGGCTCGAACTCCGTCCACATCGTAGTCGCCGACGTGAGCACCGACGGGCGCGTCGAGGTCGTGGACCGGGTGAAGGAGATGGTCCGCCTCGGCCGCCGCACCTTCACCACCGGCCGGCTGCCGCCGGCGGCGATGGACCTGGCCGTCGGCGCCGTGAAGACCTTCGCGCGCCTCGCGCACGCGCGGCGCGTGGTCCGCATGCGCGCGGTGGCCACCAGCGCCGTCCGCGAGGCGCGCAACGGACTGGCCTTCGTGCGGCGCCTGCGACGCGAGACCGGGCTGCCCGTCAAGGTCATCACCGGGGCCGAGGAGGCGCGCCTCATCTTCCGCGCCGCGCAGCACGCGCTCGGGCTCCGTGGCGGCCCGCATCTCCTCCTCGACGTGGGCGGGGGCAGCGTCGAGCTGGTGCTCGTGCAGCAAGGCCGGCCGCTCTGGCTGCGCAGCCTCCCCCTCGGCGCCGCCCGCCTCGCCGAGCGCTTCCTCACCAGCGACCCGCCGACGAAACGCCAGATCCAGCGTTTGGAGAAGCACCTCGCGCGCGAGCTGGGCTCGCTCCTCACCTCGGCCCGGCACGCGGGCGTGGCGCGCGTCATCGGCACCTCGGGGACCGTGAACACGCTGGTCGCGATGGCGGCGGCGGCGCGCGGGCAGGATCCGCCGCGGCTCCACGGCGCGCGCGCGACGGCGCGCGAGGTCCGGCGCATGCGCCGGCGCCTGCTCGCGCTCTCGGCCGGCCGCCGGGCGGAGCTCCCCGGCATGGACGCGAAGCGCGTCGACCTGATGCCGGCGGCGGCGGTGCTCGCGGACTTCGTGCTCGCCCGCACCGGTGCGGCGGAGCTGATGGCGTGCGCCTGGGCGCTCCGCGAGGGCGTGCTGCTCGAGCTCGCCGGCGTGCGCCGGGACCCGGTCGCGGGGGCGGAGCGCGACCGCCGGCGCGCGGTGGAGGCCCTGGCGGCGCGCTTCGCCGGGGCGAACCCCCACGGCCGCCACGTGGCGCGCCTCGCGCTCGCGCTCTTCGACGGCACCGCCGCGGCGCTCGGCCTGCCCGCGACGGCGCGCGAGCTCCTCAACCACGCCGCCCTCCTGCACGACATCGGGCACGCGATCGACCACAACCGCCACCACCACCACTCGTGCTACCTCATCCGCAACATGGAGCTGGTCGCCTTCGATCCGCTCGAGATCGAGATCATGGCGCAGGTGGCGCGCGGCCACCGCAAGCAGGTCCCGAAGCTCGCCGACCCGGAGCTCCAGGCGCTGCCCCGGGCGGCCCGCCGCGTGGTGCGCGGGCTCGCCGCCCTCCTGCGCACGGCCGACGCGCTCGACCGCACGCACTTCGGCGCGATCCGGCGGCTCCGCGTCGCGCTCTCGGCGGCCCACCTCGTGATCGGGGTCGAGGCGGACGCGGAGGAGGCCGAGCTCGAGCTGTGGGCGGCCGAGCGCCGTGCGGACCTGCTCGCGCGGCTGCTCGAGCGGCCGGTCGTGCTGCGCCGCGCGCGCAGCGGCGCGGCCGCGCTCCCCCATCTGCGCGCGAGCGGGGCATCATGAGCACGGTGCGTGGCCGCCCGAGCGCGCTCGCCGAGCCGCATCCCTATCCGGGCCGGCTCATCACGGTGGAGGGGATCGACGGCTCGGGGAAGTCGACCCAGCTCCTCCTCCTCGACCGCTGGCTCACGGCGCGCGGCTTCCCGGTGCGCTTCACCGAGTGGAATTCTTCGCGTCTCGTCCGGCGGGCCATGAAGCGGGGCAAGCGGAAGGACCTGCTCACGCCCACCACCTTCAGCCTGCTCCACGCGGTCGACTTCGCCGATCGCCTCACCTACCAGATCGTGCCGCCGCTCAAGGCCGGCATGATCGTGCTCGCCGACCGCTACGTCTACACCGCCTTCAGCCGCGACGTGGCGCGCGGCGTCCATCCGGCGTGGGTGCGCGCGGTCTACAGCTTCGCGCCCCGACCCGACCTCGCCATCTATTTCCGGGTGCCGATCGAGGTCTCGCTCGACCGCCTGCTCGGCGGGCGGGCGAAGCTCAAGTACCACGAGGCGGGCATGGACCTCGCCCTGGCGGCCGATCCGGCGCAGAGCTTCCGGCTCTTCCAGAGCCGCGTCCTCGACATCTACGATCGCCTGGCCGGGGAGTTCGACCTGCGCGTGATCGACGCGACGGGCGACATCCCGAGCCAGCAGAAGGTGGTCCGGCGCATGGTGCAGGAGGTGCTGCGCGGCTACACGCGGCCGCCCACGGTGGGGAGGGGCAATGGCGCGCGGGGCTAAGCGCGGCAGGCAGTGGTACGGCGAGGGCCTCCCCTATCTCAAGACGGGGTCGCTTCCCGGACACCTGATCGTAATCGAGGGGACCGACGGCGCGGTGAGCAACACGGGCTGGACCCGCTCTCCGCTCCTCGCCGACACCATCAACGAGGCCAAGGCCGGGCACGAGCTGACCGTCGTCACCTTCAGCCTGCTCTACGCCGCCGACTTCGCCGACCGCCTCGAGCACCAGATCATCCCGGCGCTGCGCGCCGGCTTCATCGTGATCGCGGACCGCTACATGTACACCGCCTTCGCGCGCAACATGGTGATGGGGGCCGACCCGCTCTGGACCCGCCAGCTCTTCGGCTGCGCGCTCATGCCCGACCTGGTCCTCTACCTCGAGATCGACATCGACTCGCTCCTGCCGCGGGTCGTGCAGGGCAAGGGCATGGACTACTGGGAGTCCGGCATGCACCT
>WNGL01007632.1_pt1 | contig 12696 bp, 10 predicted proteins | sample 5400591 | NCBI WGS metagenome assembly WNGL01 (sample SAMN13153377, study PRJNA577476) | soil metagenome | isolation source: 80 cm soil or saprolite under Garry oak tree replicate 1 | place: USA:California | collected 2016-06-15
TGGCCGGGCGAGAGCCGGTCGGGCATGGTGTCGGCCCGGTTGAGCTGGGCGGTCAGGCCGTCGGCGTCCCACGCTGCAACGCCGAGGCTGCCGTTGCCCAACGGCATGGCCTGGGCTGAACCGGTGTTCGGCTGGCCGAGGACCACATCGGAGCTGTGCACCAGGTTGGGCACGTCGACGTGGAACGAGCCGTTCCGCCATGCCGTGGTTGCCCCGCCGGACAGGGTCGACGCCGAGGCGGCCCCGGGCGGGCCGGCCAGGGCGACCGCCAGCAACAACACCGAGATCGACCGACGAGTGCTCCGACCACTGGCGGACATGTAAGCCCTCCGCTCGCCGTTGTGCGCCAGGACGGCCCCAGAGAAGCATCAGACATCCGATGAGTCAAGAGCCAGCGCGCCATCCGAGTGCCGGGCCGAGCGTGCTGGCGATATCGGTGAGGATCTGGACGTAGTCGTCGTGGTCGAACGTGAACGGCAGCGCGAAGGCGACCTCGTCGACCCGCTGGAACGCGGCGTGGGCGTAGAGCCGCTCGGCGATTTCTGTTGACGTGCCGACCAGATCGGGCGCGAACAGCAGGCGGGCCGGTCCCTGCGGCGTTGCGGTACGCGGCAGCCGTTTCCGCGCGTAGTCCTCGTACTTGGCGCGTTGCTCCGGCGACGCGGTGTCGGTCGGGATGACGACGAGTCCCTGGCAGACCCGCGCACGGTCGCCGTCGGGGTGGTGGGCGCGGAACGCCTGAATATGCGAAAGCTGAATTTCGGCGAAATCCGTTGCTTCCTCGGCCTTCACGACGCTGCTGATCAGGAAGTTCATGCCGTGCTCGCCGGCCCACGCTGCCGACCGCAGGCTCGCGCCGCCGTACCACATGCGACCGCGCAGGCCCGGCGCGTGCGGCTGGACGCGGTCGGAGAACACCTCGAAGCCCTCGACGCCGCTGACGTCGGTGGCCGGTTCGCCGCCGACGAAATCCAACAGCCGTCGGACGCGGTCGTAGCTGAAGTCCTCGATATCGGCGGTGTCCGGATACAGCGCGTGCTTGACGTGCTCGTAGTGCATCGGCGGGCCGACGCTGACACCGGGATTGAGCCGGCCCCCGGACAGGATGTCGACCGTGGCGAGGTCCTCGGCCAGCCGCAGCGGATTCTCCCAGCCCAGTGGGATGACGGCGGTGCCCAGCCCGATGCGGCTGGTCCGCTGCGTGGCCGCCGCCAGGACGGCGACCGGTGACGAGATGCCGTACTGGAGATGACGGTGCCGAACCCAGGCACTGTCGAAACCCAGCCGCTCACCCAGCTCGATGATCTCCAGCGTCGACTCGTGACCACGGCGCGGATCGGCTTCGTCGAACAACCCGATGGTCAGAAAACCCAGCTTCCGCAACGGTTCCGAGGCCAGCGGCACCAGCGTCTCCCCATCATCGGCGGCGTTTGGTCTTGGCGGGCAGCGACCGGGCGTAGGCGACGCCGCGGTCCACCCACTGTTCGAGCTGGCCCGAATCGTCGACGGCCGCGGTGTCGACCCGCAACCACCCGGGCATCTCCCGGCCGCGCATCACCATCGGCCGGACGCGGTCGTCGTCGACCAGCGCGTCCGCCTCGTCCGGGTTCATCCGGACCATCAGGCCACCCCGACCGCTGGCGGACACCGACATGTTCCCGTTGATCAGAAACGCGAGGCCACCGAACATCGGCTGCTCGATGACGCCGTCCACACCGGCGACGAGTTCACGGATGCGGTCTGCCAACTCGTGGTCGTAGGCCATGACCGGATTATCCCCGGACAACCGACAATCCCGCCCGGCCGACGTCAGAACGCGGCGGACAGTCGGTGACGGCCGCCCTGGCACGGCGGCCACCCACCCCCCTTACGCGTACAACACCAGATGAATCTGGACACTCATGTTTTTCCCGAGTAGACGTCATGTAAACGTTTTCAAGCTCTCTCGGGAGGAAGCACGATGATGGACCGGCCGGTGAGTCGTCGTCGGGTCGTCACCTGGGGTGCGGCGGGTGCGGTGGGTGCCGCACTGCCGCTGGCCGCCACCGGGACCGGCAACGCGGACCCGGCGCCCGGCGTCGGGCGGTTCGACCTGGTGTTCGACGTGACCCGGTTCGGCGCCCGTGGCGACGGCGTCACGATCGATTCCGACGCCGTCAACCACGCGATCGACGCGGCCGCGTCGGCCGGTGGCGGCACCGTCTACTTCCCGGCCGGTACGTATGCCAGCTACTCGATCCACCTGCGCTCGCACGTGGCGCTGTACCTGGCGCTCAACGCGACACTGCTCGCGGCGGCACCGGCGAACGGGCGCGGCTACGACCCGGCGGAACCCGGCGCCGGGAACCCGTTCCAGGATTTCGGGCACAGCCACTGGCACAACAGTCTCATCTGGGGCGACGGGCTGACCGACATCGTCATCGGCGGTCCGGGCACGATCGACGGCAAGGGGCTGATCGCCAGCGGCAGCAAGGAATCGGCGCCGCTACAGGGCAACAAGATCATCGCATTGCGACTGTGCCGCAATGTGGTCATCCGGGATGTCACGATGGTCAATGGCGGCCACTTCTGCATCCTGCCCACCGGCGTGGACAACTTCCGCATCGACAACGTCGTGATCGACACGAATCGCGACGGCATCGACATCGACTGCTGCAAGAACGTGCGGATCTCCAACACGACGGTGAATTCGCCGAATGACGACGGCATCGTGCTCAAGAGTTCGTTCGCGCTCAACGAGGTGCGCGACACGGAGAACGTGACCATCGACAACTGCCTGGTCAGCGGCTATGACGTCGGCACGCTGGTCGACGGCACGTTCAAGACCGGCCCGTACGGCCGCACCGGTCGGATCAAGTTCGGCACGGAGTCCAACGGCGGTTTCAAGAACATCGCGATCTCCAACGTGATCTTCGAATTCTGCCGTGGCCTGGCACTGGAAACCGTCGACGGCGGCAATCTGCAGGACGTGACGATCAGCAACATCACCATGCGCAACGTGCAGATGCCGATCTTCATGCGACTGGGCGCCCGGATGCGCGGACCGGCCGGCATCCCGATCGGCACGCTGAGCCGGGTCAGCATCAGCGACGTCATCGCGCACAACGCCGATCCGCGCTACCCGTCCACCATCGCCGGCATTCCCGGCCACGACATCCAGGACGTCCGGATCAGCAACGTGCGCCACCACATGGTCGGCGGTCTCACCCCGGCCGACGCGGTCGCCGACCCGCCGGAACTGGAGAACGGCTACCCGGAGCCGACCATGTTCGGCACCCTGCCGGCGTTCGGCTTCTTCATCCGCCACGCCAACGGGGTCACGTTGGACAACGTCGAGGTCCGGTTCGAGAACCAGGACACCCGCACCGCGTTCGCCGTGCGCGACGTGACCGACGTCGACTTCCACCACACCAGGGCCGACCTGGTCACCGGCACGCCGACGTTCACCCTCGACAGCGTCGACGAGTTCCGCCTCACCACCAGCCGTCCGGTGCCCGACACCATGCTCGACCACGTGGACCACCGCGAACTCTGACCGACCGCTACCCCGTGGCGACCACCGCCCGGTCGACGGCGTTGTCGATGTTGTCGATGTTGTCGACACGGAGCGTGCCGTCCTGCCACACCTGGCGGACCCGGCCGGCCAGCCCGCCCAGGTCGAGGGCGTCGCCGTCCACCACGACCAGATCGGCGCGGTATCCCGGGGCCAGGCGGCCCAGTTCGTCGCCGAAGCCCAGCAGCGCCGCGGCGGACGACGTGGTCGCTGCCAGCACCTGGCCAGGCGGCATCCCGCAGTCGGCCATCAGCGGCAGCTCGTCGAGGTTCGTGCCGTGCGGTCCGACGCCGCTGTCGGTGCCCATCGCGATCCGAACGCCCGCTGCCGCCGCTCGGCGCACCGACTCGCGGTGCACCTCGACGACGTCCTTCGCCTTGCGCACCACGGCATCCGGCAGTGGCACACCGGCCTCGGCCGCACGGATCACGTTCACCGGCGCGACGAGCGTTGGCACCAGCCAGGTGTCGTTGGCCAGCATCAGCTCGATGGCCTCGTCGTCGAGGTAGATGCCGTGTTCGATGGACCGGATGCCGGCCCGGACGGCGTTCTTGATGCCCTCGCTGCCCTGCGCGTGCGCCATCACGTACCGGCCCTGCATGGCCGCCTCGGTGACCAGCACGTCGAGTTCGGCCGGGGTGAACTGGGAGTGCCGAGGGTCGTCGCGCGGCGAGAGCACACCGCCGGTCGTGCACACCTTCAGCACGTCCGCCCCGGCGCGCAGCAGTTCCCTGGCCACCCGGCGCATCTCGTCGGGCCCGTTCGCGATCGAGGCCGGGCGACCCGGATGCGGCTGGGAAAGTGGAACGCAATGCCCGGAGGGAGTCCAACCGTCACCGTGGCCGCCGGTCGGCGAGATCAGCCCGATCGAGATCCGCATCCGGGGTCCCGGAATCAGGCCGTCCTCGACGGCCTGCTTGATGCCCAGGTCGGCGCCGGCCGCGTCGCGAACCGTGGTGATGCCCACCGCGAGGGTGCGCGCCAGATTCCGCGCGGCGCCGAAGAACTGGTAGGAGAACGGTTCCTGGACCCGGTGCAGCAGGCCGATATCGGACACGGTGACGTGCACGTGGCAGTCGAACAGGCCGGGCAACAGGGTGGTGCCGGTGCAGTCGATCACGGTGTCCGCGTCCAGTCCGGTGCCGACGTCCTCGACCAGCCCGTCGATGACCAGGACATCGGCCCGAGCCGGAGCGGCGCCGGATCCGTCGAACACCCGACCACCGGCGAACAGGACTCGGCTCATGCCGTTCCCTCCCGATCGTGTGGTTGGCTAACGACATCATCCGAGCAGCGCGGACCCCGCACGTCAAGCCGGACCATTCGCGGCGCAACCGCCTACTTGGGTGGGCGCAGCAGGGATCGAACCTGCGACCGACGGCTTGTAAGGCCGTTGCTCTCCCGCTGAGCTATGCGCCCTGATGCCGGTTCACCGTGCTAGGTGAACCGGCGTTTCGAAAGCCTCGAAAGAAGACTACGCGGGCAGGCTGGCGATGGCCTTCTTCCACGACTCCTGGTCGCGGGCCTCGCCGGGCTGGTTCACCTCGGCGAATCGGACCACGCCATTCTTGTCGATCAGGAATGTGCCACGGTTGGCCATGCCTGCCGCCTCGTTGAACACGCCGTAGGCCTTCGCTACCTCGCCGTGTGGCCAGAAGTCCGACAGGAGCGGGAACTCGTATCCCTCCTGCCCGGCCCAGGCCTTCAGGGCGAACGGGTGATCCACCGAGACTCCGATGACCTGCACGCGATCGTTCTGGTAGTCGGCCAGTTCGTCGCGCACCTGGCACAACTCCCCGGTGCAGATGCCGCTGAAGGCGAACGGGTAGAACACCAGGAGCACGTTCTTCGCACCCCGGAACGAAGCCAGGGCCACCTTCTCCCGGTTGTAGTCGTTGAGCGTGAAGTCCGGGGCCTCCGAACCGACCTCGACCGCCATGGGTACGGACCCTCCTGCGCTGTGTGTACCTGCCGGACGCAGCTTAGTCGGGACGCCGACGTCAGCTCAGCGGCGTGACTTGGCCGATTTGGGCGATACCAGCCTGGTACCGGTCCAGTCGGCGCCCACGCTGATATTCGACGTCTGGGCCAGGCCCGCGGTGGGTACCGCCTCAGCGATGTCGCTCGGTTCGACATGACCCGGCCGCCCGGTCTTCGGGGTCAGCACCCAGATGACCCCGTCCTCGGCCAGCGGTCCGGTCGCGTCCATGAGTTCGTCGACCAGGTCACCATCGTTCTCCCGCCACCACAGCAGGATGACGTCCAGCACCTCGTCGGCATCCTCGTCGAGCAGTTCGCTGCCGCAACGCTCCTCGACTGCGGCACGAACGTCGTCATCGACGTCCTCGTCCCAACCGAGCTCTCCGACCACCTGGCCGGGCTCGATCCCGAGTTTCTCGGCGACGCCGACCTTACCGGCGTCTTCCGCGGCGACCACGGCTTTTCACTCCTCCAACTACGCCAGTGCGGTAGCTGACCCCCTCGGGCGAGCCACCGCACGTTGGTTGATCCGACACCAATCCTGGTTAGCGAACACTGCCGCGCGCGGGAGCGCAACCGTCCACACCGTGACACGCCGCGACTTGCCGCTGGTTGCATGCCGACGAGGCCACACGACCCCGATGACAACAAGGTCACGGACGGCTGACGGCATTCACCGCGCACCGGTAGGTTGCGCAGGGAAAGAACCGGACAGGCGCTGTCGAGCCGCTGACGGGTGGCCTGGCTCACGACGGACATCATGCCCGCACGGAACGATCCAGAGCTACTCGCGGGTAGTGGTTCGTCAGGCGCATAGTCTGGCAGAGACGTGAATGGGCGACGCGGCCCGGTTGCCGGACGCGTCACGAGAACCGCAATCAGGCTAGGAGTTCCCTTGGCCCCGCAGAACAGCAGCGCTTCCGGCGGCAGCACGAGTGGCAGCGCGAGCGGCGGTGCGAGCATCGGCGCGACCAGTGGTACGACCGGACGTGTCCGCGTCATCCGGGACGGTCTGGCCGCCCACCTGCCGGATATCGATCCGGAGGAGACCGGCGAGTGGCTGGACTCCTTCGACGCCGTCCTGGCCGCCGCCGGCCAGCAGCGCGCCCGCTACCTGATGCTGAGGCTGCTCGAACGCGCGCGGGAGCGCCGCGTCGGCGTACCGGCGCTGACCAGCACCGACTACGTCAACACGATCCCCACCGAGCGGGAACCCTGGTTCCCCGGTGACGAGGAGGTCGAGCGCCGCTACCGCGCGTGGATCCGGTGGAACGCGGCGATGACCGTGCACCGCGCGCAGCGGCCCGGCGTCGGTGTCGGCGGCCACATCTCGACCTACGCCTCCTCCGCGACCCTCTACGAGGTCGGCTTCAACTGGTTCTTCCGGGGCAAGGACCACCCGGGCGGCGGCGACCAGGTCTACATCCAGGGCCACGCATCCCCCGGCATCTACGCCAGGGCGTTCCTGGAAGGCCGGCTGTCCACCGACCATCTCGACGGCTTCCGCCAGGAGCACTCGCACGCCGGCGCGGGCGGCGGCCTGCCGTCCTACCCGCATCCCCGGCTGATGCCGGACTTCTGGGAGTTCCCGACCGTGTCCATGGGGCTTGGCCCGATGAACGCGATCTACCAGGCCCGCTTCAACCGCTACCTGCGCGATCGCGGCATCAAGGACACGTCCCAGCAACACGTCTGGGCGTTCCTCGGCGACGGCGAGATGGACGAGGCCGAGTCGCGCGGGCTGGTGCACGTGGCCGCGAACGAGGGCCTGGACAACCTCACGTTCGTGATCAACTGCAACCTCCAGCGCCTGGACGGCCCCGTCCGCGGCAACGGCAAGATCATCCAGGAGCTGGAGTCCTTCTTCCTGGGTGCCGGCTGGAACGTGATCAAGGCGGTCTGGGGCCGCGAGTGGGACACGCTGCTGGCCGCCGACCGGGACGGCGCGCTGATCAACCTGATGAACGTCACCCCGGACGGTGACTACCAGACCTACAAGGCCAACGACGGCGCGTACGTCCGCGAGCACTTCTTCGGCCGCGACCCGCGCACCAAGGAAATGGTCGCGCCCATGAGCGACCAGGAGATCTGGAACCTCAAGCGCGGCGGCCACGACTACCGCAAGGTCTACGCGGCATACCAGGCGGCGATGGAGCACCACGGCCAGCCCACCGTGATCCTCGCCAAGACCATCAAGGGTTACGGCCTCGGCCCGCACTTCGCCGGCCGCAACGCCACCCACCAGATGAAGAAGATGACGCTGCCGGACCTGAAGCTGTTCCGGGACGAACTGCGCATCCCGATCAGCGACGCGGCGCTGGAGGCCGACCCGTACCTGCCGCCGTACTACCACCCCGGCCACGACGCGCCGGAGATCCAGTACCTGGTGGAGCGGCGCCGGCAGCTCGGCGGGTTCCTGCCGGAGCGGCGGACCAAGTCGGCCACCACGCTCACGCTGCCCGGCGACAAGGTCTACGACGTGGTCAAACGCGGTTCCGGCAAGCAGGAGGTCGCCACCACGATGGCGTTCGTCCGGCTGGTCCGTGACCTGGGGAAGGACCCGAACATCGGCGGGCGGCTGGTGCCGATCATCCCGGACGAGGCTCGTACGTTCGGGATGGACTCGATGTTCCCGACGCAGAAGATCTACAACCCGCACGGCCAGGCGTACACGTCGGTGGACGCCACGCTGATGCTCGCCTACAAGGAGAGCGAGCAGGGCCAAATCCTGCACGAGGGCATCAACGAGGCGGGTTCGACCGCGTCGTTCACGGCCGCCGGCACGTCGTACGCGACGCACGGCGAGCCGATGATCCCGATCTACATCTTCTACTCGATGTTCGGCTTTCAGCGCACGGGCGACGGCCTGTGGGCGGCCGCCGACCAGATGGCACGGGGTTTCGTGCTCGGCGCGACCGCCGGCCGCACCACGCTGACCGGCGAGGGCCTGCAGCACAACGACGGGCACTCGCTGCTGCTGGCCGCGACCAATCCGGCCGTGATCTCCTACGACCCGGCGTGGTCGTTCGAGATCGCGCACATCGTCTCCGACGGCCTGCGCCGGATGTACGGCGAGCAGCCGGAGAACGTCTTCTACTACCTGACCGTCTACAACGAGCCCTACGTACAGCCGGCCGAACCGGAGAACCTGGACGTCGAGGGACTGCTGCGCGGCCTCTACCGGTACGCGGAGGCACCCGATGGCGACGGCCCGACGGCGCGGATCCTGGTGTCCGGCGTGACCATGCCGGATGCGCTGCGCGCGCAGGCGTTGCTCAACGACGACTGGGGCGTGCGGGCCGAGGTGTGGTCGGCGACGTCGTGGGCGGAGCTGCGCCGCGAAGCGGTCGAGATCGACCGGCACAACATGCTGAACCCGGGTGCGGAGCCGAGGGTGCCGTACGTGACCACGGTGCTGGGCGCGGCCGACTCGCCGATCCTGGCCGTGTCGGACTGGATGCGCGCGGTGCCGGACCTGATCCGGCCGTGGGTGCCCGGCGACATGGTGTCCCTTGGCACGGACGGATTCGGCTTCTCCGACACCCGCCCGGCGGCCCGGCGCTACTTCCTGGTCGACGCCCCGTCGATCACGGTCGGCGTGCTGGCGGCGCTGGCCCGGCGCGGCGAGATCGACAAGGCGAAGGTGGTCGATGCGGCGCAGCGGTACCAGATCGACGACGTCCGGGCGGCCGGTCCGCAGACGTCGGACGCCGGCGTGGCCTGATCGCGTCGTCGGTAGGTCGTCGGTAGGAGGTCGGTGCGCCGCCGTCTGTCAGGTGCGCACCGGCTGACGGTCCACGGCCGTACGCGCGGTACGGACCCAGGCCACGAAGCCGCTGATCACGAGCGCCGCGAACACGACGTACACCAGCGCGGAGAAGAACAGCTTGGACGCGACCTGCACCGGCACGCCGACCGCGTCCACCAGCAGCCAGACCAACCAGAACTCGACCAGGCCGAGCCCCTGCGCGCCGAACGCGACGAGCGTCCCGACGAAGATCCAGGCGTCCGGCCACGGGCTCCACGACGCGTTCAGCGCCTGCAGGAGCAGCGCCATGCCGATCGTGCCGACGACCATGACGCCGAGCAGCCCGAACCGCTCCCATCGGGTGGCCCGACGCACGGCGACGCCGTACACCGGGTCCCGGTGCCGGGTCCACGCCCACCAGCCGTAGACGGAGATCGCGAAGATGACCACCTGGCGGGCCGCGAAGCCGCCGAGATGGGCGGACGTGTAGACGGCGAACAGCAGGATGGTCGCGCCCAACTGAACCGGCCAGGTCCACAACGTCCGGCGCTGCGCCAGGAACACGACGGCCAGCGCACACAATTGGCCGGCGAACTCCGCCCACGACACATATTCGCCGAATATCGTGAATCCATGTCGCAACAACACGTCCACCGTGCCGTCCCTCCCCCGGTGTAGAACCCTGCGCCAACAGCCAACACTGGCAGGCAAGCGGTTTGTTCCCGACCGAATGTGATGGATCAGTCACCACGATCGGGCGACAACACCGGTTTGCGCTGGCGGCAACCCCGTTGACCGTCCAGAGTGGAATTACCGGTGGGGACCGGGGAGAAGGGCCCTCTTGGCGGACGTGCCACGTCGTGCGCCAAGAGGGCCTTCGCCGATTGCCCCTCCCCTGCTCGGACTTCGTCCTTCGCCGGATCGGCTCATCAGTGCCTTTCTGGGGCCAAGCCCCAGACCCCGGCCGGCGGGGACTTCGTCCCCCCGGACCCCCCTTTGCTCGCTTCGCATCGCTCGTTGGGAATGCGTGGTTGGGGTCGGTGGTTGGACGCGGTGTCGGTAGCCCATGGCAGGAGGTTTCGGTGCGCGCGATCCAGGTGAACGAACACGGCGGTCCAGAGGTCCTCAAGATCGCGGATGTGGACCCGCCCAAGCCGGGCGCGGCGGACCTGCTGGTCGACGTGGCGGCGGCCGGTGTCAACTACATCGACACCTATCACCGCTCCGGCGCGTACCCGACCAAGCCGCCGTTCGTGCCCGGGTTGGAGGGTGCCGGCACGGTGCGCGCGGTCGGCCCGGACGTGACCGGGTTCGCCGTGGGAGATCGTGTCGCCTGGGGCACGGTGCCGGCCAGTTACGCCGAGCAGGTCGTCCTGCCGGCCACGGACGCTGTCGCGGTGCCGGACGGTGTCGACGACCGGACAGCGGCCGCGTCGATGCTCCAGGGGATGACCGCCCAGTACCTGCTGAAGTCGACCTACCCGGTCCAGCCCGGCGACACGGTCCTGATCCACGCGGCGGCCGGCGGTGTCGGCCTGCTGCTGACGGAGTGGGCGAAGCACCTTGGCGCACGGGTGATCGGCACGGTGTCCACCGCGGCCAAGGAGGAACTGGCCCGGTCTGCGGGCGCTGACGAGATCATCCGCTACACCGAGCGGGACGTGGCCGATGAGGTGCGCCGGCTGACCGACGGCGCCGGCGTGCACGTGGTGTACGACGGCGTCGGCAAGGACACGTTCGAAGCCAGTCTGGCCAGCCTGCGGCGGCGCGGCATGCTCGTGTTGTTCGGCGCGTCCAGCGGCCCGGTCCCGCCGTTCGACCTGCAACGCCTCAACTCCGGTGGCTCGCTGTTCGTCACGCGGCCGACGCTGGTCCATCACACGGCGGAGCGCGACGAACTGGTGTGGCGAGCAGGGGAGGTCTTCGACGCGGTGGCGGCCGGGAAGCTGACCATCCGCATCAGCCACACCTATCCGCTGGCCGACGCGGCACAGGCGCACGCGGACCTGCAGGCACGCCGTACCACGGCGAAACTGCTGCTCATCCCGTAACCCCGGTCGGGCGCGGAATCTGTGCGATTCTGGCGGCATGACCGCCGCCACCAGTCGCGATCCGGTTCCCGGTGCCGCCCGGGTCTCGGAGCGCACGCTGCGGAAGATCGAGCGGGCGTCCGGCGAACTGGCCGCCGCCAGCGTGGCGGCGATGGAGCAGCGGCTGCCCTGGTTCGCCCGGCTGCCCGCCGATCAGCGCGCCAACGTGCTGCTGATCGCGCAGACCGGGGTGGCGGGCTTCGTGGAGTGGTTCCACGATCCGGCCAGTGCCTTCCAGCTTTCCGCGGACGCGTTCCGGTCCGCGCCGCGCGACATGTACCACTGGGTGAGCCTGCGGCACACGGTGGAACTCGTGCGGCTCGCGCTGGAGGTGTTCGAGCAGGGACTGCCGGCACTCGCGGCGGACCCGGCCGAACGTGCCGTGCTGACCGAGTCCGTGCTGCGCTACGGCCGCGAGATCGCGTTCACGGCGGCCACGTCCTACGCGGCGGCGGCGGAGGCCCGGGGTGCCTGGGACGCCCGGCTGGAAGCACTGGTCGTGGACGGCATCGTCCGTGGTGACGCCGAGGAGTCGCTGTTGTCCCGGGCGGCCGCGCTGGGCTGGGATCCGGCCGGCGAGGCAACCGTGCTGGTCGGCCGGCCCTCCGCGGACGACCCGCCGACCGTGGTCTACGGGGTGCGCAGCCGCGCCGCCCGGATCGGCCGGCCGGTGCTGCTGTCCGTGCAGGGCTCGCGGCTGGTCGTCGTGCTGGGCGGGCGGACCGACCGGCCGGCCGACCACGACCTGCTGACCCGGATCGCGGACAGTTTCGGGGCCGGGCCGGTGGTGGCCGGGCCGACCGTGGCCGATCTGGGCGAGGCGCACCGCAGCGCGTCGGACGCGTTGTCCGGCCTGCGTGCCGTGGTCGGCTGGCCGGCGGCGCCCCGGCCGGTGCGCTCGGCCGACCTGTTGCCGGAACGGGCGCTGGCCGGTGATCCGGAAGCCGAGCGGCAACTGGTGGACCGGGTGGCCCGGCCACTGGAGGATGCCGGCGGGGCGCTGCTGGAGACCGTGAACACCTACCTGGAGTCCGGCGGCACGCTGGAGGGCTGCGCACGACAGCTTTTCGTGCATCCGAACACGGTTCGCTACCGGCTGCGCAGGGTGGCCGAAATCACCGACCGCAACCCCGGCGATCCGAGGGACGCGCTCGTGCTCAGGGTCGCCCTGATCGTCGGCCGGCTGGCGCGTGCACGCGGCCTGTGGTAGCGGGTTACCACAACGTCAACGACGCGTAGATCACAGAACTTTCAGGTTGCGTAGCTTCGGGCCGTGGCCGATCTTGGCCGACTTTGTAGGTAACCTACAACGTGAGCGGCCCGAG
>WNGL01007635.1_pt1 | contig 12694 bp, 8 predicted proteins | sample 5400591 | NCBI WGS metagenome assembly WNGL01 (sample SAMN13153377, study PRJNA577476) | soil metagenome | isolation source: 80 cm soil or saprolite under Garry oak tree replicate 1 | place: USA:California | collected 2016-06-15
CTTAATCTACAAATTCCGTACTATGCAAGAAGCATCTGGCAGACGTCGTTCACTTACTGTGGGGGACGATCCGCGGATCACTCCAACGGGACGCTTGTTGCGCAGGACCAAGATCGATGAGATCCCGCAACTCATTAACGTACTCAAGGGTGACATGTCGTTTGTCGGTCCGCGTCCGGAAGTCCCGGAGTTTGTCGAATTATTTCGCTCCGAGTATGAAGAAATTTTAAAGGTACGTCCAGGAATCACTGACCTCGCTTCGCTAAAATATCGTGATGAGGCGGCGGTTCTGGAACAGTCCGAGAATCCTGAAGAGGAATATCTGAGGCGCGTGTTGCCGGACAAGATCAATCTGAGCAAGGAATATATCAGGCGGTCATCTTTTTTCCTCGATCTTACATTGATCTTAAAGACTGTGCGTAAACTATTTGAGTACCAGGTTTCATCATGATGCGGCTCATTTCAAGTTATCCGCGCCTATTGATTTTTCGAATAGGGACAATTCCATGACGATTGACGAACCCCAAAAGCGAGCATCCAAACTGAAATCGATAGTTAATACTCCAGTTATCCGCATCGAACCTTCCCAAGGTTGGTTCTCGCTGAGGCTGTGCGAGCTATCGGAATATCGAGAGCTACTCTACTTTTTCGTCTGGCGTGACCTGAAGGTTCGCTACAAGCAGACGGCCATCGGTGTTGGTTGGGCGGTTCTTCAACCGGTCATCACCATGATTGTTTTCACGGTCATTTTCGGTCGGTTCGCTAAAATTCCTTCAGATGGTCTACCTTATCCCATTTTTTCTTTTAGCGCGCTAATCCCTTGGACCTATTTTGCCACGGCTCTCAACCGCTCCATTGCGAGTGTGGTAGCCGAGTCTAATCTCATATCCAAGGTTTATTTCCCGCGTCTTATCCTTCCTCTTGCGGGCACGCTGGCTGGCATCGTCGATTTTTCGATCTCTTTGATTGTGCTGTTAGGGATGATGGTCTGGTACGGGATTGACATTACATGGTGGTTGCTAACCTTACCCGCCTTTCTGCTTTTTGCCTTGCTGACGGCGCTGGCGGCGGGACTATGGCTTTCCGCTCTCAACGTTCGCTACCGGGACGTCGGCCATGCCGTTCCTTTTCTGATTCAAATTTGGATGTTCTGCTCGCCCCTAGTTTATCCAGTGAGTTTGATCCCAGAAAAATATCGCCTACTTTACAGCCTTAATCCCATGGCCGGAGTCATCGAAGGTTTCCGTTGGTTTCTGCTAGGGAACGCAAGCCCGGATTTTTCAGTGATGACGGTTAGCGCTGTTGTGGTTCTTATCATCCTCACAGGCGGCCTTATCTTCTTTAAGAACATGGAGCGGACTTTTGCGGATATTGTTTAATTTCGGATTGCGAACTTCGAAATTCGAATTTGTTCATGGATAAGGCTGAATTGGAACAGAGGACGAAGCGGTTCGCGTTACGAGTTATTGGGTTTGTTGCAGAGTTACCGAAGAGCAAGGTGAACGATGTGTTGGGCTACCAGTTGTTAAAGTCGGGCACGTCTATTGGTGCAAACTACCGTGAAGCCAATCGGGCAGAGTCTCGCAACGACTTTATTCACAAGATTGGCGTGGTAGAGAAGGAAGCTGCTGAGACCCAATACTGGCTCGAGCTCAGCCAGGAGGCTCGTCTGGGAAGCACTCAAGAGCGCCAATGGCTACTTCAGGAATCGGGCGAACTTCTGGCCATTTTCACCAGCATCGGCAAAACGACGAAACGGACGTAGACCTCCAACTTTGAATGTCGAATTTGGAATTGCCAAATTCAACTTCGCACCTTCGAAATTCGCAATTCGAAATTCGCAATTTTCATTATGAGTAACCTCGCTATCAAAGCCGATAACCTCTCCAAGCTTTACAAGATCGGTGCGCGAAGGGATCGCCATGACACCCTGCGCGACCATTTGATGCACGGGATCAAGTCGCTCTTCAGCCGCAACAGCTATAAATCAGCGGGCAGCGAGCAACTGGCAGGGGGCAGCGCTCCGTCGTCCGTCAGCGGTCATCCGTCTTCCGTTGACGGCGATTCCGACACCATCTGGGCCCTCAAGGACGTCTCCTTTGAACTCAGGCAGGGTGAAGCGGTTGGCATCATTGGACGCAACGGTGCGGGGAAGAGCACCTTGCTTAAAATTCTTTCGCGCATCACTGAGCCTACGACTGGCTTTGCGGAGATCCACGGCCGGGTCGGATCCTTGTTGGAGGTCGGCACGGGTTTTCATTATGAGTTGAGCGGACGCGAGAATATCTACCTGAATGGGTCTATTCTGGGCATGAAGAGGGAAGAGATCCAGCGCCAGTTCGATGCGATTGTGGATTTCTCTGGAGTGGAGAAGTTCATCGACACGCCTGTCAAGCGCTATTCAAGCGGAATGTTTGTGCGCTTGGCTTTTGCCGTGGCGGCGCACCTCGATTCGGAAATTCTCATTGTCGATGAAGCATTGGCGGTGGGAGACGCGGCGTTCCAAAAAAAATGTTTAGGGAAGATGGGTGATATCACGAGCGAGGGACGCACGGTCTTGCTGGTCAGTCATAACATGGGATTCATTTCCAGCCTGACCCAGCGCGCGATGGTATTGGACAACGGAAAGCAAAAGTTCTTCGGCGATACCGCCGTTGCTATTCCCGCGTACTTGGAGATCGTCTCACCGAAAGGGCCGCGGAGTTTGATAGGCGCGCGCAAAGCGATGGGTGGGCATGAGAATCGTTTTCCGGGTATGACGCCCTCTTTCACTTCCGCGTTCTTAACTGATGGCGAAGCACGACGGAGAGAAGTCTTTTGCACCGGCGAAGAGTGGTGTTTGGAACTCGAATACTCATGCAAGGGCGACGTGAACCTTGCCGGAGCCGCCTTTAGGATCCACACCCCCGATGAGATTCAAGTAGTAGGTGAGTTGAATACCTTTATGTTCTCACCTCCTCCTTATCGGATTCCTCAAAAAGGACGGTTACGTTTTTGCCTACCCGAGCTGCCGCTCTGCCCGGGAAACTATGTCGTAAACATCAGCCTGATAAAGGATGACCATGGAGTTCTGTGCCTTTACGATCTGGTAACCCATGCCCTCGACTTCTCAGTCGAGAACAGCGATCCGAATGGCACAGGATATGTTCTTACGCGGGAGAACGGATTGTGTGCCTTTAAGGGTTTTTGCGAAGTGGTGGCAGGGTAAGAGCCAAATGGTTTCAATGGACTCTCTAAGGTTTCTAATTCGCGATACCCTTTAGCGGGTACTCAACTTCAAATTGGATCCAAGAGCGCTGCCTACACGTCTAGTGAAGCTTGGTAATAACCATAGCCGCAGATTTCTCGATGTCTTGCAGGAATTGTGGAGACAACCTTAATAGACCGGGCACCACGAAGGCGAGAAACCTTTGCTCTCCACCATCCCAGACGCGGATGGTTCCTGCCTCCATACGGTTATGAGTTTCGATTACGATCGCTCGAGGATCAGCTTTTCTAAGAGAACCGAAAAAGGGCTTGCCCCTTGCGGAGAGGACAGCCTCTAAAGAAGTTTACTACTAACGGAAGTTGGGATTCCGTCGATGTGTGGCATAGCAGGCATAATTGATCCGACTTTGAGTCGTGACCAAGGCGAGGTTCTTTTAACAAAGATGCTGGAATCGATCCGGCACCGAGGGCCCGATAATTCTTCTCAGTGGATCGATATGCCTGTACTGTTGGGGCACAACCGTTTAAGCATCATCGATCTCAGTGATGACGCGAACCAGCCAATGGAATTCGACGACTTGATGATTGTCTATAACGGGGAGGTTTACAATTACCTGGAAATTAAAGACGATCTGATCAAAAAGGGCTACCGGTTCAGAACCAAATCAGATACCGAGGTGGTTCTCGCAGCCTACAAGGAATGGGGCAGCGAGTGTGTGAAGCGATTCGTCGGGATGTGGGCTTTTGCGATCTGGGACAAGACAAGAAGAGAGTTATTCTGCTCTCGGGACCGGTTCGGGATTAAGCCTTTTTACTTTATCCACGCGGGTGATAAGTTTTATTTCGGCTCCGAGTACAAGCCCCTGAAATTTTCGCCTCTGTTCGACAGTAAATTTAACTACGGTCAAATCAGCCGCGGTTTGTTTCTTCCCATGGCGTCGTACCAGGACGAGACTTATTTCGAGTGTCTTAAAATTCTGCCCCCGCGGACCAATTTGATTTTTAAAAACGGTACGATTTCTCTGTCGGAGTATTGGGACATCGATCCTTCCAAGAAATTTTGTGGAACGTTTGAAGATAAAAAGCGTCGATTCCTGGAACTTTTTCGGGACAGCATGAAATTGCACATGAGGAGCGACGTCGAAGTCGGCGGTAGTCTAAGCGGAGGGCTGGACAGCTCTGCCATCGCTTCGGTTATCGGCAAGGATTACGCCGGAGTCCCGTTCAGGACTTTTACCATCTACTATAAAGGCAAAGGTCAGATGGATGAGCGGGCCTGGGTCCGCGAGGTGACAGCGGCTTATCCCAACATAGATCCAGTTTATTGTGCTCCTTGTGACGATGAGCTTGCGGCGTGTTTTGATCACGTGATCAGTTCGAACGACCTGCCGCTCCATAGCTCGTCGGCTATTTCTTACTACTTTATAATGAAAGTTGCCGCCCAAAATGGAATGAAAGTAATGCTGGACGGCCAAGGCTCCGATGAGTACCTTGCCGGCTATCTCCCTAGTTTCGACAGGCTGATTGGAGGATATCTCAGGAAACTGCGAGTCGTCAGCGCATTAGAGGCCCTACGCTGTTATGCGAGTCGACGAGGTCTTGGGCGGCGCGAGATGGCTCAGAGGAGCTTACTCTCCGCAGTTCGAGGCGAGCGGCAATTGTACGCTGCTGAGTATCTTGACCGCGGTTCGTCCTTGGGTTTCGACGGCCGTTTTGAACTCAATCTGAGGAAATTTCGCGGTTCTCGATTAAAAAAGTATTTATATCACATACTGTTTACTACGACTTTACCCAGGATGCTGCATTACCAGGATCGGATTTCCATGGCATTTTCGATTGAAAGCAGGGTACCCTTCTTAGATCATCGGCTGATTGAATTTGTACATTCGCTAAAGGACGAGGACCTCTTGTTCCTGGGGCAAACGAAATACATTCTACGGGCTTCATTGGAAGCCTTTTTGCCCAAAGCTATCGCCGAAAGAACCGATAAACAAACTTTTAGTGGAGGAGAGATGACTGCCTTTTTGCGCGGTCCCTTGAGGTACCTGGTAGAGTCACCGTTCGATTTTGATCGGTTAAGGATGTTGAATCCCGACAGAACTAAGGATCTGATCGAAAGATTCAAAAGGGGCAGTAATGCCCAAACTGATTTGATATGGCGACTTGCCTCGCTGAACTATTGGTTGAGGTTAAACTGAAGTTAGTTGAAATTTGAATGAGGTGGCTCTATGTACAGCAAGCCAGTTCAAAATCCGCATGATAAGCCAAGCAATGAGTTTGTTTCTTTCGGACCAGAACAGCTCGAGCAGACTCTCATAGAGCGATTTGAGAAGATTGTGCACCGATACCCTCATCACGTCGCAGTAAAAATGGGAGAAGTTGCCGTAACCTACGCTGAGCTCAATGCCATGAGCAATCGTGTGGCCCGCGCGATCCTCACCCAGCGGGCCAGTGACTCGGAGCCCATAGGGCTTTTCTTCGCCACGGGCGTCGCGCAGATTGCCGCTGTGCTGGGAGTTTTAAAGGCCGGAAAGTTTTTCGTGCTTCTCGATTCATCGTTCCCGAAAGATCGCATCGCAGTTATTTTGGAAGATTCTCAAGTTCAGTTTTTGTTGGCCGACGAGCAAAATATTACCTTTGCCCGAGAATCGGCAGACAATGGTTGCCGGGTCATGGCGTTCGAATCGATCAGTGATCGGGTTTTCGCTGAGGACCTTGAGATCGAAATTCCTTCGCAAGCCCTTTCGCATATCGTCTATACCTCGGGCTCGACAGGCCGGCCCAAGGGCGTGGCTTGGAATCATCTGAACAAGCTGCAATCTGTTATGCGTAGAATATACGCCGATCACGTGTGTGCGCAGGACAGGATTGCCGCCCTATCTTCCGGTACTGCGAATGCCGTTACAAATATATTTGTTACCTTGCTGAATGGTGCGGCGCTTCTCCCTTTAGAGGTCAAAGAAATGGGAGTAAATCGCCTGGCTCATTGGTTGCTCGAAGAGCGGATTTCGGTCTGCCAGATCGCCTCTCCTCTGTTCCGCAAGCTTTGCGAAGCTCTGACGGGCGAGGAGGGATTTCCCGATCTGCGTTTGCTCCGATTGAGGAGCGAGGCGGTTTACAAAACCGATGTTGACCTGTACAAAAAACATTTTCCTCCGACTTGCCTCTTAGCCAATGGGTTGTCTTCAAGTGAAACTGGACCGCTCATGGAATACGCGATCAACCGCGACACCGAGATTACCGGCAATGAAGTTCCGTTGGGTTATGCTTTAGAGGGGGCCGAAGTCCTATTGCTGGATGATGAGGGCAAGCATGTAGGTTACAACGAAGTCGGCCAGATAGTCGTCCGAAGCCGTTATCTCGCTGAGGGCTATTGGCGCAGGCCGGACCTCACCAAGACTAAATTCAAACCTGATCCGAGCGGTGGCCAAGAGCGCCTCTACCTGACCGGCGATTTGGGTTTAATGCGCCCCGACGGCTGCCTGCTATACAAAGGACGTAAGGACTTCCGAGTAAAGGTTCGCGGCTACGGAGTCGAGACTGCAGAGGTTGAGAAACGCCTTCTCAACCATCCGGACGTTCGAGAAGCAGTCGTGGTGGCAAAGCAGAACCGTTTAGGGGAGTCCTATTTGGTTGCGTACTTCACTATTCAGAGTCACTCGGCCCCCACCGTGAGCGAGCTGCGCGGTTTTTTGCTCGAAAAGCTGGCCGACTACATGGTTCCATCGGCCTTTGTAATGCTCGACGCGATGCCGCTCACGCCCAATGGCAAGTTGGATCGGAGCGCCCTACCTGCTCCAGATAGTTCCAGACCTCAGCTCGATGTCGCCTATGCCGCGCCCCGAAGTTCCATCGAGGAGAAGCTGGTGGAACTTTGGGAAGAGATTCTGGATGTTCGTCCCATCGGGATCCACGATAACTTCTTCGATCTCGGAGGTCATTCGTTAGCGGGAGCGAGTCTTATTTCCCGTTTGAACCGAACCTTTGGATTGGATTTGGCCGTCCGTGTTCTTTTTGAAGCTCCAACGGTTGCTCAATTGACCAGTTCTATAGAGGTCCAGCAACGGACCCTATCCGAACCTAAGCTCAAGGCGGTAAAAGAAAAACCCTCTTATCTTGTCGAGCTCCAGTCTGGTCGAGGCAAGACACGGGTATTCTTTTTTCCAGGGGGAGGTGGCGGCGAGGGTGAATTTTTTATTTATGCCAAGCTGGCTCGCTATGTTGGTACCGATTATTCCTTTTATGGGCTCCGGGCGCGAGGAGCGGACGGGAAGTCGGAACCGCATCGGGGAGTGGAGGAGATGGCGGCAGATTACACACAAGCAATTCGGACAGTTCAGCCGCATGGTCCGTATTTTCTGGTCGGGGAGTGCTTCGGAGGCGTTGCGGCGCAAGAGGTGGCGCGGCAGTTACAGGCGGAGGGAGAGAGAATAGCATTGCTGGCTTTGATGGACACTCAACGTCCGACTAAGAGGATATACCTGAAGTATCGCGTGAGCCGGCCGTTCCAACCTGTATTGGATAACTATTACATACAGAGGATACCTTTTCATTGGAAGCATTGGTGCGCGCTCGACTATCGAGATAGGATACCCTACATATTCGAGAAGGTTAGGAACGCCTTCAGGTCAAGCCCTCAACCTATGCGGCCCATGGAAACTAAACGTAGCCGGGCCCAAGCAGTGGTGGAGGTTAATACCGACAGGAGAGCGGTTGAGCATATAGATTGGATTCGAGATCGTTATCGCCGCGTATTGCGTTGGCATAACCCCAAGCCGTACGAAGGCCGGATTCACATTCTTGTGAACGAGGAATATTACGGCCGGGATCATACTTTGGGTTGGGGTCAACTGGCACTGAAGGGGCTGAAAATTCACAAACTCCCGGGAAATCATGACACGTACATCCGAGAGCATATAAAGGCTACAGCTCAAGAGTTAAGGCATTGTTTGGCCACCGCCGCCGCCGAGCTCTGAAAGGGAATGCCGGCACGGCCCATTCAGTCATTACCTCTCTCCTAAAAGGAACAACTTCTCAATTAATCCGACGGCAATGCGCTCATGCTGTTTGGCTTGCGTGCCCGCGCACCCCGTCCCTTCCGAGTTGCGTCTTATAGTGAGGTATATAATGAAGGTTACCTTTTGTACTAGGGATTATGCCAATGTTAGCGGTGGACATAACACGTGGCTCTGCCACTTTCTGCCCTATCTCCGCCGGCGTGGGATCGAGTCGCGGGTCTTATGCTTTCCTTTATCGCCTGAGGAAGAATTTCCCACCGTTCGTTCACTCCGCCAGGCTGGGTTTAGCTGCACGACAGTTTCTGAGGAAGAAATGAAATATACGGAGCAACGGGTTTGCTGGATTCTCGAACAGCTGGCGGACGATCCGCCTGACGTGTTTGTGTCCAGCGCCGTGGTTCCGGCAGCATACTACGCGGGGCGGTGGCTACGAGAAGCTGGTATTCCCACGGTAGGGATATGCCACGGCGGAGGGATGTATCATCTTTACCCAGGGCTTTTAGACCAGTTTGTGTTTGGCGAAGCCGCTTATCAAGTTTCGGCCTTCGTCTGTGTATCAAAGCACCTGGAGCAGGCTGTTCTCGAACGGCGTCCCACGGGAATTTTGGTCCGGAGCATTCCCTACGGGATTGCGATTCCAGAAAATGTGGCGAAAAAACCCAACGGGCGGCTGAGGCTTGCTTACGTGGGGCGACTGATTGAGCAACAGAAGCGGATCTCCGAAGTAACCCTCGCTCTTTGCCGAGCTGTGCGTGAGGTTCCAGGCACCGAAGCTCTGATCTACGGCGACGGCCCGGACCGTCGAGTGGTAGAGCAGATACTTCGTGAGGAGGGCGAAGGTTTGCCGGTTCAACTGGTCGGCTTTGTAGAAAACGATCAGATCCCGAAATACTTGGCAGAGTGCCATGCCGTGGTGCTCTTGTCGGATCACGAAGGGCTTCCAGTTTCTTTGCTAGAGGGAATGGCTTGCGGTGTGGTTCCTATCGGCCTTCGAGGAGCGCCGGGCGTGACGGAATTGGTGGTGGATGGTCTTACGGGTCTGCTGGTGGGGGACAGGGGTGACCAGTTTGTGGCTGCGGTTAGACGTTTGCGTTCTGATAGGGCGCTTTGGCAGCGATTGGCTCGCTCAGCCCGCGCTCAAGTGGAGGCTGAGCACTCCATAGAGACATGCGCCGCTCGCTGGGAAGACCTTTTCAACAGTCTCGTAAACAGCAGCGGTCCACGGAAGCCGCTCCGGATTCCGCGGCGGATATCTCTACCGCCTCCTCATCCGACCTATTTTTATAGAGATATTCGCGCCCTTCGACCTCACCAGCGAGCGATTCGAGAAGTCCGGCGTTTTGTGAGCCGCGTGAAGTGCGCAAGGGCTACATGGTTGTTGATCGTGAAAGGGATTCAACGAGTCCGGCGTTATATGAGCCGCGTGAAGTGCCAGTATCCATCGATCTTTGGAGCTCAATAAAGATATCTTGTCACCGAACATTTCTTGCTTGTCCGCCGTTTCATGAGTCGCCTGATATGAACCTAAGTTGTGCGCCTTCAAACACGAATTTCTGGTCGGTGTCCTTACGGGAAGGTTTTTTGTTTATTGCCATCCTAGGGGGAGTATCCGTCACTGTAATCACAGAGATCCTGAGTGCCTTCAGCTCGATTACATTTGGCTGGTTAGTGGTATTTTGGTGCGTGGTCCTGCTCGGAGCCATTTGTTTTGTCATCACCTTGATGAAAAGACAAAGACTTGTCGTCCTCTCTCCTTCACTCAGGTTGCCTTTTCGCGCAGTTCCGTTCCTGTCCGGCCTGGTCTTGATCGTTGCGCTGACGGGCGTAACGGCATTCGTATCGCCTCCAAATAATTGGGATTCAATGACCTATCATATGAGCCGCGTCGTTCATTGGATCCAAGACCGCAATGTCTCTTTCTATCCCACGCACATCGGTAGACAGCTCTATATGAATCCCTGGGCGGAATTCGCCATCATGCATTTACAAATCCTAAGCGATGGCGATCGTTTTGCCAATTTTGTGCAGTGGTTCAGTATGATCGGGTGCCTAATTGGCGTGTCACTGCTGGCAAAGCAGTTCGGAGGCGATTGGCAAACTCAACTATTCGCCGCAATTTTCGCTGGCACGATTCCGATGGGAATCCTCCAATCGTCAAGCACGCAAACTGACTACGCTGTATCGTTTTGGCTAGTCTGTTTCACATACTTTTTAATTTCGCTGATCAGGCAAGGACAAATACATTGGCCTTATGCGTTGGGAGCAGGTTTTAGTCTAGGGCTTGCCGTTTTGACCAAACCGACCGCATACATGTTTGCAGGCCCGTTCGTCGTGTGGGCCGCGTACGTTTTCCTGAGCAAATTTGGCTTCGACTCATGGAAGCCTGCGCTTCTCATAGGAGCCGCATGTCTGGTATTGAATTCCGGTCATTACACAAGGAATTTAGGCCTTTTCGGATCTCCAATCGGCCCCAAGACCAATATGAGCTACGACGTGATTTCGCCCTCTTCACTTCTTTTTAATGTGGACCGGAATCTTGCTTTGCATCGGGGCTCCGGTATAAGGTCTAGCATCCGGGAATTCCATAGGGTCTTAAACATTGACATCAACGATCCGCGAACGACGTGGTATTCGCAACTGACAAAATCCCAAGTCCTGAAACCATCGTTACATGAAGACACTGCAGGAAATCTTCTTCATCTCTCTCTGATTTTAAGTGCTAGCCTTTTGTTTTTCATATCGAAGGAAATTAGAAGTTCGCGCGTTTTGGCGAGTTATTTGACCGCGCTCTTCTGCGGGTTTTTGTTGTTTTGCGCTCTTCTGAAATGGACTCCATGGAATATCCGTTTGCAACTCCCACTCTTTGTGCTTGCATCACCTTTCGTTGCAGCAGTGCTTTTCAAAACGTTACATGAGAAAGTTATCGTCACAATCGCGTTTGCTCTGTTGTTGTCAGCCCTACCGTGGGCCTTGTTCAACAGCACTCGCCCTCTGGTGGGAGACCAAAATATATGGAATCGCACTAGGCTTGATCAGTATTTCGAGAATCGTCAGGATCTACGAAACGGATTTTTCGGGGCGGCCTACTTTTTGAAATCAAACAAATGCGGCCAGATAGGCCTGGACATAGGATTCAATGATTGGGAATACCCTTTTTGGCCGTTATTGAATCCCGATGCAAATGACGCGATTCGAATAGAGCATGTCAACGTAAAGAACGAATCGGGTCTTATTTCTGTCCTACCCAATTTTAGCAGCTTCAGACCCTGTGCAATCATATCGAGTCGCGCAGACCAAGTGGAAGAGCTTGCGACCGAAACGGGGGCTTATACAAAAGCGTGGGCATCAAGCCCGCTTAGTGTCTTTGTTAAAACAGCGCCACCACAGATGCCCTAGACTACGGCACACCGGTTAGGTCATAACCGGCGTCTTCGATGTTGGCAATCGACGCACCAAGACAAAGCTAAGATCGGTGGCGTGGTGAGTCCGGACCGGAGTCACTCGGGAAAATTTCAACTAAGAATTTGCCAATCTGGAAAGCAGGTTAATTCTATGACATTTCTGAACCGTCTTGTGTCATACGGATGCACAAAAAGCGAAGCTCTTAGGCGCAAGATACTTACTCCGCCGTTTCCTAAAATTATTCCAGTAAATAACCTAGATACTCTTGGATCTGAATGGGGCAAAAGACTTACATCTCATCGCCAGATCTAAATGGCTCAAGCTTGCTCTCTGGGGGAGTGGGGGAGGACATCAGTTTCGACCTAGAATTTGTGGCCAAATATGGAGCTACAGTAATTTTGGTTGATCCGGTCCCCCGCGCTTCACGCCATTTTGAAGGGGTACTGCAATCATTAGGCACTGCGCGCCAAAAGCCGTACAGTACTTATGGACCACAACAAGACTACGACTCATATGATCTGACAAAGATTTCAGCTGCGCAATTAAAGTTCGTTCCTCTTGCGCTTTTTGATTCTGAAGGAGAACTGGAAATTTACCCACCAGTGAACCCTGCGCATGTAAATTACAGTGCCCTGGACATTCAAGACAAGATGTCCAGACGGCGAGCACCACTGGTGGTCAAAAAAACAACTATTCCCAAATTAGTTACAGAGCTAGGAATTACGAATTTGAGAATTGTTAAGCTGGACATAGAAGGTTCCCAACTTGAAACTCTGGCGCAAATGTTTATTGAGAAACTTTTTCCACAGCAAATTTTGGTAGAAGTTGACGAACTATATTTTCCGACTTGGCGCGGAAGGTCCAGGGCCATCAAGTGCTTTCGATTATTGAAAAGGCATGGTTACATTTGCGTTTCAAGACACCAGTATGATTTCACGTACGTACTAAAGTCTAAGATTACTGGAGTCTAGGTACTGGCAGCGTCCCGATTGTTGTGGAAAATAGAAAAGGCTCTCGGTATTCCAAAAAAGAAACTGGCTCTTGGCGAGAGTCAGACCGAGGAGTAA
>WNGL01024027.1_pt1 | contig 12694 bp, 16 predicted proteins | sample 5400591 | NCBI WGS metagenome assembly WNGL01 (sample SAMN13153377, study PRJNA577476) | soil metagenome | isolation source: 80 cm soil or saprolite under Garry oak tree replicate 1 | place: USA:California | collected 2016-06-15
CTCTTCCCGAACAAGAACCAGTATCCCAGTGCAAGGGCCACCACGAAGTAGATGCCCGCCCCGGTGTAGACCAGGCCGGTATGGCGGCTGAGAAAACTGCCCAGGGCCGTTCCAGCTAGCAGTGAGATCAGCAGTGGCACCGTCACGATCAGGTGACAGGGACAGGCGAGCAAGCCCGTCACGGTCAGCACAACACCGCCAATGCGGCGCATCAGACACCTTCCTTTCGTGTTGCTGAGGAGACGAGCGTGGAGTCTGTGGGAACTGGCACGGTCTTCGTAGCGCAGAGGCGGTAGAGCCAGAGGTCCCAGATCTGCGCGCCCAGCAGAACGAGGATCGCTCCATAGGCCAGGAACGGACTCCAGGTGGGTGTGGCAGCCATGCCATCGGCCATGTGATCGCCGCCCGACGCATGTGGAAGCAAACCGATGCCGTAGATGGCGAAGAAGACAGTTCCGGCAGCAACAAAGGAGAGGATGAGCGGCCCGGACTGGCGATGCTGGCGCAGATGAAGCACGGTGATCACTAATGAGAGCAGGAGCGTTCCGGCCAGGAGCGGTTCCAGATAACGGTCAGAGAGCAAGAACCCGGCCCCCAGAGCGGAGAGGAACCCAACCAGGGCGGGAAACCCTAAACAGCACAGCGTGGTCACGAGCGCAGCCAGCGCACTCCCGCTCCCCCGCATCCAGGATCGTCGTGGTGTCATAGTGGTACCTCACTCCCGCTCCCCCGCATCCAGGATCGTCGTGGTGTCATAGTGGTACCTTTCGTCAGTGAACAGTACGGCATCGCCTATGGGACAAAAGCGCGCCAGAGCGCTCGTCCAGCCCGCTCGTCAAATTCGGAGACCAGGACCCGCAGGGTGGTGTTCAGCCACTGGTAGCGCTGGTCCGTGGTCGTAAATTGCACCGCCATCGTGAGCCCCCAGAGATGCGGCTGGCTCTGGTCAGCTCCGCGCAGCCCATAGCCCCTGGCGTCAAACCAGATCTGGGCCCCGTCGGACGTTTCGATGACGCCAGCCGGATGAACGGTGCAGAGATGTTGGCCAGGTGGCGGCTCAAGCCCTGCTCGCACAAGGACATAAGCGCAGTTGCCAGCGTACATAGACCAGCGAGCTGTCCCACTGAGCAGATCTCCTGTCACCGTCCCATCGCCACTGCCAACCAGTTCACCTTCTTGGGTTTCAGCCGACACCACGACCGCCATGTCCGAGCGGTACTGGAGCCGTGCTTCAAACAAAGGGGTGAGCAAGCCGGTCTCACCTCCCCTTTGTATCGTTTCCATCATGCTTTCCTTTCTACGCACAGGTGCGTTTGTTCTGTCAGACCGCGACCCGCAAGTCGCCGAGCATCACCAGAGCAGCGTGGTATGCGAGCGAGACCATCGACATCGCTCAGCGGGCTGTTCATTCAGTCCAGTCAAGTGGCTCTTGCTGGTCGAGCGCCTCCAGCATGGGGCAACGGCCGGTCGGCCCTTGCCCGACACAGAGGGAGTGGACCTGGAGCAGGGCCTGCCGCATGCGTTGTAACTCGACCAGTTTGCGCTCCACCTCCGCGATCTTGGCCTCCGTGCGCTGCTTGACCTCGTCACACGATGTCTGGGCGTCCACGCGCAGCAACAGCAGCTCGCTAATCTCTTTGAGCGAAAAGCCAAGCTCTTTGGCACGTTTGATAAAGCCGATGCGTTTGACCGCCTCCTGCGAGTACTGCCGGTAGCCAGAGGCACGGCGTGGCGGTTCCTCCAGCAAGCCCTCGCGCTCGTAGAAGCGCACCGTTTCCACGCCGACCCCGGCGCGGCGCGCCACTTGTCCAATCGAGAGAATCTCCATCGCTATTCCTCCTTCAAGTAGACTATACACCCTGTACCATACTACAGAGTCAAGAGGAAAGGAGGGGGGAAGATTCCGAGAGGGATGTCGAACAGAGGAACAGGGAGTTTTGATCACGCAATGGGTCTCATGCCATGCTGATCAGCCGAGGGGGATTGGAACCAGGCACGGATTCGAGAACGAAGCCTGGCAGCAACCTGATGACTCACGACCCACTTGCCACTCGCCTGCCGTACACACAGTACTCTAGAGCCTCCATCCACCAGCGTGTTGACAACGAGCAGGAGGAAGAGAAGAACAGCTCCTCTTCTGGTAGACCTTCTGCCTTTCTGGCATCTCGTCACTCCGCAACGCGTTGTCTTCCAAACACCCGCTTAGGAAGTGGCTTGAGGGCATTATCCTCAACTTGAAGGGCAGAGAGGTATCAGAGGATCGTTCGCTCAAAACAAAGCCGCCTCCTTGCTTTTCTTCTCGCCGGTCGGTTGTGCTCAACTGGCGCGAGAAGCGCTGGCAAAGAGACGGTTGGTTTTGTGGAGCGGGAGACGGGACTCGAACCCGCGACAGCCTACTTGGAAGGCAGATAGTCGCAGGATCGCCGTTCGCCTGCCGCAAAATGGCTCTGGGAGAGCTTTCATACATTCTCACTGTGATCCACGCTCATCTGAGGCAGATGGTCGCCTGCATGTTAAGGCAGATGGTCATGGATCAGATGCACTGGAAAGAGTATACGCCCCAGCTTCTTGAAAGGCAAGAGAGGCAGATGGTCAACCACCCAGGAACGCAGCGCTGCCCTTAGCCCTCATGCTCATTGAGAGCTTTTGGAAATGCTTCAAATCCCACGGATTGGCAACGAGATCGTCGGTGCAAGAACTGGAAGGCAAAAGACCTCAAAGCCTTCTCAGCGTTGTCGAAACCGCATTGAACAGGAACAGAGAATAGCGTCATCTCTCTTCAGTAGAGCTCTGCCTTCAGATGTGCGACAATATCCAAAGCATATCAATGAGAAGGAACATATCTCAAGATGACCAGAAAAACCAGGCAAAATCCCCCGCAGGAGGAACCGCCGCCGCTGAGGCAGGTCCGTTATGTCGTCACCACCGCGCCGCAGGCAAGCGACCCGGTTGATGGCTACTACGCTGCATTCAGAGATGGCTTTTTCTTTTGTACCGGGAAAGGAGCCAGCAGGCAAGAAGCCATTGCCGACCTGCTCCCCAAACTCGAGGAGTATCTTCTCAAGGAATGGCAAGAGAGCAAACACCGGCTCCTTCCCACTCCGCTTTCCAGTGATGAAGAGGTGAGCACCGTGGTCATCTCCATTCCTGATGTCTTTGGAGAGAGGTACGCCCTGCCCGACGAGCAGAGGCGCAAACGACTGCAAGAGCGGCCACGGGTCGCCATCTATATCCAGAGGGTACCCGACAGACTGCCAGAAAGTATCAAAAAGCACTTTGCCTCTTGGCTCAGTGAATGCCGGACGTATGCGACACAGCAGGGGTGGCAGGTCGTTGCTATCTACGATGATGCAGAGCGCCCGGAGAAGACGCCCCTCCTCGACGATATCCGGACGGGGGGAATAGACATCGTCTTGGTTCATTCGCTCCACGATCTCAGCCACGAGAAGCGTGAGGTACTCAGGCTCTATGCGGAGATGAGGGCTGTGGGCGTCCGCCTTCACGAAAAAAGGGCAGGCGACTTTGAGTCCATCTTGCAAGAAGATGAGCGCTTCACCAATTTTCTCTACCAGCTTGATCCGACGCTCCGACCCGAGTGGGTCGATACCTATACAGCAGCAGGGCGCCTCAGCAGGAAGAACGACTCATCCTCATCCACACTAGCACAAGAACAGGAGCATCCTATGAGCTATATCGAGCAGAGAAATGCGCGCCTGGCCCTCTCCCGCGAACTCAAGCATGAGATCGAGACAGCCATCTATCTTCACGCTACCACAGAACCAGAGCTTGCCGAGCAGGAAGCCCGTTGTAAAGCGCTCGCAAAAGAGCAGGGATTGACGGTCCTGGCAATCTTTCAGGAACTTGTCCCTGATGAGGAGAAGGAGAGACATCGCGCTCTTGCCCGTCTCTTCCTGCGCCCAATCCCTTTTGAGATTCTTGTCGTGGATCATCTCACTCAATTTGCCCGGGAGCGAGAGGATGCGGATGATATCATCGTGGAACTCTATCAGCAGCATTGCTATGTCCTTCCGGTCACAGAAGATGATTTCAAAAGCGTCGATCAACGTCTCGAAGGCGAGGACAACCAGAGGCAGGGGGAACGTGAGGGCTTGTAAACAGACCAAAAGTGCTCATGGTCCGAATCATTTGAATACGGCGCGAGGTGGAAATTTAAGATAGACTCAGAATATACTGAAGAAAGCAGGGCCAAAACAGAGCAAGCATACGCTGGCCTTATGAAGGAGAGGTGCTCAACAACGTCGTACTTCTCAGTCGCACCTCCTTCGACTGATCGTACTCTTCAAAAGAGAAAGCAAACTTGCTGTCTTGTTCACTGTCTTCGTGGTTGTAGAGGCTACGGTTGCTTGAATCCTGCCTCAACCAGCGCTTGCTCGAGCAGGTTGCGCACTCCCAGGACATCAGCCCAGTGCGCCAGATAGGAAATATCAAGGGCTGTGCCCTGCTGCCTCATGATCCCGAGAATATCATTCCACTGGCGTGCAGAGGAGCGCCCTCCCATCTCAAACCACTCCAGTTTGGTCAGGATGGCGTCTTCCGCCGAGGCCACCCGCACCGGGCGTGTTCCTGCTTCCAGGACGTGCGTCTGGGCGCGACGCGCCTCTTCTCTCGTGAAGGCCCGCCGTTTGAGCGGGATCAGATCGACCTTCAGCATGGTGCCCAGGTGGAGCACATTGTAGGGAAAGCCACGTCGAACCGCATCTTGCCAGGCCTGCTCGTCGACGTAGTAGTCATTCTGGAGGGCCTGCACAAGCGAGCGGACCTGGGCAGGTCCGATATCGGCGATCACATCCACATCCTGGGTACGTCGAGCCATGCCGTGGAGCGAACTGGAAACCGAGCCGCCGATGTAGTACGTGATGCCAAGCCGCTCGAACGCTTCGATGAGCGGAGTGAGTGCCTCCATGACATCGTGATATAGCGACATCGGTGGTCTGTTCCTTTCTTTACCGCATTCCTCGCCATCACCGGTCAGAGCACTGGGATGTTGATATCGCTTTCCCATCCCTGCCCGCTGCTGGTTCGTGCGCTCAAGCGGCTCGCAGCCCTGCATCCACCAGTGCTCGTTGCCAGGTGTCCGTCATGGCGAGATCCCCAGCCCACTCCTCAAGAAGAGGCAGATCGAGGTCTGGTCCCTGCACTTTGAGCATGCCCAGGATGTCATTCCATTCGGTATCGTCCTGCATGCCATCGGTCCGTGCTTGCTCATCTTGCTGGTAGCGCTGCACCTTGAATAGGAGCATTTCGGTTGCCGAAGCAACCTGGATGGGAGGATAGTGCTCATCAAGCGTGTAGCCTCGGATCAGTTGGCGCATCGAGGGAGCAAATGCATCTCGTTTCGGGAAGACCACATCGACCTTCATCAGCGAGTCCAGATGGATCAAGGGAAACGGCCTGTGTTCTCGCACGGCCTCTCGGGCCTCACCTTCATTGAAGAGGTAGTGCTCCCTAAGTACCGCGAACAACGAAGGAAGCGCCTGTTCGTCCAGGTCGACGACCAGGTCGATATCCTGCGCCAACTGCTGCATGCCATGAAGTGAGCTGGCAATCGAGCCTCCCAAGTAATACAGCATGTGCAGTTCTTCGAGGGCACGCCGAGCAGGAAGCATGACCGCGAGCAGGTCGATCGGCTGAAGGTGCCAGCATTCGCGCCTCTCAAGGGCCGCCTGCACGCGCTGGGCCAGGCCAGGTCCATGGGAGCAGAAGAAGAGCACATGCACGGCTGCTTCTTGCTCGCTGGCCTCACGGTGGCGCTCCTGCCAGGCATGCATGTTTGCCCAGAACGCGCTTTGGGTCAAAGATTGTACGACTCTAAACCGCTTGCTCAAGGGAGAACTGCGGATCAGCTCGATCATGACCCGCTCGGCATCGGGATGGGTATCGACAGATTGCGTTCTCATCTCTTGCTCCTCTCATACGCATAGTGTACGAGGATTGCTCTAACTCGTCAAGGGAGAAGAGCAGAATGCCCTGGCTCGTTGGTTACGTGAGCACCAGGGGGTCAAGCTCACTAGCCGAGGCCGGGCCGGTATGTATGCGGAGGGAGCCAAACGCGGCGCCCCACGTGTCAGGCAGATCGCCGACCGCTATCATCTCCTGGTCAACCTGCGCGACACGCTCAAAGACGCCCTGGCGGGCCATCAAGACATCTTGCCAGTGGTGCAAGGGCACGGGAAGCAATCGGATTCGTTCTCCCACGAGCCTGCCCAACTCTCTCCTGCCGCACCAACGAAGCCTGTTTGTGAGGTGGCTGTGTCCGCCCCTACAGATACGTCGAAGCTCACGGCTGCACAGCCTCGTCGACAGATCAGTCGAGCCAACCGCTGCGCGCGCTACCAGCAGATTCTGGCTCTCTCGAGAGAGACTCAGCCAGCGTGCTCCAGCCATGCTGCTGGCCCTCGTCGTTTGGAAAATGCCGATCATGCCAGCCAGAAGGAGGAGCCTGCTGAGGATGAAGGTGGCATTGATATATGGGGCGGTGAGGCCCAGTCCCAGGCCGCTGACGGGTTGGCTAATGGGCAAGTAGGGCGCGATCCGGGTGCCAAAGAGCGTGTAGCCTGGGCTCAGGAAGCCGAGAACGACCCAGGCCAGGGTGAACAGGACCGGGCCGGTAACGGCGACGAGCGCAAGCCACCGGGTGGCTTGCGTGGGTGGTTTGGCGAAGCCTTCACCGACGAGCGCGGGTGTAGTTGCATCATCGTTGGAATGACGTGATGATAAATTCCATTTCTGCTCCTCACTGTTGTCTTCAATCAGGAATAGTGCAGTGTCGTCTACCACAAGAGAAGCGATGAAGAGAAACCGGAAAGGTACCTCTCACGTCCCTGGAGGCTGTATTTCAGCAGGCGAATGATCACGAGGCGCACCTGCTTCGAGCCGAGCCTAAACAGGCCAGATACCATCCCACTCCTGCTGAAAGACACGTGACTGCCGCGGTGAAGAGAGGGAAGGGCACGCCAACAATACGCTTGATCCGCTGTCCAGGATCAGCGAGACCCGCACCGGGTACGACGAGCGCCACGAAAAAAGGTCCCCAGTAGGCGATGGGGATGAGAGCCGCCGCGGTGGCTGCGTGTCGTTTGACTCATAAGTTCGCCGAAAAGTTCTCTAGAGAAAAGAACGCTGGTTGCAAATGGAAGATAAGTTTGGCCGGAGGCGGCCAATGTTCCTTCCGATTTACCACGGCCAAACTTGCTGCCGAATTTCCATAGAACGGCTTGCCATGCGAAAAGGCAGCCTGATATGTGTACCATCCTTGAGGCGTTTCGGCCAATCTTTTCTTCCATTTACACTGGTTCCCCTTCACCCCAGGGTTGATGGTTGTTATCCCCTGAAACAACGTAAGACTGCTAAAATGAGACATTGGTTTGGAAGCAAAAAATGTTATCGCACCGCAAGCTTCTTACATATTCCACCATCTCACATCTCATCCCAAATATGAGTATTTATTACTCATAAATAACATTGCTTAACCATACTAAAGCCATTGACTTTTGGAGTAAAATAGGGCTAAAATAAAGGTATTGATTGGAGACGATTTGCAATCCTCCTATGTCAAGAGAAGAAAGGTGTAAAAATACGATGGAACGTCAAAACTTCGAAATTTACCCACATCCCATGCTTGAAGGCGCAACGCATGAAGAGGGGTTCCCCCTAATTTATTGGATTCCTATAGAATTAGAGGCCATTGAGGCGCAATGGCCTCTTGACCTTGTCAGTCAACAATGGATGTATATTCTAAGGTGTATTGCACAAGTCTGTAGTTCTTTCCAGAGGTTGCAAAGCTCTGCTTTTATGCGAAGCGCTATATGGTTGCGGAAGTTAGGAACAAGCTTTGCCGCTTGAGTCCATGCTGCGTCACGTTCCTTTTCTCTGCTATTCCCGCTTCGTTTTGCTCATTTCTCGTATGCCAGAAGGACTAGTTCGACAAGAACGTGACGTATGAGCAGAGAGAAAAGAATTAGGACAACTGGCTCTCGCTAAGGAAACGAGGGTCAAATATGAACCAATCTAGCAACAAAGGTACAAAGCAAACTCAAGGAACACACAAGAACAACCAGTCTTTACAAGCGGATGATGATGCGTTTGACGTTACTGGAGGCTATCAGCTAGAGGCTATAACGGATTGCGAGTCGGAAAAAACAGATGGATTTATCAAAGATCTTGATCCGTTGCGAGAACGGCTTCGTTCTCTAGAACGGTTGCAGGCTGAAAAGAATCGCGGGATGTTAGTTTCAAGTGTCAGCATTGTATTCGTATTGTATACACTCGCTGGAGTGATTACGCTTTTCATGACGGGAGATGATAAGCTCTTACTTACAGATTCGTTGCCGTTCACGTTGTTTCTTATTGTGATTCGCTACTACTTCACGCAGAAACCGCCGAATGGTGAAAACCGTAGTTAAAAGGTGGAGATTGTCGACAGCACAACTTTACCTTTAGAGAGGTTCCAACAGTGAAACAAAAAGAAAGAGTGCAATTCGACTTTTCGCCAGAAGCATTACAACGGCTTGATGAAATCAAGGACAAGAGTGGAGCTGCAAGCAGGGCAGAAACTGTTCGTAATGCTCTCAGATTGTACGAATGGTTTATGAACGAAACAGGGCCAGAAAGCACTATTAAGGTGCTTGACAAAAATAACGAAGTAACCTCTGTGTTCAAAGCTAGCTTGCTGCATTCCGCACTTCGTTCTTATTAGCTATTACCATAATCTCCTAGAAAAATCTGCTCTAACATGAAATAGATTTTTCTAGGAGGTAATTCTTGTCATACCCCAGAATCGTCCTTAGTTCGCATCTTTTGAAAACTTTTCTTGCTGGGCCAGGCGGTTCAGGGCATCAGTGAGAGTATGTCGCAGCTCCGCATCGATAAGCGGACTTGCAGCTGCAAGCTTCCCATAAAGCTGGTCGATCTCTCGCTGTCTATTGCGCAATTCCTGGTCTTTGGCCGTGAGCCGCTGCTTCATCTCCTCCAACCGGCGGCGTAAAGCGGCGATCACCTGGTCTTTTGCTTTGTCAGCGGTGCTCTCTGGAGAGGTAAGTCGATACTGGTGTTCTCCTTCTTCAATAGCCTGAAGCAGATCTGGGTGGCTACGGAGAAACACCGCCGACACCCCGGCTCGCCTAGCAACCGCCGATCTGGTCACCGGATGTTTTCCCTGTTGAAGCTCTCGAATGGCTGCAAAGGCAGCCTGACGCTTTTGCTCAGACTTGGCCTGCGCGTTTTTCCGACATTGTTCAGTTCGTGCTTGCTTTGCTGTTGTGGAGACGCCCATCCCAGAAACCCTCCTCTTTGATGGTTCTAATGACTTTCTCCGCATGGGCCAGTTCCTGCTCGTGCTTTTGCCGTGCGCGCACGTAGGCAGGATTGGCTCGCAACGCTTCTACGGTGATGAGTAAGTTCGTGGCTTTGTTCTCCCACACTGGCAAATGTCGCTTGTTGGCGCGGAGTTTGGGGCAGGTGGGGCAATGGGGTGAGTCAGGGCAGCCGTCATGCATCGGAAGATGGACACAGTTGCCAATGCCGTCAGGGAGTGGAGACACATACAGCTTGCCCACTTTGTTTTCTACCCATCCTCCGTCTGCGGCACCTTCTTGCTGGGGGATCTGGATCTGAGTTGCCATCATTTCAGTCGCATAGGTTTGTTGTTTTTTGACCCGGTAGGCATCATACTTTGCCTTGAGACTACTCAGATAGATCTTCACATATTGCTCGGTCATGCTAAGGCTGGCATGCCCAAGGAACTCTTTGACCGTGTAAATGTCCACTCCTTGCTCAATCATATCTGTGGCAAGCGTGTGCCGAAATTGATGGGGGGTAATCAGGTAGGGACGACCCTCGTGCTGAAGGGAAGGGGCAAGTTTTTTCAAAGCCACTGAAAAAGTCATGCGAAGAAGAAGCCCCTGCTCAGTACGGAACAGATAGTGTGCCCCAAAATGGTTGGGAAGATTCATAATCCGCTCACCCTGACGACGAATGGCGTCAATCACGCCATCGCTTGCTCGTGTCGGAATGCGATGGTCTTTGCCCATTTTCGTGTTGGTGTGGTCAATCCGAATCCACCAGTACCCATCCGAATCCTGATCCAGGCACCCGTTTCTCCCATGTTCATCAGGGGCCTTGAGGTGAGCCAAGTCTTCAAAACGCATTCCGGTATGACGCAAGATGAGGAGCGCATCCCAGAACATCGGAGCGAGGATGATGGGCTCCTGGCCCTGCTGCATCGCTTTTTCAGCTTGTTTTAACAGCGGATCAAACTGATCAAGGACATCGGGAGGGATGGGACGTGGAAGTGCTCTTGGCCGAGCAGGAATATCTTCTTGCCAGATCAGAAAACGTGGTGGGCGAGGGCCAGTCCACGCAGGAGACGTCGCCATGTAATCAGTCATGACTTTCATCGCACGTAAGCTTCGGTTGGCCTGATACTTGCTCAACAAGCCCATTGCAGGCAGAAGCGCTTCGATATGACATCTGGTGATGTTTCCCATATGGACATCTTCCGGGAGTCGAGTGAAGAGAGGCATCACATTCCTCAGGAAGTTGTGAAACGTTGAGCCATTCCATCGTGGGAGCTGATGTCGGTAGTAGAGCTTCACTTGTTCTCGTAAGAGCGGATTGACAATCCACGTAAAGTCGATCACATAGACAGAAGGCGCCACATGCTTTGGGTAGTTGTGCTTGAGCCGACGGACATCCCAAACATCTTTCTTCAGCTCTTCCTCGATGTTGGTTGCAGAGGTTACTTCAAGATGAGATACTCGAACTGACCGTCGTCGAAGAGTGACTCCTAACGCTTCCAGTTCAGCGACAAAGCGCTCATCTTTGATCGCCCTGTTCCATGCTACGTGGTCTTTGTAGCCCGCTAATCGACAAATCTGCAAGCCCGATTTGCTCCGGTTCTCTGGATGTTGGAGCACTTCGAGGAGCCGAAGCTTTGGGCGGCTCCAGGAGAGTACCCCGAGAGCTTGAACGGCTGCGGCAAAACGCTGATCTTTCATGGCCTGATACCAGGCAATATTCCCAGAATATCCAGCAGCTTGACAGATCTTCCTCGTTGACGCTGTCCAGTATTCCTTGCGCTGAAGCACCTCTAGCAAGCGCTGTTGTGTTGGTGTCCACGGTCCTTCTGCAATGATTCTTTCTGCCGGCAGAGAGACGATACCGTTTTCATAGGTGTCTTCCTGTGCGTTGCTCGGCACGTTCTGATCTCCTTTCCTGATATCGGTCGTAGGCCCACTTGCAATCTTCAGCGGTCAAATGGGTGTAAGTTTGCATCGTGGTGACAACACTGGCATGCCCGAGCCGCTCCTGGATAAATTTCCAGTCTACGGCTTCGCCATCTTGCAAGTAGGAGCGGACGAGGGCGGTTGCGTGTGTGTGCCTCAAAACGTGAGGATGTAAGATGATTCCCGATCTCTTGGAGTAATATTGAAACATCTTCTCAATGGCAGCCACGGTGAGCGCTGCTCCGTAGGTTGAGCAGCCTTCGCGACTCTTTGCACCTTTTCTGAGCACGATCCACAGATGGTCGGTGATGGGAGCCGCTTCGATCCAGACCTCCGTAATGTAGATATCCAGCAGCCCGAGAATGTCGGTGGGTAAATGGACAAAGCGATCACGTCCATATCCAGCTTTGGCCCGTGCTCCGTTCTCGTTGTCTGGGCGAAAGCGAACGTGGACTCCCTGTTTTCCAAATTCGAGATCCTCCATTCTCACGCCGAGGAGTTCTCCAATGCGGAATCCGCTCTCTTTGAGCATGAGGCACAACAGGCGGTCGCGGAAACCTGGTGGATCACTGTTTGGGTCTTGCCCCATATGAATGCTGTCGATGAAGGTCTGAAAATCCTGATCTGACACGGTAGGAGGGAGTCGGCCAGGCTTTTTAAGCTTCAATTCCATGCGTTGAACCACCGCTCGCTCTCGGCGGGCGTGTGCCAGCAGGTCACGCTCGGTCAGCCATTTGCCTCTGGGAACATCCACATAGCGGACTGGCGATTCTGAAAGCTTGCCACGGCGCATGAGGAAGTCGTAGAAAGCTCCGACAACCTGGAGAATGAGATTCACACTCGATGCTGTCAAAGGACTGGCTTGGTGAATGGGAGAAACGGCAGCGATATCACGGTAAGGGTTACAGAGCCAGATCACAAATTCGGTGAGGCTTGCTGGAGTGGCTTCAAGGACACACAGGTCGCGCTGCCAGAGAAAGCGGTAATACCACAACAGACGAGAACAATAGGCTTTCATGGTGGCCGGAGCGCGGTTCGTAGCTGCTTTCCAATCAAAAAACTCTTTGGCGTAGGCGATGAAATCATACTTGCCATCGACCAGGTAATACATCCGCCCTCGATCTGGCACATCAGCGGCTATCATCTTGGGAGCCTCGCTTGTCCCATCCACGTTACCACCTCCGCTCCTAACATTCTTTTCGTTTCTTCGCTGTTGTTGGTACCTCTAAAGAACATGATACTGACGCCACCAAATTCCTCTGAGACGGCACGTTGTTATCGTTTTTCTCAGAGGAATTTTATCTCTAAAGAACAAAACGGGGAGATATGCGTCAGAAGAAGAAAATGGCGAGGATATGTGTCAAATTCAGGCTCCCATTTCTTTCAGAGAGTTCAAGAAAATTGTTTGGGAGAGAGCCATTAGAAACTCAGCTTCTTAACCCCATGGCTCT
>WNGL01007643.1_pt1 | contig 12689 bp, 10 predicted proteins | sample 5400591 | NCBI WGS metagenome assembly WNGL01 (sample SAMN13153377, study PRJNA577476) | soil metagenome | isolation source: 80 cm soil or saprolite under Garry oak tree replicate 1 | place: USA:California | collected 2016-06-15
ACAGCACAGGCACTCGAGATCGTTCAGCCGGGTCGGCCGCGGCCCGGCTGCCGCTGTTGCTCGAACATCTCCCGAATCTCGCGGACGCTGGTGGCGTCCTCTGGCTTCTTGTCCGCGGTTCGTAAGGAGACGATCCGTGGAAAGCGCAGGGCAAACCCGGGCCCGTCCCCGGTCATGCCGGCGGTGTGACGCGGACTCGGAGTGATCTCGTCGGCCAGCACCTCGACCACGATCGCTGGCTCCAGCCAAGCGTCGGGGACGAAGGTCGAGTTCACTCGCGCCGGCTTTTCCGGGACCTCGAGGCTGGCCAGGCGCTGGTGGATGGCACGCCAGCCCTGGTCGGACAGGCCGGTGCCGAGCTTGCTGATGGTCACGAACTCGTCCTTGTCGGTGTCGTACACGCCTGCGAGCAGGGCGCCGGTACCGAACTCCGCCCGCTTGCCCTTGCCACGGTAATAGCCGAGCAAGACCACGTCGATCGTGTCACTGAGCTGGCCGCTGGTATTACGTTTCAGCTTGACCCAGTTGAAGTTGCGCGCGCCCGCCTGGTATGGCGAATCGAGTCGTTTGGCGACCACTCCCTCCAGGCCTCGGCTGATGTTGTCGAGCAGCTCTCGGGTGAGCACCTCCGCCGAGTCGGTCTTCATGAGCGGCGCAACCACGAGCGTCTCGGACTTTCTAAGCAGCTCCTGCACGATCTCGAAGCGCCGTTCGTAAGGCAGCGGCGTCAGGTCGGATCCGTCGCGGAACATCACGTCGAAAACGAACGCTCGCATGGGCGCTCGGGCGGCAAACTCCTCGATGTCCTCCTTGCGCCTCCGCGAGGTCGTCTCCTGGAAGGGGACGTACTCCTCGGACTCCGGGTTGTAGGCGATCGCCTCGCCGTCGAGGATGACGTTTTTGACTTTGAGCTTGGAAGCGGCGGCGACAAGCTCCGGGAACATCTCGGTCATCGACTCCAGGTTTCTCGAGAAAAGGCTCACCTTGTCCGCGTTCTTGTGGATCTGGACTCGTAAACCGTCGTATTTCGGCTGTACGCCAACCGTGCCCAGCTTCTTGATCACCGCCTCCGGATTTGGAAGCCGTTCCGCGAGCTGCGGGCGGAGCGGGTGCCCGGCTCTGACCTTCAAAGCGTGGAGCCCTTTCTCACCGGAGTCCTCGAGCGTGCGTGCGATGAGGCCCAGGTCGGAGGTCCGGTTGTAGGCAGCTTCCAGGACCGGTCGCAAGGAGCGGTCACCTTTCTTTGCGAATGACAGTGCGTCGAGGACGGTCGGGTCACCGATTCCCAGGCGCATCTTGCCGAGGGTGATTCGGACCAGGTGTTTGGCCGAAATGGGATCAAGGTCGCCGAGCAGGCCGGTGAAGCCATCGAGTTTCTGTTGCTGGCTGCCGTCGCCTGATGCGGCAGCGATCTCGGACAGGCGCTTGTGCACGTCAACGACGGAAGGCGATTTGCGCTTCGAAGCCGGCGCCAGGCGCTGGGCGGTCACGCCGAGGTCGCCGGTCTGGCGGTTCAGCTTGGTTACCTCCTCCTTCGGTACGCCATACGCGGCCGCGATGGCGGTCATCAACAGCCTTTCGCCGAGACCGATCTCGATCGGTTCGAAGAAGGGCGCGAGCCGTCCCTGGATCAGGTAAGTGATCGGCTCGAGCTCGACCACCGCAGAAGCGCGGTACACCTCGGACAGGATGCTCACCAGCTCGTTCCTCTTGCTCGTGGCCTCCATGCGATCCAGGTTCGCGGCCAGCTCGCTGAACTTCAAGAGACGGGGACTCGGCGTAGTTTGCGCAATGGCGACAAGATACTGGGCAGGGCGCTGGTCACCGTGATCAGGACGCCGATTGCGATGGCTGTCCTCAAGCCCGCCAACTGCCCGATCACGCCACCCAACAGCGAACCGGCAACCTGCGCGAGCGCTACCAACACGAAAACGCCCGATTGAACACGGCCGAGCAGCCGGTCAGGAGTCACCGCTTGACGGATCGACTGTTGATTGATGTTGTAGACCATCAGCGAGATACCAGTCAGAGCCGTGAAGGCGATCAGGATCGCGAGAACCTCATGTCGCGGCGCGAACGCTGCGACCAGGGTTCCTGTCTGACCAAGGACGACGAGTCCGGCGCCGACGGCCATGACCGGACCCAACCATCCCCTGGCTACGAGCGGGCGGCTCAGCTGCGCCCCCAGCAAGGAAGCGACGCCGCCGATCGCGAAGATCAGTCCGAGCTGGAAAGGGGTGATGCCAATTTGAGTAACGAAGTAGAGGATGAAGACCGCAAACGTCACATTGCCTCCGCCGTTGTTCAACACGATCGTCAGCGTGATTGCCCGTACCAATGGCTGTCGCCACAGCCAGACCTGGCCCTCCATCGCTTCGGCGAGCGGTCTGTGGCGCGGGCCGGAGGGTGGCGTCTCGTTGGCGCGCGTCCACGCCGATGTCAAGGAGCCCACCAAGAAACTGAAGGCATCGAAAACAATGGCCACGGGCGCCGTCAGGGCCTGGACCGCGGCTCCCGCCACGCCGGGACCGAGCAAATTGGCAACCGTCAAGCTCGACTGAATCCTGCTGTTTGCCTCGACCAGCCGGTCGCGCCCGACGATCGACGGTACGAATGCGGTTTGCGCGATCCCCTGAAACGTCGCCGCTCCTCCGGCCAGGAAGGCGACCGCATACAGCTGGCCGATCGTGAGTGTGTGGAGGACCGCGGCGGCCGGAATCGTTGCCAAGGCTGCAGCGCTCGCAAATTGGGAAGCGACGAGAACCGGTTTCCGCTTGGTTCGATCCAGCCAAACTCCGGCCGGCAGCCCGATCAAGATGGCCGGCGCGAAGCGCATGGCGCCCAGGAACCCCATCTCGAGGGCGGTGGCGTGAAGAGTCACCGCGCCGGCGATGGGCAGCGCCAGCTGGGTGAACTGGTTGCCGAGCATCGAAACGCTTTGGCCCAGCCAGAACTTCGCGAACTCTCTGCCCAGCGCGTATGTGTTTGGAGCCTTTTGGGCGTCGGTCACGGGCTCGAGGTGGCTGTTGAGCGGCAATTAGCAACGTTGCCCACGGCGAACTACCATATGTCGTCAGCCGGGGGCACCGGCGGAAGCGGTTTCGGGAAGGGGTGCCACCAACCAGGAGTGGAGGTGTGAACTTGTTACCACGCATCGTCAGGCCACGTTTCTGGCTGGGCCTGGTCATGGCCGCGACTATGATCGTCGCCGCCTGTGGCAGCCAGCCTTCGGGCAATCAGGCCGTGACCTTCAAGGGCACGAAAAAGGTCGGGTATTCGGCTCCTCTGACCGGCCAGTCGGCGCTCTACGGTCACGCCGTCAGCCAGGCTCTCAACCTGGCCGCCGACGACATCAACGCCAAGGGCGGCGTCAACGGCTACAAGATCGAGATGGACATTCAGGACGACGGCACCACGGTCCCTCAGGCAGTGAGCAATACCAAGTCGATGATCCTCCAGGACAACGTCGTGGCCCTGATGGGGTCTGTCACCTCCGCCCAATGCCTCGCCGAAAGCCCGATCGCGAAGCAGAACAAGATCATCACGATCGACGCCACCTGCAACAGCTGGCAGCTGACCATGGAGTCTGACGTCGTCAACCCTTACTGGATATCGATCGTCCCGAACACTTATATGGAAGGGACTGCCGCAGGTAGGCTGGCGGCCGGCCTGGGCGTGAACAAGATCTTCATCGTCTCGCCGAAGTACCTGTTTGGGATCTCTGAGACCAACGCTTTTGTGGCGGCCTTGAAGAAAGCCAACTCAAGCGTCCAGATCGTGAACAATCCGAGCACCTGGTATGTGCCGTTTCCCACCAACCCGCGGTGGGACTCGACCATCAACGCCATCCAGGCGGCAAAGCCGGACCTCGTCTACTCGAACATCTTCGCCGCGGACCAGATCAACTTCGTGAAGCAGGCTTTGGCCGTCGACCCGCAGTTCTTCGTCAAGTTCCCGATGACGACCCTCGTCTCGGTCGACGAGCTCAATACCCTCGGCTCCCAGTACCCGCTGGGCATGCACGCGTACATGCGCGCGCCGTTCTTCGCCTTGCAAGACAACAACTCGCGCCTGGCTGACTTCATCACCCGCTACCGCGCCAAGTACAACGGCGAATATCCATCCGACTGGGCGGTCATGGACTACGACGCGTTCATGCTGTGGGCCCAGGCCGCCAACTCGGCGAAGAGCTTCGATGCCGACCAGGTCGTCAAGCAGGTCTCGGGACACACCTTCGACAGCCTGCGGGGCTACAAGATCACGATTCGTCCCAACGAGCTCCAGGCAAACGTGGGCGAGACCATCGGCACCACGACGTCCTCGAGCGCCTACCCGTTCCCGATCCTCAAGGACTCGACCAACCTGAAGGGTGACGACCTGATGATGCCGCTGCAGATGGTCAACGAGATCAAGGGCGATCAGTGCGACGGGACCGCGGGCCAGCCCAATACCGCGAACTTCGCGCTCTGTCCCTCGTGGAAAGCGAGCTAACTAGAACTCGAGCGACAACTGAATAAATGACCCCGGGACAGCTCCTACTCTTCGCGGTGGGCGGGCTATCCAATGCGGCCTACCTGTTCATCGTTGCGGCGGGGCTGTCCCTGGTGTTCGGGGCCTTGCGCGTCATCAACATGGCGCACGGCTCCTTCTACATGATCGCCGCCTTCGTGACCGTTGTCATCGCCAACCAGATCGGCGCCCAGCTCGGCTTCTGGGGTGGGTTGCTGGTGGCGGTGGCGGTCACAGGTGCCATTGGTGGCCTCGTCGAAGTTCTCGTGCTGAGGCGGGTCTACGGGAGGGAGCACCTCGTACAGCTCCTGGGGACCTACGCGGTGAGCCTGGTCGTCGCCGGCGGTGTGCGAATCGTTTTCGGCGCCAACTATCGAACCGTCGCCTCGCCGATCCCGGGCCATGTCGACCTGGGTGGTTACAGCTACGCCAACTATTCGCTTTTCATGATCGTCGCCGCGATCCTGATCGGAGCCGGGGTATGGGCGATGCTCTACCGGACGAATCTTGGGCGAAACATCCGGGCCGCCGTCGCCGATCCGGACCTGTTGAACGCCACCGGTGTGAACGTCACGCGGCTGTACACCACGGTCTTTGTGATCGGCGCCGGGCTGGCGGGCCTCGGAGGTTCGATCGTCGCGCCAAGCCAGGCGATTAGCTCCAGCATCGATACCGACGTGCTGGTCCTGGCCTTTGCGATCAGCGTGATCGGCGGACTTGGCAGCATCATCGGCTCCGCGGTCGGTGCGCTGATCGTGGGCATGGTGGTCTCGTACGGCCTCGTCAACCCTCGCACCAACCAGTTCGCGATTGCCTTCGTGTTCATCATCATGACCGCGGTCCTGATCGTCCGGCCGCGCGGCCTCTTCGGCCTCCCTGAGAATTGATCCGGCTTTTTCGCCGCAGCCGTCGCAACCGTATTCGCTGGGGGGTTGTGCTCGCCCTCTTTGTATTTGCGGCCCTGGTCCCGCCACTGGCCGGGCTTTACGAAAACCTGAATCCGGACGCCAGCTCGCGGTTCCAGATCTTCCTCGGCACCACGGCCCTGGTGCTCGCGCTGTGGGCAGTCTCGTACAACCTGATGCTTGGGTACACGGGAATGGTCTCTTTCGCGCACGCCGCGTACTACGGCGTCGGCGCTTACACCGTCGCCCTGATCTTCAAGCGCTATCACCTCCCAATTCTGTTGGGTCTTGCCGCGGCGCCCTTTGTCGCAGCTGCTGTCGGCTTCGTCACCGGCTTGGTGGCGCAACGGGCGGTCCGACTTTATTTCTCCCTCCTCACCCTCGCGATCTCTCAGCTGCTCTTCTCGCTCGTTTACTCGTCATATGACTTCACCGGCGGCGACAACGGCATCGCGATCACGCTGCCGGACCAGCTGACCGACTACACGACGCTGTACTACTTCACCGCAGCAATAGTTGGCATCTGCCTGTTGCTGATGTTCATCCTGGTGCGCTCGCCGTTAGGCGCGGCCCTGCTGTCGATCCGTGAGAACAGGCAGCGCGCAGCCGCGATCGGCATCAATGTGAGGCTCTACGAGCTGGCCGTCTATACCGTCGCCGCACTCTTCGCAGGCGTCGCGGGAGGCCTGTTCGTGATGTACCAGCAGCAGGCCTATCCGGAGATGCTGTACTGGACGGCCAACGCGCAGCCGGTGGTGGTCTCCCTTCTCGGGGGCACGACAACATTCCTAGGGCCTGCCATCGGCGCTTTCATTTACGTGCTGCTGGACAACTCGATCTCGAAGCAGTTCCCCTATCAGTTCGACATCGTCCTCGGCGCCATCGTGCTGGGCGTCGTCCTGGCCGTGCCTGGCGGCATCTCGGACGTGCCTTCAGTGTTCCTGCGCCTGCGCGAGCGTTTCCGTCGCGGCGAGCAGGATGAGGCGCAGCCGGCGGAAAGCGCAGGCGAGGCGATTCGAATGTTCGACGTACGCAAGGCGCTCGCGAGTGAAGCGATCCAGACCGAGGAGGTTCACTCGGACCAAACCTTGCTGAGGATCGAGCACGTGAGCCGAAGCTTTGGCGGCTTACGTGCGGTCGATGATGTGAGCCTCGAGGTGAAGCAGGGCGACCGTCACGCCATCATCGGTCCGAACGGCGCCGGCAAGTCCACTCTCTTCAATCTCCTCACCGGCCAGCTGAAACCGAGCTCCGGCAAGGTGATCTTCGACGGCCGAGACATCACCGGGAAGCCGCCTCACGTGATCGCCCGGACCGGTATCGGCCGCGCTTTCCAGATCACAACGATCTTTCCGAAGCTGTCGGTTCGTCAGAACCTGCAGTACGCGATACTCGCCCACCGCGGCTACACCGTGCGACCCTTCGGGATTGCCAATCGCATGTTCTCAGCAGAGGCACAGGACCTCGCCGAGGCGGTGGGCCTGGGAACCTGGGCAGACCTTCCCGCCGGTCAGCTCAGCCATGGCGACCAGCGCGCCATCGAAATCGCTATCTCACTTGCGCTCGGGTCAAAGCTGGTCCTGCTCGATGAGCCGACTGCCGGCATGTCTGCCTACGAGACGGACAAGGCGATGGAGCTGGTGCGGCGGCTGGCCACTGAGCGGCACCTGACGCTGCTCTTTTGCGAGCACGACATGTCGGTCGTCTTCAGCACGGCTCGCACGGTCACGGTCATGCACCAGGGCCGCGTCCTGACCGCCGGCACGCCCGAACAGATTCGGCGCAACCCTGATGTGCAGAAGGTTTACCTGGGTGAGCTCGAGCAAGAGGAGCTCGGGGCTTAGGCGTGCTCAAAGTCGAAGGCTTGAACGTCCGTTATGGCAAGAGCCATGTCGTGTTCGACTTCAGCCTGGAGGTCGGGGATGGCGAGCTGCTTGCTGTCCTGGGCCGCAACGGCGCGGGCAAGACGACCACAATTCGGGGGATCGTCGGGCTCCTCCCCGGGGCTTCGGGAAAGGTCAGCGTCGGAGATCGCGACATGAGCGACTGGCCCGCCCACCGCCGAACCAGAGGAGGCATCGCATACGTGCCCTCGGGGGCGCGCTGCTTCCAGAGCCTGACCGTGGACGAGAATCTCGAGATCGCATCCCACCCCAACGGCGGCGATCGCAGCTGGACGAAGAAGCGTATCTGGGAGCTGTTCCCCAAGCTCGAACCCTTGAAGAACAACCTCGCCGGGGGCCTCTCCGGCGGAGAGCGTCAGATGCTGGCCGTCGGGCGCGCCCTCGTGAGCAATCCGCGGGTGCTGCTCCTCGACGAACCGACGGAAGGGCTTGCCCCGGTGCTCGTGCAGGCCATCGGGACGCTGCTGGGGACGCTCAAGGCGACGGGCGTGTCAATCCTCCTGGCCGAACAGAACCACCAGATGGCCCTGCGGGTCGCCGATCGCGCCGCGTTCATCGAGAAGGGGCGCATCGTCGAGATTCTTCCGGCTGCGCGGGCTCGAGACAGCGAGGTTCTGCACCGAATCCTCGGCGTCTAGACCCGTCCGGACTCATGCCGCCGGCGAATCGAGGAAGGCGAGGGTGGCCGACGCGAACAGCGGCGAGCTGAAGATGTTGTAGTGGGTGAGGCCCGGAAGGATCGCGAGTGCGTGACCGCCCTTCGGCCGCCCCTCGCCCATCCAGCCCCCATCGCGGAGACCGCCGTCCAGTAGATTGAACACTTCGACGTAGTGGCTCGGCGGAGCCATGTCAGCGTCGCCTGCGACCACCATCGTGGGCACCTGGAGACCGCGGACCTCCTCCGTGAAGTCGAAGTCCTTGGACATCGCTGCGCCGATCTTGTCCAGCAGCCGGGGGAAGTCCTGTGGCCGTGGTGCGACTCGCTGGTAGAGCTGATACATGGGCGTGTCTTTCATGAAATCGATGGCCGCCGCGTTCACCTGCCCTTGCTGCGCCCGCATTTCGGCATAGATTGCGTCGGGCCGTATGTTCGCTGAGACCATGACGAGGCGCCGCACCTTGGCCGGGTACTTGGCCGCTGTGTGGAACGCGACCCCACCGCCAAGCGAGTAGCCCACCACGTCCGGAGTGGCCAGCTGGAGGTGGTCGATAAGAGCCGCGACGTCGCCGGCCATGAGCACGGCGTCAAGAGGTCGATCGATGTCAGCCGTGCGGCCGTGTCCCTGCAGGTCGACGGTGATGACCTGATGGTGTTGCGTGAGTTGAGGTAGAACAGGTTCGAACATCTCGCCCGATCCGAGACCGCCATGCAGCAGGATGAGCGGCCGCCCGCTCCCATTAGTCTCGTAATAGAGATTGATGCCGTTGACGTCGGCGTACTGGCCAGTGCCTTTCGCGTGCGTGGTCCGATCGGTGCTCATTGTCATGCTCCTTCACCAGAGAGAAGTCGGGTTTCGCACATACAGACTGCGCGGGCGCCTGGAATTCATCGGTGCTGTCAAAAACGGCCCAGGATCGGGATCCGAGGTGCAAGAAGGTAGTTGACCTGGATCAGGATGATCAAAGCGATGCTGACCCACGTAGGAAATATCACGCACAGCAGAGTCGCCCCGGCGTAGAGGGACTGCGCGATCAGAATGCGCCCGCGCATGAGCACCGCGAGGTCATGGATGTTCTCTTCCTTGAAGAGGTGCGCCCGGAGACCATACTCGAGACCCACAAACAGGGCTGCCCCGAGCAGGACGATGTTGAGCCAGTATTCGATCAGGGCGACCCTGAGCCAGTAGTAACGAGCCAGCAGCAACGTCGAGAACGGCACCATGGTCACCGCGAACAAAAACGCAAGGTGGATCCAGACGTAGTGCCGATTGCTGCGCCCGAGCTGACCGAGCTGGGTGCCCTGTCCTAACCAGAAGATCCCGAGTGTCATGAAGCTCGTCGTATAGACGAGGATGTTCGGTCCGAGCTTGCGCACCGCCTCCCACAGTTGGCCCTCTGTGGTCGCCAGTCCGCTCAAGGTCGGGACTACGAGCCCGAGGACGAGCAGTGTCATGCCCACCGAGAAGATTCCATCTGAGATGCCCGACAGCCGATCCGGACTTGTGCCGGACAGATCGGCCAAACGACGTCGACTTTCTGGCTGCCGGCTCACAGTTGCAAACTCAAGCCCCGGCCGTCCGGCGAGCCGCTGCGACCACTCGCTCGACCGAGGGAAGGTACCAGGCTTCAAGCGGTGCGGCAGGATAGGGCACGTCCCATGAGGTCACGCGGGCAATCGGCGCGTCGAGGTCATAGAAAGCCTCGCTCGCCAACGTTGCCGCGACCTCGGCACCGAATCCGGCGCTCAATGGGGCTTCGTGGACCACAACGCAGCGGCCGGTCTTCACGACCGCGCCGACAACAGTCTCGACGTCGAATGGAACCAGGGTTCTCAGGTCGACGACTGTCGCTGAGATCCCTTCATCCGCGAGTCGCTCCGCAGCCATCACGCACGATTCGACTGCAGCGCTCCAGGCGACGAGGGTGATGTCCTCCCCTTCGCGGACAATGGCGGCCTTTCCAAAGGGAACCGTGTAAGCGCCGTCCGGAACTTCCATCCTGCCCAGCCGGTAGAGGCGATCGGGCTCGCAGTAGAGGACAGGATCAGGGTCCCGAATGGCTTCAATCAGCAAGCCTTTCGCGTCATACGCATTTGACGGCATCACGATCTTGATTCCGGGTGACTGAACGAACTGGGCCTCCACCGCGTCGGAATGGAATTCGGGGCTGTGGATGCCACCGCCAAACGGGGCCCGAATCGTCACCTGGCAGTGGTATCGGCCTCTCGAGCGCGCGCGGTACCGCGCCAGCTGGGGGCCGATCTGGTGGAAGGCCTGCGCCGTGAAGCCGAGAAACTGAATCTCCGCGACTGGCACCATGCCGGAGATGGCGAGACCCAGTGAAGCTCCGATGATGCTTGCCTCAGCGAGGGGCGTATCGACCACACGCTGGGCGCCATGCTTCTCGAGCAGACCCGATGTGGCACGGAAGACGCCTCCCAGTTTTCCGACATCCAGTCCCAGGACCATGACTCTGGGATCCGTTGACATTTCCTCATCGAGCGCGCTGTGGATGGCCTCGAGAACATTGCGCTGGGTCACGTTTGGCTCCCATCATTCGAGAGTTCGTCGCGCTGCCGGCGCAGACGCTCCGGCAGCTCCGCATAGATGTGGTCGAAGAGCTGATTTGGTGTGACGATCGGGAACGCGGCCGCCTTCTCCAACGCCGCGTCAACCTCCGCACGAACACTCGCCCGAGTTTCTTGGTCGAGCTCTTCATCCCACAGCCCCCGCTGTGCCAAATATCTGACGACCCGATCGATTGGATCGCGCCGGCTGGCATCGTCCCGCTGTTTCGGGTCCTCGTACAGCGACGGGTTGTCAGTCGTGTTGTGAAAGCTCATCCGATACGTGACGGACTCGATCAAGGTCGGACCTTCGCCTGCTCGCGCACGCGCGACAGCTTCACTGGCGGCGGAGTAGACCGCCAACACGTCATTGCCGTCGACCTCGACGCCTGGGAATCCGTAACCGGCTGCCCGCAGGGCGAAGCTCGGTGTGGCCGACTGCACGCGCCTTGGGGTCGAGATTGCCCACTGATTGTTCGACAGAAAGAACACCACGGGCGCCCGCTGCACCCCGGCGAGGTTGAGCCCTTCGTGGAAGTCGCCTTCAGACGACCCGCCGTCGCCGACGTAGGTCATCACCACCGAGTCCTTCTTCTGCAGCTTCAGTCCCCACGCAAGACCAGCCGCGTGTGGAAGCTGAGTGGCGAGCGCGACCTGATTCGGAAGAACGTTGACCCCATCTGGGATTCGCGCGGCTTCCGTGACTCGTCCCATTCCTATCGCAGCCAGGCGCTCCAGCGGATAGCCGTGGCGCACGAGGGCTACGAGCTCGCGATATTGCGGCACGATCCAATCCCTTGCCGGATCGAGAGCCATGGTGGAGCCCACAACAGACGCCTCCTGTCCAAGCGCGGGAGAGAAGACGCCATACAGGCCTTGCCGCTGCAGCCCCGTAGCGCGCTCGTCGTAGATCCGCGACATCAGCATCCAACGCAGGGCCTCGATCAGAGCTGTGTCGGTCATGCTCGGCTTCGCGCCATCGACCAGCTTTCCTTCGGGCGTGAGGATCGAAAGCCTGTCGGTCACAGCCCCAGCTCGGCTCTGCGTGGGCGGCGATTGGGATCGGGTATCCAGCCCGGCATCGCGTTCAGAAACTCGTCGTCGGCCGGCTGTTCCGGAAATATCTTGTGCGGGTTGAGGATGGCGTGCGGATCGAGCACCGCCTTCATCTGCTTCATCAGCTCGATCGCGATCGGTCCGTGCTCGCGCTCGGCGAAGTCCCGCTTGAGGGCGCCCAGGCCGTGCTCGGCTGACACCGAGCCGCCAAGCGACAGCGCATCCCGAAAGATCTGGGCTGCCGCGTGGCTGACCAGATGGCGCTGATCGTCCGTGAATAGGATCGTGGGGTGGAGGTTGCCATCACCCGCGTGACCGACGGTGACGATGCGAAGTCCGGTTTGGCGCGCCAGGTCGTGAACGCGGCGGATCATCTCGGGGACGTCCGCGATGGGGACGGCCACGTCTTCGGCGAAGAAGTTCTTCGGCATCGCCATCAGGACCTTTCCGAATGATCGTCGCGCATCCCAGAGCTTGTCGCGTTCGAGTGACGACTGAGCGACGCGATTGTCAACGCCATCCAGCACCTCGACCATGCGCATCAGGTCGAACTGCACAAACTCTTCGTCGTTGCCATCGAGCTCGACGATGAGCACAGCTTCCAGGTGCGGCTCGAAACCTGGCGGCAGCTTGTCGCGCACCAGCTCCAGCGAGCCGCGGTCGAGGATCTCGATCGCAGCAGGAAAGTGGCCCGCAGCCAGCGAACGCGAGACGGCCAGGCCCGCATCCTCGAGACTGGCGAAGCCGACCATGGCCGTGGCGCGAAATCGCGGCAGCGGCACCAGCTTGACGATGACCTCGGTGATGACGCCCAGGGTTCCCTCGGAGCCGATGAACAGTTGCAGCAGCCGATATCCCGAGGCGCGTTTGCGGAGCTTGCCGCCTAGCTGCATGACGCGCCCATCGGCCAGAACCACGGTTGCGCCGATCACGTAATCGGCGGTGACGCCGTATTTGATGCATCGCATGCCGCCCGAGTTGCAGGCCACGTTCCCCCCGATGGTCGACATCTCGATACTGGCCGGGTCGGGCGGATACATGAGACCGTGCTCGTTGGCAGCTCGATCGAGGTCGGCCGTGATCACCCCC
>WNGL01014452.1_pt1 | contig 12687 bp, 9 predicted proteins | sample 5400591 | NCBI WGS metagenome assembly WNGL01 (sample SAMN13153377, study PRJNA577476) | soil metagenome | isolation source: 80 cm soil or saprolite under Garry oak tree replicate 1 | place: USA:California | collected 2016-06-15
CTGTTCGGCGTTGCCATCGTGTCCGCAGGCATCGCGCTGGCGCTGGTCGCGCTGTCGCCGCACCTGACCATCTCGCTGATCACCGTGGCTATCGTCGGCGCCTGCGCCGGGGTCGCGTTCCTGACCGGTATCACGATCATCGGCTCGCAGGTCGAGGACGCCATCCGCGGCCGGATCAACGCGCTGTACCAGTCGCTGATGAAGGTGGTGCTGTTCGCGTCGGCGCTGGCGGTGCCCGTGCTGGTCGGCCTGGTCCAGCCGCACAACATCACCGTGTTCGGCGAGGCCATGCAGGTCGACGGCACACGGCCGGTGATGCTCGGCGCCGGCATCCTGGCGGCGCTGGCCGGCGTGATCGCCTACCGCCAGATGGACGACCGCCGCCCCGCGCCCATCCTGGCCGACCTGGTCGCGGCGCTGCGCCGCCGGCCGCGCCGGGTGCAGGGGATGCTGATCGCCGTCGAGGGCGACATCCAGCGGGACACCGAGGCACAGGCCCGGCACCTGGCCGACTGGCTGCGCGCCGGCGGTCACCGCGTGCAACTGGCCAGCGATCCGGCCCTGGACGCCAGCCGGCTGGCCGGTGTTCTCGCCGGCACCAAGCTGACCGGCGCGCGGGCCCACGTGCTGGTCGCCGCGGCCGTGCGGGCGGACGTGGTGGAACGGCGGGTGCTGCCGGCGCTGGAGGCCGGCGAGATGGTCGTGATGGAACGGTTCGTGGACAGCCCGCTGGCGCATCTCGGCGCCCTGGGCGGCCTTGACCCGGCCGAACTGGACGGCCTGGCCGACTGGGCCACCGGCCGGCTGCGCCCGGACATCACGGTGCTGCTGGACCGTGACCCGGCCACCATGACCGACTCGGCCGACGACGGCTCCATCGGTGCCGTCCGTGGCATCAACAGCGTCGAGCACCACTGGCGGGTGCAGCGCCTGCTCACCGAGATGGCCTCCGCCGACCCCGCCCGCTACGTCGTGGTCGACGCCGACGGTAGCGAGGCCGCCGTCGCCGAGCGCATCCGCACCGCGATGACGACGGCACTGCGGGAACGCGGGGTCACCGCGGATCGGAAGGATCTGACCGCGGCCCGGCAGGAAACCTCGTGAGGGACGTCTGGGCCAACGTCGTCGGGCAACCGGAGGCCGTTGGCGTTCTCCGGGCCGCCGCCGCCTCCGCCGCCGGCATCGTGGACGGCAAGCCGGCCGGTGACGCGGCCATGACGCACGCATGGCTGTTCACCGGTCCGCCCGGTTCCGGCCGGTCGGTCGCGGCCAGGGCGTTCGCGGCGGCACTGGAGTGCATGATCGGCGTCGGCTGCGGCCAGTGCCCCGGCTGCCGCACGACGCTCGCCGGCACCCACGCCGACGTGCGGCTCGTCGTCCCGGAAGGACTGTCGATCTCGGTCGCGGACATGCGTGCGCTGGTCCAGGCGGCGGCCCGCCGGCCGACCGGCGGCCGTTGGCAGGTGGTGGTCATCGAGGACGCCGACCGGCTGACGGAAGGCGCGGCGAACGCCCTGCTCAAGGCGGTCGAGGAACCCCCGGCCCGCACGGTGTTCCTGCTGTGCGCGCCATCGGACCATCCGGAGGACGTGTCGGTCACGATCCGCTCGCGCTGTCGCGCGATCGCCCTGGGCACACCGGCCCCGCCGGCCGTGGCCGAGGTCCTGATCGAGCGGGACGGCGTCGATGAGGCCACTGCCATCTGGGCGGCATCGGTGTGCGGCGGCCACGTCGGCCGGGCACGCCGCCTGGCCACCGACCCGGCCGCGCGCGAACGCCGTGCCGCCGTGCTGCGCATCCCGACGACCACGCTCAGCGAGACGAGGGACATCGCCGAACGCGAGGCACTGGAGACCGCGATGGGCGCCGGCGGCACCGGCAAGGGCACAGCGGCGGCGACCCGAGGTGCGAAGGGCGCCATGAAAGAACTCGAACGGCGCCAGAAATCCCGCGCCACCCGCACCCAACGGGACGCGCTGGACCTGGCCCTGATCGACCTGGCGGGTTTCTACCGTGATGTCCTCGTCGGGTCATTCGGCTCGAACGCGGCCCGCTACCACCCAGACTGCGCCGACGACCAGGCGGCCGCCGCCGCGTCGTGGAGCCGCGAGTCGACGCTGCGCCGACTGGAGGCCGTGCTCGCGTGCCGGCAGGCCATCGATCTGAACGTGAAGCCGAGGATCGCCGTCGAGGCGATGCTCACCGCGCTCTGNNCGCGCTCTGCTACGGCTGACCGGCAGCGATGCCACGATGATCACACCGACCAGCAACATCAGCGTGCCGGCCCAGAACAGCGGCACGGAGTCGTAGGCCCCGTTGGTGAAGGCCAAAGTCTTGGTCGGTCCGGACGCCGGTGCCGGGTTCGCCACCGTCTTCGCCGTGCCGCACACGACGCCACCGGCCGGCGCGTAGGCGCGTCCCACCTGCTCGCCGAGCGACACTTCGGCCAGCGCCGTCGGCAGGTTCGGAATCCCCAACGCGGCCGTCGGCAGTACCTGGAGGTCCAACATCCGCGCGGTAGCGCCGATCTGGAGCCCGGTGAACGGCGCGTTCGCCTGCCCAGCAGTCAGTGCTTCCGACGACTTGGTGACCTGCGCGACCGACAGCCGAAGCACGCCGATGTCGATCACCGGAATGCCGGAGTTCAGTGGTTGGCCGTTGGGCAGCAGGTTCCCGATGGCCGGCAGCTTGGGCAGATTCGGCACGTTCAAGGGAATCCCGATCGGCACGTCGGCCGTGGGATTGGCGGCGTCGAGCGTGTAGAGCACCTTGCCGCCCTGCACGACCTGGATGACCGGCGCGGTGTAGTTGACCGAGGAGGTCGCGGCGGCACCGGTCGACGTGACGGTCAGCGTCGGTTGGCTGACGACGTTGAGATCGAGTTCCATCGGCGTCCCGGCCAACAGCCGTACGCTGGCAACCTGCATGGTGGACACGGACTGCACGGCCTTGTTGGCCGATCCGGGCAGGTCCACCAGCCGGACGACGGACCGGTCGGACAGGACGTTCGGCGCGCTCAGCAGAGCGGAACCCGTGCCCGTAGCGCCGGAGAGCAGACCGCCCAGACTGGACAGTGGCCCGGCAAGTTGGCTGAGATTGCCGACCAGCGCCTGCTTCTGCGTCGGATCCAAAGTAGACGAACTCATCGCCGAGGCGAGCGCGTTCGCGTCGGTCGTGCCCGGCAGCGAGGGAACCAGGCTCAACACGGACACACTGGCCAACGACGTACTGGCATCCGCGATGGTGCCGACGCAGGGGCCGAGGGTGTCACTCCACCGCGCGTGCACGCTCCCGTCGAGCAGCCCAACCTTGAGCAACGCGTCCAACGGCGTGGACGGAGGATTCAACCCACCGGACACCGGCTGCGCATTGTCCGGCGACGCGGTCTGCGTCAACGCCCCTGGCAGTTGCGGAGAACTCCCCTGAATCGCGACCCCGGCCGGCGCGGACTGCGCGATCGCATGCTCGTAGGTGAGGAAGGCTTCAGAGTTGGCCTGCGCACTGGACAGCCCAAACCCCAACTCAGCCGCCGACTGCCGAGGTAGCTCGGAAGCGGCCCCCGGCAGAATCGCACTCGTAGGAACGGCCCCCGGCAACAGCCGCAACACGGCCAGCCCGGTGGCGGCGTCCCCCACCGCATGCCCCAACGCCTGCGGCCCATTCGGCGCCGACGCCGGCGGCTCCCCAGGCGAGTTCGTCGGAACCGGCGTAGTCGGAAACGTGGACGTGTCAGCCATCGCAGGCGCGGCGGCCAACGCCACCAGCGCGGCGGTGGCCCCCAGAGCCAGCAGCAGCGGGCGGCATCGGTGCACGGTGACGCACCCGATACCGCTACACTTGTGCCGCCGCGCCGCCTTAGCTCAGTCGGCCAGAGCAACGCACTCGTAATGCGTAGGTCGTCGGTTCGATTCCGACAGGCGGCTCAGCCCTGACCAGGCCCTTCCCGGTTCCTCGGGAAGGGCCTGTGTCGTCTCCGTTGCATCGCCCGTTGCAGTTGGCGTCAGTCCCACAGCGTCCTCATGAACCTCGTAGCGTCGTCGCGCACGACTGGATCGGCGACGGCGCACACGCTGGAGAACCCTCGCGCGGCGGTTCCGACGGGGAGGCGGCCACTGTGCAGGTTGCCCAGGCCCGGGGCGTCAACCAGGTCTGTGGCGTGGCTTGCCCCAGTCAGCACCCAACACATGAGATGATCGAAGGCAGCTCCGCTCAGTAGCTAGCTATCACTCGGCGTGATAAGACATGCCTGGACCAGTGTTGATACAGCCTTCGGCAGCCACGGGCTCGCCGGGTGAAAGCTGCCAGGAACGATAGGACTGGACCTGGGGGCCGCCAGACCCCAGAATGGATACAGTGGCGACAGGAGGTAACGGGTGGGCCTACTGTGAGTGATCACATCGTGACCTTCGAATCACCTCCAGTCGTGGAGGTGATTGCTGGTGTGTCTTTTGCCGCCTATGGCACAGAAATGGGTGCTCTCCTCTCGGCATTTTGGAAGGAGCGATTGCGCGGCAGGTTCCCTCGCCTGGAGCAACAGCCGCCTTACGCACCTCCCTTGGAGCAGCATTCCAACGAGGCTCGCGCGCCTCTCTTCAACATTGACATGTCCTCAGTATTCCCATGGGTGCGATTGTGGGCGTCGAGTAGCGACGGGAATGAGGTTCTCCAGCTACAGCCAGGTTGGTTTGCGTGCAACTGGCGGAAGGTAAAGCCAGAGCATGAGTACGATAGATGGCCAAGTCGGCGGGCCGCCTTTTCGACGGCGTTTAGCGAGTTGTCGGACTATCTAGCCACTGAAGGTGTGGAACACCTATCTATACAGCAATGTGAAGTCACATACGTCAATCACATATTTGCGTCGGATTTGTGGACAAGTCACTCGCAGATCAGTGCGATATTTGGCCAACTTGTTCAGCCGATCGAGAACTTGATTCTTGAGCAGGCCGCCGTGCAGGCGCAGTTTTCTCTTGTGGGAAAAGACGGCTCGCGGATCGGGCGGCTGCACACCAAAATTACCCCAGCGCTGGGGCAAGATGGGCAATCTTTGTATGTATTCGAGCTAACGGCCCGAGGTGCGCCATCGGTTGACGAGCTTGAGGGTGTCCTCGAATTCCTTGACTCCGGCCGAGAGGCGATTGATAGAGCCTTCGTAAACATGACGACTGATGAAATGCACCACGAGTGGGGGATTCAGTCATGAGCGCAGCAGTTTGGTCTGGGGCAGTCAGACCAGTCATGCCGACAAACGACAACTCGGTCATAGTTGCCACGCAACGCACGCGGACAGACTCGACATCCTTGTCAAGCCGAGAAGTGCTGCCATCCGCTCTCGGCGAGGGTCGTGCCAGATTGTCCCGACACTGGATGGCTCGTGTGATTCGACGGATTGTGGAACTTGATAAGAGGACCGAAGGATGGGATAGCTACGGGGGAGGAAGGCTTCAGCCCAGTGCCATTGAGGTAACTCTGAAATTCTTGGTCGAGTATGGCTATGCGATACAGACTGAACCACTTCTCTCGCTGACTGGTGAAGGTGGATTGCTCTGTGCGTGGCAGAGTTCGCAGGGAGTTCTTGATCTGACTGCTCAGCCGGATGAAACGCCTAGTGTTTACTATTGTGATGCCGTCACTGGTCGAGAATGGGAAGGGTCTGTCTACGAAAGTAGCTTGCTTGAGAAGTGGCTGTGGCGTGCATCTGCGGACTCCTAATTCTGCGAGATGATATGACGGCGGAACTCGCTGAGCTTGTTGATGACCTTGTCGGGATTCCTGACGACACGGTAGTTTATCGACGTGTTGATTGGGATAGGGTTGGCGGCATTAGCCGTTGCCTCGTCGGCGGCACGCCTTCGTTGAATGGAAATTGTTTTGCCGACTATCCGGTATCGAAGGCGCGTGAGTACGGACTTGCGGACGCGTGTACTTCTGTGGCAGTAGGTGCGGCACTTAATGCCTCGGGAATACATACAAGTAGTTTGCTCGACCAGTATCCTGGTTACGGTCTGGCACGACTCCGGGTAGCTGAACTGCGCGTACTGAAACGCGGAAATGGAACAGCTTGCCCCCAAGGGATAATGCTATTTCCGACTGACGACGAGCCCTGGCATGGCGTTGTATTTGATATCACCGATCGTCCAAGAAAGGGAGCGGTCCAGAAGGCTATCGCTCGGATTGCAGAGTGGGAGGTACCGCTAGTCAGGACGCTCTAGACGCCATCATGATACGAACTGCTCCTACTTTCGGTGTGACTGGCCAGGTGCTCGGATGCAGCGCCCCTCAGTCCCCACACAGCTCCGCTCATCCGTTTCGCGGCGTCGCGCACGATCGGATCAGAGAAGTGGATTTAACCCTGAGTGGTTCTCACGTCGGTATGACCCGAGGATCTGTTGGATGGCGAAGACGTGAACGCCCTGCTCGGCAGCATCCTGGTAGTGTGCCGGCCGTCGTGCACACGGACGTACCGGACGCCGGCCGCCTTCAGTAGTTCGCCCCATTGTTCCCAGTCGTCCCGGGGGTCGATCGGGTGCCCGTTCGGCTGGCAGAACACAAGATCATGTTCGGCCTGGGCGCTTTAGCCCGACTACCTCTTGTCGTCATCACGCTTCCTACGGGTTGTGATCAACGCGACGGCAATTGATGCGGCGCTAGTGATGAGGGCAGGCAGCACCGCCACAGCAAAGTTCACGCTTTGCTCCGCTTAGGGTGTAGTGACTAGGTATGACAATCACTAAACAGCCATCGTCACGGCATGGCAACCAACTTGGTGAAGTTTTCACGTTGTTGACAATGCCGAAAGCTCCATGGTAGAAGGCCCGACATGCGCCTTCGGCTGGCGGCACGACCTCAGCACATGCTTGTGCTCAGCACCAACCAGGCCATTCCCGGATCTCCGGGAATGGCCGGCGTCGTCTCTGTTGCGGTTGCCTCAGTCCCACAGCGCCCCGCCCATGCGCTTGGCAGCGTCGCGCACGGTCGGATCGGAGACATGGATATAGCCCTGAGTGGTTCGCACATCGGTATGTCCGAGGATTTGTTGGATCGTGAGGACGTGAACGCCCTGCTCGGCCAGGAGCGTCCCGGCAGTGTGCCGGCCGTCGTGTACACGGACGTACCGAACGCCGGCCGCCTTCAGTAGTTCGCCCCATTGTTCCCAGTCGTCCCGAGGGTCGATCGGGTGCCCGTTCGGCTGGCAGAACACAAGATCGTGTTCGGTCCACTGCTCTCCGGCTGCCTGTCGCTCCTGATCCTGTTTGGTCTTGTGCTCGCGAAGGACAGCGATTAGCTGGACCGGCAGGGTAACCGTTCGTTTGTCCTTGCCCTTCGGCTTGCGGAACACGAGGCCACCGCCCGTACGTTCCGGGCAACTGATCGCGTGGCCGACGCAACCGGGCGGGCACGGTTGGGCGTGGCCCTTCTCGCGCCGGACGCAGTTCTGCGGCTTCTTGTGACGGGTGCAGTTCTTCGGACATGGCGTCCGGTGCAGCCGAGCGCCGCACTTGTGAGGGTCGTCACATCCGTGGTGCCACTTGTTCCGTTGGAGCTGCCACCACACGCGGACGTCGCCAGATTCAAGGTTGATGTACTCCCAGCGGAGCCCGAGCGTCTCACCCTGGCGCAGACCGCACGCGAGCGCTACGGACCATCTGGGGCCGTTGCGCTGTCCTTCGGCAGCGGTCAGCACCTTCTTAGCCTCACTCACGTCCAAGCTGTCCTGCTCGACACGATCGACGGACGGCGCGTCGACAAGGTCAGCCACGTTCCGGCCGACCTTCCCACGGCGGACAGCGATCTTCAGCGCCCGGGACAGGATTCGGTGCACCTTCAGTACGTGCGACGGTGCCAGCTTCGCCTTGAACATCCGTGCGTACATGGCGTCCAGGTGCTCAGGGTGCAGCCGGTCAAGGCGATGCTGACCGATATTCGGGATGATCCAGTTTCGGACTTTCGACCAGTAGTCGTCATACGAGCGTGGTGCAAGTTTCTGCACGGCGATCGTGTCAAGGTAGGTCGTCATCCACTGCTCGACGGTAGGAGCCTTGCCAGCCTTCTTCACCTTGCCGGACTCACGCTCTCGTTCGAGTTCCCTCACGCGCTTTCCGGCGGCTGCCTCGTTCCTGCGCTCGACATGTCGCCGATCCAGAGATGCATCCGCCTTGTATCCCATGGTCACCCAGGCGTGCCAGAGGCCGTCCTTGCCCTGGTAGACGGACGTTTCACCGTTCGGCTTTCGAGTGCGCGTATTGGTTTCGTCTGTGTCCAGGTGCTCGTTGTTCTGGCGTCGTGTCATGATCCTTTACTCCCGGTCCGTGGCTCGTTCTGCAAACGGTGCGCGTATGCGTCGATCGCATCGGGGTGTATGCGTCGCGACCTGCCGATCTGCACGGATTCGATTTCTCCCGATTTCACCAGGGCGAACATTCGAGTCCGGCCGATGTGCAGCCGATCGGCAGCTTCTTCAACAGTCAGCAATGCGTGTTCAGTCGTACGTCGGGGTAGAGGCACCTCGATCGGCTGGTTCTCGACCATGAGTTCGGCCAACTGCGCCAGCAATACCGCAATTCTGTCCACGCGGCTTTCGTTAGTCATCGTGGCCTCACCCCTTCGTTGCAGCCGTAAACATCGGTAACTGGCCTGGTCATGGCGTTACCTCCGAGCGAGGCTCATGGGGCGGGCGGTAACCTGCTGCTGAATCAGCGTGATGCGGACGAGTGTCGAAATCGGTAACCGGGACCTCGTCCGTAACCGTGTGACCTGCGCTGTTATCGGAGGTCACCGGGTAACCCGGTTCCGGCAGGTACCGGCTCCATGCGTCGGCAAGGCCGATCTGCGTTTGCTTGCCGGTCGTTTGGAAAACGACATAACCCTTGGCTTTGCCGGTTTTCATGTCAAACGTCACTGGCCCGACGCTGTAACGGCGCATTTCCCGTGACAAGCGCCGCGCATTCAGCGGCCCATCCGGCAGATCAGACCAGGACGAATCCTCCAGCGTGAGAAGCGCGGCCAGAAGTTGCCTGGTGGCCATCCGATCAACGCCCGACTCAGCGAAGATGTCTCGCACATCGGATAGCAGTTGGATTCCCAACGAGTCGGCCGGTGCGATGTTGGTGAGCACGAAGTGCCGGCATGCCTCGCGGGCAGTCGTTGGCCAGTGCCCGCCGGCCGCGTCGGCAATGGCGATCAACGGTTCCCAGATCTCGGCAGACCGATCGGTGACCCCGTCCGGCATGATGGGTTCGGCTTCGGCGATCTGGTCCGCTACTGAGCCGATCCACTTCGACAACGCCGTCCGTAGCGGGCGCGCTTGTTGCTCAACCGCCCGCTCGCGGAACGGTTCCACCACTTCGTCGGCGCGGCGTCGGCGCATGTGGATGGTGATGGCGCGCGTGGTGATCGTGGCGGGCATTCCGCCGGCGATGCCCGCCAGTGCCGCCGGGGTATAGACCGGGTACCGGCAAACGGTCCTGGTCCTGGCGTCGTACCGGGGGATGGTGGCCGACCGCTTGTAGCCCGCGTTGAGCATGGCTCGCAGGTCTTCGTTGCTACCGCCGGTCTTCGAGTTGAAGACCGTGTCGACCTCGTCAAACAGGATCGTGACGGGACCGGCGGCGACCATGCGGAACAGCGCGGCACGGCTTGCCGACAGGGTCATTTCCGGTGCCGCTACCAGGTATTGCGCGACCTCCAGGACGCGCGTCTTGCCCGATCCAGGTTCGGCAGAGTCCAGGATCAGCCGGGGCGTGACGTACAGCCGGTCGGCAATGTGGGTGTGCGCGTACCACAGGGCCAACGTCGGCGCGCAGTGCTCGGACGGGAGAGCGGAGAAGCGCCGAACGAACGCGGTGACCTGGTCCAGCACATCATGGTCGGTGCCGATCGGTTCGTTGCCCAGCAGCTCGTTGACCGCGTCGAGCGTGTGCATGGCCGTCGTCAGTGGTTCGTCAGGGGTGAGGGTGTGCAGACTGTTGTTGATCACGGCGGTGTCCTTTGTGTTCGGTGTGTGGTTGGAAGGGCGGGCCGTGCCGCCGGCCGTCATGCGGCGACACGGCCCTGGTGTTCACCGGTCGCGGTGAGAGTTGATCTCGCGATAGATCCGGCGGAAGGTGTTGATCACGCGGCGACCGAACCGCAGTCGCAGGCCGGTTCCGTCGCAAGCGCCGCACAACCGAATGCCGCCGAGAAAGCCTTGGAACTGGCCGTGGCCTTGGCACGTCCGGCAGGCTTTGAACGGCCAGACGACACACGAACCGAGGTAACCGAGCGTCATCAGCAGGGCGGGTAGCAGCAGTGCGCTAGCAAGCGATCCGAGGGAGGTCATAGCGGTCTCCTGGGCGGTTTTGAGGCGTCGTCTCCCCGTGGCCGCTAGCGGGCTAGCGTCCAGGTGGAGGAGGGTTTGATGTGCTAGCGGAAGTGCTAGCGCTAGCAGGCTGCGCTGCTAGCGCCAGCAGCCGTCTCAGGGATGCTCACCACCCCGCCTTCGATCACGCTTCGCAATCGCAGCGGTGACGTCGGCTTGCGTTGGTCCGCGCCGGGTGACGGACTTGCCGCCGATCCGCCGGCCGATCTGGCCGACCTTCACCCCGTGCGTGGCAAGGGCAGCGGTCAACTGTGCGGGCTTCCATCCGGTATAGACGTCGGCGCGGTAGTCGGTCAGTCGCTCGATCAGCGTTTCGTTCCAGACCGCGTCTTCGTCGGCTGGCCACACGGTGGCCACGTCGGTCAGGACGTCGTACGCCGGACCGGCCTCGCGGGTCTGGGCGTCCGGATCGGGCATCGCGCCCGCCTTGATCCGCATGGCAATTGCGCGGGCTACTACCTTCTTCGCTGCGTCGGTGTTGACGTAGAAGGAGCGACGGGCACCAGGTTTGCCCAGACCGGCCAAGATGCCCCATCCGGCTTCGGTCACGGGTTCGAACACCGTTGCGCGGTAACCGTTCTTGTGCGCAGAGGTACCCAAGATCATGTCGTTGGCGTTCTGGTCGGCCACCGACAGGCAGAACCGCGTGCTCACATTGCGGGTGATCCCGGTTGGCAGGCTGTCCTTGTCAGGGATCTGGGTGCCGATCAGCAGGATGACGCCCAGCGCCCTGCCCAGCTTGATGACCTTCTCGGCCACCTCGCCGGCCCGCTTGCCGAACCTGGACAAGATCAGCTCTTGGATCTCGTCCACGAACACCACTAGCGGATGCAGTCCCGATCCCTTGAGCGAGGCCAGTTCAGGCGTGACCTTGTTCTCAGGTGCTTTACCGAGACGGGCGTAGTGCGCGATCCGCTTGGCGCGACGCTGGCATTCCTCGTACAGCCAGTCGAACATGTCTGCGCAGCGGGCAAGGGTGTCGTCATCGAACCCGTTGCCGTATTCGGTCAGGATCGGTTCGAGGACTGCAAAGTCCCCAACGCCCTTGAGTTCGTAGCCGCGCAGCTCGGCCCGGTAATCCAAGGCTGCCGCAAGAACCTTCAAGCGCAGCGCGAACGACTTGCCCGAACCCGGTTGTCCACCGTCCAGCCAGTTCCGGAAGATCAATTCGGCATCGATCACGTTCATCCGTGGATCGGTGGCGAACGGGAACGGCTTGAACACGTCCACTGTGCCCTCACGGATCAGCGGCCATGCTGGCTGACGCATCTGCGATGCCGGCTCATGTCCAACCCACAGGGCGAGGCGGCCAGTGTGACCAGGCGCAGGTTCCGGCCAGACCTGGTCCAGCGGGAGCCGAAGGCCGGATGCCAACCGACCACGTCGGGCACAGACGTCGCCGGCCTCGACACCGAAGGGCAGGTCGACCACGGCTAGGTGGCCAGGACCATCCCGGTGGATCTCGACAGGGAAGCTGATCGCGTACGGGTCCTTGGCGACCGCTGAATTGATCGCGGCCAGTTGCACACTCAGCAGTGCTCGACGGACCAACTCGGCTGTCAGCTTGCGGTAAGCCTTCGCCTCCGTGACGCGATCGGTGATCGGCCGGTCCGCCGGCCGTCCTGCCCTGGCGAGTACGGCGATGGCAGCCGCCACGATTAGCCACCATGACCAGGTCGGCAGGACCGATGACCCGATGGCAATCACGACTACGGTCGCGATCGTGATGATCGCCAGCATCGACCAGCGCCAACGTGATTGCCGTTCGCGTTGCATGTCGAGCCGCAACCATGCTTGCGGGTCGTTGCTGTTGGCTGCTGCCTGGCGCAGGGCGAAGTTGCCGTCTTCGGCCATGGCCCAGCGCAGCAACCGGCCAATTGTCCGCGCTGCGCCGATCGGCGCGTACGTCGCCGTCTTGCCGGCATATTTGGGCAGCCGTAGCACATGGAAGGCGAGGACGTAGCCCACTTGGCTCACTGTCCATCGAGCAGCGGCGACTGCGTCCCTCTTGCTGCGCAACCAGTTGGGCAGGATGGGATGGCGCCGTTGGTGTTGCCCGAAACCGGAGCCCATCGGCTCATCCGGCGGATCAACCGGAGCGCCCCGTGTTGGGAGCGGGATGACAATCGACTCGTGGTCCTCGTCGGGGTCGTCGGCATTGACCACGTCACCGGTCGACACCAAGTCGTCTGAGTTGCTCGGGAAGTTCAGGACCTTGGCCAGGTCCGGCTTGTTCTGGTCGGAGTCACCGAACCGTGGCTTCTCAGTCATCGCCCGACCTCCGTCCGGCCGTGACGTGGGTGTTGCAGGTGGGCCAGAGCCGCGCCGAACCC
>WNGL01007648.1_pt1 | contig 12686 bp, 12 predicted proteins | sample 5400591 | NCBI WGS metagenome assembly WNGL01 (sample SAMN13153377, study PRJNA577476) | soil metagenome | isolation source: 80 cm soil or saprolite under Garry oak tree replicate 1 | place: USA:California | collected 2016-06-15
TGGTTCTTCAAGCCACTGCGCCAGCTCATCGAGTCGGTCTTCGTTCTTAGTCCGTAAGGTAACCCTAGATATACCTTGGGTGACGATGTGGCTAGGAGTAAGTCTCCAGCGGTCCGCCACTCGGCTGGGAGGTCCAAGGATGGCACATGATGATAGGTGCGGTGGGGCCAAGAAGAGCGGGTGCCGATGCTCCGGCTGCGCTGGCTCGCTGCACGGCTGGCCGGGAGCGCTTCGCGCCGTGCACACACCCTCGTCGAGGGAGAAACATGCCCCCAGTCCGTATGCTGGGCTAACGTATATTGAAACCGCCAGGTTGAGGCATGGCAAAGTTGCAACTCACCGAAGGACTGTCGAAGTCGCAGATCGAGCGAGAGATGACATAATCAAGTGGTTAGCTGCAGGGTTTGAAGACCCTCCGGATACTGCAGCGAAACTCACCAGTCAGATCGCGGAACGGATCGCTGATAAAGCGAGCGACGATCTTTTCAAGGCCATAGCCAGGGAGTCAGCGAAGTTAGATCAGTTAGGGCAATGGCGGAAAAACGGTCAACAATCACTTTCTTTGCACGCTCTTCGCCTCGCTGTCTTGCGAAATAGTGGACTTAGAGTCATGGCTCGGCATGCAGAAGGCGCATCTAATTTCGGTTCTTGCAACGGCGGCTAAACCTCGTTCGTTCATTTCTGATGCTCTCGTTAGGCTGGCGGCCACGATTATTGTGGATGAGGTGATCCAACTTGCGCAAGAGGCATCGAATTATAATAACTTCAAACGTGCGCTTCGGCTATCGGCAATCATGAGCTGTCCTGATCCAACGGAGCACGGGGAGGTGCTCAAGTGCTGTGTTATTCCGTTGGAGAAAGGCATCATTTCTGTTGAAGTCAAGGGAGAACTCCTGCAGGCCCTGGCAACACCGTGGCTTGCCGAGAGTGCGCGCGTACGGACACGAGCTCTGATCGGTTGCTTGGAAAGGCACAGCCAGAGTGTCCGGCATGGTTGCTGAGCTGGTCTCGCTGGACCTGCTGGTCTGGATCCGTGTTAGCAAGTCCGGCTTGTTGGTGTCAACGGTGGGTGTCAGTTCGTGCTGCCGGCCAGGGGACATCCCGCTAGTGTCTGGGCCGGTGGTGACCGAGGATCCCAAGGGGCTCATGCAGCGGTCTTTGCCAGCGCTCAGAACAACCAGGTGTGCCGCATATGACCTCGAGGTGTCCGCCGCGAGCTGCGCTCGCCGGCCGGCAGTCGCATGGCCGCCAGTCGATGATGACTGTGCCTGGCTTCCAGAGGTGACCGAGGCGACAGTGCTCGGGGAAGCCTGGAAATGTCGAGCGTCTTAGCTGCTCCATGAACTGTATTCAAACATGTGAGCGATCTACTTAACAGGTCAGTGATGAATCCTTCGATGCTGCGGAATCCGAACCCGCGACCCCTTGTTCTAGCGCACCGGCGACCTGCCCCTGCCCAGGGTTTGCTGACTTTGGTCCTGACCTGCGGAAACGTCGATGCCTGAGGGCAACACTTCGCGCGCTTTCGCGTGTTTCAGTCCTCGCTTGACCGAATATTTGGGGAATAAATGCGGCACGAACGAGGACTCCGGGAGTGGTCAGCCACTCCCCTGCAACTCACCTGTCCCGGCCGCACTCCTTATCGGGAACCACCGCCACCTCAACGCATTTGTGTGCCCTGCGATTTTGGCGCCGGACGACGCGCGATAGAGGGGTGCAAGCCCGTCGGCCCGACGCCGAGCGCCACCAACAGGTCACTGCCAGACCGGGGCCATCAACGACAATGTTGGCGAACCTAACCTGTGCCTTCAGACTCGCTGCTTACCGCCGCAGATGGACGCACGACGGGGACATGCGTCCGCGTGTTCGCCACATGCATAGTTGGGAAGATGCTGCGTGGTTGGTCTCCGCCACATCTCGGTTGCTGGGTGAGCGAGACTCGAGTAGTCCGTACGACGACCCGCGGAGCGGCATTAACGAATCCGGGTGGAGCGCTGTCCAGCCTTGATCGCATGCATCAGGGAAGGCGCGATGCCCGAGATCGGGCGTGCTCCGAGCGCTGCGGATAACGATCGCTAGCCAATATCCAATTGGAGGGATCCCGGCGGCGTCAATGGGTCAAAGCGCTTGCCGCTCGCACATCCGAGTATGGCCCGCCGTCTGAGGTGGAGTGACCCCCCGTGGCGATCGAGCGAGTCTCTGAGAGGTCGAAGCCCTTGAATAGGAGCCAGAGCGCCAACACCATCTCCTGGACAGCGATGGGAAGGATCAGGGTCGTGTAGCCGGTGACGGGGTTGTCGCTGAACAGTGCTTGCAGGCAGGCGATCATCATGGAGAGCACACCAAGTATCCCCCAGCCTGACAGCCATCTGGGCACGAGTCGGGATCGGTAGAACACGGTGTAATACATCAGGGCCCCGAGACTGAAGGCGAGGACTCCTGCGAGCGTGGCGTGATCGCGCATGCTCAGCAGCGAGTTCGCAATCGCGTGAATTGGGGCCCGGCTGTCGGGGCCTGCGGTGGCGAACTCCTGCCCCAGCGGCACGATGGACAGCAGGCTGACGGCGGCGACCGCGTAAAGGGCGCCTTCGATCGCTCGGAAGATCACTGATCCCAGCGCCAGGGTGGTGTGAACCCCCTTGAGAACTGGGTAGAGCGCGATAGCGATGCCGACACTGCTGCCTGCCGCGGCTAGGTAGAGGAGCACGGAGGCGGCGAGTCGGTCGGGATGGTGCGCGACTGCCGTCAGGTAGTTCTTACCGCTCAGGGTGGGGTCGAGGGCGGCTGCTCCCAGTGCCGCGAGGGTTGCCGCGACGAAGAGTGCTCCGGTCGCGATCGAGCTGGTCCGAGTTGAGTTCACGATGGGCTCCGAACGTCGTGTGCTGGTGGGAGATGCACTTCTATCCGCGACACGTCGGCGTCGAGGCTTGGCGTGTACTCGGATCCGAGGGCGCGGACGCGCGTGGGAGGCGTATTCCGATATCGCGGCTCGCGACGGTCACGGCCGCACTCTCCTTGTTTCGTAGGCCCAGATCGCTATCTCGACGCGGTTTCGCGCACCGATCTTGCTCATGAGGCTGGCGATGTGGAACTTGACGGTGCTCATGCTGATGTAGAGCTCTGCGGCGATCTCCGCGTTCGACCTGCCCTGGGCGACGGTCACGGCGACTTCTTCCTCACGCTCGGTCAGGGGGGCGATCGGTTGTCTGGGGTGGGTGGCTGGTGCGGCGTCGGCGAGGCGGGCGAGCAGGCGGGCGGTGACACTGGGGGCGATTAGGGCGTCACCCTCGGCGGCCGCCCGGATGGCGTGGACCAGCAGGTCCGGACCGGCGTCCTTGAGCAGGAAACCCTTCGCGCCGGCTCTGAGCGCGTCGGTGACGTGGTCGTCGGTGTCGAAGGTGGTGATGACGACGACCGCCATTGGATCCTGCACGTCGGGTCCGGCAAGCCGGCGCGTTGCCTCGACGCCGTCGAGGTTTGGCATTCGGATGTCGAACAGGCACACGTCGGGGCGTAGCCGGTGAGCCAGTGCGATGGCCTCGTTGCCGTCGGCGGCCTGGCCGACCACCTCGATGTCGGGCTGGCCGTTGAGGATGGTCGTCAGTCCCGCCCGGATGATGTTTTGGTCGTCGGCGATGAGGACCCGGATGCTCATCTCGGGGCCTCGTGTCGAGGAATGGTCGCCTGGACCGTCCAACCTCGGGCGGGGTTTGGCCCTGCCTCGAGCGTTCCTCCGAGCAGGGACACGCGCTCGGCCATGCCAACGAGGCCGTAGCCCGGTTGCCGGGGGCCGGACACGGTGTGTTCGCCGTCGTCCGTGACGTTCAGGCGCACTGTGTCCCTGTCGCCGGTCACCAGCACGTGGACGCGAGTCGCGCGCCGTGCATGGCGCTTGGCGTTGGTGACGGACTCTTGGGCGACCCGAAACAGTGCTGCCTCGACCGCGGGCCGTAGCTCGTCAAGATCGCCGCGACGATCCACGTCGACCCTCATGCCCGTGACCCCCTCGGAGGTCACCAGTGTTTCGATGTCGGCGACCCCGCGTGCAGGGGCCCCCTCGGGCGCACCGTGGTCTCGGCGAAGGGTTCTCACCATGGTGCGCATCTCGGCCAAAGCGCGTGACGCTTCCTGCTCGATGACTGCGAGCGCCTCGGCCGCGCCGTCCTGGTCGCCTGTGTGAGCCAGGAACTGCCCGGCCTGGGCCTGCACGGCCATGGCCGAGACGTGATGGGCAACCGTGTCGTGCAGCTCACGGGCGAGGATCTCGCGCTCGTGGAACCGAACCCGGTCGAGTTGCTGGGCGCGGACGATGCGCTGGTAGCGGACTGCCGTTCCCACTGCGCCGGTCAGGAGCAGCAACGCGAGGCCGAACACGGCATCGGTGGCACCGTGGAAGTCGGTGGTCACACTGACCAGCCACTCGACCAGAACCACCGCTGACCCGGCTGCTGCCTGCCGCGTGGTGCCCCACCGGAAGAGGGCATAGACCATTACCAACACTGAAGCACCGGTGATCAGGGTCAGCGGCTCCTTGCCGGCGGCCACCCTGGCCACGTCGACTGCGAAGATGGCCCCGAAACCGAGCCCCACCATGGCTAGTGGTCGGGACCGTCGCCACAGCGTCGCGCACGCCAACGCGAGGCCGACCATCACAGCGGCAGGTCGCCACGTCAGGTCCTCGCGAAGCACACCCTCCGCGATCGCCGTTGCTGCGATTGCGCCCGCAAGCAGCCAGTCGCGCCACCGGGGCGGTGGCGGACTCTCGACGGCAGGCCCGGTCGGGAGCCACGCCAATGTCTTCACGCACCCAACAGTAGGGATGCGGACGCGGGTCCGGACCAGCCCTGCGAACTGTTACCGCCCTGGCCTTTCGGCCAGGCAAAGACTGGCCGACGCCCCGGTGCGTCATCGACGTCGGCCGCGACAGTGTGGAGCTTCCACTTACCACTACACCGAGAGAAGACCGATGACTCCCCCACCGCCCTCGATCAGGCCGCACGGAAATCCTGTGGTCACTGCTGTGCCCGTCAGTGGGACCGGTCGGTTTCAAGACAACCGGGTCGACGTGAAACTGGTTCTCAGCGGGTTGTGGATCGCGATGCTGTTCGTCTCCGCCTACGTCGACATCTTCGCATTCTTCCGCAAGGACGTCCTCCGCGCGGGATTGCACGGCCACTTCTCCGGAACTGCCCAGCCAGTGAACCAGATGGTCCTGACCGCCGCCCTGCTCTACATCCTGGTACCGAGCCTGATGGTCGTGCTCTCACTCATCCTCAGGCCCCGAGCCAACCGAGTCACCAACATGGCCGTCAGCCTTCTCTACGCGGTCACTGTCGCGGTCTCGTGCATCGGCGAGACATGGGTGTACTCCCTGCTGGGCAGCGCCGTCGAAGTAGTGCTCCTGCTCGCCATCGCACGCACAGCGCGGAAATGGCCACGGCAACCCCTTGCCTCCTAACCGCCGGCCGGTATGACAAACGACGCAGCTCGCCACCGCCCAGAAAGGCCCCCAAGTGATCACCATCGAATCCCTCACCAAGACCTACGGCTCATCCACCGCGGTCGACCATGTCACCTTCCAGGCCCGCCCGGGCCGCGTGACCGGCTTCTTGGGCCCCAACGGTGCCGGAAAGTCGACCACCATGCGGATCCTGGTCGGTCTGACACCGGCCACGTCTGGAACCGCCACCATCTCCGGTCGCGCCTACGCAGACCTACCCAACCCCGGGCGCGAGGTCGGGCTGCTGCTGGACGCGTCCGCGCAACACGCCGGACGCACCGGCCGAGAAACCCTCACCATCGCCCAGCGCTTCATGGGTCTACCGCAGCAGCGTGTCGAGGAAGTGCTGGACCTGGTCAGCCTCACACCGCAGGAGTCATCGCGCAGGGTCCGTGACTACTCGCTGGGCATGCGGCAACGGCTGGGCCTTGCCACCGCCCTCCTGGGTGAACCTGAAGTCCTGATCCTCGACGAACCCGCCAACGGGCTCGACCCTTCCGGCATCCGCTGGATGCGCGGCCTCCTGCGCGACCACGCCGACCGCGGGGGCACCGTTCTGCTCTCCTCGCACCTGCTGCGCGAGATCGAGGTGGTCGCAGACGACCTTGTGCTCATCGGCAACGGACGCGTCGTCGCCCAAGGCGCCAAGAGCGAAATGCTCCGGTCCACGGGGTCGCTGGTGCGCACAAGCGAGCGCGACCGCGTGGCCGCGGCCCTGACAGCGTCCGGCATCTCGTCCTCAGTTGTCGGCACCGATGGGCTGCTGGCTCACGCCGACGCCGAGCAGGTCGGGAAGGTCGTGTTTGCCGCCGGCGTACACGTAACCGAGCTTCGTCCGGCCGACAGCGGCGGCCTGGAGGACATCTTCCTCGAACTCACCGCACAGACCCAGCGCGAACACCCGAGCCACAGCGCACCAGTAGGAGCCACGTCATGACCACCCTTAAGACCCGCGACAAGACAGCGCCGGACAGGTCCCCCCTCCAGTCGGAAGCTGTTCACCACGCAGTGCCCCTGCATCGGATCGTCACCATCGAGCTGCGGAAGATGTTCGACACTCGAGCTGGCTACTGGCTCATGGCCAGCATCGGCATCACTGCCCTACTGGCTACCGGCGGCGTTGCCCTGTTCGCCAGCGACACTCAATCGACCTACGCCAACTTCACGAAGGCAATCGGGTTCCCGATCGCGGCGATCTTGCCCATCGTCGCCATACTTTCGGTGACCAGCGAATGGAGCCAACGCAGCGGGCTCACGACCTTCACCCTCGTGCCGGGCCGTCACCGGGTGATCCTGGCCAAGGCCATCGCATCTGCCAGCGTCGGAGTCGTCTCGATCCTTCTCGCGTTCGGGGTCGGCGCTGTCGGCAACCTCCTCAGCGCCACGATCGCCGACCGACCTGCGGTATGGGACGTGACGGCGACCGAGGCACTCCTCTTCGTGGCGGGCAACGTTCTGGGCCTCCTGACCGGATTCATGCTGGGTGTGCTCATCCGGAACTCCGCCGGCGCCGTCGTCGGATACTTCATCTACACCTTCGTGCCTCCGACGGTATTTGCCCTGTGGGCCGCCAGCCAGAACGCCTTCGCGAACCTGCGCGGCTGGGTCGACGTCGGCTATGCCCAACAACCCCTCCTCGAGCTCAACGGCGGACCCACCCAGCACCAATGGGCCCAGATCGGCGTGACCGCCGTGTGCTGGCTCCTGCTTCCGCTCATCGGCGGCCTCGCCCTCGTCATGAAATCAGAAGTGAAGTAGACGATGACCCTCAACGCAGACAAGGCAAACACCATGGCGGTCCTCCGGCCCCAGGTACGCCTAACGCAGGGCTCGGAACCCGGGCCAGCCCGCTTCACAACCCTCATACAGCGCAGCAGGGCTGTGGCAGCCTATAGTGAATATTCGCTAGCGCTTGCCCAACCATGCCTTCCCGACCAGGCGCAGTCGGCGGTCGAACCAATCAGGCCGCGCGCCCCCACCGCATCAAGGGGGCAGTCGGCGCCCGCGACGAAAGACAGGGAAGAGATGCCGCGTCCGAGCCAACGAGGTGCCATCCTCGAGGCAGCCCTAGAGTGCTTCGCGGACCAGGGGTACGACGCTACCCGGGTGAAACACATCGCGGACCGAGCCGGCGTCGCCGAATCCGCCATGTATCGGCACTTCCCGTCAAAGGAAGCAATCGCTCAGGAACTCTATGCAGCATTCATCAGCCGCTACGCCGAGAGCCTCAAGAAGCTGGCGAAAGCTGACGTGTCCCCGAAAGCCAAACTAAGCGGAATAGTCCATCTGATCTTGGACACGTATCGATCGGAACCGGCCGCGTTCACCTTCGTGGTCATCAACACCAACCACAGACTTCCGAAGTTGCCCAAGAACACCGCCTATCCTCTCGACGTTATCGAAGCGGTCGTAGCCGAAGGCCAGCGCGCGGGCGTTGTGCGTGCGGGACAACCCAACTTGCTAGCCGCCATTCTTCTCGGCGCCATCCAGCAGCCTGTCGTCTTAGCGACGCTCGGAAGCGAAGGCGCGCTGAACCTCCTACAGGACCACACCCACGACCGCACCATCGAGGCAGCAGCCCTAGCTGCCCTCGGAATCACCTGACGTTCACCTACTCGTAGCGATGCAGCGCCGCCTGGCAAGCGACCCGAGCGGCCGGCCCTGGGCGAGAGGTTGGTCTTGGCCGGGCGAACCTCTAGGAGATTACGGTCCGGTCGCCCGTGCGGAGCGATCGCGTCGGAGAGGCTGGGTCCACCCTTCTCTTGCTGCCTTAGTCGTTCCATGACGGCCGCTAACAGCGCGACGCAGGGTCCTCGTCAGGGGCGAGATGTTCACACCGCGTAGTTCCGGGATGTGACGTTCGCCACATCTGGTAAACGCCAGATGCCGCAGAATGCCGCGAAATCTTGCGGTCAAGGTGCGGTCAAAAGATCTTGAGGCCACTCACCGGGCTGGTGATGTGGCCTCTGACCTGCAACTTCTGTCGGGACGGCGGGATTTGAACCCGCGACCCCTTGACCCCCAGTCAAGTGCCCTACCAAGCTGGGCCACGTCCCGGTGCTAACTGCGCCTGCCGCCACCGGGCAGGCGTTCATACCTTAGCGCAGGTCGGGATGTGCGGGGCCGGCCGGCGAGCCCCGGCTGCTAGCGTCCGGGGTTCTGCACTAGCCCTGGGGAACGAGAGCCTGGAGCCATGACCGACCGCCTGGCGGCGCTGCTGCCGTACCCGAGATCCGTCCGCCCGCAGCCCGGCAGTCTCCAGCTCGGCGCCGTGACCCCGATCACGGCTGGTCCGGGCGCGCAGCGCGCGGGCGCCGCGGTGCGCTGGGTGCTTGCCGCGCTGCCGTGGCCAGCTGAGCCATGGCCGGCTGAGCGGGGGGCGGCTGAGCCGGGCACGAACTCCGGCCAGAGCCCCGATCCGGGCCCGGCGGCCGGCGAGATCACCGTGGACGTCGACAGCAGCCTGTCGGCCGAGGGCTACCAGCTTCGCATCGACCCCAGCCGCATGCGCATCACCGCCGGGGGAGAGGCAGGCGCGTTCTACGCAGCGCAGACCGTGCGCCAGCTGCTGCCCGACGAGGCCTGGCGGGCCGCGCCGGTGCCTGGCCAGCCCTGGCAGCTGCCGTGCGCGGAGATCGACGACGCTCCCGCGCTGCCATGGCGCGGTGGGCACCTGGACGTGGCCAGGCATTTCTTCCCCAAGAACGTGCTGCTGAACTTCATCGACATGCTGACCGCGCACAAGCTGAACCGCTTTCACCTGCATCTCACCGACGACCAGGGCTGGCGGGTCGAGAGCCTGCGCTATCCCGCCCTGCACGAGATCGGCTCGCACCGGCCGCGGACCAGGATCGGCCACGGCTCGGACGAACCCGCGGTCTACGACGAGATCCCGCACGGCGGCTACTACACGCTCGCGGACCTGGCCGAGATCAGCGCCTATGCGGCCGCGCGCATGGTGACCATGGTCCCCGAGATCGAGATCCCCGGCCACGCTTCCGCCCTGCTGGCGGCACTGCCCCGGCTCGGCTCCGGGCCGGACCGGAGCTACCATGTGTCGCCCGACTGGGGCATCTTCCCGCACATCATGTCGCCGCTCCCGGACACGGCTGACTTCCTCGGCGAGATCTTCGGCGAGTTGCTCGGTGCCGTCCACGCGCCGTTCGTGCACATCGGCGGGGACGAGTGCGTGCTGACTAGCTGGCGGGAGAACCCGGTGATCGATGACCACCGGCGCGAGCTTGGCCTGGCCAGCGCGGAGCAACTGCATGCCTGGTTCCTCCGCCGGGTCGCCGACCTGCTCGCCGGCCAGTTCGGCGCCAGGGCGGTGGTCTGGGACGAGGGATTCGCCAGCGGCGCCGGGACGCCGGGCGGCGGGCTGCGGCCGGACACCATCGTGATGGCCTGGCGGGGAAACGGCATCGCCCGGCGGGCGGCCGAGGCAGGCCACGACGTCATCGCCGTCCCGGTCGTGCCCACCTACTTCGACTACGCCCAGGCCGATGACGAGCGGGAGCCGCTGGCCATCGGCGGGCCGGTGACGTTGCAGGATGTCGCGGCGTTCGCCCCTGGCGCGCTGGCTGCCGCCTGGCCGGAGCCGGCCGGGCGGCGGCTGGTCGGCACCCAGTTCCAGCTGTGGACCGAGTACATCCCAGACGGCCGTGCCCTGGAGTACATGGCGTTCCCGCGAGCCTGCGCGCTGGCCGACGTGGCCTGGTCCGGCGGCCCGGCGCATTCCCGGGGGGCAGGCGGCTGGCCCGAGCGGCTGGCCGCGCACCTCGGCCGTCTGGACGCGGCCGGCGTCGGTTACCGGCCGCTCGACGGGCCGCGCCCGTGGCAGCAGGGCGGCACCGGGGCCCGCGGCTACCGGGCCGGCTACCAGACAGCGGATGTCACCGCGCACCTGGATGAAATCGCCCGCCAGCGGGGTATGTCCTAACCGGGCGGCCCCGTCGTTCGCTGATCACGGAGGGTTTGCGGGGTGCCGGCCCCCGGAACCCTCCGTGATCATGAAGCCGAGATGCTGGCGGAGGCAACTTAGCGGGCGAGTCATTCGTTGCCTGGCCGGGAACCAGCGCGGCTGGCGATCGTCAGACGGAGCGGATCACATGCAGGTGCGGCACCGTGTGGGCACAGAGGCGCGGAGCCGAGACGCTGGCAGCCGATAGGCGGACGGGCAAGGCGTGGACGGGCGAGACGCCAGAACGCGGGGCGCGGGTGCGCTCGACGGGGGTGCCGGGGCTCCCGGCCGCTCCGCGAGCGCGGTGCCCGACCGCGGCGCGAGCGCAGTTCCCGGCCGCTCCGCGAGTACAGTCCCCGGCCTGCGCACCAGCGCCGTTCCCGACCGCGGCGCGAGCACCGTTCCCGGCCGCGACGCTAGTGCAGTCCCCGGCCTGCGCGCCAGCGCCGTTCCCGACCGCGGCGCGAGCGCAGTCCCCGGCCGCTCCGCGAGTTCAGTCCCCGGCCGCTCCGCGAGTTCAGTCCCCGGCCGCTCCGCGAGTACAGTTCCCGGCATGCGCGCCAGCGCGGTGCCCGGCCGCGACCAGGTCGCGGCTCCTGGCGGGCGGCTTCCTGGCGCACGGCGCCGGTACCTGCGCCGTTCCCTGATCATCTTCGGCGCCCTGCTCAGCGCCGGGATCGTGGCGTTCGCCGGGCTGCTGGCCGCCACGCCCTCGGTCCGCAACGCCGAGGCACTGGCCCGGGCCCAGGACCGGGCACATCACGCCGCGTTTCCCGGCCCGCCGGTGCCCCCGCGATTCGCCGCCGCGATCGTGGCCACCGAGGATCATCGGTTCGGCTCCGAACCAGGCATCGACCTGCTCGCCATCGGCCGGGTCATCGCCGCCCGGCTGACTGGCGGCACCGACCAGGGCGGTGCCACCATCTACCAGCAGCTCGCCAAGATGCTGTACACCCGCGGCCGGTCCGGCGTGGCCGTCGAGCTTGAGCAGATCGGCCTGGCCGTCAAGCTGTCCATGTCCTACAGCTCGCGGCAGATCCTGCAGATGTACGCCGACGTGGCCTACTTCGGCAACGGCGAATACGGCCTGGCCGCCGCCAGCTGCGGCTACTTCGGGGTACCGCCGGCCCGGCTGTCCTGGCCGCAGGCGGCGCTGCTGGCCGGCCTGGTGCAGGCGCCGTCCGCCGACAATCCCCGCCAGCACCCGGGCCGGGCGAGGCAACGTGAGGCGCACGTGCTCGGCCGCCTGGTCGCGGTGCGGAAGCTTACCCCGGCGCAGGCTGCGGCGGCGCTGGCCCAGCCGGTCACCCGCCTGGTCGCGAACTCAGCCGCGGCAGGCCGCTGCGCGGTCTAGCGCGGTTCAGCGCGGTTCGAGCCGTGACGGCGGCACCCGGCGCCGCTGCTCATTTCGGCCCGGCCGGGCCCTTCACCAGCACGCGCGGCGGCGGCGCGGCGGCCTGCGAGGCGGCCCACACCCACTTGCGATACGACCAGAAGCGGAACAGGGTGCCGAAGCCGATCCCGATGATCAGCGCGATGTTGTAGCTCAGGTGGTCGGTGAAGCCGAGCGCATAGTAGGTGAAGCCGATGCAGGCCAGCTGGATCAGCAGGCCGACCCCGTTCATCATGAAGAACATGACGGTCTCGCGCGGCATCCCGGTCCGCTCCCGGTGCCGGAACGTCCACCACCGGTTGCCGACGAAGGAGAATGCCGTCGCGACGATGGTCGCCAGCGTGTTGGAGGTGAGCGGGCCGAGCTGTGCCTGCACGTGCAGCAGGTTGGTGCCGCCGTCGGTGATGACGAAGGCGATGCCGCCGACTATCCCGAACTTCGCGAGCTCGTGAATCAGGTGCCGGAACCGCTCGTAGAGCTCACGAGTGAAGCTCACCTGGCCGCCTTCCCTGCCCTGGTTCCCCGCCGCGCTCTGCCGGGAGCGATGACAGCGAGGCTACCGTGTGCCAGCCGCGCGAGTGCGGCGCACCGCAGCAGCGGGGAAGAAAACCGTTCGGGGGATGTCAGCACCGCCAGGTAGCCTCGCGAGCGTGCCTGGTCCCGAAGATCTCATTCGCGCCCGAGGCCTGACGAAGAAGTTCGGGGAGTTCACGGCGGTCGACGGGATTGACTTTGACCTGCGCCGCGGCGAGGCGTTCGGCTTCCTCGGGCCGAACGGCGCGGGTAAGTCGTCGACGATGCGCATGATCGGCTGCGTCTCGCCGCCGACCGGG
>WNGL01007649.1_pt1 | contig 12685 bp, 11 predicted proteins | sample 5400591 | NCBI WGS metagenome assembly WNGL01 (sample SAMN13153377, study PRJNA577476) | soil metagenome | isolation source: 80 cm soil or saprolite under Garry oak tree replicate 1 | place: USA:California | collected 2016-06-15
CGAGCAGCAGGTCGGCTCGTGATCCTGATCTCCCGTGTCCTCGTCAGGGCCGGCCGAACGGCCGGCCACACGAACACGTCGTCCGAGCGGCTCTCTAACCGCGTGTTGTGACCAATCAGAAGGCCTTCCGCCGGCCTTGCCTGACGGTTCGTGACTCCCCGTATCCGCGTGGTCCGTGTGGTCCGTGGCCAAGTCTGACTCCGCGTGAACCGCGCAGTCCGCGGCTGAATCTCCGCTATACTGCAACTCATTGCTCTTCAAGGGCCAGCAGCTCGGAAAATACAAAATCCTCTCGCCGCTCGGCAGCGGCGGTTTCGGCACCGTCTACCTCGCGCAGGACACCTGGATCGACAAGAAAGTCGCGATCAAGGTTCCCCACCGTCAGAATCTTGATTTCGGTGAGCTGCTGCGCGAGCCGAGGCTCCTCGCCTCCGTCAGCCATCCCAACATCGTCGCCATCACCACTGCCGAGAAGCAGGACAACGTCTTCTTCATCGTGATGGAGTACGTGCCGGGGGAGACACTCGAGAACATCATTGTGCTCCACGGCGCGCTGGATCTGACGCGCGCGCTCGATTTCACCTGTCAGATCTGCAACGCCGTGGATCACGCGCACCGGCAGGGGGTGATCCATCGCGATCTGCGGCCGGCAAACGTTCTCGTCGGCGAGCACGACATGCTGAAAGTCGCCGACTTCGGCACATCGCGCTTCCTGGAGATCGCCGCGCACGGGACGACGGTGATCGGGAGCCCGCCGTACATGGCGCCGGAGCAGTTTCAAGGCAAGGCGGTGTTCGCCTCCGACCTCTATTCGTTGGGCGTCACGATGTACCAGATGCTCACGGGGTCGCTGCCCTACGACACGCCCGCGCCATCGGATCTCGACAAACTGATGTCGGGCGAGCTCGTGTCCCCCCCTCGGTTGAAAAACCCGTCGATTCCCAAAGCCATCAGCGACATCGTCATGAAGGCGATGGCGCCGGCAACCACCGCCCGGTACCAACGGGCATCAGAGCTGCTGGACGATGTCGTTGCGGCGCGGAACAGCGCGCGAACGCCGCAGCCGGCCGCCGCGGCCCGCGGCGGCGGACGCGATGATGTCCAGAACATCCAGAGCCGGCTGCGGGCGCGAGAAACGCCGGCGGCGCGGTTCTGCTGGCATTGCCGTAAACCGCTGCACGCACGGACAGATCGATGTCCGTTTTGTAATGAGAAACAGTAATAGGGTCCATCAGGGATTGGCTGGGACCACGGCCGCATCCCGTGTGCTAGCATTTCGAAGGAGTTACTGAATGGCAGCAGGGTCCTTCCCGGGCACCGGAAAAATCTGGATGAATGGCGCGCTCGTCGAGTGGGCGGACGCCAAGATCCATGTCGCTTCGCACGTCGTTCATTACGGAAGCGGCGTATTCGAGGGGGCGCGCTGCTACGACACGCCGCGGGGATCCGCGTGCTTCCGCATCGACGCGCATCTGAACCGGCTGTTCGATTCCGCGAAGATCTACCGGATGGAGCCGACCTTCTCCTACAACGACCTGCACAAGGCCGTCATGGAAACGATCCGGGCCAACGCGATGAAGGCCTGCTACATCCGACCGATCGTCTACCGCGGGTACCACACCCTCGGCGTCAACCCGTTTCCGTGTCCGATCGATACGGCGATTCTGCTCTGGGACTGGGGCGCCTACCTGGGACAGGACGCGCTGACGAACGGCGTCGACGTCTGCATCAGTTCCTGGGCACGCCCGGCGCCGAACACGTTCCCGACGCTGGCGAAAACGTCGGCGAATTACGCGAACTCGGCGCTCATCAAAATGGAGGCGATCGCCGAAGGGTACAGCGAAGGGATCGCACTCGATACCGCCGGTTACCTGAGCGAAGGCAGTGGCCAGAATCTGTTCATCGTCCGCAACCACACGCTCTATACGCCGCCGATCACCGCGTCGATTCTACCTGGCATCACGCGCGATTCGGTGATCACGCTTGCCAAAGATCTCGGATTCACCGTCCGCGAGGAGATGCTGGCGCGCGAGATGCTCTACATCGCGGACGAGGCCTTCTTCGCCGGCACCGCCGTGGAGATCACGCCGATCCGGACGGTCGACAAGATCAACGTCGGCAACGGGCGCCGCGGTCCCATCACCGAAGCCATCCAGCAGGCATTCTTCGACGTGATCAACGGACGCAGCGAGGACAAGCACGGCTGGCTGGACTTCGTGTATGACGGCGAGCCCCGCCAGGCGGCCGTTGCGGGCGCGAAGGGCGCGCGAGCGTAAGACTCCTGCTACACTACCTCCCGGGCCGGCTGTAATCGGTCCGGGTGTTCCATGCACATCAATCAGCTCCTGCAGACCGCGGTGGCCAGCGGGGCGTCCGACCTCCATCTAAAGGTCGGCAGCTACCCGATGATGCGCGTCAACGGCGCGCTCGTCGTCGCGTCGGAGGAAAAGCGGCTCGATCGCGCCGACACGGAGAGCATCGCGCAGTCGGTCCTGACCCCCGAGCAGGTCGAGAAATTCCGGCAGCACCAGGAAGTCGACCTCGCCTACAGCATCGATGGCCTGGGCCGCTTCCGCTGCAACGTCTTTCAGCAGCGCGGCACCGTCGGCCTCGTGCTGCGCGTCATCCCGATGCGCATCAAGACCATCGACGAGCTGGGCCTGCCGCCCGTACTGAAGAGGATCGCGCAGGAAGAGCGGGGCCTGGTCCTGGTGACCGGCACGACCGGCAGCGGCAAGAGCACCACCCTCGCGGCGATCATCGACTACATCAACGCGACGCGCCAGGCGCACGTGATGACGATTGAAGATCCGATCGAATACCTCCATCGCGACAACCAGTCGATCGTCAACCAGCGGGAGATTTCGGTCGACACCCAGTCGTTCGCGCACGCGCTGCGCGCCGCGCTCCGGCAGGATCCCGACGTCATCCTCGTCGGCGAGATGCGCGACCTCGAGACGGTGGAAACCGCGCTCCATGCGGCCGAAACAGGCCACCTGGTGTTCTCGACGCTGCACACGCTCGACGCGACCGAAACCATCAACCGCATCATCTCGATCTTCCCGCCGCACCAGCAGCGTCAGGTGAGGATCCAGCTCGCCGCCGTCATGAAGGCGGCGATCTCGCAGCGCCTGCTTCCGCGCGCGGACGGCATGGGCCGCGCCGCCGCCGTCGAAGTGATGACGACGACGGCGTTCATTCGCGACTGCATCATGGACAAGGACAAGACGTCGATGATCGCCGGCGCGATCGCATCGGGGACATCGCAGTACGGGATGCAGACGTTCGACCAGGCGATCTTCGGACTCTACTCGCAGGGCATCGTCACGCTCGAAGAGGCGCTGCGCTGGGCGTCGAACGCGGACGATTTCAAGCTCAAGGTGTCTGGCATCTCGACGACCTCCGAAATGGCTCGCGACGACATGGTCACCAAGGTAGCCACGTCCACGGCCAAGCCGTCGGCCACGCCCGCGAAGGCGCCCGTCAAGCCCGCGATACCCACCATCGACCGCTTCGGGGGGAGATAGGCACGCCGAGTTCAGCATCGCAGGGGATGGGAGACAGGGGAGGGGGGACGGGAGACGGGGGACGGGGGACGGACGGGAGACAAGGAGCCCGGTTTCACAGAAGACCCAAAGGAACTCCGACCTTCCGCGACGGACCGCCTGCCATGCCTGAACGCACCGCTTACGTCGACGCGCTGCTCTTGCTCGGGCGGCGCGAGTTGTCCGTGAAACAACTGCGGGAGCGGCTGGTCGACCGGGAACACAGCACGCAGGACGTCGACCGCGCCATCGACCTCCTCCTCGAGAACAAGTCGTTGGACGATGGGCGCGTCGCGCGCGCGTACGTGCGGACGGCGCTGAAGGTGAAGGGGCGCGGCCGCCTGCGCATCCAGCGCGAGCTGCAGATGATGGGGATCGAGAAGGAGGTCGCCGCCGAGGCCCTCGGCGAGGCGTTCGGCGACGTCGACGAGCGCGCCCTGATCAACAGGGCCCTTGAAAAGAAGCTGCGCGGCAACCGGACAATCGATTCCCCCGCCGAGTACGCGCGCGTGTTCCAGTTCCTCATGCGCCAGGGGTTCTCCCCCGGCACCGTCACCGCCGTGCTCCGCGCCCGGCGGCGCGTGGGGGCGGACGAGAATTCGTGAATTGGTGGATTGGTGAGTTGGTGAATTGCCAAATTGGTGAAATCACCAATTCACGAACTCACCAATTACGTTTCGGTACAATGGAGCCGTGACCTCCAGCGAAGTCCGCACAGGATTCTTGAAGTATTTCGAACGCAACGGGCACACGATCGTGCCGAGTTCGTCCCTCGTGCCGCACGAGGATCCCACGCTGCTGTTCACCAACGCGGGGATGAACCAGTTCAAGGACGCGTTTCTCGGCAACGAAAAGCGGGCGTACACGCGCGCGACGACGTCGCAGAAATGCATGCGCGTCAGCGGCAAGCACAACGACCTCGACAACGTCGGTCCGTCGCTGCGTCACCACACCTTCTTCGAGATGCTGGGGAACTTTTCCTTCGGTGACTACTTCAAAAAAGACGCGATCCCCTTCGCCTGGGAGCTGCTGACGACGGTCTGGCACCTGCCGGGCGAGCGTTTGTTCCCGACGATTTTCAAAGGCGAGGCCGGAATCCCGCGCGACGATGACACCTTCACGATCTGGCAGCAGTTCGTGCCCGCGGCACGCGTCACCGAGCTGGGGCTTGCCGAGAACTTCTGGCAGATGGGCGACACGGGCCCGTGCGGCCGGTGCTCCGAGATCCATTACTTCCGCGGCAATCACGTGCCGTGCGAGCAGGAGCGTGCGGGCAAGCCGTGCCTGGGGATCGACTGCAGCTGCGATCGCTACGTCGAGGTCTGGAACAACGTGTTCATGGAGTTCGATCGGCAGGCCGACGGCAGCCTCAATCCCCTGCCGGCGCCGTCGATCGATACGGGCATGGGACTCGAGCGAATCACCGCGGTGATCCAGGGGAAGTTGTCGAATTACGACACCGACCTCTTCGCGCCCATTCTGGCGGCGATCGGCGAACGCTCCCGACGGACGTATCGCGCGACACTGGACGAGCCGTCGGATGTGTCGATGCGCGTCATCGCCGATCACCTTCGCGCGATGACCTTCCTCATCGGCGACGGAATCGTCCCCTCCAATGAATGGCGCGGGTATGTGCTCCGCAAGATCATGCGGCGCGCGATGCGGCATGGGAAAAAACTCGGGTTCAGCGAACCGGTGCTGCACACGCTGGTCGACGTGGTCGTTGACGAAATGGGCGGCGCTTACCCGGAGCTTCGCCGCGGCCGCGACGCAATCGTCAAGGTCGTCCGCAGTGAAGAGGAGCGTTTCGACGCGGTCCTGACGGCGGGGCTGCCGAAGCTCGAGGAGGCGCTCGATCGCGCGGCGGCGGGCACGCGCGTCCTTCCCGGAGAAGACGCGTTTCGCCTGTACGACTCGCTCGGGGTCCCGCTCGACTTCATGGAGGACATCGCGGGCCAACGCGGGCTGTCGATCGACCGCGAGGGCTACGAGCGGGCGATGGAGGGCCAGCGCGAGCGCGCCCGCGCCGGAAGCTCGTTCGAAACGAGGAAGACGCAGGAGTTCGCCTTTGCGTCCGACGAAAGCCGCGCCGCGGCGCTTGCGCCGGGCGACCAGTTCGAAGGCTACGCGCGGACCTCCGTGAGCGGCATTCCTGTGATCGCGGTGTTCGATGCGGATCGCCGGCAGGCGGCCGAGCTCGAGGACGGCGACACCGGATTCGTGGTCCTCGAGCGCACGCCCTTCTATGTCGAGTCCGGCGGGCAGGTCTCCGACAGTGGATTAATCGTGAACGAGGCGACCGGCGCCTCCGCGCAGGTGCAGGGCCTCGTCCGGCTCGCGCCCGGCGGTCCGCGCGCGCACCGCGTGACGATCCAGCGGGGCTCGTTCAACCCGCGCGATCTCGTGACGGCCACGGTAGACGACGAGCGTCGCGACGCGACCCGCCGCAACCACACCGCGACCCACCTGCTCCATGCTGCGCTGAGGCAGGTGCTCGGCGGCCACGTGAAGCAGGCGGGCTCGCTGGTCGCGCCCGATCGGCTGCGGTTCGACTTCGTCCACTTCCAGGCGATCCCGCGAGAGCAGCTCGATGAGGTCGAGCGGATCGTCAACGAGCAGATTTGCCGCAACACGCCCGTGCAGACTGAGGTGCGCGCGACCGAGGACGCGATCGCGGCGGGCGCGATGGCGCTGTTCGGCGAGAAGTACGGCGACCGCGTCCGCGTCGTGTCGGTGCCGGGCTTCAGCCTCGAGCTGTGCGGCGGCACGCACGTGCGCGCGACCGGCGACATCGGCTTCTTCGTCGTCACGCAGGAGAGCGGCGTGGCCGCCGGCGTCCGGCGGATCGAGGCGCTCACCGGATCCGGCGCCGTGGCCTGGCATCAGCATGAGCGCAACGTGTTGGATCGGGTCCTCGGCGCGCTGGGCGCTACCGCGGATCACGCGCCCGATCTCGTCCATCGTCTACAGATGGAAACGAAGCGGCTGGCGCGCGACGTCGAACAGCTGAAGATGAAGGCCGCGCTCAGCGGCCGCGGCGAGTCCGGCACTCAGGACGATACTCGCGAGGTGAAAGGCGTCAAGGTGATCGCGCGGCGCGTCAGCGGCCTCGAGAAGGGCGCGCTGCGGGGAGTCTCCGACTCGCTGCGCGATCGACTCGGCAGCGGTATCGTCGTCATCGCGTCCGAGAACGACGGCAAGGTTGCGCTCGTGGTATCCGTGACGAAAGACCTCACAACGCGAATCCAGGCAGGCCGCATCGTGAAGGAAATCGCGCCGATTGTCGGGGGCGGCGGCGGCGGCCGTCCGGATTTCGCGGAGGCGGGCGGGAAAGACCCATCGAAGATCGACGAACTGATCGCAAAGACACCGGACGTGATCGCGACTCTTCTCTGACCGAAGGTCAGAAGGATAGTGCTGAAGGTACTGACGGTGCCAACGGTGCTGAAGGTGCTGGTGCTGACGGTGGCTGTCAATGACATGGAGTCAGCAAGGGTGAAATAATTGGCTTAGACACGTTGATCTTCCCCCCCGGGATCAAATCAGGGCGTCTTGTGGACAACGTTTGCGGCTTCGTAGAGCGGCTGGCCCGCGTTGCGGCCGTCACCAACCCGCCCATAAGAGCCGCCCGACGTTTTGAAACCAATGGGCGTCACCGAATCTCGATGGGGGCCTGCAGGACCCACTCGCCGCTGCCCCGGCGGACTTCAAGCCACATGTTCTGCACGCGCGCCGGTGTGATCTGGAAATCGTACGTCTCTCCGACAGCGATCTGCTGACGGCCTAGGCGCGGCGCTGATTGTCCGGCGGGCAGTGCAGCGCCGTCCTTGGCGAGGGGTGTCCACTGCGTCGTCTCGAACTGATCGACGAGGAATGCGTTCAACGCGACATTGTTCGCCGTGATGTTGATTAGTCTCAGCCGATTCAGCACCCCGACGCGCATGCGAATCGGATCAGGATTAGCGCGGCCGTTGATCGCGAACGGTTCCCGGTGGCCCGGCACCACCACGCCGTTGAGGCCGAGGATCACGATGTGATCGACGGCCGGATCGAGTCGCTCGCCCGGCTCGAGCACGATTAGCGCGCCGTAGAGACCGCCGGCCAGCTGCGCCTCGTCGTGCCAGTGCGTATGATAGATGAATGTCCCCGCTCGCGGCGGCGTCATCCTGGCGACGAATGACTGGCCCGCCGCGATTGGCTGGGCAAGCTGGCCTTGGTGGCCGCCGAAGCCCGGCACGCCGTCAAAGAAACTGTCGATCTCAATCCCGTGCCAATGGATCGCAGTCGGCTCCGACATGCGGTTGATGACCGTGATCTCCGCTGGCTGCCCGCGATGCAGCACGAGGACGGGACCGGGAACGGGACCCGCATCCAGACGCGGCGCCTCGGCGTCGTCCAGCTCGATCCGGTAACCGGGAAGGTTTTTCCCATAGCGGTGTGGATCTTCGCTGAGGACCATCGACACCCGCTGCACAGGAAGGTCGGGCGCCGGCACCGGAGCGCTCGCGCCCGTCACTTCGATGCCGATCACCAGTCCCGCCATGCCCGCGTTCTCGGTCGCCTCGTGACTCGCAGTCATGTCAGACATGTGCTGCGCCATGTGAGTGACCATGTGGCAGTGGAACAGCCAGTTGCCCGCGCGAGTCGGCGTCCACGCTAACGCAAAGGTGCGGCCCGGGGGAATCGGTTCGGTCACTTCGGTGCGCCGATTCGCCTCGGACAGGGGTTGATCGACCAGACCGTCGCCGGCGGCGACCACATTGAAATAGAAACCGTGCAGATGCATCGCGTGCTGATCGCAGGACAGATTGATCACGCGAAAGCGTGCGGTCTCACCGACCTGGTAATGCAGTCTCGGCGTATACGGCCAGGACGCGCCGTTGATCGTGAAGATGGCGTGATCGCCGTTGGCGACGCAGCCGCCGATGGCCGGGCCGTCATCGTAAACGGAAATCACCATGATGCGGTCGGCGGCGCTGCCATCCGCCGGATCGACGATGATTGCGCCGCCGAGCTGCGTGTCGACGGCCAGGCGCGAGGTAATCATTCGCGCCGATCGCGACGCCCAGTACTGATATGTTCCAGGACCGTTCAAAGAGAATCGGATCTCACGCGATGTGCCGGCGGCGATTGCGATCGGTTCACACGGACCCGGTTTCGAGCACAGACCGAAGACGTGAAGCTCTGAGTCGAGTGTATTGCGAAGTGTGAGCACGGCATTCGTGCCCGCCCGGGCACGGATCAGCGGGCCTGGCGTCGATGGCGCCGAGCCCTCCTCCCCAAAGGCCGCGACGTCGAAGGCTGGCCCATTTGGTCCTTTTGGCCGCCAGGCGCCTGTCCCGGCGTAGAGACGAAGTGTCAAGAGGCCATCAACCACCTGTCCGGCCGGACGTAAGTTGTCGTTGATCTGAATGGGCGGAGCGGTCGAAGTCGCGAGAAGAGGAACGATCGCCAGGATGAGAGTGAGGAAGAAAGCCACGTGCCCTCAGATCTTCAGGTTGTCGCGGGATGAGAGCAAGGAGTATAGCATTCGGGACACTCGCCGGATTGCGTTACTGGCCGAAGTTGACTTCCCAGATCGGACCTGTTTCGCGAAACCCGCTGACGCGGCCGGATCGAGTCATGACCCATCCAGCCAACCACTTGGCGGCTGAAGATATCGAGGATCACGTACAGATAGTAGTACGTCCGCTTCTCCGGGCCGAGCAACTTGGTGATGTCCCAGCCCCAGACTTCGTTTGGGCGCGTGGCCAGCAGCTCCGGCGCGGCGTAGTGCGGACGACGAACCTGATCGCGCCGTTCCTTAATTTCGTGCGCGGCGTCCAAGAAGCGATACATAGTGCGGGGCGAACAGAGATAGGTGCCCTCATCGAGCAGGGTCGCATGGACCTGCGCCGGCGCCTGGTCGACCAAGCGCGTGTGCAGCAGATCCAAGATCCCCTGACGCTCGAGCGGATCGAGCGCCCGAGGCGGCGTCGGGCGCGGGCGCGCGACCACGGCCGGTCGACGCGCCCGATACCACGAGGCCCTCGGCAAGCCCAACGCGTCGCCGTGGCCTCGGCGTCCGGTAAGACGGGCCCGCCGTCGCGCTCGTCCGGGGGAGACCCTCCGCTGCGGGCCGGCTCTCCCCCGGCGACGGATCGGTGCCTGGTGTGGATCCTGTGCATCAATGTCCTGACACCTCCCCGCCCTCAACACTAATTGCCGGTGCGCGAAGTGTCTCGTCTATCTTGGCAGGGAGGGATGGCTAACGGCGCTGCAAGGTGCTGGTGCTGATGGTGCTGTGGTGGAGCCAAGAGTGCTGTCGCTGGTGGTCGTCACGTGCGCAGCACTGACCTGCACCATCAGCACCAGCACCTTCAGCACCGTCAGCACCGTCAGCACCATTAGCACTACGTCCTACTGTGTGACCGACAGATCCGTCATCCCCTGTACTGGTTTGGCCCCTTCCGGCCGATAAGCCGGCTGTAACTCATTGAAAAGGCGCGGCAGAGCCCTTGCCTTGTGGATGAGTCCGAACCGCGCTAAACTGTTGAGCTCAAAGCCGATGTTTCGTTACCTGGCCGCCGCCGCCACGCTCTGCGTGCTGACGCCTTCTCCGGCGCGCGCGCAGATCTATTCGTGGAAAGACGCGTCCGGTCGCCTCGTGATGTCCGACACGCCAAAGGATCCGTCGGCGAAGGTCTACTCCGTCGGCTCCGGCGCATTCGCGGTCACCAAACCCGCGGCCAGAGCGCGGACGACCGAGTACGACGCGCTGATCACGCAGCACGCCACCGCGCACGCCCTGAATCCCGACTTCGTCCGCGCCGTCGTCCAGGCGGAATCTGCGTTCAACCCGCGCGCGCGTTCGACGAAAGGCGCGATGGGCCTGATGCAGTTGATGCCCGCGACCGCGTTGGAGTACCGGGTGGCCAACGCGTACGATCCGGAGCAGAACATCCGCGCCGGCGTCGCCTACTTGAAAAGTCTGTTGACTCACTTCAACAACGACGTGTCGCTCGCGCTGGCGGCGTACAATGCGGGTCCCGGCGCCGTCGAAAAGTACGGCCGCACCGTGCCGCCGTACAAAGAGACGCGGAGCTACGTCGCTCGCATACGGAACGCGAGCTCCACCGCCGCATCCCCCAATCAGGTCTTCCAGACCGTCCAGATCATCGACGGCCAGCGCGTCGTCCGCTTCACGAACAAACCCCGGGCCGGATCGACCGTCGTCGCGACCGTCGACGCGCGATAGTTGATGGTTCTGGTTGCCAGTTGCTAGGTGCCAGTTCCCAGTTCCCAGTTCCCAGTTCCCAGCTCCCAGTTCCCAGCTCCCAGTTCCCAGTTCCCAGCTCCCAGCTCCCAGCTCCCAGCTCCCAGTCCTTCAGGTGGACGATCGATGGAAGATCGATAAGATCGTATCGATGCGCCTGGATATCTGGCTCGACGTCGCGTGCCTGTTCAAGACCCGCTCCGAGGCGCAGAAGGCGTGCCGGCTCGGCAAGATCGACGTCGACGGCCAGACCGCGAAGGCGCACCGCGACATCAAGCCGGAGGATCGGATCGCGATCAAACGGCCGTTCGGACGCCGCCAGACGATCGTCGTCCGCGGCCTTGCGGAGAAGCACCTGCCGAAAGCCGAAGCGCGTCTGCTTTACGAGGACGTGACGCCGAAGCCGTCGCCCGAGGAGGTCGAGCTGCGCCGGATGGCGCGCATGGCCGCGCCGTTCACGCGAAAGGCGTCCGCGGGCGCTCCCGACAAGCGCGAGCGGCGCGAGATCCGCCGGATGAAGGGCAGAAGCTGAGTCGAGTGTGCTAAAATCGACGGTTTATGGCTAGTCACGAATCCGCGATCAAGGCACACCGTCAAAACCTCGTGAAGCGCGAGGCGAATCGCCAGTACCGCGCGCGGCTGCGCGGCGCGCTCCGCGCGATCCGCTCGGCGATCGATTCCGGGGATCCTGCGAAGGTCAAGGACGCGCTCCGCGACACGATCTCGCTGGTCGACAGAATGGCGGGCAAGAAGGTCATCCATCGCAACGCCGCCGCGCGCTACAAGTCGCGGCTCGCGAAGCGCGTGTCGAAGCGCACCGCGGCGTAGGCAAGGGGCAGGGGAGGCAAGGTTCTAAGGTTCTACGGTTCTACGGTTCTGAGGTTCGATGGTTCTAAGAAGCGATGCGTGTCGAACCTCGAGCCAGAACTTTAGAACCATAGAACTTTAGAACCGTAGAACTCTAGAACCCTAGAACCTTAGAACCCTAGACCCTTTGACCCCGCCCGCACAGCTCCACCACGAGCCGCTCGAGCAGGACCTTCGGGTCCCCGCCTGACGTTTTCAAGTCAAGATCCGTCCGGAACAGCGCGTCGATCGCCGCGGGCACGCGCCGCGGATCGACGTTCGCCAGCTTGTCGCGAACGAACCATCCGAGCTGTCCCAGGATCATGTAAGGTACGGCGCCCGCATCCATCGCCAGTCCAAGCTGCCGCAGCGCCTCTGCCGCGTTGCGATTCTGAATCGCGTTCGTGACGGCCCAGTCGTCCTGCGCCGTTTCCGCGCTGACCACCTCCTGCACGTCTGCCAGGGTGATCTTCGACCGTCCGACGGTGTAGAGCATCAGCCGTTCGATGTCGCCACGCAGCCGGACAATATCCACGCCGGCACGGCCGGCGACGAGTCTTGCCGCCGCGGGATCGATCTGCTGCCCCGCTTCCGCGACTGCCTTGCGCACGAGCTGTTCCGCCACGCGGGCCGCCTGCCGGAAGTCGACGTACCGCGGATTCTTCTCGGTCTTCAGTCCCCAGCACTCGACCACCGTCGCGTGCTTCAGAATCGCCTTGCCGGCACGACGCGCCTTGTCGATGTCGGACGCGACCAGCACGAGCGTCGAGGACGGCACGGGCGCCTGCACGTAATCGGTCAGCGCGTCGAGATCGCCTGGCGGTTCGACGTCCTCGTCGTCGACGCCTTCGCTTTCGACGCTTCGCCCGCCTTCGCCGCGCGCCGGCTTCGAGGCAAGTCCGCGGCGCTTCGGTTTCAACAGCCTCTCCGCCCGAAAGACGACGACCACGCGTCGATCGGTCATCATCGGCAGCACGCGCGCGGCCTCGACGATCGCCGCGGCGGTGCTCCCTTTCTCTCCTGCGTAGATCCGCTCGAC
>WNGL01010259.1_pt1 | contig 12685 bp, 9 predicted proteins | sample 5400591 | NCBI WGS metagenome assembly WNGL01 (sample SAMN13153377, study PRJNA577476) | soil metagenome | isolation source: 80 cm soil or saprolite under Garry oak tree replicate 1 | place: USA:California | collected 2016-06-15
ACTTGGACATCTTGGCCCCGTCCTTGATCACCATCCCCTGCGAGAGGAGGGCCGCGAACGGCTCGTCGAGCGTGATCATGCCCAGATCGCGCAGCACCTTGATGAAAAAGCGCGCGTAGAGCAGATGCAGGACCGCGTGCTCGATACCGCCGATGTACTGGTCCACGGGCATCCAGTACTCGGCCGCGTTCCTCTCGAACATGCCCTGGTCGTACCTGGGCGAGCAATAGCGGAGGAAGTACCAGGAAGACTCCACGAACGTGTCCATGGTGTCGGTATCGCGCCGCGCCCGGCCCCCGCACTTGGGACAGGTGGCGTGGAAGAAGCTGGCGACTTCGGCGAGCGGTGAGCCACCCTTGCCGCTGATCTGCACGTCCTCGGGCAACACCACGGGGAGCCGGTCCTCGCGTTCCGCCACCATGCCGCACGTCTCGCAGTAGAGGATAGGGATGGGGGCGCCCCAGTAGCGCTGGCGGCTGATCCCCCAGTCGCGAAGACGATAGTTGACCTTGGAGCGCCCGATGCCTTTGCCCACCAACCAGTCGATGGCCTTGCGCTTCGCCTCGTCGATGGTGAGGCCGTCGAGAAAGCCCGAGTTGATCTTGACGCCGTCGCCCGTATACGCCTGGGTCTCCGGCCACTCCGGCGGCCTCTTCACGGTGGCGATGATCTCGAGGCCGTGCTGCTTGGCGAAGTCCCAGTCGCGCTGGTCTTCGCCCGGCACGGCCATGATGGCCCCCGTGCCGTAGCCCATGAGCACATAGTCCGCGAGGAAGAGCGGTATCTCCTTCCCCGTGAACGGGTTGACGGCGCGCGCGACGAGCTGGAGCCCCCGCTTCGGTCGATCGGCGGCCAGCCGCTCGATCTCCGTCTCGCGCGCGACCTCCTGCCGGAAGACCTTCACCCGCTCCGCTTCGTCCGCATCCGACACGAGGGCGTCCACCAAGGGGTGCTCGGGCGCCAACACCGCATAGGTCATTCTCCGCGTCCGGCCACGGGCAGGTCGAACTCGGCGCCTTCGCTCTTTCCGATCCAGTTCCTCTGCATGGTGAGGACCCGCTCCGGCCAGCCGGGAAGCTTCTCCGTCCACGCCAGCAGCTCCTCGGCGTACTCGGTGATCCGGAAGAACCAGCCCTCGACGTCCTTGGTCGTCACTTCGGAGTCGCAGCGCCAGCAGCGTCCATTCTCGACCTGCTCATTGGCGAGGATGGTCTGGCACGACGGACACCAGTTGACCTTGGAGCGCTGCTTGTACGCGAGGCCACGCTCGAACATCCGGATGAAGACGAGCTGTTCCCAGCGATAGTAGGTCGGGTCGCAGGTGGCGAGCTCGCGGTCCCAGTCGTAGGACATGCCGAGCCGCCCGAGCTGGGTCTTCATATTGGCGATGTTCTCGTGCGTCCACACCGCGGGATGCACGCCGTTGTCGATGGCGGCGTTTTCCGCGGGCAGGCCGAAGGCGTCCCATCCCATGGGGTGGAGCACATTGAAGCCGCGCATCCACTTGAAGCGCGCGAGAAGGTCCCCGATCGTGTACACGCGAACGTGACCCATGTGGATTCTGCCCGAGGGATAGGGAAACATCTCGAGGCAGTAGTACTTGGGCCGCGTGGGATCTTCGGTGACGCGAAACTGCCCGCTCTCCTCCCACGTACGCTGCCACTTCGGCTCGATCTCACGGAAGGGATAGCGGTCTGCGCGGTCGTCGCTGGCCATATTCGTCCTGATTTTCCCACACTTAGCAGGCAGGAGCAAGAACGGCCCCCGGGGACCGTGTGGTCCCCGGGGCGGGGATGCCGAGACTACTTCTTCTTCAGCGTGAGACCGATCACCGCCGCGGCCTCATCCGCCTTGGCTACGGACTCGGCGTGTTTGCCGGAGTCGTGAAGCGCCTTGGCTTCCTGGGCGAGCGCCTGGGCCTTCTTGGACTTGTCGTCGGTCTTGCCGGCGGTGGCGTCGCTAATCTGCTTGATCAGCAGCGGGCACTGGTTCGCCAGCGCCTTCCCGCTCCTGAGGGGCGGGATGGAAGAAGTCGTGGATGCGCTCGGCCAGCCTCGGCGACACCTTGGGCACCGCGGCGAGTTGGCCGACGGAGGCCTCGCGCACGGCCTTGGCCGAGCCCAGCGTCTTGAGAAGACTGGTGCGGAGGGCGGGGCCGACGCCGGGAATCTGGTCGAGGACGGAGCTGATGGTCCGGCGGCTGCGGAGCTTCTTGTGATACGTGATGGCGAAGCGATGCGCTTCGTCGCGGATTCTCTGGAGCGCCTGGAGGGCGGGCGACGTCAGGTCGAGAACGAGGGGCTCGAGGCGGTCGGGCGTGAAGACTTCCTCGGCGCGCTTGGCGAGCGAGGCCAGGGGCACGTAGTCGAGTCCGAGCGCCTCCAGTGCTTTGAGCCCCGCGCCCAGCTGCCCGCGTCCGCCATCGAGCAGGATCAGGTCCGGGAGCGCGCTGTCGGTCTCGAGGGCCCGTCCATAGCGCCGGCTCACCGCCTCGTGCATGGCGGCGAAGTCGTCCGTACCCGTGACGGTGCGGATGCGATAGCGCTTGTAGTCGTCCTTCTTCATCTCTCCGTCTTGCCAGACGACCATGGAGGCGACCGTCTCCCCGCCCTGGAAGGTCGACACGTCGAAGGCCTCGATGCGGTGGGGTGGCTCGGGCAGGCCGAGAGTGCGCTGGAGCTCGTCGAGCACGGCCTGCGTCCGATTGCCCCGAGACAGGAGGTGGCTCTGCAGGGCCAGCGCCGCATTTTCTTCGGCCATGGCCACGAGCTCACGCTTCCGCCCGCGCTGGGGTGCGCCCAGCTCCACCCTGCCGCCCCGCCGGGTGGTGAGCCACTCCCCGGTGAGCCCGGCTTCCGGCACCTCCTCGGAGAGCAGGATCTCCGGCGGGGGCACCACCTCCCGGGCGTAGAACTGACGCAGGAAGGCGGAAAGGATCTCCCCCTCCCCCGCCCCGGTGAGGCGGTCGAAGAAGAACGACTCGCGGCCGAGCAGCCGTCCGCGCCGGACGAAGAACAGCTGTACGCAGGCGTCGTGACCCTGTCGCACGAGACCCACGATGTCGAGGTCGCTGTCCTCCGTCGAGATGATCTTCTGGCGCTCGCGCACCGTATTCAGTGCCTGCACGCGATCGCGCAGCCGGGCCGCGATCTCGAACTTCTCCTCGGCGGCCGCCGCCTCCATCTGCGTGGTCAGCTCCTGGGCCAGCCCGTCGTTCTTGCCCTCGAGGAAGCGCTCGACGTCGCGCACCGTCCGGTCGTACCCCTCGCGCGTCTCCAGAGCCGTGCAGGGCGCGTTGCACCGGTGGATGTAGTACTGGAGGCACGGGCGCGCCTTCTTGCCGTCGATGGTGATGCGACAGGTGCGGAGGGGAAAGAGCTGTCGGACGAGCCGGAGGGTCTCGCGCATGGCCGTGGCCGGGTAAAAGGGTCCGAAGTAGGCGGCGCCGTCCTTCTGCACCCGCCGCGCCACCACGAGGCGGGGAAACTCCTCACTGGTGGTCAGCTTGAGGAAGGGATAGTGCTTGTCGTCGCGGAGGATGATGTTGTAACGGGGCCGGTGACGCTTGACCAGATTGGACTCGAGGATGAGCGCCTCGAGCTCGTTGCCGGTGACGATGACCTCGAGATCGCGGATCTGCGCCACCAGCGCATCGGTCTTCGCGTCCCGCATTCGTGATTCCTGGAAGTAGGAGCGCACCCGACTCCGCAGCGACGCCGCCTTGCCCACGTAGATGATCTGGTTCTTGGCGTCCTTGTACAGGTATACGCCCGGCCGGTCGGGCAGCTCGGCGAGCTTCGGGGCGAGATCGACCGTCCCTACGCGCCCAGCCACAGCGTCACCACGAGCACGGCCAGACCTATCGCCGCGGGAATGAGGATGGTCCAGCGAAGCATCCGGTTGAGCCGGCGCAGCACCGGCGGACCCGGGCGTCCCGGCCGTGGAGGGTTCATGAACGAGATCAGCTTCGACAGCGCCACCAGCGATACGGAGAGCACGGCGAAGAAGATGAGCGTCCACTTGATGACCATGGCGGCTCGCGCGCCCCTCAGCGGACGCCCAGGTCGACCTTCTTGAGCGCCTTGACCCGATCCCTGAGCTCGGCCGCCCGCTCGAAGTCGAGCCGGCGCGCGGCTTCCTTCATGGCTCCCTCGAGCTCGACGATGTGGCTCTGGAGGGCCTCCGGGCTCTCCCAGGTGGGCACAGTCTCCCTCGGCACGTCCACCGTGTAGTAGTCCCGCTCGGGCACGCTGTCCAGGAGGTCTTTCATGCCGCGCTTCACCGATTCCGGGGTGATGCCGTGCTCCCGATTGTACGCCTCCTGCACGATGCGCCGCCGGTCCGTCTCCGCGATGGCCTCGCGCATGGAGCCGGTCACCGCGTCGGCATACATGATCACCTCGCCGTTGACGTGGCGGGCCGCGCGGCCCGCGGTCTGGATGAGCGAGGTGGCGGACCGGAGATAGCCTTCCTTGTCCGCGTCGAGGATGGCCACCAGCGACACCTCGGGCAGATCGAGCCCTTCCCGCAAGAGGTTGATGCCGATGAGGGCGTCGTACTTGCCCATCCGCAGCTCGCGGATGATGGCCACACGGTCGAGGGTGTCGATGTCGGAATGGAGGTAGCGCACCCGGAGCCCGTTCTGCTGGTAGTACTCGCTCAGGTCCTCCGCCATGCGCTTGGTCAGGGTGGTGATGAGCACGCGCTCCCCGCGCTCGGCGCGGGCCCGCACCTCGGCCATGAGATCGTCCACCTGGAGACCGGCCGGCTTGACGGTGATCTTCGGGTCCATCAGTCCCGTGGGCCGGATGATCTGCTCCGCCACCGCACCGCCCAACCAGGACTTCCCCGGCGCCTCCCGCTGGCCGCCGGCCAGGCCCAGCTCGTAGGCCCCGGGAGTGGCCGAGACATAGAGCGTCTGCGGCACCATCGTCGTGAACTCCTGGAAGGTCAGGGGGCGATTGTCGAAGGCGGAGGGCAGCCGGAAGCCGTACTCGACCAGCGCCTCTTTGCGGGAGCGGTCGCCGGGGTACATGCCCCGGATCTGCGGCACGGTCACGTGGGACTCGTCGATGATGACGATGGCGTCCTTGGGCAGGTAATCCATGAGGGTGGGAGGATTCTGACCCGGCTTCCGCCCCGAGAGATGGCGCGAATAGTTCTCGACCCCGTGGCAATAGCCGATCTCGCGGAGCATTTCCATGTCGAAGAGCGTCCGCTGCTCGAGCCGCTGGGCCTCGAGAAGCCGATTCTTGCCCTTGAGGAATCGCAGCCGCTCACCGAGCTCGTCCATCACCCCCGCCACCGCGCGCTCGAGCTGGTCGGCGGGGGTTACGTAGTGGCTGGCCGGATAGATTCTCGTGCTCGGCACCGAGCCCGTGGTCACCCCGCGCAACGGATCGAGGGTGGACAGCTTCTCCACCGTGTCCCCCCACAGCTCCACGCGAAGGGCCTCCGTCTCGGCGGCCGCGGGGAAGATCTCCACCACGTCGCCGCGGACGCGAAAGGTTCCGCGCCGGAAGTCGACGTCGTTGCGCTCGTACTGGACGGCCACCAGGTTGCGGATGAGGGTGTCGCGCTCGATGGTCTGGCCCGTCTCCAGCCCCACGTGCATACCCTGGTAGGTCTCGGGCGCCCCGATGCCGTAGATGCAGGAGACGGAGGCGACGACGACGATGTCGCGCCGCTCGAAGAGCGAGGTCGTGGCCGAGTGCCGCATCCGGTCGATCTCGTCGTTGACGAGCGCATCCTTCTCGATGTAGGTGTCCGACTGCGGGATATACGCTTCCGGCTGGTAGTAGTCGTAGTACGAGACGAAGTACTCCACGGCGTCGCCGGGAAAGAACGACTTGAACTCGCCGTAGAGCTGGGCCGCGAGCGTCTTGTTGGGCGAGATCACGAGGGCGGGCCGGCCCAGCCGGGTGATCACGTTCGCCAGCGAGAAGGTCTTGCCGCTCCCCGTGATGCCGAGGAGCACCGTGTGCGGTTGTCCCTCCGACAAGAGCTCGGTCAGGCGGTCGATGGCCCGCGGCTGGTCGCCCGCCGGCTCGAACTCAGAGGACAGCCGAAACGACTGGCTCAGGGGGTGAGGGGGACCGCGACGAGGTATTTACGCCACGAGTCGAGGAAGCTCGTCGCGTGAGGGTGGCGCATCAGGTGAACAGAGAAGAGGAACTGGGGATGTACCGGCTCGCGAATCAGCCGGAGGCGCGCCTCCTCCACGGTCCGGTTGCCCTTGAAGAGGTTGCAGCGGAGGCAGGCGGCGACGACATTGGTCCATGTGGTCTGCCCGCCGCGGGAGCGAGGCATGACGTGGTCGACGGTGAGCTTCTCGCCGCGCCGGCTGCAGTACTGGCACGTATAGCCGTCCCGGCGCAGGATGTTCTTCTTGTTGAAGGCCACGCGCTCGAGGAACGGCTTACGGATGTAGACGGCCAGCCGGATCACCGATGGGAGGGGGAAAACCCGTGACGGCGAGCGCACCACGCGGGGAGACGACTCGACGCTTTCGGCCTTGCCCGCGAGCAGCAGCGTCACCGCGCGCCTGGCGTTGGTGAAATGCAGCGGCTCGTATGTGTAGTTCAGCACCAGGACCGCGATTTCATCCATATCCTGGCCCAAGGATAGTCAGCGGGCCGGGGCCTGTCAACCCGGCGGGGTCACACCAGAGCCCGCCAGAGCACCGGTGCGAAGCCGGCGACGAGCAGAAATGCCGCCACGAACCACTGCCAGTCAAAGAGGACGAGCCCCACCAGCACGAGGAGGACGAACAGGCAGAGCCCGTAGAAACGGATCTCTCGCCGATCCGTCCACCCTCCCTTGCCCGTCAGGATGGGCAGCTTCCCGGCAAGGTAGACAGGCGAGTAGAGCAGGAAGAACACGACGAGGAGTCCGGAGAAAGTGAGCACCCCACCCACCGCGCCGAGGAGAGTCCAGGCGACCCACGCCACGGGTGACGCCGCGGTTTCGAGGAAGACGTGCGGTATGTACTCTGGCTTGAAGAAGACGACGAGCAGGGCCACGGCGAAGAGCGGCATGACGAACTCGATCCACGCCCACTTCGCGGAGCGAGGATTCCAGCCCGTCGAGGGATTGACCGGGTCTGGAAGCTTCCACTGCCCGGACCTATTGGCCATGTTTTTCCGAGCGAGCGCCACGAACCCGGACGGCAAAGCGCCCCGGGCTCACGCCTCGATGCGTAGAGGAAGGGATGGTCAGTGCGGGAAGTCGCACTAGAATCATCTTTGACCCAGTATCTCACACGGGGTGCCTTCCCCAAGAGCACCCTCGCTTACACCAAATCCCCGGATCCGGCGCCCGCGCCGCGGGCAGGCCGGCCCATCCGCTAGGGGCCAGGCTGGAGGCGGAGGGCGTCGGCAACCACAGAGATGACGCGCTCGAGGCGGAAAGGCTTGACGAGCATGAGATCCACCCCGCTCTCGCGAAGCCGTACGGGATCGACGAGGCGCCCCCAGCCCGTGATGAGCACCACCGGCGTCTCCGGGCGCATGCTTTTGACGGCGCGGGCGACGTCGAGTCCCGAGCACTCCGGCAGCGAGAGATCGGTCAACACCACGTCGAAGTTCCCTCCCTGGAAATGCGCGAGGCCGGTCAAGCCGTCCGTGGCCGACTCGACCCGATACCCGGCCTCGCCGAGAGCGTCCACGAGCATGGAGCGGATCTCCTCCTCGTCCTCGAGCACCAGGATGGACGTGGGCGCCGAGCGCCCGGGCTCCGGGTCGCGCGGCGCATCGACGGTGGGCTGCCGGGTGTCCGTGGCGTAGCTGTGGGCCGCGGGCAGCCACAGCGTTACCGTAGTGCCTCCACCTTCTTCGCTGCGAACCCGCACGCTGCCCCGATGGCGGTCCACGACACCGTGGACCACGGAAAGCCCGAGCCCGGTGCGCTGGGGCGCGCGCGTCGTGAAGAACGGATCGAAGATACGGCGCCGCACATCCTCCGGAATCCCCTCGCCGGTGTCGGACACCTGGAGCTCGACGCCCGTGTCCACACATCGCGTGGTCAGCCCCAGCCGGCCGCCTCGCGGCATCGCGTCCACGGCGTTCAGGATGAGGTTCATCACCGCCTCGCGCAGGGCCCCCATCTGCCCCTCGACTGGCGGCACCCTGTCGAGATCGGTCACCATCTCGATCCCCACGCTGCGCGCCTCGGCTTCGTCCTTCCAGACCGGGCGGCTCAGCACCACGGCGTCTTCGACCACCGCGGTCAGGTCCACGGAGGTCGTGGAGTCGTCCATGCTCGTGGCGGCGAAGCCCTGGAGGCGGCGCACGATGTCGGCCGCCCGCCACGCCGCTTCGTCCACGGCGCCAAGCCCCTCACGCATGGACTCGTCGGGCGCTCGGGCGAGCATGAGCTGCGTCTTGCCGAGAATGATCGCGAGGAGATTGTTGAATTCGTTCGCGATCCCGCCCGCCATGGCGCCGACGGCGCGGGCCTTCTCCATCTGAATGTGCTGCTCCTGGGCGGAGAGCATCCCTTCGAACGTGACCCGGGACTCCCCATGCCGCCGGTGGTGCTCCATGGCGACCGCGAGCAGCGAGGCCAGCACCTGTGCCGCACCCACCTGCTCGAACGTGAACTCTCTCGCTTCCGGATCGGCCAAATAGAGTGCACCCACGGTTTGGTGGCCGAGTCGGAGGGGCAGGACGAGGCATCCACGGAGGCCCGCCGTGCGGAGCGGATCGTCCTCGCATCCGTCCCGGCTCTGGACGTCACGGCAGACCACGGGCCGTTGCGTGCTGAACATTTCGCCGGTCAGCCCTCGTCCAGGATCGGCGCGCCACGCGCCGACGAGCTCGGCGGGCAGACCCGTGGACGCCGCGATGGCCAGGCCATCGGGCTCCGCGACCACCCCCAGCGCGGCCACCGTCACCCCGGCCAGCCGGCAGGCGGTCTCACAGGCTCGAGCGAGCATCCCATGAAGCTCGCCGTCCACCTGCACGTGGCTGACGAACATCTCGAGCTCACGCAGCCTCGCCAGATGTCCATGGGAGGTCTCCACGAATTGCCGGTGGGCGAGCGCGGTACCGACGCGATCGGCGATGACCAGGAGCAAGAGCACCTCTTCATCTGAAAACGGTGACCGCGGCGCCCGGCGACCCGCATAGAGCACGCCGGCGGCCTGGCCCGCCGCGCGGATCGGCACGGCCACCGCGTCACGGACGGGAAAGAGCGCGAGGAACGGATCCTCGGCCATCGAGCCCGTGCCGCCCGACGTTCGCTCGATATTTTCATTCTGGAAGGCCTGGCCGATGAGCCCGTTGCCCGCCTTGATGGAAATGGTGTCGAGATCGTCGCGGCGGAAGCCGCTCCCGGCGCGCGCCATCAAGCACGAGCTCTCCTCCTCCCAGACGAAGAGCATGGCGCGATCGGCCGAGAGCAGGCGGGCGACCCGAGCCACGGCGAGGGAGAAGACCTCGGCGGGCTCGAGGCCCGCCGAGGGAATGGCGAGTATCTCTCGGCCAAGGGACAGCACACCACTCGGCTCGCGACTGTCGGACGGGCTGGCGCCGGAGGGTGCGGGGGACCGATCAGGCTCCGGACGTTGGTAACGGTTGGCGAGGGCGTCGAGACTTTGGCGGATCTCGGCGAGAGATTCCCGCAGGACGTGCTGACCGCTCGAATCCGAGGCTGGCTGCTCGTCGCTCATGGGCAAGCTTGCTCGATCTTACTGCGACGGGGCCGAACTGGGGCCGGGAAACTTGCGCCGGGGCCAGCGGAAGTGGCGGGAGGGCGGCGGAGCCCTCAGACCACGATGCTTCCGCGCTTACTTGCCTCCGAGCGAGCGGATGTAACGAACGAGCGCCCACCGCTCGCTCTCGGGCAAATGCTTCCAGGAGGGCATGGCCCCCCGGCCCGTGCTGATCTTCCAGAAGATCTCTCCGTCAGACTCGGCCTGCACTTTCCTGGATGTCCAGTCCGCCGGCTTGGGACTGAGGGCGGCAGCAGCTACCCCATCGCCCTTACCCATTGCGCCATGGCAACTGACACAGTTGATCTGGGCCACTTTCTTTCCCTGCTCGACCGTCTTCGGATCGGATGGCGAGGGATTCTTTTTGGCCTTCTCCGCAGCCGGCGCCTCCCAGGGGGCCTGAGCCCGAGCCGATGCCGCAAGACCCACCACCGCCACGGCGCCGAGCGCCAGGGCCACCCATGCCTGAGTCAGCCGCGCCTTCATGTCGTGTCCTCCCGGCACCCCGCGCCCATTGGTGAGAAGATTCACAATCCCCCTTAGCGTGTAGCACCATGCAAGTCGGACGGTCAAGCCGAATCCCGCATTCGCGGCCGCTGACTCATATGCTATCTTGCCGAGCCATGGCAGACGATCAGGGCCACGTAGTCGCCGTCGTCGGGGCAGGTCCGGCGGGACTCTTCGCCACCCGCGCCCTCGCCAATGCTGGTTGTCGGGTCCTCCTGCTCAATCGCGACATCAAGCCCGGAGGCCTCGCCGAGTACGGCATCTTCCTCGACAAGTACAAGATGAAAGGTGGCCTGCGGCGCCAGTTCCACAAAATCCTGAGCGACCCGCGCATCACCTACCTGGGCCACGTGCCCGTCGGTCCCGACGGCCCCCTCACCGTCGAGCAGCTCCTGGGGCTGGGCTTCGATGCGCTGGTGTTCGCGCACGGGGCTCAGGGCACGAAATACCTCGGCGTCGAAGGCGAACGCCTCCCTGGCGTCTATCACGCCAAGGACCTCGTGTATCATTACAACCGCCTCCCCCCCTTCGCGGAGCGCGAGTTCCCTATGGGACGCCGCGTGGCCATCGTGGGCGTCGGCAACGTGATGGTGGACATCGCCAACTACTGCGCGCATTACTGCGATTGCGACGAGATCATTGCCGTGGCCCGCCGCGGCCCCTTCGAGAAGGCGTACGAGGACAAGGAGTTCGAGGACGTCGAGGACGCCTTCGATCGCGAGCTGTACCGGCAGGAGCTCGAGCGCATCCGGCCCCGGCTCGAGGCCGTGGGCCAAGATCCCGACGAGCTGGCGAAGGCCCTCGGCGCCCGCCCCGAGCCCGCCGAGCGCACCTCCGCCCGTCTCCGGTTTCGCTTCCTCGCCTCGCCCAAGCGGGTGGTGGCGGAGAACGGTCGCGTGATCGGCCTCGACGTGGAGGAGACGCGGCTCGAGCGCACGGGCGATCGGATCAACGCCGTGGGCACGGGCGAGATCTCTCGCATCCCGTGTGACACGGTGGTGTTCGCGGTAGGCGATCGTGTCGACCCGCGCTTCGGCCTGCCCTACAAGGACGGCCTCTATGTCACCACGCCGAACGCGGAGCAGGATCCGGGCGCGGCCTACGAAGTCTGGGATCCCGAGAGCAAGCGCCCATTGACGGGAGTCTTCGTGGTGGGCTGGTCACGCCGGGCCAGCGACGGCGTGGTGGGGCGAGCCCGGCTCGACGCCGAGACGGGCATCAAGCGCGTCCTCGGGTGGCTCGGGACCAAGCCCCCGCGTCCGGCCGCAGACGCCGACCGGCTGATTGCCGAAGTCATGGCGATCCTCAGGAAGGCGGGGGCCACCCCCGTGACCTACGAGGACGTAAAGCGGATCGAAGAGGAAGAGCGCGCTCGGGCCGCTCAGGCCGGCCTCGAAGAACACAAGTTCAAGAGCAATGCGGAGATGCTCGACCTTCTCCGCCCCTAGGACGCCGCGCGTGTCCTGCCGAACAGAAGCAGCAGCCCCGCCCCCCCCACGTAGGCTGCGGCGAGGATCATCGGCTCCGCGTGGCCCGGCCTCCAGGGCCAGAAGAGCGCTCCGCTCGGCAGCGGAGAGTGCATGAGTCCGAAAAGGGTGGCGGCCGCACAGGCGCCGAAGACCGCGGCCGCTCGCCCCAGCCTCCCGTCGACGATGGACACGAGCGCCCATCCCCAGAGGAGGGCCGTGACCACGAAGCCGTTGCCGAGCACGAGGAGACTTCGGAAGGCGGCCTGACCTTCGGCGGAGAGATCGGTCACGCTGCGCCCCGCTGCGGCGAGGAACTGGTTCAGCTCGATGAGCACGAGGGCCGCCACGGCAGGGACGAAGGAGATGGCGATGGCCGGGGCGTGTCGCGGCGGAGAGGCGATGAACGCCTGAGCCGTGATCTCGAGGCCGATGAAAATCAGGATCGGCGCCACCGCGGCTTCGGGCAGCACGCTCACCAGCACGGAGACCGCACCGGCGGCAGCGCCGACCCCGATGACGATGGCGGTGAGCAGCGTGTATCCAGCGCGGGCGCCCATGGCCTTGTAGGCCGGATGCCCGATATAGGGCGTGTTCTGTACCACGCCGCCACACAGTCCCGCGGCCATGGTCGCCACTGCTTCGGTGAGGAGGATGTCGCGGGCCCGGTACTCGTCGCCGGCGGCGATCGCGGACTCGGTATTGTCGATACCACCGATCACCGTGGCCAGCGCGAAGGGCGCCGCGAGGGACAAGTAAGGCAACGCCTCGCCGAAGACGGGCGCCCAGGCGAGCGTCGGCCACGGAATCGACAGGGAGAGCGAGGCCGGAGGCGCCGCAAGCGACGCCGGCCCCGCTCCCATCGCCGCGCGAATCCAGAAAATCGCGCCTCCCGCCAGCACGGCGGCGAAGGCACCGGGCAAGCCTCCGGGCAGCCTGACCCGGCCCACGAGGGCGACGAGCACGATGGTGAGCGACGTGACGCCGACCAGCGGATCCG
>WNGL01007654.1_pt1 | contig 12682 bp, 9 predicted proteins | sample 5400591 | NCBI WGS metagenome assembly WNGL01 (sample SAMN13153377, study PRJNA577476) | soil metagenome | isolation source: 80 cm soil or saprolite under Garry oak tree replicate 1 | place: USA:California | collected 2016-06-15
GAGGAAGCCATCGAGCTCGTGCTCTCGACGGTCGACCTCGCCTCGGTGCTCGAGCGCACCGGGCAGCTCCTCCGACGCCACTTCGGCGAGACGCGCGTCGCGATCAACCGGCTCTCCGGCGCGGACCCCGCGCGCGCCGAGGTCGTGCTCGTGTCCGATCCGCGGCTGCCCGCGCCCGAGCTCGGGACGTCCTTCCCGCTCGCGGGCTCCGCCGCGGGACAGGCCCTCTCCTCGCGCGAGCCCTGCGTCGTGGATCCGCTGCGCCCGCGCGAGCCGCGCTTCCGCGAGGAGCCGCTCCTCGCCGCCTACGGCTACGGCTCGCTCGTGTCGTTCCCGCTCGTGTTCGAGGGCGAGCTGCTCGGAACGCTCGACATCGCCCACCCGCCGCGGGAGGGGCTCCTCGCCTGCTGCTTCGAGGTGGCGCGCCAGGTCGCGCACCTCGTCGCGATCGCGCTGCACAACAGCCACATGGTCGAGGAGGTCCAGCGGCTGAACCGGCTGCTCGGCAAGGAGAACGCGCTCCTCAAGGAGGAGATCCGCCAGATCAAGCGCGACTCCCGGTACGTCGCGGAGAGCGCGAGCATGCGCGAGGTGGTCGAGCGCGTCCGGCTCTCCGCCCCCTCCACGACCACCGTCCTCATCCGCGGCGAGACCGGGACCGGCAAGGAGGGGCTCGCGCGGATGGTCCACGAGTTCAGCCCGCGGTTCCACGCGCCCTTCGTCCCGGTGAACCTCGGGGCGATCCCGGAGGGGCTCGTCGAGAGCGAGCTCTTCGGCCACGAGAAGGGCGCGTTCACCGGCGCGACGCGGCGGCGCCAGGGCCGCTTCGAGCAGGCCGACGGCGGGACGATCTTCCTCGACGAGGTCGGCGACGCGTCGCCGTCGGTCCAGGTCCGGCTCCTGCGCGTCCTCCAGGAGCGCGTCGTCGAGCGCGTCGGCGGCGCCGAGCCGGTGCACGTGGACGTGCGGGTGGTCGCGGCCACGAACCGGAACCTCGAGGAGATGGTCGCGCGCGGCACGTTCCGGGCGGATCTGTACTACCGGCTCGCGGTCTTCCCGGTGGAGCTGCCGCCGCTCCGCGAGCGGCGGGAGGACGTGCGCGGGCTCGGCGCGCACTTCCTCGCGCGCCACGCCGCGGCGATGCACCGTCGCCCGCCGCAAGTGCCGGAGGACGCCTGGCGCGCCCTCGAGACGTACCCGTGGCCGGGCAACGTGCGGGAGCTCGAGAACTTCCTGCAGCGCGCGCTCATCCTGTCGCCCGGGCCCGAGCTGGTCCTGCCGGAGCTCCCGGGCGGCGCCGCGCGGCCCGCCGCGGCCGAGCCCGCGGCCGAGTCTCCGGGGACGTTCGACGACGAGGTGCGCGCGCTCATCGAGCGAGCGCTCACGCACGCCGGCGGCAGGGTCTACGGGCCTGCCGGCGCGGCGGCGCTGCTCGGGCTCCGTCCGACCACGCTGCAGGGGAAGATGAAGAAGTACGGGGTCGAGCCCGCGCCCCCGAGGTCGATGAAGGCAGGGTGAGCGGCGGGGGGCCTACCGCGACCTCGAACCCGAGCGACCTCGAACCCGAGCGACCTCGAACCCGACCGCGACCTCGAACCCGACCGCGACCTCGAACCCGACCTCGACCTCGACCTCGACCTCGACCCCAACCGCGAACCCGACCCCGACCTCGAACCCGACCCCGACCTCGAACCCGACCCCGACCTCGACCCCGACCCCGACCCCGACCGCGACCGCGATCTCGACCCAGACCCCGACCTCGACCGCGGAAGCCTGGCGTTTCGCAAGCGGTCTCCTCCTTTCGCGAAAGGAGACCGCATGCGAAACGACACGCAAACTCGCTTTCCGTTTCAGACTCGGGTTTCGCCCTTACGCGGCGTGCCGGAGCCGCGATTCTCCGGCATCCTGTGGAAGCTGGGCTCGAGGTGACGCCGCTACCGTCACGGAGGTTCTCGGACGGCCAGGGAAGCGGGCTGTTCGGCCTACCCGCATCAATGAGCGCTGCGGTATCCTCGACGCAACCCTCTCCCACTAGGCTCGCGTGCTCAAGGCCTGCCGCATCGCCGTCCCCGCCCTCGTCCTCGCTGCTGCCACATGGGCGCGCCTCCTGACTTGGCCGGCGGTGTTCGGCGGCGACGAGCCCCAGCTAGTCGGCGACTCCGACGCTCACTATCACATCCTCCGGACGGAGCGGTGGCTGGCAGGGACTCCGGGCGCGCCGTGGCGCGACCCGGCGCTGAACTGGCCGCTCGGCGCCGAGGTGCCCTGGCCGCCAATGTTCGACGCGATCCTAGCTGCGTCGGCGCGCACGGTGGCGGGACCAGCCGTGGATCGCCGATCGCTCGTGACGGTGGCGGCGTTCGTGCCGCTCGCGCTCGGTCTCCTCCTCGTCGCCCTCGTCGCCACGCTCGGACGGCGGATGTTCGGGCCAGGTCACGGCTGGATAGCGGCTGGCATCGTCGCGCTCGTCCCCGCGGGCGTCGAGCCGTCGCGGCTCGGTCGCGCGGACCAGCACGTCCTCGAGACCGTCCTGTTCGCGCTCCTGCTCATCGCCTTCGTGCCTGCGAGCGCGGCGCGTCGGCGCCCGCTCCTCGCGGGGTCCTTGGCGGCGTCCGCAGTGGCCCTAGCGTTCTGGACCTGGATGGGGAGCGCGCTGCACCTCGCGCTCCTCGCGGCCGCGGCCGCGTTCCTGCACCTCTTGCCGCGCGATCCGGACGGCGCTCAGCCCGCGGACTTCGGCGGCTTGGTGCTCGCCGTCGGTGGACTGGGCGGCGCTGCGATCCTCGCGACGACCGTCGGCGCGTTCGGCGAGCGCGGAGCGCTGCGCTCGTTCGCGACTTGCGGCGTGGGTGGGCTCCAGGTCGCCTTGGCGGCGCTGTGCGGCGCGTTCGCGGCGCTCTTGCACGTGGCGCGCTGGCGTCGGCCATTCGCAACGACCGGTCAGCGCATCGCAGAGGTGGTCATCGCGGCGGCGCTCCCAGGGGCGATCCTCCTTCTCGTTCCGCCGCTCCGCGGCGGGATCTTGGGCGGCATGACGGCGCTCGCCGCCTCGAACCCGTGGTACGCGTCGATCAGTGAGTTCCAGCCTCTCGTCGGAAAGCCCACGGAGCCGCTCGTCGACGAGCTCTTGGAGGTGCTGCGCGGTTACGGGCTCACACTCGTCGCGGCTCCACTGGCGGCTGTCGCGATGATCGCCTCATGGCGTGAGGCGCCGGCGCGTCGCCCAGCGCTCGTGACGCTCGCAATCACGTTTGTGCTCCTCGTCTCGGCCACGCTGCTCCGGAGGAGGTTCGGCGTGTACGCCATCCTCCCGATAGCGCTTGCGACCGAGCTCGCGATCCGACACTGGTCTCAGCGGATGGTCGGCTGGGCTCCGCTGCCCACGCGGCAGTGGCTCGGCCGCGCCGCGATGGTGGCGTGCTCGGTGGTCGTCGTGGCCCCATCGCTCACCGACGGGTACACGATCGATATCGCCGTCACGCGCGAGCAGCGCGAGCTGCTCCGCTGGATTGGCCACCGGCAGCCACGAGCAGGAGGCGAGGGCGTGCTCGGCCCGTGGGACCTCGGGCACGTCATCCAGTTCTATGCGGGGCGGCCGGTCGTCGCGAGCCCGTTCGGAACGGAGGGCGGTGCGAACGCAATGGAAGCGACCGCCGGCCTCTGGTTCGCCACCACGAATGCGCGCGCCGAGTCGTTGCTCTCCGAGAGACGTTGCGGCCTCCTCCTTCTCAGCGACGTGCCGTCGCAGACTTGGACGCTCCACGGGTTCGCGCCGCCGGGAACGCCGCCGCCGTTCGAAGTCGCCCCGTACCTGAACGCGAGCGCCGACATGGCGGAGACGATGGATTACTGGCGCCTCGTGCCTGTCCGGCTGTATCACCAGGATGGGCTGCCGTCGGGCGACTTGCCGGCGATCGACGGGTTCCGGCTCCTCGCCGAGACGTGGCCCACGTCGCCTGGTATTCCTGCGGACGAGCGGCAGTGGAAGCTCTTCGAGCATGTCGCCGGAGCGAAGGTGGTCATCCACGGCCACCCGGGCACGCAGGTACGCGCGGCCATCGCACTCGAAACGAACGCCGGGCGGCGGGTCCGATGGGTCACCGCGGCCGAGGTCGGGCCGGATGGCTCCGGAACTCTGCGGCTACCCTACGCGAGCGGCGCGAACGGGCTGACGAGGGGCGGCGCCTGGACGGTCACGGCACGTGACCGTGCTGTCGAGCTGGTCCTGGACGAGAGCGCCGTGCTCGACGGACAGATCGTCGCCCTCGATGCGACGCGCGCATCCGCCACCGTGCCCGCCGGCGAGTCCAGGACGAAGGCGAGGTAACCATTCACCGGAGCTGCGGAGCGAGCCTCCTTCCTGGGCGCACGCTCATGGCATGTTCTCGGCGTGCTGGAGCGACCCCGACAGGCTCGCGGCGGAACGGACGGGGTCGCATAGAGCGCATCGGCCATCGTTGGCCGGTTAGGCCCGACGATAGCTCCGGGAGACTCGCGCCGAACCTATCTACCTAGAGCGACCGGGATGACGACGTCGACGCGACTCTGGTTCCCTGCAGCATCCGTCGCGACGACCGGAATCGTGTACGTCGTTCGCTCTGTCGCGCGCAAAAAAACTTGTATGTAGGGATCGTCAATAGACACCGGCGATCCGTTGATCGTCAACGAAGTGACGCACGTCTCCGCGTCGGACGCAACTGCCCTGATGACGACGCCCACCATGCTTCCGTCCGGGGGCCAAATGGTCGCCGGAGAGGCCGATGCGGACAACGCCGGCGGCGACGTGTCGAACACAGGTGCCGTGATGAGGTCCGTGTCGACGGTGCGCCAGATCCCTCCAATCGCGGAGTTCGGGGGTAAGCCGGAGGATTGTGGGTACATTTCAACGAGAATGCTCGAGAAGGCGTTGGCCCTAATGCCCGTGATGTTGCCAAACGTACCGCTAAACGGCTTCCAGCACACGCCGCGGTCCTTGCTCTTGAACACCCAGTTAACCCCCATGCCGGAATACATGATGTCGGGGTTCGTGGCGTTTAGGGCGGCCGGAGCGAAACGAAGTGGAGTCCACGTCAACCCTCCATCGGTGCTTCTCGAGTTACCAACATAAATGAGGTTGCGGTCGCGAGGATCGACGAGAATGCGATATCCGCTCCCTGCAAAGGCGGCCGCTGGCCCCGCCCGATGCCAAGTCACTCCTCCGTCATCACTAATGTAGAATCCGGAGTCCGGGTCCCATGTCTTGTTGAAGAACATCCGCCTGGTTCTTTGATCGACTCCGAGTGAGTCGTACTCCGTGCCGACATTCGCCTGGTTCGAACACGAACAGTTTGCAAACGGCCAATCGTTTACCGGGGTCCAGGTGACGCCTTCATCAGTGGTTCGATAGATCGTCCCGTAGGACATGACGTAAATCGAATAGTTCACGGGATCAACCACGATCCCACCCGACCACGGCCCCGGCCGGGACGTCCACGTAGATCCGCCGTCACTCGATACGTAGATTCCGCCAAGCCAGTTCGACGCATATAGGGTGCCGCTCAGCGTTGGATGTGGCGTGATGTCTGGCGATGCCCCTGGAGGCATTGGCATTTCCGTCCAGGTGATTCCACCGTCGGTGGACTTGAAGCTATGGCCGGCCAGAACCGCATAGGCGATGGACGGATCAGTTGGATCAAATATCAACGCGGAGCCCATATCCGAGTTGGTTCCGAGTACCTGCTGCCAAGCCTGTGTCTGGGCCCTGGACGGGGTAGCTGCCGCCGACACCGCCATAACGATCGCGGCGAGTACGATACGACACACGCCTCGACGTACCGAACCGATTTCAGGTGAATGCATGCGCGTTATCCCCCAATAGTAGCCGTGTTGGATGTGTTGGATGCAAACGACTTCTTGAACGATTCGTGCGATATTCTGCCCAGAGTGAATTCCCCTATCACTACCGCGAGGCAGAAGGCGCGCGGCACGTCGCCGCACCAGCGAAAGAGACCGCGTCGTGCCGGTCCCCGGTCGCTGCAAAGGAACGGGGCGATGACTCCTTAAGAACGCGATGAAGCAGGCCTCGATGACGTCAGGCGAGTACGCGATGAAGGCCATGGACGCTCTCTGCGACCTCCTCGCTGTCGACCGAAAGACGAAGGGCTGGCAGGCAAAGCTCGCGCCGTTTGCGCTCGTCTGGGCAGCGATGATCGCGGCTGCCGCCGATGACTTCACCACCGCGGTTTCCAGCGGGGCCGTCGACATCGGCGCCGGTGCGACGCGGAAGAAGTAGAAGGACGGCGCCTACTGGTCGGAAGCCGGGTCGGGCTCGACAAGAGCCCGACGCCACGGCTTGATCCACGCGCCGTCGTTCCGGCGCTCTTCCAAGAAGATGTCCTTCTCGTCGAGGGCGACCCAGGTCTTCTCGGCAGCGAGCAGAAGGGCAGGAACGTCGAGCTGTCCGTTGCTCACGCGGACCTCGACGTCCGCGAACCAGTACATCCATTGCCTCCAACCGAGCTTTACCCAAGCCTTCTTGGGGTCGGTCTTCAGCTGGCTCACGATCTGTGCGCAGAACGGGTTCGTCTGGATCGAGTCCGCAAGAAGCCCTGCTGCCTCGAGCTTTCCGACGTCGGACTCGCGGAGGTACCCGACGAGCGATTCCTCGAACCAGTACGGGAGCTGGCCCCCGCCCTTAGAGGGTTCGTCGAACCGTCCGGGCGTGAACCTTCTCAGGTTGAAGAACTTTCCGGTCGCGCAGGAGTGCGCCCCTGCCGCCTTCCAAAGCAGGACGTCGCTGCCGCAGAACCCCACGAGCGTCTTCACGTCGGCCTGACGAAGCGCCCGGATGAAGCGGATGGCTCCGCGCAGTTGCTCGACCTCGCGAAGCTCGACGCGGGGCGCAACGTCCGTGACGAACACGACGTACACGCCCGCCGCTTTGGTCCGCGACACCACGGACGCGATTTCCATCGCGCGCAGCTCAGTCAGCTCCGCGAGCCTTAGGAGAACGGTCTGCCAGACTGAGCCGTTCGCATTCGCGGCGAGTCGGTCCCCGACGTCCACGGTGAGGCCGTAGTAGTCGTTCGAGAACGCCGCAGGAACGACTGCTGGCGAGCAGAGCCCGTCCACGCCGAGCTTGCTCGCGGTCTCGATGAGCGCTGCGTTGATCTGGTCCCACCAAGCAAGCGACGAGAGGTCGGCGGTGTCGACGTCGTCGGGGAAGTGGGACCACGTTCGAAGCTGTCCGCGCTCGCTCTTGGGGAAGTACAGCATCGGGTCGACGAGGAACGAGAACCCGGGCTTCTTGTAGCGCGCGATGTGCGCTCCGACTTCGTCGGGGGTGTCGTTCACCGGGCTGGCGATGACCCCCGAGAAGCCCGGAACCTCGGCGATAAGGTTCTGGGTGTCGTGGCCCATCTGGTGGAATGCGGCCATGAAGTTACTCCTTCTGCGCGAGCCACGCTTGCGCGAGGTCCTCGGCGGTTCGGAATCGCTCGACCGGCCACGGCTTGACCATCCGGGCGAGGACGGGGACCCCAGCAGCGGTGACCGCCTTCGTGAAGGCGGCGGATGGACCACGGCGCGCTGCGATGGCCTCGACCGCTTCCACGGGCGCGCCGCTAGCGGTCGCGTACGCGTGGATGGCGGTCGCGCAGATCCCGAGGACCAGCCCGAGGGCGAACTGGTCGGTTCGCCAGTCGATGAGTTGCTTCTCGTTATTGAGCTGCTCGGGCGCGCTGAAGTACGGGGTCCCAGGCCCCTGCAGCAGCCACGTCTTGGTGAGGGAGGACTGGCTCAAGTCACGGACGAGTCCGAAATCGACGATGACGGGCTCACCGTCACCACGGAACATGATGTTGTCGGGCTTGAGATCCCTGTGAACGAGCCCGTGCGATGCAACGTGCGCGACGGCGCCGATGAGCTTTCCGCCCAGCTCGCGCACGTTCGCGGTCGACATCAGCCCACCCTCGAGCCTCTTCGTCAGGGTCCCGCCCGCGAGGAACTCCTCGACCGAGTAGGTGTAGCGGACGCCCGCCGCCTCGAACGAGGAGATGTAGTCGAACCGGACGATGTTCGGGTGGCTGCACTTGGAGATCGCGTCCACCTCTCGCTGCGTTCGCGGCGAGACGGAGTCGAGGTTGTAGACCTTGAGGGCGCGCGGCTCGCCGGGCGCCGTGGACACCTTGAACGACTGCTTGAATGCGCCTGCACCGACCTGCATCCCGAACTGCAGCCCGACTCCACTGCAGATCAGGCGCGCAACGCCCTCGAGGTCCGGTCGTGACGACGGCATCCCTTGTCTCCCCCTACGACAGCGAGGGCCTCCTGCGCGAGCCACCCCTGCCACGGCTCCGACGTGTCGGCCTCGATCATCACCGTGACTTCACGGTCAGACGATACTGCGCACAGTCCTACTTTCCGACGCGTGAACTCGTCAACGTGCGCGAGGAGGCGGGTGGCTACCGCCGACGGGACGACGACGTAGGAGCGATGAGCGAAGCAGCGGTTGCGGTAGGCCTGATGGAGCGCCTCCCGCCAGCGCGTCAGCTTCGCCTCGAACGCGAGCATCTGGCCACCGCTTGCGGCGATGACATCGGTTCGCCCGCGGCTGTAGAAGAACTCTCGAGTGACGCCTTCAGCGCGCCACTCCGCGGCTCCGCGCCGACCGCCCAGAAACTGCACGAGATCCTGGACGAGATCGCTCTCCGAGTCGTACCCCCGCACAGCATGTGCCATACCATGATCTCCACGGCGAGACGTACTCGACGGCAGGTATAACTGGAGCGAGCGTCGCGCGGCGGGGACCTAAGGGCCCACGCATGAACAAGTCGATTGTTCAAGATAGCTCCTTGCGCGGGCGGATGACGTAGTTCCAGTCGCCATGAAAATCGTCGCGCTCGATCTTCAGTGCGCGGATGTCCTTGGCCGACACCTTCCTGCCCGTCGGGTACTTGCGTCGATCGAGCCGGGCGCGCACGACGAGGCCACCGCGATTCGTGGTGTTGCCGATGAGGCTCACGATGGTTTCGAACGACCGCAGCGGACGGCCGCGCCAGTTCATCGTGATGAACGAGAACAGGCGGTGCTCGACCTTGTTCCACTTGCTCGTACCCGGAGGAAAGTGGCAGACGTGGATCGCGAGGTCGAGCTTGTCGGCGAGCCGTTGCAGTTCGGCCTTCCACACGTGCAATCGGTAGCCGTTGCTGCCGCCCGCATCGGCGGTGATGAATAGGTCGCGCGCATCGGGATACCGCCTCGCGCCCATCCGCTTCCACCAAGTCTCGATCGATGTCACGGCGAACACCGGCGTGTCGTGGTCGGTGCCGACGTTGACGAAGCCGTCGTTCGCCGCAACATCGTAGACGCCGTACGGGATCGCCTTGCCGACGGCGTCGTCGGGAAAGTCGTGGACGTCGACCAACTCGGGCTCGCCCTGCGGCTGCCAGTCCCTCCCGGCATTCTTGAAGTTGCCGACCAGCTCCTTCTTCTTGGTATCGACGGAGATGAACGGCACGCCACGGTCGAGGCAGTCCTGCGCCTTCTCGTTGATGTGCTCGAACTGCGCATTGCGATCGGGATGCTGGGTGCCCTCGACGGTCTTGCTCGCCGCCTGGAGGCTGTAGCCGTTGGCCCGCAGCAGGCGGGCCACGGTCTTGTCGCCGACGCGGAGGCCATACGTCGAGAACATCTCCGCCAAGAGCGCGCGCGTGCTCTTGGACGTCCAGCGCAACGGCGATTCTGGGTCGCCACGCGTGACCGGGTCGACGAGCTTTTCGAGCGCCGGTACGAGCTCTGGGTGCGCGACTTCGTGGCGCCGACGGCCGCCACCCTTGCGACGAACGTGGACGACGTCGGCGGCGCGCACCCCAGCGCGGACTTGATTGCGACCGAACGTGACGGTGCTGATCGCGAGCCCAGTGGCGCGTGCAACGGCGGCGATCCCGCCCCACCCGAGCGCCTCGGCCTCGGTACCCGCCCACAGCCGACGCGCACGTTCATCCATCGTCGCCTTCAGAAGGCGCCACTTCCGACGAACCAGTCGCTCCGGATCCACTCCGGACGTAGATCACGGCAGCGCGATCGTGTCGATCCCCTGAGCGCCATTCCCGCGCCCCATTCCGATCGACTTGTTCATACGCGGACCCTAAGCCAGGCACTCATGCGGACCGGCTTGACGCGCCGTTTGGGTTCCTGTAGGTGATCTGCGCGTTTTCGCGAAGGGTGAAGCCGCACGAATGTTGTGAGCAGAGCGGGCGGTGCCTCGTTCGATGGCGGGATCGAAGGCAGCTCAGCAGACTCGTGGGAGGAGCCACATGAATTCTCAAATGAAACTTGGAGCTCTGGCAGCGATCATTGTGGCCGCCTGCAGCAATGGCGGCAGCACGAGTTCGAGTCGTGCGGCTGTGAAGTCAGACACCTGGGCGGTTGTCGCGGCTGGCAGCTACCACACAGTCGCGGTGAAGTCTGACGGGACGCTCTGGGCCTGGGGCTACAACGGCAATGGTCAGCTCGGTGACGGCACGACGATTGACCGGCACGCGGCCGTACAGATCGGCAGCGGCTTCAGCACCGTTGCGGCCGGCGCGTATCACGCTCTGGCAGTGAAGAGGGATGGGACGCTCTGGGCCTGGGGCTACAACGGCAGCGGCCAGCTCGGCGACGGGACGACCACAGATCGGCACTCCCCCACGCAAATTGGCAGCGGCTTCGCGTCGGTCGCTGCGGGCGCCTTCCACACCGTTTCAGTGAAGAACGACGGGACGCTCTGGGCATGGGGCAGCAACGGCAGCGGCCAACTCGGCGACGGGACGACCACGGAACGGCACGTTCCCATCCAGATCGGCAGCAAAGTCGCCTCGGTGGCCGCGGGTTCCTATCACACTTTGGCTGTGAAGCAGGACAGAACCTTGTGGGCGTGGGGCAGCAACGGCAGCGGCCAGATTGGCGACGGGACGACCACCGATCGATATTCCCCCGTTCAGGTTGGCGACGGCTATTCGTCCGCGACGGGCGGGCTTCTCCACTCCGCGGCCGTCAAGACCGACAGCACGCTCTGGGGGTGGGGCAGCAATGGCAGCGGCCAACTCGGCGACGGGACAACCACTGATCGGTATTTCCCCGTTCAGGTTGGCATCGGCTTCGTCGCGGCAGCGGCTGGCAAATCGCATACTGCGGCGCTGAAGACGGACGGAACGCTTTGGGCGTATGGTGGAAACGATTTTGGCCAAGTCGGGAACGGAACAACGGTGGACCAGCACTTTGCCGCGCAGATTGGCAACGGTTTCGCTTCCGTCGCGGCGAGCGAGTCGCACACGATGAGCGTGAAGGCCGACGGCACGCTCTGGGGGTGGGGTGACAATTACTACTGCCAGCTCGGCCCGGGCTTGGCCAGCCGGAACAGCCCTGTGTCGGTGAGTGGCAGCTACGCTTCCGTCTCCGCGGGCGACATGCATACGGAGGCGGTCAGGAGCGATGGGTCGCTCTGGGCGTGGGGCTACAACTACGACGGGGAGCTCGGCGACGGTACGACCACGGACGAGGATTACCCGGTGCTCATTGGAAGCGGCTTCGCCGCCGTCGCCGCGGGCGAGTGGCACACGATCGCGCTAAGAGGCGACGGAACGCTTTGGGCCTGGGGAGACAACTGGTACGGGCAGCTCGGTGATGGGACGACCACGACCCGTCTCTCGCCCGTACAGATCGGCAGCGGCTTCGGCTCAATCGCCGCCAGAGAATGCCAAAGCTTTGGCTTGAAGAGCGACGGGACGCTTTGGGCGTGGGGCAACAATCAATACGGGCAGCTCGGCGACGGGACGACCACTTTTCAGTACTCTCCCGAGCTGATCGGCAGCGGCTTCGCTTCCGTCGCCGCGGGCTTCTACCACACATTGGCGGTGAAGGACGACGGGACGCTCTGGGCATGGGGCGCTAATGGCAACGGCCAGCTCGGCGACGGGACGACGACCCAGCACAACTCGCCTGTACAGATCGGCAGCGGCTTCGCGTCGGTCGCCGCGGGCGCGTTCCACACCGTTTCAGTGAAGAACGACGGAACCCTTTGGACCTTCGGTGACAACCGCGTCGGTGAGCTCGGCGACGGGACGACCACGGAACAGCACTCCCCCGTGCAGATCGGCAGCGGCTATGCCTCCGTTGCCGCGGGCGGCGTCCACACGGTGGCTGTGAAGACCGACGGAACCCTTTGGACATTCGGTGACAACCACTTCGGTCAGGTCGGCGACGGGACGACCACGGAACAGCACTCCCCCGTGCAGATCGGCAGCGGCTTCTCTCTGGTCGTTGGAGGTGCCTGGTACAGCGCAGCGCTGAAAACCGACGGGACTCTCTGGACATGGGGCGATAACCGATGGGGTCAGCTCGGTGATGGCGGAGGTAGATGGTCGGGGCCTATGCAGATCCAGTAGTTCCGAAAGTGGAGCGAGACCCACCTCGATTGCCGCATCTGATCTGCTAGTCCTGCGCTCAGATGTCGAGGTGGGCCTCGTCACTCCGCGGAACGCGCAGCCGAACCCGTCGCATTCTCATCGAGGAACTTTTTCAGGCTCTCCTCAACTTCAAATGGGTAGTTTGAGCTGAAGATCGGTGCAGCAGAGGAAGACCATCGCGGCGAGGGCGGCGAAGGAGTGGAAGCCGTAGGCGCGGTGCTTGATGACGCCGATCTTGTTGTTCAGCCCCTCCA